>Ga0134128_10001117_pt1 | contig 35724 bp, 49 predicted proteins | sample KB31754_FD_96462 | JGI IMG/M metagenome (GOLD analysis project Ga0134128, IMG submission 96462) | Terrestrial soil microbial communities with excess Nitrogen fertilizer from Kellogg Biological Station, Michigan, USA - KB3-175-4 | ecosystem: Environmental > Terrestrial > Soil > Unclassified ...
GACAATGTGAGTGTGACGGCGGAGTTGATCAGTCCGATCGCGATGGATCAGGGGTTGCGGTTTGCCGTGCGTGAGGGCGGGAAGACGGTCGGCTCGGGTGTCGTCACGGAAATTCTGGCGTAAGAGAGACATTGGCCGCTTGACAGCTTAGGAGTGAATGAAGTGAAAGTCGATCAGCGGATCAGAATCAGATTGAGGGGATTTGACTACCGAGTGCTGGATCAGTCAGTCACGGAAATTGTCGAGACTGTTCGGCGCAGCGGAGCCAGGGTGGTGGGTCCAATTCCGCTTCCCACGAGAATTGAAAAAATTACGGTGCAGCGGTCGACGCACGCCGATAAGAAGTCTCGAGAGCAATTTGAGATGCGCACGCACAAGCGATTGCTAGATATTATGGAGCCTACGCCTGAGACGATGGATTCGTTGATGAAGCTGAATCTGGCGGCAGGAGTGGATGTAGAGATAAAACTGTGAGGATGTTTGAGCCTGAGGTCGAGTATAGTCTCGGCCGTCTTTTTAATTATGCGGTGAGTCAATGACGAATGGACTGATTGGAAAAAAGCTGGGAATGACCCAAGTTTTCGACAAGAGTCGCCTGACGCCGGTGACGGTGATCGAGGCGGGTCCATGCCGAGTGGTGACGGTAAGGACGAAAGAGCGGGATCGATATGAAGCGGTTCAGCTTTCTTTTGGCGAAGTCAAAGACCGCAGACTGTCGAAGCCGGAGTTGGGTCATCTGAAGAAAAATCAAGCGCCTCCCAGTCGAGTATTGCGCGAGTTTAGAAAAGACGGAGAGCTGACTGTGGGGCAGTTGGTGACGGTGGGTATGTTCAAGAAGGGCGACTGGGTCGACGTGATCGGTGTATCGAAGGGTAAAGGATTTCAGGGTGTCGTCAGGCGCCATCACTATGCAGGTGGTCCTGAGTCGCATGGGTCTATGTTTCATCGCGCCCCTGGATCTATCGGAGCAAGTTCGTTTCCCTCTCGCGTGTGGAAGGGGAAGACTCTGCCTGGCCATATGGGATCGGAGCGGGTCACGGTTCAACGGTTGAAAGTCATCGAGTCGCGATCCGAAGAAAATCTCCTCTTTGTCCGCGGGGCCGTTCCTGGGGCCGCTAATGGCGTTGTTGTCGTGCGAAAGTCGAAGAAGAGTTAGTATGCCTACTATCGATTTAGTTGATTTGCAGAAAAAGAAGGTGGGAACGGTCGATTTATCTCCGCAAGTATTCGGTTGTGCGCCACGTGTTGCCTTGGTGCATGAAGCGGTCGTCATGCAACGTGCTTGTGAACGCAGGGGAACGGCCTCTACGTTGCGGCGCGGTGAAGTGAGTGGGTCCGGTAAAAAGCCATGGAAACAAAAACATACGGGGCGTGCGCGGGCTGGGTCCCTTCGCTCTCCTGTCTGGCGCCATGGAGGGAGTGTTTTTGGACCGAAGCCAAGAAGCTACGCCTATTCCATGCCGAAGAAAAAGTATCGTATTGCGCTGCAGAGCGCCTTATCAGCCAAAGTGGCGGAGGGAAAATTGTTTATCGTGTCTGATCTTTCTCTGCAGCAGCCCCGGACGAAATTATTGGCGCAAGCGTTAAAACAGTTCACTGGGGGAGATCACGCGCTGGTGATCGTCGGTAAAGAACAGCCGGAAATCTTGAAGGCTGCAGGCAATTTGACTGCTGTGAAAGTACTCAGTGCTGATCAGTTGAACGTGTATGACGTTGTTCGCGCCCAAGTGATCATGCTCGCTGAGCGAGAGCTTGGCCCTGTGAGCGAGGTGTGGTCATGAAAGTTGATAGTCACAGAGTCTTGATTCGGCCGTTATTGACGGAGAAGATTACCGGGCTTCGCGAAAAAACGAATACGGTCGGTTTTGTGGTTCATCCTAACGCGAATCGCATTCAAATCAGGCAGGCCGTCGAGGCGCTGTTAAAAGTCAAGGTTGAGAAGGTCAACATCATGAATATCCGTGGAAAAATCAAGCGACTAGGCCGGTTTTCTGGCCGGCGCTCCGATTGGAAGAAGGCGCTGGTGACTCTTAAGGAAGGGGAGAAGTTGGAGATGTACGAAAGCGCCTAGTGATGTCGGTGGTCTATCTGTTCGTGAAATGTTGAAGGTGGGAGCATCATCATGGGGTTGAAATCGTATCGGCCAACGTCACCAGGTCGCCGGGGTATGACGTCCGTGGTGACCGAGGAATTAACCAACAAGAAACCAGAGAAATCGTTGACCGCTTTTCATCTTCGGAGTGGAGGGCGGAACAACGATGGTCGGATGACCGTCCGGTTTCGTGGTGGAGGGCACAAGCGGCTCTATCGCACGATTGATTTCTTGCGCAATAAAGTTGGGGTTCCGGCGCGGGTGGAAGCGATTGAGTACGATCCAAATCGATCCGCAAGAATCGCACTCTTGAAGTATCGGGACGGGGAGAAGCGGTATATTTTGGCCCCTGTCGGGGTGAGCGTGAATGATGAAATACAATCCGGTCCACAGGCGGAGATCCGACCGGGGAATGCACTGCCACTGATCAATATGCCTCTTGGTACGACCATCCACAACCTTGAATTAAAGGCTGGAAAGGGAGGTCAGTTGATTCGAAGTGCCGGCGGGTTCGCGCAGGTCATGGGGCGGGACGGCGATTATGTGCAGGTGCGTCTGAAGTCCGGGGAAATGCGTAGAATCTTAGGAATTTGTATGGCGACCGTCGGGCAAGTCGGCAACGTTGATCACGAAAACGTCAGCGTTGGGAAGGCCGGACGGAGTCGTTGGAAAGGAAAAAGACCGCATGTGCGAGGGGTTGCAATGAACCCTGTCGACCATCCTCACGGCGGCGGGGAGGGGAAATCCGGGCAGGGAAACCCACATCCTGTCTCTCCATGGGGTCTTCCCACCAAGGGCTATAAGACCAGACAGAACAAGAAGACGGACAAGTTTATTATTGCTCGACGTAAGTCAGGGGTGCGTAATGCCTAGATCGGTACGTAAAGGAGCGTTTGTCGACGGTCATCTCCTCAAAAAAGTTGAGCAGATGAATCAGACGAAGGACCGCAGATTGATCAAAACGTGGTCGCGACGATCGACAGTCGTTCCTGACATGATCGGCCATACGTTCGCAGTTCATAACGGGAAGAAATTTATTCCCGTGTTCGTGACCGAGAACATGGTCGGACATAAACTAGGTGAGTTTTCACCGACTCGGTTCTTCAAGGGACATGGCCAGGCCAGGACTGAAAAAGCCGTCGCCCTTAAGTAGATAAAGTTAGTCGGTAAGTTTATCAAGCGTTGGCGCGACGCGTGACGCCATCGATCATGAGGAATTGGCCGGTAACAGGGTTTGAAAATGACTGAAGCACATGCAATTCTGAGGTTTGTTCGTGTTGCGCCGCGCAAAGCCAAGCCGGTGATCGATATGATTCGCGGAAGGCAGGTACCGATGGCATTGGCTATGCTGAAGCACACCCCTCGCCATGCTGCGCGGGTGGTTGAAAAAATCGTTCATTCTGCTGTGGCAAATGCCGAGCTGAAGGAGATGGGTGATAGCGAATCAATGGTAATCTCCAGGGCCTTCGTCGATTGCGGCCCAACGTATAAGCGTGTACGTGCCAGGTCGATGGGGCGAGCCAATGCAATTCAAAAGCGCACGAGTCACATTACCGTCGTCGTGACGGCACCGGAAACTCAGGGCAAGAGGAAATAGTTCATTTCTCTCTATTGAGGCATACAACGCATGGGTCAAAAAACACATCCAATCGGCTATCGGCTTGGCTACAACTACACTTGGAGCTCCCGCTGGTATGCAGGAAAAGATTACGCCAAGCTGCTCCATCAGGACGTCAAGATTAGAAAAATGGTCAAGGCGCGGCTATATCATGCCGGCGTATCGAAAGTCGAAATTGAACGCTCGGGCGATCAAACCAGGGTGATCATTCATACCGCTCGCCCCGGCATCATTATCGGGCGCAAAGGGGCAGAAGTCGATAAGTTGAAGGCCGACCTTGAAAAACAGTACGGGGGGCAGGTCTACATCACGGTCAAGGAAATCAAGAAACCTGAGCTTGATGCTCAGTTGGTCAGCGAAAATGTCGCGACTCAGCTCGAGAAGCGCGTCGCCTTTCGGAGAGCCATGAAGCGCAGTGTTCAGTCTGCCTTGAGGCTTGGTGCTCAGGGTATCAAGATCATGGTGGCTGGTCGCCTGGGTGGCGCCGAAATAGCCAGGACGGAGTGGTATCGAGAAGGGCGTGTGCCGCTGCATACGCTCCGTGCCGAAATAGATTATGGGTTCGCCGAAGCGCACACGACAATGGGGCAAATCGGGGTGAAAACCTGGATCTACAAAGGAGAGCTTCTTCCTGTTCAGCCTATCAAGGCCGAATCATCTTTAGAACGACGGTTTGGGTGAGGAGATCGAGCTGTGTTAGCGCCTAAGAAAGTCAAATTCAGAAAAATGCAGAAGGGCCGGATGACGGGTAAGGCCTATCGTGGAGGGCAGATTACCATGGGAGAGTTTGGTCTGAAGGCATTGGAGCCAGGATGGGTGACCAGTCGGCAAATTGAGGCCGCACGCATTGCTATTACTCGGTATGTGAAGCGAGGTGGACAGGTGTGGACACGCATTTTCCCTGACAAACCCATCACCAAAAGGCCGGCGGAAACTCGAATGGGTAAGGGGAAGGGTAATCCTGAATACTGGGTTGCTGTTGTGAAGCCTGGCCGGATTCTTTATGAGATGGACGGAGTCACTCCCGAAGTCGCTCGAGAGGCGTTTCGTCTTGCTTCGCACAAGTTGCCGATTTCCACGAAGTTGGTCGTTCGCGGAGAATTTGGATAAGTTCTTGAAGATCTAAAGAGGTACAGGGATATGGCGTTGGACGTCAAAGAGCTCCAGCAGCTGGAGGTGGGTGAACTTCTAGACAAAGAAAAGCAGCTTGTGCAAGAGCTGTTCAATCTCCGCTTTCAGTTCGGCTCAGGGCGTCTCGAGAATCCCATGCAAATCCGGAAAACGAAGCGCGATATTGCACGGGTGAAAACAGTTCTCCAGCAAGTGAAAGCCCGAGTAGAAGGGACTAAAAGGTAAAGGACGCTATGGCTGAGGTGGTAAAGCGTCGTCATTGGTATGGCGACGTCGTCAGTAACAAGATGCAAAAGACCGTCGTCGTCGTGGTTTCGAGGTCGGTCGTTCATCCGGTCTATAAAAAAGTTCTGAGGCGAGTGACAAGACTCAAAGCTCACGATGAAAGCGGCATGTGCAAGGTGGGAGATCGGGTCAAGCTTGTGCAGACCAGGCCGCTGAGCAAGCAAAAGAACTGGCGTGTTGTTCAGGTCATGGAAAAGGGTCAACCTGAAAAATAAGAGGCGGTATTTCTTGTGGTCTTTCGTTTTTTGTTGCGTGTAGGAATATAGCGATGATTCAGAACTATACTTATATGGATGTGGCCGATAACTCAGGTGCAAAACAGGCCATGTGTTTTCATGTTTTCGGAGGGACGAGACGCCGTTATGCATCGCTGGGCGATGTCGTGGTGGTGGCTGTCAAGGAGGCGATCCCTCAGGCCAGTGTGAAGAAGGGGGATGTGAGTCGGGCCGTCATTGTCCGAACGACGAAGGAGGTTCGTCGGGAAGATGGATCCTATATCAAGTTTGATCGAAATGCGTGCGTCTTAATCAATAAAGAGGGTGAACCGATTGGAACGCGCATATTTGGTCCAGTTGCCCGCGAGCTTCGTTGGAAGAAATTCATGAAGATCATTTCCTTGGCACCTGAAGTTTTGTAGGGCAGGACGAACGAGGGACATCGTGGAAGCACTCAGAAAGAGCAAAATTCGCAAAGGGGATACAGTTGTCGTGATTTCTGGTCGTGAGCGAGGCAAGACAGGGAAGGTGCTGTCGATCGACCTGCGTGCAGGGAAGGTGGTTGTTGAGAAGCTAAATATCATCAAGCGACACACAAAGCCGAATCAGAAGGCTAAGCAGGGGGGTATTCTTGAGCGAGAGGCGCCTCTTCAGATTTCCAACGTTATGTTTTTTTGTCCGGTCACGCAGAAGCCCACCCGGATAGGGATCAGGGTTTTGGGAGATGGGCGACGAGTGCGCTTCAGTAAGAAATCCAACGAGACTGTGGAATAGGTTACGTAATGGCCAAGGAACAGAAAAACCGACCCAGTAAGCCGTCTGAGCGAAAATCCTCGAAGAAAGATCCGGCCCCGCAATTGGACCAGGGAAGCGAGGAGTCCAAGTTTCGACCGCGACTTCGAGACACGTATGAGCAACAAGTCGTCCCGGCACTTATGAAGGAGTTTGGGTATAAGAACGTGATGCAGGTTCCCAAGCTTGAGCGTATGGTATTGAACGTCGGAATGGGTGAGGCGATTCAAAATGTGAAGCTCTTGGAGAGTGCGGTGACAGAATTGGGAATGATCACCGGGCAAAAGCCGGTCGTCACTCGAGCCAAAAAAGCCATCGCCGGATTCAAGCTCAGGCAAGGATTGCCCATCGGTGCGAAGGTGACGCTCCGCAGCCGGCGGATGTATGAGTTTTTTGATCGACTGGTGACGTTGGCGCTTCCTCGTATCCGAGACTTCCGTGGTGTGTCTCCGAAGGCCTTTGATGGACGGGGGAACTATACTCTTGGCTTAAAAGAGCAGCTCATCTTCCCTGAAATCAAGTACGATGAAGTCGCCTCTATCCATGGGATGGACATTACGGTTGTTACCACGGCCAGGACGAACGACGAAGGGAAAGCTCTTTTGAAGCACCTGGGTATGCCGTTTCGCGCGTGAGAGCGACGTGAAACAACGGTGTCTGTTTGAACGGAAGGAGTGCGTGTGTCGCGATTGGCACTGAGAAATAAGGCAGCAACAAAGCAGAAGTTTTCCACGCGGGACTATCATCGGTGTGGAGTCTGTGGTCGAGTTCGCGGATATCTCCGTCGGTTTCGGATGTGTCGAATTTGTTTCCGAGTCATGAGTCTGCGCGGAGAGATTCCTGGAGTGCGAAAATCTAGCTGGTAGTAGGTGTTCTCACGCCGGTGACTGCCAATGGAGGATAGAAGGATATAGCATGGTTACCGATCCAATCGGCGATCTTCTTGTTCGTTTAAAGAATGGCGCTCAACGCCGTTATGAGACAGTCACGGTTCCAACCTCAAAGCTGAAGCGTGCCATTTTGGAGATTTTGAGGCAGGAAGGCTATGTTGATGCTGTCGAGGATGGGGTTCATGACGGGCATCCCATTCTTACTGTGCGTCTTCGATATGTAGGCGAGGGACAGCCTATGATCACCGGGATGGAGCGTGTCAGCAAGCCGGGGTGTCGCGTCTATGTCGGCAGTCAGGCTATCAAGAAGGTCCGCAATGGGATTGGTGTGTCCATCCTTTCTACATCAAAAGGAATCATGACCGACCAAGAGTCCCGCAAGAGTCGTCTTGGGGGTGAGGTCCTCTGTTCGGTATGGTAGGCAAATAAGTTATTTCGATCTCGAGTGAAGGGTATAACAGGCCATGTCCCGCATTGGAAAAAAACCGATTGCAATTCCGGGTGGAGTGGAAGTCAAAGTTGCCGGATCAACCGTGGCCGTCAAGGGCCCATTAGGCAAGCTGGATTGGTCGCTCGTGCAAGGGGTAGGCGTTGCCGTCAATAATGGTCAGGTCGTTGTCGGCCGTTCGAGTGACGATCGTAAGTTGAGAGCGTTGCACGGGCTGACCCGTGCGGAATTGAGCAATATGGTCCACGGGGTCACCAAGGGGTACGAACGTTCGCTTGAAATCACTGGAGTGGGGTACAAGACACAAATTCAGGGTCGGACATTAAGTTTCAATGTGGGGTATATCAATCCAGTGATCTATCAGGTACCGGCGGGTATCGATGTGAAAGTGGACAAGCAGACGCTCATCAACATCAGGGGAGTTGATAAGCGGTTGGTGGGCCAGGTGGCGGCTGATCTGCGAGCCATCAAGCCGCCGGATGTGTATAAGCAAAAGGGTGTTCGCTACGCAGGCGAGATATTGCGCAAGAAGGAAGGCAAGACTGGGAAATAGGAACTGGCCATGAATGCTGCAGACAAAGTTCGACAACTTGATCGACGACGTCGGCGAGTCAGGCGTGTGATTCTGGGGACGGTAGAACGGCCCCGACTGAACGTATTTAGGAGCGCGGCCCATATTTATGCTCAGATTATCGATGATATTCGAGGCACGACCCTGGCGGCTGCGTCATCGCTCGATAAATCATTACGTAAGTCCCTCAAGTCGACCGGCGGAATTGAAGCGGCCAAGGCGGTAGGGAAATTGATCGCCGATCGGGCCAAGGCCGCCAAGGTGAGCACTGTGGTTTTTGATCGAGGCGGCCGGATGTACCACGGCCGAATCAAGGCGCTTGCAGATGCGTCGCGTGAAGGGGGTCTGCAATTTTAGATTGGGATGCATACGAGGCGATCGAGAGAAGCGTGCGAATCGTAACTGAACTTAGGACTGAGGGGTAAGAGCGTGCGAGTCAATCCCGATGAGTTAAGCCTGAAAGACAAAGTCGTGTTTATCAATCGCGTCGCAAAAGTTGTGAAAGGTGGAAAGCGGTTCAACTTCTGCGCGCTCGTTGTGGTCGGTGATGGTCATGGGTGGGTTGGGATGGGTAAGGGAAAAGCCGCTGAAGTTCCGGTTGCGATTTCAAAGGCCGTCGAACAAGCCAAGAAGCACCTCGTTCACGTCCCGCTGAAGGGCGGAACCATCCCACATGAAGTGCATGGTCTGTTTGGGGCAGAACACGTGTTGCTCAAGCCGGCCGTTGACGGTACCGGAATCATTGCCGGAGGGGCGGTTCGTGCCGTGGTTGAACTAGTCGGTGCGCATAACGTCATCGCAAAAACATTGGGCCGTGGGAACCCTTTCAATGCGGTTCGTGCAACGCTAAACGGGCTTACCCAATTGAGAAATTTGGATGATGTTCTTCGCTTCCGTCGACAAACAGTCGCTGAAGGGCGAGAAAGGGCTACGGTTTGATGGGGTCAACAAAGACATCAGGAAGTCCAGAGCACAGCGTTCAAAGTGTGCGCGTGACATTGCGACGTAGCCCCATTGGAACACCTGAACGGCATCGCCTTGTATTGCGTGGTCTGGGCCTTCGGCGCATTCGACAGACGGTTATCCATCCCGACACGCCTCAGGTGCGAGGAATGATCTATAAAGTCGGTTATCTGCTTGAGGTTGGAAAGCCATGAACCTCCATGATTTGGCTCCCTCACAAGGAGCAAAGAAGCGACGGAAGCGTATAGGACGGGGGCCTGGGTCCGGTCACGGAAAAACCGCAACCAAAGGTCATAAGGGACTGCTGGCTCGATCAGGAGGCGGCAAACGTCCAGGATTTGAGGGTGGCCAGATGCCGTTGGTGCGTCGGCTGCCCAAGTTCGGATTTACCAACCCATCCCGGACGGAATATGCTGTCGTCAACATTAAGAGTTTTGAACGGTGGGTCGGAAACGAGACGATCACTCCGCAAGCCATGGTTGATGCTGGATTGGTAAAGCGAAAAAAGCTGCCGATTAAAATTCTTGGCAATGGTGAGTTGAAGAAGTCCCTCGTTGTTCAGGCTCACAAGTTCAGTAAATCGGCTGAAGCAAAGATCCAAGCAGCCGGAGGACGAGTCGAGGTCATCGGCGGTGCTTGAACGGCTTCTGACCAGTTTTCAGAATATCTTCAAGATCCCCGAGCTGCGCACTCGTGTTCTCTTCACGCTCGGAATGCTTGTGGTGTATCGGATCGGGTCTCACATCCCGACTCCCGGTATCAACGGTGAAGCCCTTTCCGAGTTTTTGCAGAAACAGGGCGGGGCTTTGCTGGGGTTTCTCGATATTTTCTCCGGCGGGTCATTATCCCGTCTGACGATCTTTGCGCTAGGCATCATGCCATACATCAGCGCATCGATCATCCTCCAATTGCTGACAGTCGTCATCCCGCATTTGACCAAATTGGCCAAAGAGGGTGAACGAGGTCGAAAGAAAATCATTCAATATACCCGGTTCGGGACAATCGGTATTGCCTTGATTCAGGGGTTTGGTATTGCGGTTGGGTTGGAACAAATGAATCAGGGGGCGTTCGTCCTTAACGCGGGATGGGGATTCCGCCTCATGACCGTCATCACATTGACGGCCGGCACGGGTTTCTTGATGTGGCTCGGTGAACAGATCACCGAACGAGGAATCGGCAATGGAATCTCTTTAATCATTTTTGCCGGGATTGTCGCCAGGCTGCCTGCGGCCGTGGCGCAGACCTACAACCTGTACGAAATCGGCCAGCTCAATGCGTTCTTATTGATTGCATTGACTCTGTTGATGATCGGCGTTGTCGCCGCGATTGTTTTTTTAGAAAGCGGGCGACGGAAAATTCCTGTGCAGTATGCAAAACGGGTGATTGGACGACGGGTCTATGGAGGGCAGAGCACGCACATTCCGCTGAAGATCAATACGGCTGGGGTCATTCCTCCCATATTTGCTTCGTCGATCATCGCGTTTCCTGCCACCATAGCGGGGTTTTTTGAAACGCCATGGGTGAAAGCGATCGGGACGCAACTGGCTCCGGGATCGTTGCTCTACACGTTGATGTATGTGGGGCTCATCATCTTCTTCTGTTTCTTCTACACCGCGGTGGTCCTTAACCCCGTCGATATGGCAGACAACATGAAAAAGTACGGAGGCTTTATTCCCGGTATCAGGCCAGGCCAACGAACCTCTGACTATATCTACAATGTCCTCACGAAGATTACATTTTCGGGCGCCATCTATCTAGCCATCGTCTGTGTGATTCCTGAATTTTTGATTTATAAGCTTAATGTTCCCTTTTATTTTGGTGGCACCTCCCTGTTGATCGTCATTGGTGTGGGTCTGGATACGGCTCAGCAAATTGAATCCCATATGTTGATGCGAAATTATGAAGGATTTTTAGGTAAGGGCATGGCTCCGTTGCGCGGGAGAAGCGGTTAGAAACATGCGACTTGTGTTTCTTGGCGCTCCAGGTGTTGGGAAAGGCACGCAGGCTGATAAAGTCGCCGTTCAGTATCGCATTCATAAAATTTCGACCGGTGACTTGCTTCGAGAGGCGGTTCGGAATAAGACGCCTCTTGGCCTTGAAGCTAAAGAACATGTGGATCAAGGAAGGTTGGTCCCGGATTCAGTCGTCATAGGACTAGTACGGGAGAAGCTGGCTGATCCATCACATGCTAATGGTTTTATTCTTGATGGGTTTCCAAGGACGGTTCCTCAGGCGGAAGCGCTTGCGAAGGTGCTTGCTGAACGAGGCCTTCAGTTGGATCGAGTGATTAATTTCAAGGTTTCTCGTGAGGAAATTGTGGAGCGGCTGAGCGGTCGTCGGAGCTGTCCCAAGTGTCAGGCGATTTATCATGTGCAGTTCGCTCCATCCAAGAGGGGTGATCTCTGTGAACGATGCGGAGAAGCGTTGGTTCAGCGAAGTGACGATCAGCGGGAGGCGATCGGGACGCGTCTCCGTGTGTACGAAGAACAGACAGCGCCGTTGATCAACTTTTATGAGAAGCAGCGGTTATTGTCGTATCTTAACGGTGCCGAGGCGGTTGAAACGGTATACCACAACCTCGTGAAAGCGCTCGTGGTACCCCAGACGGCATGATCATTCTGAAAACGCCCGCCGAGATAGCGGTGATGGCAGAGGCGTCAAGAGTGGTGGCTGAAGCGCTTGAGGTTGTGAGGAAAGCGGTCTGCCCTGGTATCAGCACGGAAGAGCTGGACCGTATTGCCGAGGAAGCGATACGAGCCAGGGGGGCGGTTCCAGCGTTCAAAGGCTACCGGAACTATCCTAAGACCCTCTGTACATCCGTGAACGAGCAGGTCGTTCATGGTATTCCTTCGAAGCGAAAGCTGAAGGAGGGGGATATCATCGGGCTGGATCTCGGTGCTATTGTGGGCGGGTTCTATGGGGATTCAGCGGTAACAGTGGCGGTTGGTCGGATCGCGGAAGAAACGGCAAAATTGGTTCAGGTGACGGAAGAGGCGCTCTATCGTGGAATAAAACAGGCTGTGGTCGGCAATCGTTTGACAGACATCTCGAACGCCGTGCAACAACATGTTGAATCCGCCGGGTTCTCAGTTGTCACCGAGTTTGTGGGGCATGGAATTGGTCGGCAACTGCATGAAGAACCTCAAGTTCCTAACTATGGGAAGCCTGGTCAGGGGCCTCGATTGCAACCGGGTATGGTCCTGGCGATCGAACCAATGGTGAACATGGGGCGGAGTGCCGTTCGCGTTCTTGAGGATCGGTGGACAGCAGTTACAGTAGATGGGAGCTTATCTACTCACTTTGAGCATACGATTGCCATTCAACCCAGCGGAGCGCCACGCATTTTGAGTCAATTAGAAAAGACCGAGATTTAATTCATCAGGAAAGAATACAGAAGGACGTGGCAAAAGAAGACATTATTGAAATCCAAGGCTCGGTAGTAGAGACGCTTCCTAACGCTATGTTTCGGGTCAAGTTGGATAACGGCCATATCATATTGGCTCACATCTCGGGGAAAATGCGGATGCATTTTATCCGTATCCTTCCCGGCGATAAGGTCACGGTGGAAATGTCACCATACGATTTGACCAGGGGCCGAATTACCTATCGCTTCAAGTAACGGGAGTGACGAATTGTTATGAAGGTCAAATCATCAGTGAAGCCCATATGTGCTAAATGCAAGGTTGTGCGTCGTCGAGGGGTCGTGCGGATTCTATGCAAAAATCCGCGTCATAAGCAGCGGCAAGGATAAATGGAGATTCTCGAACTGTCACCCTTGAGCTTCGGGCTGGTAGGGCAAGCTCAACCAGCGAAGCGGTTGATGATCTAGTGCACAGCACTCATATCTGGAGGGAGAATGGCACGTATTGCCGGCATCGATTTACCACGGAATAAACGAACGGATATCGGACTGAGCTACATCTATGGAATCGGACGGATATCGGCTCAGAAGATTCTCACTGAAGCGGGGATCGATGGAGCGGTCCGTGTCAAGGATCTGAGCGAAGATAAGATCGTCAAATTGCGTGAAATCATTGAGCGTGATTACCGGGTCGAAGGAGACCTACGCAAAGAAGTGTCGCTGAATATCAAGCGACTGATTGATACGGGGGCCTATCGAGGATTGCGTCATCGCAAAGGCCTGCCCGTCCGCGGACAACGAACCAAGACCAATGCTCGGACACGTAAAGGACGGCGTGCGGGCGTCAGTAGCAAGCCGAGACCCACGGTGACCAAAGGGGCCTAAAGGAGCCTAAAGGAGCCCAAGCACCTAGTTCGCCGAAACAGTCGGAGGAGTTCGCATGAGCGTCAAAAAAGGGAAAAAGAAGGAGCGTCGGATTGTTCAGAGTGGGGTGGCACATGTTCAGGCGTCATTCAACAATACGCTTGTGACCATCACTGACATGAGCGGAAACACAGTGGTATGGGCAAGCGCAGGCAATCAAGGATTCAAAGGATCGAGGAAGAGCACTCCCTTTGCCGCTCAACGGGCGGGTGAAGCCGCCGCGCGAAAAGCCATGGAAAGCGGCATGCGGCAAGTTGATGTCTATGTAAATGGACCAGGTTCGGGTCGAGAATCAGCGATCCGATCACTTCAAGGAGCAGGTTTGCGGATCAATCTGATTCGCGACGTCACGCCAATTCCGCATAATGGGTGTCGGCCTCCCAAACGACGACGCGTATGACGTCATGCATGGATGGTCAGCATGGCTGAACGAGATCGTATGACCAGTTTTCAGTGAATCGATAATTTTTTTTGCGAGGAGGCAGCAGTGGCAAGGTATCGTGGTCCAGTCTGTCGGTTGTGTCGGCGAGAAGGTGAGAAGCTCTTTCTCAAGGGTACGCGTTGTATGACGGAAAAATGCGCCATAGAGCGCAGAAGTTATCCGCCTGGCCAACATGGGCAGGGACGACAGCGAACCTCTGACTATAGTCTGCAGTTGCGCGAAAAGCAGAAGCTGCGTCGAATCTATGGACTTCAGGAACGCCAATTCCGCGGTGTTTTTGAACGTGCGGAACGACAGACCGGGGTCACGGGCGATGCTTTGCTGCGTTTGCTCGAATGTCGTTTGGACAATGTCGCATATCGCTTAGGATTCAGTGCGTCGCGCAAGCAAGCTCGTCAAATGGTGAGTCATGGTCATTTTACAGTAAACGGCAAGAAGATCACGGTGGCTGGGGCATTGGTGAAATCTGGAGATGTGATCGAAATTCGTGAACGGAGTCGTGACTTGGCCACAATCCAGGCGGCATTGGAGTCAGTTGATAGTCGAGGCATTCCTGATTGGCTTGAACTTGACAAAGGAGCGTTCAAGGGCACTGTCCGCGCATTGCCGGCCAAAGAGCAGATCGTGTTGCCGGTCAACGAACAGATGGTAGTGGAATTGTACTCGCGATAGTCCGCCGTTCTGAGAGATGGGGTTCGTTCTTTCGACATCGGCATTATCTGCCGATGTCTTAGTCACTCGATGGTATGGAGGGTGGGTCATGATCAAAGCGATGAAAGACTTTCAGATCCCAATGCGGGTGGAAGTCGACAAGGATGCACATTCTCCCACATTTGGGCGGTTCACCACGGAAGCGTTTGAACGGGGGTTTGGCACCACGATCGGTAATGCCCTCCGTCGCATTTTGCTGTCGTCGCTCACGGGGGCTGCGGTGACCACCGTAAAGATTGAAGGGGTCGTGCATGAGTTTTCGACGATTTCGGGTGTGACGGAAGATGTCACGGCAATCATTCTGAATATCAAGAGCTTGAGACTGGCGCTCCACACGGATAAACCGAAAACGATACGATTGAAAAAGAAGGGACCTGGAGAAGCAAAGGGGGCAGACATTCTTCACGATGGCGACGTGGCGATTCTGACACCTGATTTGCATCTTGCCACGCTCGACAAGGATGCGACTCTGGACATCGAGATGACGGTGAAACATGGCCGTGGTTATGTGCCATCCGAGCGGAACAAAGAAGAAGGACTGCCGATCGGGGTGATTGCCATTGATTCCATCTTCTCTCCGATCAGGAGAGTCAATTTCCATGTCGAAAATGCGCGGGTCGGTCGTATGACCGACTATGACAAACTGACGATGGAGATCTGGACCGACGGCACCATCAGCCCTCGTGATGCCCTCTCTACGGGGGCCGGGATTTTGCGTGAGCATCTGGATATTTTTATCAATCCTGAAGAGCGCAGCGAAGGGAAGAGCGAAGCGGGCTACGAGGAATCTCATCGGGAAGTGAACAAGAATCTCTCTCGTAGCGTGAATGAGTTGGAGTTGTCCGTTCGCGCGGCCAATTGCCTCAAGAACGCGAACATCAAAACGATCGCTGACCTTGTGCAAAAGTCAGAAGGTGAGATGCTCAGGACAAAAAACTTCGGGAAAAAGTCCCTCAATGAGATTAAAGAAATTCTTTCTGAAATGGGTCTTTCATTAGGAACAAAGATAGAGGCTGCGTCTCCACACAATGGAAGCTCAAAACCTGAATGATGCTTTCCAATCAAGAGGACTACCGTGCGACATAGAAAAAAGGGGCGACAACTTGGGCGGCAGACGAAGCATCGGGGGGCGTTGTTTCGGAACTTAGTGACCTCGTTGTTAGACCAAGAGCGTATCGAGACCACTGGAGCCAAGGCTAAAGAGGTACGAGGGTTTACCGATCGTATGATCACCCTTGGCAAGGAAGGTACGTTGCCTGCTCGTCGACGAGTCTTGGGATTTCTTCGCAGCAAGGCCGTTGTGTCTAAATTGTTCAGCGATGTGGCGGCACGATTCAAAGATCGATCCGGGGGGTACACCAGGATCGTCAAAACTCGCCGCCGCATTGGCGATGCAGCTGAAATGGTTGCTATCGAGTTAGTTTCTCGTCAGGAACCAGCCGCAAAGAAAAAGTCCGATGTTCGTACTGGTCAGCCTGCACAGACCGGTGCCGGAACGTCGGCATAGTCTTTTAGTCACGAATATTCAGCTGCCAATCTTGAGACTCCCATGTGTCGACACATGGGAGTCTTTTTATTTCCGGTTCCCCGGAGGACGTTTACTTGACAGACCGTGCATGCTACGATCGTGCCAGGTGTCACTGTGTAGCTATCTCGAAGGAATTTCTAGAGTATGTGGGAGCTGGTAGCGAGGCGGACTCTTCTCGCCCTGAGCGTGCTGTTAACTGCATTTCTCGGCTATCTTCTTTTCAATAACGCAGATTCAGTGCCGAGTAATCGGCCCCTCGCTCCAGGGTCGATTGAACAAGCAGATGCCAAGATTGAGGAGTTCATCTTTACCCAATCGAAAGGTGATGTCGTCCAGTGGCAAGTGCAAGCGAAACAGGCCAGACTATTTGAGCAAGATAAGCGTGCTGTGTTACGTGACGTTGCCTTCACCTTCTATGGCACAGGAGGGGATGAAATAACCGTGCACGGGGAGGAGGGAACGCTGGATACCGTGACCAAGAATTTCAGATTAGCAAATCGTCAAACGCCGATTGTTGTGGAGACTAGAAGCGGCTATACGATTTATACCAACCACTTGATCTGGATGGACCAGGCACGAGAAATTCGGACGCAAGATCCTGTGCGGATGGTGGGGCATGGGCTGGAGGTAAAAGGACAAGGCCTGCTTGGGCGAATGGAATCCGAAGAATTTGAGGTTTTACAGGATGTACATGTGGATCTGGCTCCTTCTTCTTAGTGTCTTCTTTATCGGATCCACATCGACGGCTCACTCCACAGAACCTGTGAACCTGAAGAGAAGCGTGGAGGCGCCTGGTGTCCCAACCACCATCACGTCCAAGAAAATGACGGTACGAAACCAAGACAGCCAGGCGATTTTTGAGGAAACAGTTGTGCTAACCAGAGGCTCTCTCATCGTCCACTCGGATAAGATGGTCGTGTTGTTCGCTCCCGGAAACCCTGACCCCCTACAGTCAGCCGGCGTAGGAACGGATCACCAAGAATCCGTTCGGAATTCCTCGACTCCCAAAGAGCACAACGCGGCGTCGACGATGTCGAATCGCTCCGTGAGACGTGTCGAAGCGAGCGGTGACGCCCATCGTGTCAAGATCAAATACGAAAACGGTAATGCGACTTGCCAAAAAGCCGTATATTTCGTCGACGGAGAGAAGATTGTGTTGACGGGCGATCCTATAGCTTGGGAGAAGGGCACGCGTGTCAGCGGTAAACAGATTACGATTTTTTTGACGGAAGAGCGGAGCGTGGTGGAAGGAGGCTCACACGTTCGTATCGAAGGAGAGGAGCCGAGTCATCCATGACGAGGAGTGCTCATGCTGTGTCTGACGCGCTCGCCGACCCGATCGCGGTACGACAGGGGGATTGTCTGCGTGCTACTGGATTGGTGAAAAGCTTCCGTGGCCGTAAAGTCGTCAAGGGTGTCGCCGTCGAGGTGTGTGCCGGCGAGGTGGTCGGGTTGCTCGGCCCGAATGGAGCGGGCAAGACCACAATCTTCGACATGATGGTCGGTTTATGCCAGCCCGATGAAGGGGAGATCACCTTCATCGGAGAATCCGTGACCCACCTGCCGATGTACAAACGAGCGCGTAGAGGAATCGGTTACTTGCCTCAGGAATCGTCGGTTTTTCGTCGACTCTCGGTAGAACATAATGTCTTGGCGATTCTTGAAATGCTGGGGTATGCTCGTAAAGAGCGAAGCCAACGGGTGGATGCCTTGCTCAAGGAATTAGATCTCATCCATATACGAAAGAGTATGGCCTATGCCCTCTCAGGGGGAGAACGTCGGCGTTTAGAAATTACGCGTGCCCTAGCGGCCACACCGTCGTTCATGCTGTTGGATGAGCCATTTGCAGGGATCGACCCGATAGCCGTCGCGGACATTCAGCAGATCATCACGCGGTTGAAGGGAAAAGGGATCGGCATATTGATTACCGATCACAATGTACAGGAAACGCTTTCGATCGTTGATCGTGCCTACATCATCAATGAAGGATTGATCTTGGAGGCGGGGTCCCCTGAAGCTATTGTGCAGAGTGCAACGGCCCGCGCCGTTTATCTTGGCGAGCAGTTCAAGTTGTAGAGGGGTAGCAGAGGCATTGATGAAACTTCGTCTGGTTCCACAACTCTCGCAACGGCTCATCATGACGCCTCAACTGCAGCAAGCGATTAAGCTGCTGCAGTTGTCTCGACTTGAACTGCAGCAGAGCCTCACGCAGCATCTCTTGGAAAACCCTTTGCTGGATGAAATTCAATCCGATGTCGACGAAAGCGAGTCCTTGGTTAACGAAGAGAAAGTTGAAGCCCCTCCCGCACTGGAAGGACAGGATCGGTCTGAAGCGGCGGTTGAGACACGTGAAGAACAAGGATCGCCGGAGGAGTTTTCCGCTTCCGGGTGGGAAGAATACTTCGGCAGAGATCGACGGAGCGGCGAGTCTGAATACTCCGCGCCGCAAGATGAGTTTCCTTCGTACGAGCAAACGGTGGCAAAGGCGACGTCTCTCGAGGAGCATCTCCTCTGGCAGTTGTCCTTGTCCGGGCTCGGAGATCGAGAAAAGGAACTTGGTCGCTTGATCATCGGCAATCTAGACGATGATGGTTATCTTCGCATTCCATTGGCTGAGGTCGTGGCGGGGACTGGGTTTGCCGAGTCCGAAGTCGAATCGGTGCTCAAAGACATTCAGACTTTCGATCCGACCGGGGTTGGCGCAAGAGATCTCCCCGAATGCCTTCTGCTGCAACTCGGACATTTAGGTCGGCATCCATTTGGGTCGCTTGGATCACCACCAGGAGCGCTGAAAGGATCGGTTATCGAGAGCATCGTTTTGCACCATTTGAAGGACTTAGAAAAAAAACAGTATCCCAAGGTTGCGAAGGCCTTGAACGTTACGGTCGAAGAAGTCTTCCAAGCCACCAAAATTATTGGAGAACTTGAGCCAAAACCGGGGAGGCCGTTCACAAATACTCAAAACTACGCTATCGTGCCTGATGTATTTGTGGTCAAGAATGAGGGGGAGTGGGTTGTGTTGCTAAATGACGATGGGCTTCCACGCATGAGGATCAGCCCGTATTACAAACAGCTTATTTCTTCCGGACAGGGCGGAACTCCTGAAACCAAAGCGTATATGGATGAAAAATTGCGGGCCGCTCAATGGGTCATTCGAAGCATCGAGCAACGAAATCGGACAATCGTGAAAGTGGTTTCCAGCATCGTCAAGTTCCAAGAACAATTTTTCGACCATGGCGTTCAATATCTCAAGCCTTTGGTTCTCAAGCAAGTCGCCGAAGATATTGGGATGCATGAATCGACGATCAGTCGTGTGACGGCCAATAAATATATGTATTGCCCACAGGGCATGTTGGAACTCAAGTTCTTCTTCAATACTGGGCTTCAACGAGCTGATGAGCCCTCAGGCATGCATTCCTCCGTTTCTGTCAGGGATATGATCAAGACGATGGTGGCTGAAGAGGATACGAAGCGTCCCCTGAAAGATGAAGAAATTGCCGCTCGGCTTCGTAAGCAGGGGGTGCTTATCGCACGGAGGACCGTTGCTAAATATCGGGTCGAGCTGAACATCTCATCCGCCAGTCAACGTAAACGATTTTTTTGATCACTGTTGTTTCGCATCCAGCCAGGTCCGAATTGGAGGTGGGCATGAAGCTGAGAATCACAGGTCGCCACATGGACATCACGCCAGCGCTTAGAAGCTATGTGGAAACACGATTCGGTCGCCTGGATCGATACGGCTTGAAGATCGGATCGCTTCAAGTGGTATTGGGAGTCGAGAAGCTCCAGCATAAGGCCGAAGTCACTGGTGCAGTCAGTGGCAAACGAGTGCAAGCCAAGACATCGACTCCTGAGATGTATGCCACAATTGATGTCCTCGTCGACCGTCTGGATGCGCAGTTTCGGAAATGGAAAGATCGTCTTGTCAATCATAAGCCGACCAAACCGAAGAGATTGTGACAGCGTTCCCACGTGTGTCTCTCATGAAATCTCGCTGCTTCCCTGCTTGGGGCACTGACGCGCCTGAGCGGCCTGGCGAAATGGACCGTGCATGAGGGCACAGCACGTTTCACGTCGCTGATCGGGGTGAGACGGACTGCGATTCTGAACTAGGAATACCTCGGGCTGCTCACAGAGGCAATTACGACCCCATGGCCCGGCTGAATCTGGTCATTATAAGCGGGTTGTCCGGTTCTGGTAAGACCTATGCCCTCAAAGCATTTGAGGATGCCGGATATTTCTGCATCGATAATCTTCCCCTCGCCTTGCTCCCGACTTTTGTTGATCTCTGTAATCAGCAGCATAGCGAAATTGCCAATGTAGCTCTTGGGATTGACATTAGGGAGCGTGCGTTTTTTTCGGACTTCGTCGGTATCTTGGAAAGGGTGAAAGCTCTCGGCCATGCCGTGCAGTTGATTTTTCTTGAAGCTCGTGAGGAGGCATTGATTAGACGATTTTCAGAATCCAGGCGTCCCCACCCGCTTTTGCCGCATCTCCCCGTCTTGGATGGGATTCGATTCGAAAAGGAACGTGTAGCCGAACTTCGACGCCGGGCTGATCAAATCATTGATACGTCCGATCTGACGGTTCATGAGCTCGGTGAGTTGCTTGCGAAGCAATTTCTAGGGGAGTCCTCGGACAGGCGACTCACGATCTCAATCATGACCTTCGGATATAAATTCGGGGTGCCGTATGATATCGATTTATTGTTTGACGTGCGATTTCTTAAGAACCCATTTTTCGTGCCTGAGCTCAAGCCACTTTCCGGAGACGATCCGCGAGTCCGGGTCTTCGTTCTAACAGACCCCGAGGCCGTTTCACTCGTGGAGCAGCTCGAAGGGCTACTGAAGTTTCTCTTGCCGCTATTCCAGCGAGAGCGGCGTAGTTATCTGACCATCGGTATCGGATGTACCGGTGGACGCCATCGCTCGGTCGTGGTTGCCAATCGTCTCCAAGAAAGCCTCTCCGCGTTGGGATACGAAGTCGGCCTCAAACACCGAGATATCGACAAAACGTAGACTGTTGTTCGAGTCGTAGCCATCGATTTCTGCGCGTGATTCCCACTTCTGACCGCTTCCTTGACAGGTAGAGCATATTGACTATACTTAGCTTTGTGAATAAGCCAAGGCACTAGAACTAGTGTAAGTGCTGTAATGAAAAAACCTAAATATACATTGAGTGATGCGGGATTTAAGGCCTATCAGGTATGCGACTTATTCGACATTTCAAAGGCGACGCTCTTTCGCTGGGAACGGGAGGGTGTCATTACCCAACCCGCCCGAGACTGGAGAAACTGGCGGCTCTATACGAGAAAGAATGTGAATGAAATTGAAAAAGTTATTCGTGCTCGAAAGTCTGTCATATAAGGTGGCCGGTAACGCATGTTGACCTCACTCAAAAAGCTCGTGGAAACCGATATCGTCGCGATGCTGACTCCACGCCGGCAGTTAGTGGGACTCGACATTGGATCGAGTGCAATCAAAGTCGCTCAGCTCAAGGAAAGTAAGGGACGATATTTTCTTCAAAAATTCGGTATGAAACCACTTGAGCCAGAAGTGATTGTAGACGGGACGGTCATGGATGAAGGGCGTGTGGTCTCTGCTATTCAAGAATTGTTTGAGGAAGCCAACGTCAAGAATAAGCACGTCGCTATCTCGATTTCGGGGCACGCTGTCATTGTGAAGAAGATCAATCTCCCGCCCATGCCGGACGAAGAGTTGGAAGGGCAAGTGAAATTGGCGGCGGAGCAGTACATTCCCTTCGACATCAACGAAGTGAACATCGACTTTCATGTCTTGCCTTCGGATGCGTCAGAAGATCAGCCGGGGGATATATCGGTGATTCTTGTGGCCGCTAAGAAGGACAAGATTAATGAACTGTCCGAACTCGTCAAGGCTGCCGGACTAATCCCAGTGGTCATGGATGTCGATGCGTTTGCGGTTGAGAATATGCATGCAATTAATTATCCGATGGCGCAAGAAGAAACGACGGCGCTGGTGAATCTCGGTGCAAGCGTGATGAATGTGAACATCATCCGTGCCGGTTCATCCTTGTTTACGCGGGATATTCCGTTGGGGGGGAATAGGTACACGGAAGCGATTCAGCGCGAAATAGGGCTCTCGTTTGAGGAAGCTGAAGAGAGTAAGAAAAAGGACCAAGCAGGCGATTCTGCCGGAGTGTCGCTCACTGGTGTCATGGACAGTGTAAATGCGGAGGTCGCGTCCGAGATCGCACGGACGGTGGACTACTTCAAGACCTCAACCGCCAGTGCTGAGCTCAGTCGTGTTCTCGTCTGTGGTGGCGTAGCCCGGGCAAAAGGGCTGATTCAACAGCTCGGCGATAGGATGCAATTGCCTGTAGAAATGGCTGATCCCTTCGCCGAGATCGATATTGCAGGGTGTGGCATCGACCCTGACCTACTGGCGGATTTGGCTCCATCGGCAGCCGTCGGTATCGGATTGGCGTTGAGAGCGGTGGGGGACAGATGATTCGGATTAACCTCCTCCCCAGTGGACCCAAAGGAAGGGCAGCCAAACCTCAGTATGACACACGCGCACAAGCGCTGCTCGGCATCGGCGTGATCCTGGTTGCGCTGGTCGGGTGCTGGTGGTATTCGGCTTCATTGGACAGCGAGCTCGAAGCTCGGCAGGAGGAAAAGCGAGATAAAGAAAAACAGGTTGCCCAACTGAAAGAGCAAGTCAAAAAAGTACAGGATTTTGAACAAAGGAAAAAGCTGCTCGAAGACAAGAATCGGATTATAGATCAGCTTGAGCAATCCAGAATGGGTCCGGTGAAGGTTCTCGATCATGTTAGTCAGAGTTTAGAGCCGCTCAAAGTATGGCTCACAAAGCTGGGTGTGGCATCCGATGCGATAGAGTTGGAAGGGAAGGCCTTAACCAACGACGACGTGGTGGAATTCGTGAATAACTTGCGACGTACGGATTATTTCACCGGCATCAATCTACAGGAGAGTAAAGCTGCAATAGAAAACAGAATTAATTTATACCAATTTCGTTTGGCATTTCGTCTGAAGGGCTAATGATGGCATTGCCACAGCTCAACCTTGATGCGCTTCGAAATGTGCCGGCTTCGCAAAAGGCCGCGCTTTTATTTTTGCTCATCGGCGGCATGATTGCCAGCTTCTATTTCTACATTGCAGAACCTAAATCTGCAACCATCACGGCGCTTGAGGCTGAAAACAGCAAGCTCGAGAGTGAAATTCAAACACTCACGATCAAAGTGAAACATCTCGATGAATTAGTCGCCGCGAATAAACAGCTCGAAATTGAATTGGCTAAAAAGAAAGAACGCCTCCCCCCTGAAGAAGAAGCGATTATGCTGCTGAAACAGGTGTCTGACCTTGGGGTGCGATTGGGACTCGATGTCAAACTGTGGAAGCCTGGCGCCCAGACTGAAGATGTGTCGAAGCTCTTCGTCAAGATGCCGGTCAGTGTGGAAGTGACCGGGGTCTATCACACTGCCGCGCTGTTTTTCGATCGGATCAATCGACTCCCTCGGATTATTACGGTGTCGGGCCTTAAGATGGGATCTCCAAAAATTGAACAAGGACGAATCGTATCGCAAACAACATTTGACTTGGTGGCATACGCTGCCCCTCAGGACAAACAGGTTTTAGGGACATCTCCTTCGGCTAATGCTCCCAAAGTCGCTCAAGTGGGGAAATAACGAAATCGCGACACCATGTACGCCTTGGATATCAGAAAAAAGCATAGAGAATATTCGCTGACAGTCGGTGCCGCCGCGGTGTGCGTGTGGATTCTCCTTTCGGGGAGCGTAGATGCACGGGCCGAGTCTTCCCCCGTTCCTGGTCTGATAACCTCGATGACTTCGATGCGGCAAGATGCCCTCAAGCTGTCTTCCGTACCGGAAATCCCAAGGACGACTCCGCAAGTTAGTGAAGTGCCACCAGTGGGTTCAAATACTCCGGTGCCTTCCCAGCTTTCCGTACCAGATGGGGTGGTCGGAGGTGGGTATGATCCTTCCGGTCGTCGAGATCCATTTGCTCCTATCGTTCAGGAGCTTCAGCCAGGAAAGACGGATACAACCCTTCCGCCATTGCAACGCGTGACTCTGACAGAGCTCAACCTCATTGCCATCGTATGGGGAGCATACGGCTACACCGCTATGGTGCAGACTCCAGAAGGACATGGGTACACGGTTCGACGGGGAACGAGGATCGGGCAAAACAATGGAGTGGTCAGCGCAATTACCGAGCGCGGCATTATCGTCCAGGAACGGTTCACTGATGTGTACGGCAAGAAGCAGGAGCGAGAACATGTCAAGCTTTTACACCCCAAAGAGGGCTCAGAATGAAACCACTACTTTTGCGCACAGATAATTCCCGAACTGACGGATGTTTCATCGAAGCCTTGGGGCTGTCGCTTGCCGCACTGACCATAATTGCCCAGACACCTGCGTTTGCAGAAGAGATCGGCATGGCCAAGCGCAGTGATGCCGCCCCCACGCGATTGCTGGCGCAGGCGGTGACCGCTATTGAGATCCGCCCCGAAACGGATCTGGTGACCGTGGTAGTTGCCGGGGATGGTCAGCTATTTCCTGAAGCCAATTTTTTAGATGAATCTCGGTTAATCGTCGATATTCCTGCCGTATCGTCTACCCTTAGACGATCGGTGGTACGAGCTGACCACTACCTGCTCAAGAAAATCAGAGTGGGACACCATGCTGATAAGGTCAGACTGGTGTTTGATGTGCCGGAACAGCCGATCTTCTCTCTTGCTCGCGAAGAAAATAAGGTATTGATCACACTGAAACCGAATGAGCGCAAAGTACCCGCTTTGATCCCGGCACAGTTTGATGGGGAAAGAGAGCGCATTGTATTCACTCCCCGGGCACGCAAGGTGTTGTTCAAGCCGGGGGATCGTGTGGCCAGAAGGGCAGCGCGAATGGTCAGTCCCGAGCAGTCTCAGTTTAAAGTGCAGCGCGTTCAGATGGCCGGAGAGGGTGCTTCCGCTGAAAAGGACGATCACTCCGATGATCTTGTGGTAGGGCAGTCGCGATTTGTAGGCCGACGCATTTCGCTCGATTTTCAACAGGCAGACATTACCAACATTCTTCGATTGATCGCCGAAGTCAGCGGCTTCAACATCGTCGTCGGAGAAGGCGTCAAGTCGAAGGTCACCATGAAGTTGGTGAGTGTGCCGTGGGATCAGGCGTTGGATATGCTTTTGAAGATGAACGGTCTTGGCATGATTCGCCAAGGGAGCATCGTATGGGTGGATTCTCTGGCGAATATTTCCAAGCAGCAGGATGAAGAAGCACGAGCCAAGGATTCCAAAACAAAGGCGGAAGAATTAGTCGACCGCGTCTTTTATATCAGAAATCTCCAGGCGCAAGAAGTCATGCAATCACTGCGACAGTACATGAGCCCGCGCGGCCTCATGCAATTTAATGCAGGAAGCAATGCCTTGATTGTTCGAGAGACGGAATCCAAGCTCGTCGTCATGAAGCAGCTTGTAGAAGGGCTCGACCTGCAAGTCCCTCAGGTTGAGATTGAAGCGCGCATCATTCAAGCTGATACCGACTATGCGAGAGGGTTGGGCATTCAGTGGGGATTCCAAGCAGGGAATCAAACTCCTGCTGATTTCTTTTCCGTAACCAACCTTACCGGTCCATTTGGGCAACTTGCTGGAACAGGATCGAACACGCTCACCAGAAACTTTTTAGTCAATTTGCCGGCACAGGTCGGTGGGTTGCCGGCTGTTCCGTCGATTGGATGGACTTTTGGAAAACTCGGTGGAGACTTTGCCTTGGACATGCGGCTATCTGCAGGCGAGTTGTTGGGGTTGAGCAAGGTGATCGCGGCGCCGAAGATCACGACCCTAGACAAGCGAGAAGCGAAGATTTCCCAAGGTGAATCGATTCCCTTCCAAACAACATCCTTACAAGGGACGCAAACGACATTCGTCGATGCGAACTTAGAGTTGAACGTCACACCTCAGATCACCTCTCGCGATCCGAAGGAAGACGGAAAAAGAATTATGATGCGGGTACGAGCGACTCGGAATGCGGTCGGCGCACGGAGCAACCCAGCCGGCCCCAGCATCGACCGACGGGAAGCCACCACGCAGGTGCTTGTTAGAGACGGCGAAACCATGGTAATTGGTGGGATCTTCGTCGATACACAAGCCAACAACGTGCAAGGCGTTCCCTATCTTTCTCGTATGCCGGTGTTAGGTTGGTTATTCAAGAACAAATCCGAATCAGTTTCAAAACAAGAGTTGCTCATTTTCCTCACGCCAAGCATTATCAAAACTTAGAGCCTGTTTCATCTGCGTGATCAGCAAGAGCCTGATGATGCGCTTCAGCATCACCAGGCTCTTGCTTTTGTATCACGGCGATCGCGGCAATACCACCCAGAGTTGTGGAATCCGGTCCGGAGCGTGACCGTCTTTTTAGTTCATTGAGGCTGTGTTACGATGCTTCTCCCTTTGATGTTTCATATGTGGTTCCGGAATCGAAACGACATGACATTCTCGGGCTCCGTCAGCGACTGGGTTACGAAGTGATTCCAACCTCAATGGTCAAGGTTTCTCTAACCGAAAGAAGCTACGAGATCAATATCCGAGCTGGACTTTTAGAGAGGATTGGAAGGGAATTGAAGAGATATGGAGTACAAGGGAAGGTCGGAGTTGTGACGGATCGGCATGTCGCTCGGCACTACCTGAAGAGTAGTCTGAAGGAAATCAAGAAGCATGGGATTGATCCCGTTCCGATCATTCTGACTCCAGGAGAGCGGTCGAAAACGCTGAAGACCGTTGAGTATATCCTCGACGTGTTGGCACGTCATCGATTCGAGCGGTCGTCTATGCTCTTGGCGCTCGGTGGTGGCGTCGTGGGCGACCTGACCGGGTTTGCTGCTTCGATCTACCGGCGTGGTATTCCCTACATTCAGGTGCCGACGACTCTTGTGGCGCAAGTCGATTCCAGTGTTGGAGGAAAGACGGGCGTCGATCATCGGCTTGGGAAGAACCTGATCGGGTCGTTTTATCAACCACGCGCTGTATGGATCGATCCATCGACTCTTCATACCTTGCCCACTCGGGAATTAGTGGCCGGACTTGCTGAGGTCATTAAGTACGGAATCATTGCGGACGAGTCTTTCTTTGCCTATCTGCAGCGGCACATGTCTGAGCTACGGAGGCAAGCGCCTGGTGTCGTTGTGACCGTGGTGAAACGATCCTGTGAGATAAAGGCAGAGGTGGTGGCCGCGGATGAGCGAGAATCCGATCGCAGACGCATCCTCAACTATGGCCATACCATCGGACATGCCCTTGAAGCGTTGGGGGGATATAAGTCATTCGTCCATGGAGAAGCGGTGGGGATTGGATTGGTACAGGAAGCCGAACTCGCCTGTTTTCAGGGGATTTGTGCTCGTGCGGTGGTTGAAGAGATTCGGCGCATCGTGAATGAGGCAGGGCTAAGTGACCGTATGCCGCGGTGGACACCGCAGAAGATATGGAACGCCATGCTTCATGACAAAAAAGTATCGGGAGGGCGAGTCATTGGGGTATGGCCGGAACGTATTGGACAGGTTCGCATAGGACCGATTGAAAAACACGTATTTGAGCAGTGGTATTCAGTTTCGCGAGTCTCTCCTCATGGTCATGCTTAATTGCGCATCTCTTGCCTCAAGGGCGGAGTCAAGAGTCAATATGAACCGATCTCCTGTGTAGAGTGCGCTTGGCCATGGGGATAGGCCGGTTTGCCGGAGTTCTATGCGGATGTTGCGAATCGCAATGGCACAGATGAACCCAACTGTCGGGGATTTCACCGGCAACGTCCACCGCATTACGACCTGGCTGCGAGATGCGAAGAAGGCCAAAGCCGACCTGGTTGTATTTCCTGAACTGGCCATTACCGGTTATCCGCCCGAGGACCTGCTTCTCAAGTCGCAGTTTGTGGCAGATAACTTACGGGCTCTGAATGAGATCACGCAAGTCTGTCGCGGTTTGGTTGCCGTGGTAGGGTACGTGGGGCAGGAAGACCAATGCGACTCGCATTCCCCCTGGCGGTCGATCGTCTCAACCGACCGGCATACGCTCTACAATGCGGCAGCATTGATTGCAGATCGCAAGTTGGTCGGTAGTTATAGAAAGTGGTGTTTGCCCAACTATGGAGTATTTGATGAAAGCCGCTATTTTCGTCCCGGGCGGAGACTCCCGTTGCTTCTCGTCAACGGAACGACAATCGGAGTGTCCATCTGCGAAGATATTTGGTTGCCGGAAGGGCCTACTCGTGTACAAGCAGCGGCCGGTGCTGAGGTGATCGTCAATATCAATGCCTCCCCTTTTCATGTCGGCAAAGGTCGATCGAGAGAGCAAATGCTGGCAACGAGAGCGAGGGAAAGCATAGTCATTGTCACGTATACGAACATGGTTGGAGGCCAAGACGAGCTGGTCTTCGACGGAAACAGTTTGATTCTGGACCCATCCGGCAACGTGATTGCCCGTGGTCACGCATTTCGGGAAGAGTTGCTTGTGACCGATTTGGATGTGGATGCCGTTTCACGTGGGCGTATAACTCATGGGCGAAAGGCGGCATTGACCGGAAAAGTTGGTTCAGCCGTCGATCGCCTCGTGGTGAACGAGACGGCGATAAAAAAGAAGAAGCGGACTCGAATCGTGCCAGGGCTAGCAGAGTCATTGGATGAGATCGAAGAGGTGTATCGCGCCCTGGTACTGGCCGTGAAAGATTATGTCCAAAAGAATGGATTTACGCGAGTGGTGATTGGGTTGAGCGGCGGCGTCGATTCGGCGGTGACCGCGGCAATCGCTGTGGATGCGCTTGGCGCCAAACAAGTCCTCGGCGTTTTCATGCCGTCTCCGTACACCTCACATGAAAGCAAAGAGGACGTTGTGGAACTCGTACGGTGTCTCGGCATCGGCTTGAATACCATCCCGATTACTCCGACATTTGAAGCCTATCGACAGTCGCTGGCACCGTCATTTGTAGATTGCTCGGAGGACGCGACCGAGGAAAACCTTCAGGCGCGCATTCGCGGCAATATGCTCATGGCTGTATCCAATAAGTTTGGGCATCTGGTTTTGGCCACCGGGAACAAAAGCGAGGGGAGCGTAGGGTACTCGACTCTGTACGGCGATATGGCCGGTGGGTTCGCCGTCATTAAGGATGTGCCGAAGACGATGGTCTATGGCCTAGCGAGGTTCCGAAATGAACTCGGTCCATCGCCGGTGATTCCCAAACGTATTCTGGACCGACCGCCGACCGCTGAGCTAAGGCCGAATCAAAAGGATGAAGATTCCCTTCCACCGTACACTGTGCTCGATCCCATTCTTCGGGCGTACGTCGAAGAAGATCGCTCGCTTGATGAAATCGTCGAGGCAGGATTCGATCGCGCAACGGTCACGCGTGTGGTTAGGATGGTCGATAGCAGTGAGTTTAAGCGACGTCAGGCACCCATTGGCGTCAAGATTACACACCGCGCCTTCGGTAAGGACCGACGGATGCCGATTACAAACGGCTACCGTATTAAGCAGTCATAACTTCTACTGGTTCCCTTCCCTAAGCACCAAATGCTCCTCCGACATTTATCCAGTGATTACGGATAGGAATAAGTCGTCAAGGCTGCTTCGCTACTTGGGGGTTTTTCACGTATCCACTCAAGACGCGGAGCGTAGGCCATAAAAGAGGTCGAGTAAATTGATGAATTTACACGATTTCCACGTTGAGTGATGGAAAAGGATGGGCTATGATGGCTCCTCCGAAGCAGCGGGAAAGGGGAGTGGCCATGGCTTTTGCGTGACGAGAGGCATGGCTCGATGGTTAGCTGCGCATAGCTCCTGAAGAGGGTCCATCTAAGAGCCGTCTGGGATTTCCGAGCTGGTCGAGCAAGGAGGCGTCGACATGAAGCTGGTTGAGGCCATTGTCAAACCGTTCAAACTGGAAGAGATCAAGGATGCCCTGTTGGAAATCGGTGTCCAGGGGATGACCGTATCGGAAGTCAAAGGGTTTGGACGTCAGAAAGGCCATAAGGAAACCTATCGAGGCCAAGAGTATACAATTGAATTTGTCCCCAAGGTGAAAATCGAGGTAGCGGTGACAGATGCCCAGGTGTCTCGGGTGATTGAGGCCATCACCAACGCGGCAAAGACTGGTAGTATCGGGGACGGGAAAATTTTCGTTCGAGAGTTGAACGAGGTGGTGCGCATTCGGACGGGAGAAACCGGAGAGACCGCGCTATGACGGTACAGGGTCCTAGCGGTGGAACATGATCGCGGAGGATCTGTCAAAGGAGGATGGGCATGAACGTGCGTGAGGTATTGGAGTTCGCCAAGAAACACAGGGTCCAGATGGTCGATCTGAAGTTCGTCGATCTACCGGGTGTATGGCAGCATATGACCATCCCTGTGAGCGAGCTGAAGGAAGAGCTGTTCAAGGACGGGTCCGGCCTCGATGGATCGTCGATTCGAGGCTGGAAGGCCATCAACAACAGTGATTTGTTGGTGGTGCCGGACCCTACCACAGCCTGCCTGGATCCGTTCACCGCGGTGCCGACGCTCAGCATGGCCGGAAATGTCGTGGATCCGATTTCTCGGGAAAATTACGAACGTGACCCCAGGTTCATCGCGCAAAAGGCTGAGAAATATCTCCAGAGTACCAAGATCGGCGACAACTCATTGTGGGGGCCGGAAGCCGAATTTTTTATCTTCGATCATGCCCGTTACGACCAAACCAGCCACAGCGGCTTCTACTACATCGACTCGGAGGAAGGCGCATGGAACATGGGGCAAGAGGGAATCAACCTAGGAGGAAAGATCCGACATAAGCAAGGGTATTTCCCTGTGGCTCCGGCGGATACCCAGCAAGATATCCGGAGCGAGATGGTCATGGAAATGGAAAAGGTCGGCATCGAGGTCGAAAAGCATCATCACGAGACGGCCTCGGCCGGGCAGGCTGAAATCGATATCCGATTTGATTCCCTTTTGCGGACCGCGGACAAGATGATGTTGTACAAGTACATCGTTAAAAACGTGGCGCGCCGACATGGCAAGACGGTGACGTTCATGCCGAAGCCGCTCTTCAGTGATGCCGGATCGGGAATGCACACGCACCAGAGCATCTGGAAAGATGGGAAACCGCTCTTTGCCGGGAAAGACTATGCCGGTATCTCGCAGCTCTGTTTGTATTATATCGGCGGCATTTTGAAGCATGCGGCAGCGCTGGCAGCCTTTACGAATCCGACGACGAATTCCTACAAACGCATCACGCCCGGGTTTGAAGCGCCGGTGCTATTGGCCTATTCCAGCCGGAACCGATCGGCCGGCATCCGTATTCCGATGTACTCTCCAAGTCCAAAGGCGAAGCGGATCGAAGTGCGGTTTCCCGATCCATCCTGTAATCCTTATTTGGCATTCTCCACTATGCTCATGGCGGGGCTCGACGGCATTCAGAACAAGATCAATCCAGGTGAGCCGGCTGAAAAAGATCTATATGATCTCGATCCGAAAGAGGCGGCGAGTATTCCAACCATGCCCGGGAGTCTAGATGAGGCGATCAACAGCTTAGAAAAGGATCACCAATTTCTGCTCAAAGGGGAAGTGTTTACCGAGGACCTGATTGAGGCCTGGATCGGCTATAAGCGGAGCAAGGAGATCGATCAGATGCGCTTGCGGCCGCATCCGTACGAGTTCTTTCTCTATTACGATGTTTAGCCGTAGAGAATCGTCGTCGGACAGCGGTGGAGGGTTAGCGTTTCCCGCAAGCCATCTTCCAAAGCGCGTGATTGACGCTGCGCGCTTCTACCGGCTGCCAGTTCCCGTTTTCGATGTAACCAGAGGCTGATCTGCCGGTGCCCATCTGGCGGGAAAATTCGATAACTTGCAGGACCCGCACGCGAGACTGTTCACAGTTAAATTCCTTGTGGGTCTTGAAGGACAAGAATCGTGTTGTACTGTTCCACTTGAGATCCGTTAATTGCCAGAGGGTGGCGCGAGTTCCCTCTCGATGAATCGTCTCCGGATCGAAGTAGAGAGTCTCGAGACTCATAGGTTGGTACCGTTTCTCGACGGGCTTCCATTCCGCATCGACCGAGCCGGAATTGAGCAGCATCAAGACAATGAATACCAATTCCCTCATGGCAGTAGATCTCGGAACCGCGAATCAGCTGGCTCGATCCGGTTTGGATGGCATAAGGGGTCGCAGATAAAAAATCAAGCGGCAAGATTCGAATAAGACGTTGTCGAAGGATGCGCCTCAGCGACCTCTTGAGCGTCATCTTCACATAGGGTATTCTTTCGCTCACAACAGGAGGAAGATGATGCCGAAACGAGTTCGCACGGGGTTGACGCGGAGTGATATTCTCGATCGGTATGTCGAGCGGTTCAAGCAACAGCTCGTGAAATTTCAGCCCTTCCTCTCACGAAGGCGGGGGTCGGTTTCACTTGAAGATTTCGACGAAGCGGCGGAAGAGCTGATCGCTCAGGTGTTCGGCGCGGCATCGGATCAATCAGAGGCCTACTTTTTTGCAAAGACAGGGGAATCGGCACTGTTGCCTGAAGAGGCGCAGGAAAGCGGAACTCACAATATTGAGCAGGAGAGCCTTCAACAGCGACGGCAAGTATTGGAAAGCTGTCTGGCCGATCTCGAATTGCGTCGTCGACTGCAGGCAACGAGAAAAAAGAAGGGGATCGAGACGGCGTTAGTTGAAGACTATATGTCGCATGATGTGCGGAGCATCCACCGGGATGCGACCATCAAACAAGCGGGGCAGCTATTGCTGAAGCACAAAGTCGGCTCACTGATCGTCGACGACGGGTCTCGGTATATCGGCATCGTCACCGATTCAGACCTGACACGCAAAGCCGTCGCCAAGGGACTTGACCCGAATACCACGACCGTCGTCACTTGCATGAGCCGGCCACTTGTTACGATTGAAGAAGATGAGTCACTCGCCGAAGCCATGTCGCTGATGAAGAAGCAGAGCATCCGACATCTGCCGGTTACCGCTGATGCTACGATCATCGGGGTACTTTCGGTCTCCGACCTCCTTCGCGCGTTCGAGGAACAAAAAACTCCGTAATCTTCGCACAGGTGACTGCTAGTCGCTGCATAAAACGGTTGCCGAAAAGCCTGCTCACTAGAGCTTCAATCAGGTACACTGCTCACATCGAATCATGCCACCAACCCTACTGCTCAGTTGTGAGTCTCTTGGGAAAAGCTATGGGGTGAAGCCGTTATTTACCGATCTGTCGCTCGGACTCTGCGAAGGCGATCATGTCGGGCTGATCGGTCCCAATGGATCAGGGAAGTCTACGCTGCTCAAGATATTGGCCGGCCTTGAGGAGCCGGATCGCGGCACCAGATCTGTGCGGCGGCAGCTCCGTATCGGCTATGTCCCGCAAGAACCATCATTTGCCGATCAATACTCGGTCGAAGATGCGCTGTTCCAAGTCCTTCTGGACGAGGGGTTAGACCCACATGAGCAAGGAGCACGTCTTGCCAAAGCCCTCAGCCTCGGTGGGTTTGTTCGCTCAGACCAATCCGTCTCGACGCTGTCGGGCGGATGGAAGAAACGGCTGGCGATTGCACGATCGCTGATATTGGAACCGGACGTGCTGCTCCTGGATGAGCCGACCAACCATTTGGACGTCGAAGGCATCCTCTGGCTCGAAAGTCTGTTGAAAGCCGAACCCCATGCTTTCATCGTCATCAGCCATGATCGGCGATTCTTGGAATCGGTGACCACACGGATTTGGGAATTGAATCGCCGATACGCCAATGGCGTCTTTCAAGCAAACGGCCGGTACAGCGAATTTTTGGAACAGCGCGATGCGGCATTACAGGCACAGGCCGACTATCAGGCCTCACTCGCCAATCGAGTGCGCCGGGAAGTGGAATGGCTCAGGCGAGGACCCAAAGCCCGCACGACCAAAGCCAAAGCCCGGATCGATTCAGCCGGTCGGTTGATTGACGAACTGAACGATATCGAGTCGCGGCAGGGGAATACATCGGCCGGGATCGACTTCAGAGCCTCGGGACGAAAGTCCAAGCAGTTACTGGTCGCAAAAGGTATTGAGAAATCACTGGGCGGGAAGCTGATTATATCGAACGTGGACATGTTGTTAGGTCCGAGCGAGCGGATTGGCCTCCTTGGCCCCAATGGTAGTGGTAAAACAACCGTCCTCAAGCTCTTAGCCGGTATAGTAGAGCCGGATAGCGGCATCATCACGCGTGCCGATCGGCTGCGCGTCGTGACCTTCGAGCAACACCGCGAGTCATTGGACCAGCAAGCCACGTTGGGACGCGCCCTTGCCCCAGCAGGCGGCGATGCCGTCGTCTATCAGGACCGGTCTGTGCATCTGGTCTCATGGGCCAAGCGCTTTCTCTTCAGGCCGGAACAGCTCGATCTGCCAATCTCGCGCTTATCAGGCGGCGAGCAGGCGAGGCTGCTGATCGCGCAGCTTATGCTCCAACCAGCTGATCTCTTGCTCCTCGACGAGCCGACGAACGATTTAGACATCCCGACGCTCGATGTGCTGGAGGATAGCTTACTGGAATTTACCGGCGCGCTTGTCTTGGTGACGCATGATCGGTGGCTCTTAGACCGCGTCTCCGCTAGACTCCTGGCGCTCGATGGGATTGGCCACGCCGAGTGGTTTGCCGACTATGCCCAATGGGAAGCTGCGCAAACGAAAAAAGAGACGGAAGAAAGAAGATCTCCGCCCTCCAAGGAGAGCTCAGTCCCGGCCAAACGAAAAGGTCTGTCGTACAAGGAACAAAAGGAATGGGACCAGATCGAAACAAAGATTTTGGAAGCCGAAGAGACCGTTGCAACTTGCCAAGCCGCAGCAAGTGATTCAGCTATTGCGTCCTCTTCTGCCGATTTGCAGGAGCGCTACACAACGCTTCACGCCGCGCAAGCCGACGTCGAGCGCCTCTACACCCGCTGGGCCGAACTGGACGAAAAACGCGCACAACGGATCAGCAGCACACAGGCGTAAGGTTGGAAGCAAGCCATCGAGAAGTGCGCCACGCGCAGGAAAAGTTAGAAGGTTTCACCTATGCTGCTTTCAGAATGGCTTTGCGGAGCGACTGGGGAATTGTAATAGGCAAGAAGAGACTCTTCGGGTAAAGATAATCATCCCCGACTCATCGATGACGCGGACCTGTCCATGTTTAAGCGCTATCGCATCGGGAAGTGTCACGTAGAGTTTTCGCTTTTCCAGGGAGACTGAGTATCCTTTGTTATCCATGCAGATCAGAAATCTGGAGGCGGGTCGGTTCAATTTTGGCATTGTGATGATCTCAGCGTAAGTGTTTAACCTTGTATTCCTTGCGGCCTATTTTTACGGCTTCGTACCAGTGAATTTCAGCCAGATGAACGGAGCCGTCAGAAAGTCGAACCTTCGCACTGCCCTTGCGTTTCCGCCAGCGCCCCGTGCCGTAGCATTTACGCAGGCGGACGATCTCACGGATTTGAGACCCAACGGCGAATGTTTCAACATCCGACCCTAATTGCGCAATATTTGAGCGAGAGTGCAAAGTCAAGCCATGACCCCATCTGTTTCACAAACAAGGCCCGACGCTTGGCCGTATAACGCATGCCAAATCCGCGCGAAACCGACCCGCTATTATAGCCAAGCCCTCAATTACTGATGGACATTGCTGGTGAACTTTAGCGATCATGGGGGTATGAGATGTTCATCCGATTTGCGCCAACGGGTGGTGGATTTTGTCCGGAGCGGTGGCAGCA
>Ga0134128_10001118_pt1 | contig 35704 bp, 23 predicted proteins | sample KB31754_FD_96462 | JGI IMG/M metagenome (GOLD analysis project Ga0134128, IMG submission 96462) | Terrestrial soil microbial communities with excess Nitrogen fertilizer from Kellogg Biological Station, Michigan, USA - KB3-175-4 | ecosystem: Environmental > Terrestrial > Soil > Unclassified ...
CCCGCCGCCTGGCCGCCCTCGGCCTGCGGCAGGATCTGGCCGACATAGTCACCCAGCTGAATGCTGTCCGTGCGGTTGCCTTCCTGGGCGTAGGTTCCCGAGAGCAGCACGCCTATCTTGCCGATGCCCGTGTCCCAATAGTTGCTCCAGAGTCCGTTCACCTCCGGGAATCCCTTCTTGATCATGTCGCCGTAATCGTAGTCGGCGGAGAATGCCGTCAGATTGTGGCGGCTTTCGAGCGGCTTGCGGGTCCTCATGTCGATGACACCGCCGATGCCCCCTTCGATCTGATCCGCCGTCGGGCTCTCGTAGACATCGATACCGGCCAGCAGGTCCGGCGAGATGTCCTCGAAGCTGATCTCACGGCCATCGTTCGCGGAGAAGATCTCCTCCCCGTCGATCTGGCTTTGCACCCAGGAGAGCCCGCGGATGAAGACATTGCCGCCGGCGTCGGTGAGGCGTGCGGGATCGCGATTGTTGTCGGTGCGCTCGATCAGGACGCCGGGGATGCGCTCCAGGGCCTCCGCGACGCTGCGGTCGGGCAGCGCGCCGATGTCCTCGGCGGTCACCGAGTCGACGATCTGCGGCGCCAGGCGCTTGATCGCCTCGGCGCTCATCAGGCTCTGCCGCAGGCCCGTGACGACGACCTCCTGAAGGACCTCGGGCTTGCCCTTGGGTTTCGCCGCGGGAGCGTCGGGCGGCTGCGCGTTGCCTGTGGTGTTTTTCTGCGCGGCGGCCGGCTGGCTCTGCCCGTGAGCGGGCGCGCCGGAGAGCGCCAGCACCAGTGCCAGGGCCGTGGCGGCACCCGGTACGCGCAGCGGCAGGCGTGGCCCGGCGCTCGCGATGGATCGTCGGCTGCGGTGGTTCGAACGGTTTGCCACGATACTCCCCCTTTGGATGTCGATGGCTGTTGTTTCGGAATTACGATAGCGCTGTCGTGCGAGCGTTACCAATGAAATAATCACCACATGACATATCTGAAATCGTATGTTGTATCCCGATCCGTACATTCGCGGTGCAAACGGCGGCCAACCGGCCCCTCGACTGCCGATGCGCTGCCAGCCATTCGCCGAATGCCGATCAAACTCAACTCTGGTGCATCACCTCTTCGCGCTCGCAGCCGGCGTACAGCCTCGCGGCGACTTCGCGCAGCGTGCCCAGCATCAGACGCGCGCCCGCAGACAGCTCGCGGTTGCGGCGCGTAATGAGGCCGAAGCCTCCGATGCCCACGGGAAGGTCGGTCATGAGCACCTTGAGAATTCCGGCGCTGCAGTAGGACGCGACGGATACCTCCGGCAGCGCGACGATCATGCGGCCCTGCTCCAACAGGGCAGTGGTCATGGGCAGCGAGGACGTCTCGACGATGTCGGCCGGTTGCGGCAGGCCCTGGTGCAGGAACATCGCGGCGAGCTTTTCGCGCACGAGGCTGCCCGGAGGCGGCATGATCCACGGCTGCTCGATGAGGTCCTCGAGGCGCAGATGCGCATGCCCGGCAAGGGGATGCCGCGCGCTGGCGATCACGGCGTGTGGCTCATCCAACGCGAGCGGCTCGTACACGAGCTCCTCGGCGGCCTCGGCGTCCAGCAGGCGCGCGATGACCACGTCCAGCTGTCCCTGGAGAAGTCTCTGCACGAGCTGCCGGCTCGGATCGATCTCGACCCGGACTAGAGTGCCCGGGTAGCGTTCTTTCAGCGTTGCTATCGCTGCCGGGACGAGATTCGCACCGGGCTCGACGATGGTGCCCACGGCAGCCTTGCCGGTGCGTCCGGCCTTCAGCGCCGCGAGCTCTTCGCGTGCGAGCCCGATTTCAGACAGCGCCGAACGTGCATGGCGGACGAGAATCTCGCCGTAACGCGTAGGTGCGACGCCGCGCGCATGGCGCTCGAAGAGCTGGACGTCGAGAGTCTCCTCGATCTGCCGCAACAGCTTGGAAGCGGCCGGCTGCGTCAGGCCGGCGGCGGCGGCCGCCCGCGCCAGCCGGCGCTCCTCATCCAGATGAACCAGGAACGCAAGCTGATGTGTCTTGAGATTCGGGCGGGTGACAGACACGACTGCGCGCGCTGCCGCGCCGAGCACACGCGCACGTGCTCGGATCGGCATGTCTCGACGCGGGATATTCAAAGTGGCGTGCCTCACATGGAGACGGACCCGTCGATCTCGACCCTCTTCCATCCGAAAAGCTTCGCGTCCAGCGACCAGGCGCCGGGCCCGAGCAGGGCCAGGGCGGCCGCCACGACCGCGGGCAGCAGCCAGTATTGATACCCGGCCGGAATCGAAAAGCCGACCAGAAGCGCGTCGACTGCCGCCAGCATTGCCGCAATGGGCGTCCAGAGTCCCGCGACGAGGAGCACACCCAACGCCGCGGAGGGCACCTGCAGCACCATCCCGGGGAAGCTCTGCGCCCGCGGCAGCGCCGCGATGGCGTGCGACAGCAGGATCGTCGCGCACGCGACCCGCAGCAGCAGGAGCCCTAGACCAGGCGCACCGGAAGCGAACGTTGAGAAGAGTCGCCGCACAGCACGGCAACCATAGCGGACCGGATGGCGGCGGCACCGTCCAAAAGATAGTAAGGGACGCTCTTGCGGAGCGATCAGGGCTCGATGATGCCGCGCCGCAGACCGATCATGGCCGCCTGCGTGCGATCCTGGGCGCCCAGTTTTGACAGAATCGTCCGCACCTGCCACTTCACCGTCGTTTCGGTGGCAGACATCATTCGCGCTATTTCCTTGTTGGGCTTGCCCCGGGCAATCAGCTGCAGGACCCGGACTTCGGTCGCCGTGAGCATGTCGTCCGCGACGTGCTCGGCGAGCTCGTATGAAACCTCGGGGGACACGAATCTCTTGCCTGCATGAACGGCTCGAATGGTATCCAGGAGCGCGCGTTCCACGCTGTCCTTCAGCATGTAAGCGCGGGCCCCCGCCTGCATTGCGCGCTGCGCCTGCACGTCACCCGCATAAGTGGTCAGTACGATGATCCGTGCCTCGGGGAATTCGCCGCGAATTGCGCTGATCGCATCCAACCCGCTCATCTCCCGCATCTGCAGGTCCATCAGCGTCACGTCCGGCCGGTGCGCGCGGAACTGCTGGATGGCTTCGTGGCCGTTCGCCGCCTCCGCCACGAGCTTGAGATCGGGCTCCGTCGAGAGCAGCAGAGCGATGCCCCGGCGAACGATTGGATGGTCATCGACAGCCAGGACGCGAATAGGCAGGCCCGTATTCATGTTCAGCCCGATCCTGCCGAATCCCTGCGTCGCGCGGAGGGGTAAGCCCGCGATGCCGGGATGATCAGCTCGACCTCCATGCCGGCATTGGGTGCGCTCCAAAGCGTAAGCTTCCCGCCGGCGAGTGCTGCGCGCTCGCGCATGCCGCGCAGCCCGAAGTGTCCCGCCGGGTCTTCTTGCGCAAGCATATTGGGGTCCGTTCCGCGGCCGTCATCGCGGACCCGCAGCCGGAACTGGCGCGCATCGTAGCGCAATTCCACCTCGATCTGGGTCCCTTGCGAGTGATGCACGGCGTTGCGCAGTGCCTCGGCCGCGATCCGAAAGGTCTCGTCCCGCTCGATCGGATGCAGCGGCCGCACTGTACCCTGCACCTCGACGCGAACCGATGGCGCGGCGCCTTGCCGCTCGGCAGCCAGCTCCCTGGCGAGGCGTGCGATCGGAGCCGCAAGATCGCTCGACTCCTCGACGGACATGCGCAGCCCCTGCACCGCCTCGCGGCCCTCCTTGATCGCGTGCCCCGCCTGGCCGATCGCCTCCGCAAGTACTTCGCGGGCCTTCTCCGGCTCTCGCGCGAGCAGGCGCAGGGCCGCTCCGAACTGCAGCAGCACGCCCTGGAAGCTCTGCAGCAGGGTGTCATGCAGGTCCCGCGCAATCCGCGTGCGCTCGTCGACGCGGGCGTCGAGCGTCCTGTTGAACTGGCGCGCCAGCTGCCGCGCGCGCAGCCAGTACAGAGCCAGCAACAACGCAACGAACGCCGTGCCACATGCGAACCGGAACCAGGGTGTTTGCCAGAACATCGGGGCGATCGAGAAATCGATGGCGGCACCCTCCTCGTTCCATACGCCGGAATTGTTGCTGGCGATGACATGGAAACGATAGCTGCCCGGCGGCAGGTCGGTATAAAGCGCCAGGCGTCGATTGCCCGCGTCGTACCAACGGCGGTCCCGACCGTCGAGTCTATAGCGAAACTGATTCGCCTCCGGTGCGACCAGGCTCAGCGCTGCGTAGTCGATCTCGAGATCGCGGGTTCGCGGCGGCAGGCGCAAAGTCGCCGGCGGACCGTCCCGCACGTTCTGCCAGTAGAGCCTTCCGTCGGCGATGACCTGCTCGACGTGCACGGGCGGTGGCAATCCGTTGAACACGATGTGATCCGGGTCGAGCACCTGGACGTCACCGCCCGACAGGAACCAGATCTTGCCATCGGCGCCAAGGGTGGCGCGCGGGGCGTATGGGCTCGCTGTGGTGCTGCGCAATCTCACACCATCCTGCGGGCCGAGAACCGTCACCTTGATTCTGTCGTTCGGGTGCGCCATCCACGCGTCCAGCTCGGGCCGCGCGATGCGTACCAATCCGCAAGCCGTGTAGACCCAGAGCGAATGTTGGTCGTCTTCAAGGGTCCACATCGCGGGATCGCATGGCATGCCGTTCCTGCTCGTGAGCGTGGCGATGCGGCCGCTCTCGAGCCGGCTCACGCCTCCCATCGTCGCCACCCACAGCGCACCGTTCTCGAGCCGAAGATCGGCGATCGCCCCTGCACCCAGACCGTCGGCTGCCGAGTAGGACGCCTGCACGCGGCCGTCCTTGAAATACGACACTCCTCCGCCCACCCCTCCTGCGCCCTGCCAGAAGCCGAGCCACAGCCCGCCTCGCTGCGGATCGGAAAGCAGCACTGAGATGTTCCGATGACTCCCAAAGTCCGACCAGGGGATCCGCTCGACCAGTCTGCCCGCATGCAGGTGCAGCAGGCTCTGTTGCCCCGAAAGCCACAGGTTGCCCGTGTCATCACCGGCAATGCTGTTCACTTCGCCGCCCGGAACCCCCGGTATGACGATGAACCGCCCGTGCTCGAGGTAGCCGAGTCCGCGGTCCGTATACGCCCAGAATCGGCCGGAATGATCCTGAAACAAAGACTGCACGGAGTCGTCGGGAAGCCCGTTTGCCCGAAGGTATGTCTTCACCTTTCCATTCTTCCATCGGGTCAGACCGTCATGGGTCCCTATCCAGACACTCCCGTCAGAGGCCGCGAGCACCGCGCTCGTCACGTCGCTCGGCAGCCCCTGCCTCACGGAGATGGTGCTGACCGGCAGCTCCCGAAAGCGATCCAACCCTGCGGTGGTGGAGACCCATACGCTGCCTTCACGATCCTCGAAGATGCTGAGGACGATGTCGCCCGAAAGGCCGTCCGCTTGGGTGAACGTGTCCGTCCTGCCGTTATGGATGTGGATGAGCCCGCGCTCGATGGTTCCGATCCAGAGGCTGCCGTCGCGGTCCCGCAGCAGCTTGTTGGAGTTGCTGATGCTGATCGGATAAGGCTTCACCTCATCGCCGACGAGCTGCATCAGCCCGGCATTGTGCACGGCCATCAGCAGCCGCCCGTCGCCGGAATGGATCAGGCCGACCGGGCCCGAGCTCGGCAACACCGCCCCGCCCAGCGCCTCCGCCGTGGCAATCCGCCGCGGAGCGCCCGGCCGGATTCGCCAAAGGCCGTTCTGTGTGCCTGACCAGAGCGTGCCCGAGTCGTCCTCATATATGGTCCACACGGCTGCGCCCAAATCGAGTTTCGCGCCGTAGCACCGTGCACGGCTGTCTCTCAATGCGCAGAGCTGCGCGGGAGATTCCATCGTACCCACCCAGACCGTGCCTTCGCGATCCTGGTAGAGCGCTGTAATCAACCGGCCATCGAACTGATGCAACTGAGTGAGTTTGCGGCCATCCCATGTTGCGAGACCGCTGAAGGTTCCAATCCAGAGAGTGCCATCGCGCGCGACCATGAGGCTGTTGACGGCATTGTTGGGCAGGTGCTGTCCGGACGGTGGTTGCCAAATGCTGAGAGCGCCGTCGAAGCGGAACAGCCCGAACTCGCTTCCCAGCCAAAGGTAACCATCGAGCGTTTGGGCCATTGCATAGATGTTGCCCAACGAGAAGCCGTCCCTGACCGTCCACGCGGTGTGGGCGTACTCATTGACATCGAGAGCCGCATCCAGCGCGCAGGCCGGATGCCATCCGAGGACCGCTTCGAGCGCAAGGATCACGATCAGTCGCGCGGCGGCGCGAACGGCGATCCCAGACGTCATTCGTTCCCCCTTATATGAGGCGCCGATTCTAGTGCATCGTGCGTGGCGCGCGAACCACCCGCTGAGTGTAGATTGGGCTAGGTTAGCGCTGTCATTGTTGGGGCTACCAATCCGAAGTATCATGCCAACCATACTAGAAATCGTATATATCATCCCGGCAGGCGGTGGTTGGAGGGGGCATGGGGCATAGTTCCGGAATCCGAACATTCCTTCGCAGGCGATTGAATATCCGACATATTGCGCTCATGGCGCAGCTGGATGATTCGCGCTCGGTGGTACGCGCGGCAGAAGCCGCCGGTATGTCGCAGCCTGCGGCATCGACTCTTCTCAAGGGCTTCGAGGAAGCGCTCGACGTACCGTTGTTCGAGCGCCACGCGCGCGGGATCGCACCCACCCCCTATGGAGAGATCCTGGTACGCCATGCCCGCGCCATCCTGGCCGAGATCGAGCAGGTGCAGGAGGAGATCGCCAGCCTCAAGTCCGGCCTTTCGGGTCAGGCCGCCGTCGGCGCCGTCGCCACTCCCGCCACCAATCTCGTGCCCATCGCGGTGGGGCTGCTCAAGCAGAAGCACCCCGGCCTCCTGGTCAGCATCGATGTCGATCACAGCCGTCCCCTGGTCGAAAGACTGCTCGGCGGTCAGATCGACATGGCGGTCGCGCGCCTCCTGGACTCACGCGGCGCGGGCGAGCTGCAGTTCGAGCCGCTCGGAGAGGAATTCCACGCCGTCATCGCCGGTGGCGGCCATCCCCTCGCCGGCGCCACGGGCATCGGCCTGCAGGACCTGCTCGGCCAGCAGTGGATCCTGCCGCCGCCGGGCAGTGTCCTGCGGGACCGCCTGGCGACGGTCTTCCTGCAGCAGGGTCTGCCGATGCCGGCGAACGTCGTGCAGACACAATCCCTGGCGGCGACACTCGGGCTTTTGCGCACCGGCAATGCCATCGTGCCGCTGCCGCGTGCCGTGGTGCAGCCGCTCTGCGATTCCGGCTTTTTCGCGGTGTTGATCGACGATGTCGGTGTGGCGATGAGCCCTTTCGGGATCATCACGCGCCGCAAGCACAAGCTCTCGCCCGGCGCGCAGGCACTCCTCGATGCGATCCGCACGACGGCGAGAACCCTCTATCCCGCCGCGCCCGCGTCAGCAGACGACGGCGCCGAGGTATTCGCAGTAAACGCCTGACATAGGCGCCCGTTCATTGGAGCAGCGGCGTATGATAGCGCTATCATAATGGCTGCCGGCCGCGCGTCCGAAGGGGTCTTATGCCGAATCCGATTTCGCGAATGAGCGTCCGCCCGCGGAGCCGGCCGGGTACCGCGCCGGCGGTCCGGGTGCTCCCGTGGGCGCTGGTGGCGGCAGGCCTGCTCAGTGCGCCAATCGGTCGTGCAGAACCCTTGCCCACCGCGGGCGCAGTCGCGATGCCGGCGGAAGACGGCTACCGGCTTTGGCTCAGATACGTCCCCGTGCACGGTGACTGGCTCTCGCGCTACCGCGCCGCGGCAACGGAGCTCGTCGGTGCACCGGGTGTCGCCCGAGCGGAGCTGCAGCGGGGGCTGACAGGCCTGTTGGGCGCACCTCTGCGGGAGGCAACTGACGTCACACAGGACGGCGCCGTTCTTTTCGGCACCCCAAGCTCTTCGCCCCTGGTGAAGAGCCTGCCTCTCGATCTGCAGCGGCTGGGCGCGCAGGGCTACCTCATCCGCACCGTCACGATTCGTGGCCATCGCGCCATCGTCATCGCCGCGAATACCGACGTCGGCGTGCTCTATGGTGCGTTCGGATTCCTCCGGCTGCTGCAGACGCGCGAGCCTGTCGACCATCTCGACATCGCCAGCACCCCCGATATCAGCCGCCGCGTGCTCGACCATTGGGACAACCTCAACGGCACCATAGAGCGCGGGTACGCGGGCGACTCCCTCTGGAAGTGGGAAAGCCTGCCGGAGCATCTCTCCCCCCGCTACACCGACTACGCGCGCGCCTGCGCCTCGATCGGGATCAACGGGACGGTGCTCAACAATGTCAACGCGACATCCTTCATCCTGACGCCCTCCTATCTCGAGAAGGTCGCTGCGCTCGCAGGCGTGATGCGCCCCTATGGCATCCGGGTGTACCTCTCAGTCCCGTTCAGCGCGCCCGTGGCCTTGGGGCACCTCGAGTCCGCCGACCCCCTCGACCCGCGGGTGCAGGCGTGGTGGGCGGCCAAGGTCGCCGAAATCTATCGCGAGATCCCCGACTTCGGCGGCTTCCTGATGAAAGCCAACTCCGAAGGACAGCCGGGGCCCGAGGATTACGGCCGCACGCAGGCGCAGGGCGCCGACCTGCTCGCTCACGCCCTCGCGCCGCACGGCGGCATCATCATGTGGCGCGCCTTCGTCTACACGACCGGGGCTCATTCCGAGGATCGCGCCAAGCAGGCGTACGACACCTTCAAGCCGCTCGACGGCAAGTTCGCCGACAACGTGCTGGTGCAGGTGAAGAACGGTCCCATCGACTTCCAGCCGCGCGAGCCCTTCCACCCGCTGTTCGGCGCGATGCCGCATACCAACCTGATGCTCGAGCTGCAGATTTCGAAGGAATATCTCGGCCAGCGCACGAGCATGGTCTATCTGGGACCGCTGTTCGAGGAGGCGCTGCGCGATGACACCTGGGCCAAGGGTGCGGGCTCGACGGTGGCGCGGGTCACCGACGGCTCGCTGTATGGCGGGCATCTGACCGCCATCGCCGGCGTGGCCAACACCGGCTCCAACCGCAACTGGTGCGGCTCCATCTTCAACCAGGCCAACTGGTACGCCTTCGGCCGGCTGGCCTGGAATCCCGGCCTGTCGGCGCGCGCGATCGCCGATGAATGGGTGAAGATGACTTTCAGCAGCGATCCGCGCTTCGTCGCGCCGGTGGTGAAGATGATGATGGGATCGCGCGAGGCCGCCGTCGACTACATGACGCCGCTGGGGCTCGCCAGCCAGATGGCCGCAGGCACCCACTTTGGCCCGGGCCCCTGGGTGGCGCCCGCCAGAGGCATGCCGCCCGACTGGAGCAGCACCTACTACAGCCGCGCCGACGCGCAGGGGATCGGCTTCGATCGGACCGCGACCGGCAGCAATGCAGTCGCGGAGTACTCGGCGCACGTCGCCGCACAGTTCGGCAATCCCGCGACGTGTCCCGACGACCTCCTCCTCTGGTTCCATCACCTGTCCTGGGATTACCGCATGCCATCCGGGCAGACGCTGTGGGACTCTCTGGTGCTGCACTACGACCGGGGTGTCGAATCGGTCAAGGAGGCACGCGAGACCTGGGACACGTTGTCACCGTACGTGGACAACCAACGCTACCGGCTGACAGCGGACTTCCTTGCGATCCAGGAGAAGGACGCCGAGTGGTGGCGTAACGCGAGCATCGCCTACTTCCAATCGATCTCGCATCGCCCGCTGCCGGCGGGTGTCGCGGCGCCGCCCGATACCCTGGCGCACTACGAAGCCTTTTGCATTCCTTTCGTCGAAGGCTCGCCGAGCCCCCACGCGGAGTGCCCGACCGCAGATGTGGCGGTGCCGCGATGAGGTGTCACGACGCCATCACCAATCCCACATGGAGCCGTCCTCCAGGCGCGCGATCGGCAGCTGCTTGGGGCTGTAGGGAAAGCGTTGCGCCAGCTTCTCGTCAATGGTGACGCCGTGACCCGCGCTCTCGCCGCAATGCAGCCGTCCGTCGCGGAACACGTAATCGTGGGGAAAGACCTCGTCGGTCTGCTCCGAGTGCCGCATGTACTCCTGGATGCCGAAGTTGGGCACCCAGGTGTCGAAATGCAGCGCCGCACCCATCGTAACGGGCGAGAGGTCGGTCGCACCGTGAAAGCCGGTACGCACCTGATACATCGCGGCCAGGTCGGCGATGCGCCGCACGTGGGTGATGCCGCCGGCGTGCACGAGCGTCGCACGGATGAAGTCGATGAGCCGCCGCTCGATGAGCAGCTTGCAGTCCCAGATGGAGTTGAATACCTCGCCGATGGCAAGCGGGGTGACCGAGTGGCGGCGGATCATCTCGAAGCCGTCGGGATTGTCGGCAGGCGTCGCATCCTCCAGCCAGAAGAGCCTGTGCGGCTCCAGATCGCGCGCCAGCCGCGCCGCCTCCGTGGGTGTCAGGCGGTGATGCACATCGTGCAGCAGCTCGAGCTTGCTGCCCTGATCGGAGCGCAGCCGCTCGAAGAGCTTCGGCACGACGTCGAGATAAGCCGGCGTCGACCACTCCGTCTCGAGCGGCAGCTCGCTCTCCGCCGGCTCGTACGCATCCTTGAGCCGCGAGACGCCGTAAGGCTTCTTCAGTCCGGGGACGCCGCACTGCGCGCGCACCGCGCGATAGCCCATCGAGACGTACCGCGCCACTTCCGCGCTCGCTTCCTCGATGTCCTTGCCGTTGGCATGCCCATACACCAGCACACCGTCGCGCGAGCGCCCGCCGAGCAGGCGATAGAGCGGCAGCCCCGCCATCTTCCCGAGGATGTCCCACAGCGCCACATCCACCGCGGCGATGGCGGTCATGGTCACGGGCCCGCGCCGCCAGTAGGCGCCGCGGTAAAGGAACTGCCACGTGTCCTCGATGCGCCCGGCGTCGCGCCCGATCAGATTGGGGATCACGTGATGCTCGAGGTACGCGGCGACGGCAAGCTCCCGGCCGTTGAGCGTCGCATCGCCCAGGCCGTAAACACCCGAGCGCGTCTCGATCCTGAGCGTGACGAAATTGCGCCCCGGACAGGTGACGATGACGCGTGCCGAGACGATCTCCCGGTCACGGGCGGAGCCTTCTCCGCCGCCCATCTCCGCGGGCGTTGCCGCTCGAGGACGCTGCTCAGACTGAGAATTTGCCATGAACAATAACTCCAAATTGGGATCCGGCGGCACATTGCATCCGGACCGCCTCTTTCCTGCGGACCCGGGCACGCGCGCCATCGCACGCGAACTTTACAACACCGTTCACTCCCTGCCCATCATCAGCCCGCACGGTCATACCGATCCCCGCTGGTTCGCGGACGATGCGCCCTTCAGCGATCCGGTGTCGCTTCTCCTGACACCGGACCATTACATCACGCGCATGCTCTACAGCCAGGGCCTCAGCCTCGAGGAGCTGGGCGTCATCCCGCTCCGCGCCGGCGCGCAGGCGCCCGCGCCCTCGAGCGCGGCTGCGGCAGCCGTCCTCGACCCGCGCGTGATCTGGCGCAAGTTCGCCGCGCACTACCATCTGTTTCGCGGAACCCCGACGAGGCTGTGGCTCGATTGGGTGCTGAGCGCGGTCTTCGAGACCGAGGCGCCTCTCACCGCCGCGAACGCCGACCGCACCTACGACTGCATGGCCGAGCGCCTCGCGCAGGACGCTTTCCGGCCGCGCGCGCTCTTCGATCGCTTCGGGATCGAGGTGCTCGCCACGACCGAATCGCCGCTCGATGAGCTCGCTCATCACGCCGCAATCCGCGCGAGCGGCTGGAAAGGCCGCGTCGTCACCGCCTACCGTCCAGATCCGGTCGTCGATCCGGAGGCTCACGGCTTCGCGGCCGCCTTGGCCCGCCTGGGCGAGCTCACCGGCGAGGACACCAGCAGCTGGCGAGGTTATCTCGCCGCGCATCGCAAGCGCCGCGCGTTCTTCAAGCAGATGGGCGCCACGTCCACCGACCACGGCCATCCCACGGCAACGACTGCCGACCTCAGCGACAGCGAGGCGCAGTCCCTCTTCAGCCGCATCGTGCGCGCCGCCCGCAGCCCCGGCGTGGACAGCGCCGATGCGGAGCTCTTCCGCGCGCAGATGCTGACCGAGATGGCGCGCATGAGCCTGGATGACGGCCTGGTCCTGCAGATCCACCCCGGCTGTTGGCGCAACCACAATGCGGCGCTCTACGAGCGCTTCGGCCCCAACGTCGGCGCCGACATCCCGGTGCTCACCGAATACGTGGGCGCGCTGCGGCCGCTGCTGAACCGCTTCGGCAACGAGCGCTCCCTCACCATCATCGTCTTCACGCTCGATGAGTCCACCTACAGCCGCGAGCTCGCGCCTCTCGCCGGACACTACCCCGCCCTCAAGCTCGGTCCCGCCTGGTGGTTCCACGACAGCCCCCAGGGCCTGATGCGCTTCCGCGAGCAGACCACCGAGACCGCCGGCTTCTACAACACCATCGGCTTCAACGACGATACGCGCGCGTTCTTCTCCATCCCGGCCCGCCACGACGTTGCGCGCCGTGTCGACTGCGCCTTCCTCGCCCGCCTGGTGGCCGAGCACCGGCTGCCCGAAGCCGAAGCCTTCGAAGTCGCCCGCGACCTCGCCTACAACCTGCCGAAGCAGGCCTACAGGCTCTGAAATGAGGACGGGGTTCGCCTCCCGCGAACCCCGTCAGTCGGTCCCGCCCCCGCGCGTGAGCAGCTCAGAACTTCGCGCGGAATCCGATCATGAGCTCACGCCCCGGGTTGTATTCCGTGAAAGTGGCATCCGGGAACTCGAAGTACGAGCGCTGCTTGGCGTCGAAGAGATTGGTCGCGTTCGCAGTGATCTGGAAGCTCATAGGCCAGCGCAGCAGCGTCCCGATGTCCACGTACGAGGACGCGTCCCAGTCCCGGTAGGAGGTGGCGTACAGCGCCGCGAGCGGGACACCGCTCTGGTTCGGCTGGGTGATTGCATAGCCCGCGTTGTAGTTCTCCGCCATCCGGAAACTGAAAGGCCCGCGCTCGTAGTAGAACGTGAGATTGTAGGTATCCGGCGGAATGCCGGTCGCGGCTGACGACGCCGCGGCGCCGCTCCCCTGCAGCTTGATGTGCGTGTAGTTGGCGGAGATACCGAAGCCGTCCAGGTTGAAGCGATGCAGCAGGAAATCGAACGGCTGCGTCCAATCGATCTCCTCGCCCCTGATCGTCAGGACCCCCGCGGCGTTGACCTGCTGCGTCAGCACCACTGTCGCGGCATCCGGTCCGCCGCGGCCATTGATGGCGAGCTGTTGTGTCGGAGTCAGGGTGCCGTAGTTCACGCCAAATTGCGCGAGATAGGAAAACGGATAAGTCGTGAGCTCGTTGGTCGTGAAGCCCGTGACCTTCTTCTGGAACAGAGCGAGGGCGACATAGCCTTCCTTGCCGGTGTAATACTCCAGGCCGAGATCCAGGTTCTTGGAGATGTAGGGCTTCAATGACGAATTGCCGATCGTGCCGTTGGCCGCCGAAGGATCGCTGAAGCTCAATCCGGGCAGCATCCTCGACGGATCGGGCCGGGTCATGGTCTTCGAGGCCGCGAACCGGGCCAGGAAGTTAGGCATGATGTTGTAGACGAGCTCGAGCGCCGGGAGCGTATTGTTGTAGTTGCTTTCCAGGGTCGGATTGATCAACGTATTACCGTAAAACGATCCGTCGCATTGCGGAGCACTCTTCGGAGCGCCGCCGGTCGGGCAAGGCGGGGCGCCCGGGGCCGGAAGGGCCGCGTTGCGCGGGTCGGACAACGATTCCGGACCGCCGATGTACACCATGGTGCGTACCTCGCGGACGCCGGCGTTGTAACGGAAGCCGTGACCGAAGATCGTCGTATCGCCCGAGAATTGCAGATAGGCACCCGTGGCCGAGTCGCGGATGTAGCCGCCGCTCGCCCCGGTATTGGTCCCGGCAACGGACGGCTCGTTCGCGTGGAAGTAGCTGTAGTCAGAGGCCGCCTTGAACTGGTCCCAATTCACCGTGATGAACCCCGCCGGGCCCGGCGAGAGGTAATTCACCAGCGAGCCCGTGGGGATGAGAGAGCCCTGGTAGACGAGCGGACCCAGGCCCGCCGAGCCGCCCTGGCCGAGCGCCGGATAGGTCGGATAGCCCTTTCCCGGGGTCGGAGTGCTCAGGCCCTGGCAGGGAGGCGGAGTGTTCGGGCTCGGCAGGTCGATGTTGGGGTTGTCGCCGCAGACGGCATTCTGCCAGTTGCCGCTGTTGTCGGCGCCGGAGATGTGGCGCCAGATATCGTCGTAAGCGAGCCCGGTCTCGACGTTGAACGCCCCGCCCTTGCCGAATTTCACGTTGGCGCGCAGCCCCTTGGTGCTGGTCTCACGCCGCTCGTCCTGCATGTTGACGCGCCCGCCGGCCCACTGGAAGTTGGCGGGATTGTCGAGGTCGAGGCCCGAGCTGATGTCCGGGACCCCGCCGTCGTTCGTGTAATTGACGGTCAGATCCGCCGGCGTGGTCACGAGCACGCTCGGCACCTCGCGATGGAAGGTGCTCTTGGTGTAGTTGGCCTGGACGTTGCCGCTCAGCCAGTCGTTCACCCGCCAGTCGAGCCCGGGGTTCGTGCCCCACAGGTCGGTATTCTCGAAATACGGCCGGTACTCGAGGAAGAAGCTCGAGTTCTGGAAGGTGCCGCTGGTGACGGTGCAGCCCTGCGCGCAGTCGCTCTTGTCGAACTTCTCGTTGCTGGGGATCAGGTTGGCGTTGTTGCGCACCGACCAGTCCATGTCCTCGCGCACCAGGTCGTTGTGCTCCTTGCCGAACATGTTGTCCATGTAGAAGTGCAGCGCATCGTCCGGCCGGTACTCGAGGCTGAGGACGGCATTGTAGGTGTCCTGGAATCCGGATTCGAACGCGGACCGGCCGAGCCTGGGGATCAGGCCGTTGTTGATCTGCGAGATGCTGGCGCCGGGATTGTTGGCCAGCAGGTAAGCCTCGTCGATCGGAGTGGTGCCGGCGGTGAAACTGTTGGTCGCCGGATTGTACACCGGAACGAAGGCCGGGATATTGTAGCCCTGGCCCTTGGTGGCGTTGCAGGCCGCCTCATCGCCGCACTGCGCCGTCGTCAGGTGCGCAGGCGACCAGCCGATGGTCTCGAAGCCCGGCGTCCCCACGTTGTTATGGCTGGCCACGCCGCCGATGAGGATGCCGAAGCCGTTCTCGAACGTGTCGCTGGCTACCACGTAGTCGTGATTGCCCCAGGCGCCCGCGTTCTGGTTCTTGGTGCCCTGCGCGCCGAACGCGATGTGCTGTCCGGGGCTGTCGAACGGGCGCACGGTGCGCATGTTGACGGTGCCGGCGGCACCGCCCTCGAGCATGTCGGCGGAGGAGGTCTTCTCCACCGCGAGGCTGTTGAACAGCTCCGGCGGGAACATGTTCAGGTCGACTTCGTTGTTGGTGCTCTGCGCGTCGGTGGTACCCGTGGAGGCGACGGCTATCGGCGCCCCGTTCAGCAGCACCTTGGTGAAGTCCGTGCCGAGGCCGCGGATGGCGATGTTCACCCCCTGCCCGGTGATGTCGCGCATGATGACGATGCCGGGAACGCGGTTGAAGGCCTCGGCAATGTTGTTGTCGGGGAACTTGCCGATGTCCTCGGAATAGATCGAGTCGGTGAAGCCGATCGCATCGCGCTTGGCCGCCGTGGCCTTCGCCAGACTCTCGCGGAAGCCGGTGACCACGACTTCCTGCAGCTCGGGGGCCGGCGTGGCCTCAGTGGTCTCATCCGTGCCGGCCGGCGCCGCCACCGTCTGCGCGAGCATGAGTCTGCCGCTCGCGGTGGATTTAGTTTTGTTGGCGGCCGTAACCGGCGGCGGCGCGGAATCGCTCGCCGCCTGTGGCGCGCGGTCGCCCGCCGCCGTCTGTGCCGGGGCTGCAAATGCCGGCAGTGCCAGCGAAAGTACGCCGCCCGCGAGAGCAAGCCTGACAGCGGTGCGAACGAGATGTTGCCGTTTCAAGATCGGTCGGTAGCCCATGAGGCCCTCTGAAATTGGTTTGGTTTTCGACCCGAACTATCTCTCCGGCGCAGATGGTAGCGTTCGCAAAAGCGCTTTGCAACGAATTTGCCGTTGCTCGGAAGCAACGGGGCGCGGATACCGCTGTCATTCGCCCCTGCCGCGGTTTCGTCTATGATATCGGTACCATAGCGGGCCAAAACGGCACCGCCAAAGGGGGAAGATCTTGTCGCATTCCAGCGTTTCCCGCGCCGGCCGGCGCCACCGCCGCGCTCCCGCGGTCGCATCGGCTCTCGTGCTGGCGCTCGCCGGCCTCACCGCCTCTGCCGCCTTCGCTGCCGCCGGCGGCGCGGCCACCGACAAGCCCCTCTACAAAAACCCGCATGCGGCAGTGGACGCACGGGTCGCCGACCTCCTCTCGCGCATGACCCTGCAGGAGAAGATCGCTCAGATCTCCTGCATCTGGCAGCGCAAGAGCGACATCGAGGATGCGCGGGGAAACTTCGATCCCGCCAAGGCGAGCCACGCGTTCCCTTACGGCATCGGCCAGATCGCCCGGCCCACCGACCGCGTGCCCCTCGAGCCGAACGACCCTCTGCAGAACGTCTTTCGCAACGTTCCGCAGACGGTGGAATTCGTCAACGCGATCCAGCATTACTCGGTGGATCACACGCGTCTCGGCATTCCGACGATTTTTCACGGGGAAGGGCTGCATGGCTTCATGGCGCGCGATGCCACGAGCTTCCCCCAGGCCATCGCGCTCAGCAGCAGCTGGGACCCCGCGCTCGTCACGAGCGTCTACACGGTTGTCGCGCGTGAGGCGCGTGCGCGGGGTGTACAGATACTGCTGACCCCGGTCATCAACCTCGGCCGCGATCCGCGCTGGGGACGCATCGAGGAAACATTCGGCGAGGACCCCTATATTGCCAGTCGGCTGGGTGTGGCCGAGGTGCGCGGCCTGCAGGGCGATAAGCTGCCTCTCGGGCCCGACCGCGTCTTCGCCACCCTGAAACATATGGCCGCCTACGGCGTGCCGGAAGCGGGCACTAATGTAGGACCGGCCGACATCGGCCGACGGACGCTGCTGCAGATGTACCTGCCGCAGTTTCAGGCGGCCGTCCAGCAGGGTAATGCCCAGCTGGTGATGCCCTCGTACAACGAGATCGACGGCATCCCCTCGCACGCGAACCGTTGGATGCTGACCGACGTGCTGCGCAATCAGTGGGGCTTCAAAGGCGTCGTGACGAGCGACTACGAAGCCATCGAGCAGCTCATGTCACTGCATCACGTCGCCGGCAACCTGACGGATGCGGCCGCCCTGGCTCTGAAGGCAGGCGTGGACAATGACATGCCGGATGGCGAGGCCTATGCCAAGCTGCCCCAGGCGCTCGCCCAAGGCAAAGTCACGCAGGCGGAAATCGACACCGCGACGGGTCGGATCCTCAGGCTCAAATTCCTCGCTGGCCTGTTCGAGCACCCATACGCCGATGCGCGCCATGCGCAAGCAATAACGGATGACACCGAAGCGCGCGCGCTTGCCGTCAAGGCGGCGCAGGAGAGCATCGTTCTGCTCAAGAACGACGGCACTCTGCCGTTCCAGCCGCGCCGCATCAAGACGCTCGCCGTGATCGGCCCGAACGCGGGCGTCGCGCGATTGGGCGGTTACTCCGAGGTCCCTGCGCATTCCGTCAGCATCCTGCAGGGTATCCAAGGCCTCATCGGCCGCACCGTACACGTGGTCTATGCGCCCGGCGTCAAGCTGGTCGCAAGTGGCGACCAGTACACGGATACCGTCGTGCTGCCGACGCCGGCAGAAAACCGTGCGCTCATCCAACAGGCAGTGCAGGTTGCCAGGGCAGCCGACGAGATCGTGCTCGCCATCGGCACCCGCGGCGCACTCTGCCGCGAGGGCTGGGCGGACAATCATCTGGGCGATCGCGACAGCCTGCAGCTGATCGATCAGCAGCAGCAGCTTGCCGACGCGATGTTCGCGCTCGGCAAGCCCGTCGTCGTGGTGCTCATCAACGGCTGCCCGCTCGCGGTGGAGGAGATCGCGAAGAAGGCCAACGCCCTCATCGAAGGCTGGTACCTCGGTCAGGAAGGCGGCACCGCGATGGCCGACGTTCTCTTCGGCAAGGCCAACCCCGGCGGCAAGCTCACCGTCACCATTCCCCGGTCCGTGGGCTTCGTGCCCTACAACTACGATGAGAAGCCGAGCGCGCATCGCGGCTACCACTGGGCCGACAATTCGCCCCTCTTCCCCTTCGGCTACGGCCTTTCCTACACCACTTTCGACGTAGGGCCGCCCGTACTATCGGCGGCCAGCATCCCATCGAAGGGCACGGTGACCGTCAGCGTGAGCGTCCGCAATACCGGGAAAGTCGCCGGCGATGAGGTCGTACAGCTCTATCTGCACGAGCGCGTCACTTCCGTGACGGAGCCGACGAAAGTACTGCACGGATTCGAGCGAGTGTCGCTCGCACCGGGAGCCTCGAGGCAGGTGCAGTTCAGACTGGGTTGGGATGACTTCGCCATCTGGGACGAGAACATGCACCACGTCGTCGAGCCCGGTACGTTCGATATCATGGCGGGAGCGGATTCCGTGAATCTGAAGACCGCAACTCTCGACGTCACTCGCTGAGCCAACAATGACGGGCGGCGTTGGCACCTGGGCTGCAGTGCCCGGGGTCCGCGCCGCCGGTGTGCCACCGGTGGCACAGGTTGGCTCGGTGGCTCCTGTGCGTACGGTGAAGGCTTGACGTCGGCGCGCTCGCGGCAATATAGTTCGGGTAGACTACTATATGAGTGGTGCGCAGGCCGGCGGCGCCGTGAGCGCAGGACGCGACACCCCCTCCACGGCGCCGCCGACTGCTTTCTGTCAGTCAGGCGCCTTGATTCAAGTACGGCGTTGGAAGACGAGAGCAGCGGCACCACGCAGGCGCGCGAGGTCGCCGTCGGGTATCGGCACTACTGCGGGCGGGGTGCCGGCGATGGTGATCGACCGCAGGGCCTTCTCGATCGTCGGGCGGTAGCGATGCCAGGCCGAGGTTACTTCTCCCGCGATGTAGACGACGGCCGGCGATAGCGCCGCAACGATCAGCCGCATCCCCTGTCCGATCTCGCGCGCCTGCCGCTCGAGGGCCGTACCCGCATGCGCGTTGCCCTCCTCCGCCAGGTTCAGCAGCTCACTGAACGTAATGGGCCTGTGCTGCGGCTGCAGCTCCCTGAAGTAGCGCAACGCCGCGCGGCATGAGGCGAACACCTCCCAGCAGCCGCGCCGTCCGCAGGCACATTCCGGACCTTCCGGATCGATCGAGATGTGGCCGAACTCGCCAGCCATCCCGTCGTGGCCGGTGATGATGCTGCCGTTGGCGAAGATGGCCGCTCCGACCCCCTCCGAGGTGGTGATGAGGACGGCATCACGGTTGCCCTCGTCGTGATGAAAAGTCAGCTGCGCCAGCAAGCAGGCGATCGCCGCATTCGCGACGTGCACCGGCAGCTTCATCCGCTTCTCGATCGCGCCCTTGAGGTCGAAGTCGCGCCAGTGGAGGTTCGGCGCGAACAGGAACTGATCGCTGTGCGGGTCCACCCGGCCGGGGAAGCTGACGCCGACGCCCTCGATGGACATGCCGCCCAGGCCGGCCTTCATGCGCGACATGGCTTCCAGGATCAGATCCGTCGAGGCGCCGGCATCGCGGCTGAGGGCCACCATGGAGCGCGACATCAATCTGCCGTTGAGATCGACCATGGCGATCGTGGCCTGGCGCGGATGAATGTCGACGGCCAGAGCCACCAGGCTCTCGTTCAGCCGGATGAGCGTCGGCCGCCGGCCGCGCTGCGACACGGCCGTGCGCCCCTCGCACACCCACTTCTCCGCCAGAAGCTGCTCGATGATCTGCGAGACCGTGCTGCGCTGCAGCCCCGATTGCCTGGCGAGCTCCGCCCGAGAGATCGGCTGCCGGGTCCGGATCAGCTCGAGAATGATGTCGCGGTTGATCCGCCGGGCCGTGACGCTGGACGCCAGCTCGACGTCGGACAGATCAACTCGGCGGATCTCGCGCGCCCGCTGGCGCTTTTGCATCCGTCCAGTCTAACCCGCGACACAAATATTGCAACGATCAGTGACTTACGCGCGCCGGCCGGCTGGAAAGAAGACGGAAGCTCAGGGCGATCGGCATCCCCACCAACAACATCTGCGCGATGATGTCGTGGCGCAGCGTCGCGACCGTGAACGGCCCTACGGGAAACGGAACCGCCGAGAGCGGCAGCACGATGAGATTCATCACCAGATAGATTGCGATTCCGTAGAAGAGGCCGCAGACGATGAAGTTGACCCGCAGGAAAGGCAGCCTGCGGCTCGCAGCGCCGTAGATCAACGCCGCCACGATAAGTATCGAGTAATGCGCGGCCAACCCGAGCAGCCACACGCCGGCCCCGCCTTTGAAGGCACTCGCGCCGAGCAGACCGCTCGCAATCCCGCGCGGCATGCCCCAACCGAAGGTCAGGAATGCGGCTGCCGCATCGCAGGTCGCCGCGGCCAGACCGCCGACGAGGGCAGGCAGGAGCACCCTGCCCTGCTCCTCCACGGCAAGCATGGTTTCGCTGGTTGCACTCATGACACCCTCGCTTCACTGAAGTATTGGACCATTATCGTACGGACGGCAGGACCATTATGAGAAGTTGCCATTTGGCGATGGAGCGTGCATTTTGGGATCTCCGCCAACCGTGACACCCTGACATGACAACAGCACGACCCGGCATCGCGGCGCTCGCCGCCGCAATGATCGCTCTTGGCATCCTCGGACTCGGCACCGGCGACTTCGCCCTGGTGTGGCAGCCTGTGCCCGCATGGGTCCCGTTGCGCGAGGCGCTCGCCTATGCTTTCGCGATCGCGAGTCTGGCCGCCGGAGCGGGCATCTGGTGGCGCCGGACGGCCGCGGTCGCCGCCGCAATAGCGCTCGGCTATTTCTTCCTGTGGTGGCTGTTGCTCAGGGTGCCGGCGTTCGTGACCTCGCCACTGGATAACGCCGGCGGCCTGGGGGAGAACACCGTCGCTCTTTCGGGCGCGGTCGCACTCTATGCAGCGCTGCACGGACCGGCCGGCAGGCTCGGCTTTCTCTGCGGCCAGCGAGGCATCCGTCTCGCGAGAATCCTGCTCGGCGTGGGCTTGATCGGCTGCGGCGAGGCTCACTTCCGCTTTCTCAAGGCCACGGCCGATTTCGTGCCCGCGTGGATCCCGGGCCATCTCGCCTGGGCAGTCGCGACCGGCAGCGGCTTTCTCGCCGCGGCCGTCGCGATCCTGATCGCCGTGCAGGCCCGGCTCGCCGCGATCCTGGCTACGGCCATGATGGGGACATTCACGCTGTTGGTCTGGCTCGTGGGCGTGGCGCAGGCGCCCCGCGACCGCTTTCACTGGACCGCATTGGCTGTGTCGTGGACCCTCACGGCCGCCGCGTGGGTCGTCACCGAGACCTACCGCCAGCCCGAGCGAATTGCGCTCGATGTCGTTACGTCGTCGTGATCGTTCGGTCGCCATGATCGTCATGTCGTCGTGACGCCAGCGCGAGCAGCCGTACCCGGGGAAGCCGTCGATTCGGCGAGGTTGCGCAGCCCGATAAGGATGATGATCACCGAGAGCAATGATGTCAGGATCGCCAATTTGAGAACGATCCAGGCGGCGTCGTTCCAGAAGGTCGGCGAGCCCGGAATCACCGTGCCGGCTGCCACGGGCCCGCTGCCCAGCACGATGAGCACCACGCCGAGCCAGTTCAAATAAAGCGACCCGGCGGTGACCCACGCGCCCGTGGATGACCAGAAGCGGGTGAGATTCAGCCTCGGCCAGAGGAGTCCGATGGCAATCAGGCCGTAACCGCCGAGAAACCCGACGAGATGCGCGGCCCGGCCCGCACCCACATTGTGGAAGTTGCGGATCAGGAACCCTTCGAGCATGCCGAGAAGAAGCAGAATCGCCCCGTGACGGGCCAGACGAAGATCGATTTGCGATCGCATGCGAGCCTCCCGATGTCGAAGGAGGCAGTCTGGGCCGCGCGCGGGCCGCACCGGAAGGGGATTTTGACCAACCGGCAGAGCGCGGTGACGAACCGGACAGCGACGGCTGGAACGGCTAGAACGGGTTGCTGGTCAGTTCCTGCAGCCGCTCCGCATAGGTTCGTCCGGATTTCAGCTGCGTGCCGTCCCGAAGGGTGATGACGTAGTCGCCGTGCGCGGCAGGCTGCAGAGCCCTGATCCGCTCCAGATTGACGATGATCGAGCGATGGACGCGCAGGAAGCTCGCTGGATCGAGGGACGTCTCGAGCGCGCTCATCCGCACATGGAGCAGGTGATTCGCCCGCCCCGCGTGCAGCTCGACGTAGTTCTCCGCTCCGCCGATCCAATCGATTTCCTCGACATTCACCAGCACGGTCTTGCCGGCCGAGCGCACGGCCAGGCGTTGCAGATATCGCCGGGGCGAAGCCAGGGATTCGAGCAGGCTGATGATTTGTGGGTTGGCGTCGGTGGCGAAGGCCGAACGGATGCGGCTCTTCGCGCGTGCCAGCGCCTTCACGAAGCGCTCTTCGATCACCGGCTTCAGCAAGTAATCGAGTGCGCTGATCTCAAACGCCTGAATTGCGTAGCGGTCGTGGGCTGTGACGAACACGACCGCCGGCATGCGTTCCGCGCCGATCCGGCGGACGACCTCGAATCCATCCACCTCCGGCATCTGCACATCCAGAAGCACGAGATCCGGATGACTGCCGCGAATCGCGGCGACGGCCTCACGCCCGTCTCTGGCCTCCCAAACCGACGATATCTCGGAATCCTTCGCGAGCAGCTCGCGCAAGCCCTCCCGCGCCAGCGGTTCGTCATCCACGACCAAAGCCGTCAGAGGCATGCTTCCCTCGCATCCTCCTCGGAGGTGGCGCGACGGAACGGAATTCTCATGGTCACTGCCACTCCCCGCTGATCGCAGCCCTCGATCTCGAGCTTCGCGTCCTCACCGTGAAGCTGCAGCAGGCGTGCACGGGTGTTCGCCAGGCCGATGCCGCGACCTGCGCCCGTGTCCCCCGGCAGCAGCCCCGGCCCATCGTCCTGCACTCGAAGCCGGAGCGTCTCGCCGACTTTCGCGGCGGTAATGAGGATGCGTCCGGCGGTCGAGCTGCGCTCGATGCCGTGTCGAATGGCGTTTTCCACGAGCGGCTGCAGGATCAATTGCGGCACCCGGGCGTCCTGCGACGCCGCGTCAGTCGAGATTTCGACCCGCAGCCGGTCCGCGAACCTGACTTGCTCGATGGCAAGGTAGATTTGCAGATGCTCCAGCTCGCGGCGCAAGGAAATCTCGCGGGCGTCCGCATCCTCCAGCACACGCCGCAACAGATCGCCCAGGTAGCCGAGCATCCGCTCCGCGCCCTGGCTCTTTTGCTGGCGGACCAGCACCGCGATGGCATTCAGCGTGTTGAAGAGGAAATGCGGCTGCAACTGCATCTTCAGCGCCTGCAGCCGGGCGCCCACCAGCTGCGACTGCAGCTCGGAGGCCCGCAGCTCGAGCTGCAGCGCTTCCCGCGAGCGCTCCTCATAGCCGCTGTAGTAGAGGACTCCGCGCTGAATCCCCAGCACGAGGAAGTAGTCGAACAGCCCCCCCTGAAACCCAACCGCCAGCAGCTGCGGCAATGCCTCTCGCACGGTCCTCATCGTTGGAAACAAGTGCAGGCTCGAGTAAAGGATGCTCTCCAGGGTCAATTCGAAAGCCGAGAATCCCGCCCCCGCCAGCAGATGGAACGCGGTCCGCGGCAGCCAGTTGCGGCGCTCGAGCGGATATTCGCGCCCGAGCCAGAGCACTCCCGGCGTCAGGAGCGCCCACGCATAAGCGCCCAGCAGCCATGCCGCCAACAGATGCCACCAGGGGGTCGCGTCGTGCGCGACCAGCCTGCGTGTCAGGCCCTGGCTGAAATATAGAAGGCCGAGCAGCGTCCACAGCAGGAAATAGAGCGGATAACTTCTCAGGTCCCGTTTGAATGCGTTATCCATCGGCTGCCGGGGGCTCAAGCGGTGGCCGCCGTGTTGCGTGTCTGCAGCCGCCGCAGGAAGGCCCCCAGCTGCTCGACGCTGCGCGCAATGGTGCGCACATCGGTCGCGGCGGGAAACAACACCATCGCGGGCGGCAGCGGGCGATCGATGATGAACCTGGAAAGGGGGGCCGAGTAAATGCCCAGTTGGTCCACCGCCGTGTGGCACGCCTCGACGTCATCGATGCCCTTGGCGAGCCAGCCGACGATCTGCAGGCCGGAGCGCACCGGGGCGAGCTCCATGACATCCGGGATATCGCGCTTCACGGCTTCGACCAGCGCCTGAAGGCGCGCGGTGTAGAGATCCCGCATGCGCCGCATGTGCTGCTCCATATGCCCCTCGCCGATGAATTCCGCCAGCACCGCCTGCTCCAGAACCGGAGGGAACCGCTGCAGCACCGAGCGCGCGGCCGTCACCGGCTCCACCAGCCTCTCGGGGGCGATGAAGAATCCGAGCCGCAGCGAGGGAAACAGCATCTTGCTGAAGCTGTTGGAATACACCACACAGCCCGTGCGATCCAGGCTGTGGAGCGCGACGAGCGGGCGATCGGCGAATCCCAGCTGGCTGTCGTAATCGTCCTCGACGATGACTGCGCCCGTTTCACCCGCCCAACGCAGCAGGTCGAGGCGGCGCTGCAGGGACATCGTGCTTCCCAGCGGGAACTGGCAACTCGGCGTCACGTAGGCCAGCTTCGCCAGCCGTGCGCGACGGCAGCCGGCCGCGCAGTCGATCCCCTCCTCGTCCACCGGCACCCCGATCACCTGCGCGCCCAGCGCGCGCAGCAGCGCGGTAATCGCAGGGTATCCGGGGTCCTCGAGCCAAACGCGGTCGCCTTCGTCGAGGACGAGTCGCGCGATCAGGTCCAGAGACTGTTGGGTTCCCGCGGTGATCACGACCTGGTCGGCGGTGCATTTCACGCCCCTGGTCAGGCTGGCGTGCGCCGCGATCGCCTCGCGCAAGGCGGGCAGGCCGCCGACGGACCCGTGATGCAGGAGGCGGTCGGCGGCGGCTCGACGCAGGCAGCGCGCGGTGATGCGGCTCCACGTGCGGAGCGGAAAGGCCTCGAGCGCCGCCATATCCGGCAGTAATACGTTGGCCACGGCGTTCGGACGTATCCAGGTCGGGAGAAAGGGATGGCTCGCCAAGCGACGGCCTCGAGCGGAAAGCGCTGGCACCGCGACGGCCGGTCGCGACCGGGCGCGGGCTGGTACGGAGCCTGACTGCGCGGACGACAGCGCTGTCATATCGCGCACGAAAGAGCCGCTTCCGACGCTTCCTTCTATATAGCCCTCGGCGATCAGATGATCGAACGCGGCAACCACCGTTCCGCGTGCCACGCGATATTGACGTGCAATACTGCGCGTCGAAGGCAGCCGGGCACCGGGCGGGAGCCTACCCTCGACGATGGCGAGCCGGATCTCATCGTAGAGCCAGCGCAGCAGGGTGGCGCCGTCCGCACGGGGCCGGAGTGCAAGGGTCACAGGGGCAGCTGTCTTCGACACGGCAATCCAACGGCGCGACGAGGAAAGTGGCTCATCCGGCAGGCGGGCGAATGCCCGGAGCACCGGTCCATCTTCAGCTTGGCACAGCGTATCACAGATTGACACCCGCGATCTGATACCGCTACCATCCCGCCCGGAGATCGCATACCGGAGCGCCGCGCCTGTACCTCGGCATCGACATCGGCACCTCGAGTGTCAAGGCAGTGCTCCTGACGGAGCAAGGCTCTATCTCGGCCTCGGCTTCCGCCCCTCTAGACGTCAGCAGACCGGCTCCCGGGTTCTCGGAGCAGGATCCCGGGGAATGGTGGCAGGCTACGGTACGTGCCGTGACCGCCCTGTCGGGTGCTGCGCGCGCGAAAGTTCGCGCGGTGGGGCTCTCGGGGCAGATGCACGGGGCGACGCTGCTCGATGCGCAGGACCATCCGCTGCGGCCGGCCATCCTGTGGAACGACGGCCGCTCCGCGGAGGAATGTTTGGAGCTCGAGCGCCGGGAGCCCTCTTCCCGCGCCATCACCGGCAACATCATGATGCCGGGATTCACGGCCCCGAAGCTCCTCTGGGTGGCACGACACGAGCCTGATATCTTCCGCCGCACGGCCTCCGTGCTGCTCCCCAAGGATTACGTGCGCCTGCGCCTGACCGGTGAGAAGGTCAGCGATATGTCCGATGCCGCCGGCACAGGCTGGTTGGACGTCGGGCGGCGTGAATGGTCGGATGCGATGCTTGCGGCAACGGATCTCAGCCGCGCGCACATGCCGCTGCTCGTCGAGGGTTCCAGTCCCTCGGGAACTCTGACGGCTGCCGCTGCTGCAGAACTCGGCATCCCTCGGGTCGTGGTGGCAGGCGGTGGCGGAGATAATGCTGCCAGCGCCGTCGGCCTGGGCGTGGTGCGCCCTGGGCAGGCATTCCTATCGCTGGGAACCTCGGGTGTGCTCTTCGTCGTAACGGACCGCTTCCGTCCCAATCCGGAGCGGGCGGCCCACGCGTTCTGCCACTGTCTGCCGGGCCGCTGGCACCAGATGTCAGTGATGCTCAGCGCAGCCAGCACGCTCGATTGGGTGGCGCAACTCGTGGGCGCGACGGATCTGCCGCAACTCGTCGCTCAGGCCGAGGCTCATGGCCTCAGCCGGCATTCGGCCATCTTCCTCCCGTATCTGACGGGCGAGCGCACCCCGCACAACGACCCCAACTGCAGAGGGGTCTTCTTCGGCCTGCGGCCCGATACCACGCCGGCGGAGCTGACAGGAGCGGTGCTCGAAGGCGTTGCGCTCGCGTTCGCCGACGGCCTCGACGTGCTCACGGAAAAGAGCGATCAGGTCGGGGAGATCAGTGTCACGGGCGGCGGTGCGCGCCTCCCGTACTGGGGCAAGTTGATCGCTGCGGCCCTGCGCCGGCCCCTGACCTACCGTTCCGGCGGCGAGGTCGGTGCGGCTTTGGGCGCCGCACGCCTCGCGCGCCTGGCCGCGGGTGAAGGCACGGAAGAGGAAGTCTGCACAGCGCCGCCCGTGGACCGGGTGGTCCAACCCGATAGTGCGCTCGCGGCGCTGCTCGCCAGCCGCCGCCGCACGTTCCAGAGGGTCTATCGGGATCTCAAAAATACATTCGTGGAGTTTTGCTCATGACGTTGTTTTCCAGCATCGAGCCGGTCCGCTACGAGGGTCCGGAGACGGCGAACGAGTTCGCCTACCGGGTTTACGACAAGGACCGCAAAGTTCTCGGCAAGCGCATGGAAGACTGGCTGCGGTGCGCCGTCTGCTACTGGCATTCGTTCAACTGGCCGGGACAGGACATCTTCGGCGGCGGCACTCTCCCCCGTCCCTGGCTGGCCCCAAGGATCACTCAGGAGATGGCGGACGAGAAGCTCGAGGCCGCCTTCGATTTCTTCGAGCGCCTCCGCGTCCCCTACTTCACCTTCCACGACGTCGATGCGATGGCGACGGCTGCGACCCTGAAGGAGCACGACCGCAACCTGAAGGCCATCGTCGACAAGATGCAGCAGAAGATGGGTGCGACCGGCATGAAGCTCCTCTGGGGCACGGCCAACCTCTTCAGCCATCCGCGTTACGCCGGCGGCGCCGCCACCAGCCCCGATCCCGACGTCTACGCCTGGGCCGCCGCGCAGGTGCGTTTCTGCCTCGAGGCCACCCACCGTCTCGGGGGCGAGAATTACGTGCTCTGGGGCGGCCGCGAGGGATATGACTCCCTCCTCAACACGGATCTGAAGCGCGAGCTCGATCACTATGGCCGCTTCCTCTCCATGGTCGTCGAGCACAAGCACCGCATCGGCTTCAAGGGCACGATCCTCATCGAGCCCAAGCCCTTCGAGCCCACCAAGCACCAGTACGACCGCGACGTCGCCGCCGTGTTCGCTTTCCTGCAGAAATACGGTTTGACGAAGGAAGTGCGCGTCAACATCGAGGTCAACCATGCGACGCTCGCCGGCCTCGACTTCGAGCACGAGGTGACCGCAGCGCGCGCCTACGGCATCTTCGGCTCCATCGACATCAACCGCGGCGATGCACGCAACGGCTGGGACACCGACCAGTTCCCCAACAACGCGCAGGAGTTGGTACCGGCCTTCATCCAGATCGTCGAGGAGAAGGGCTTCACCACCGGCGGCTTCAACTTCGACGCCAAGCTGCGCCGCCAGTCGGTCGACCCGGCCGACCTCTATCTCGCTCACATCGGCGGTATCGACACGCTGGCGCGTGGCCTGCTGGCCGCGGCGGACGTCGTTTCTGACCGCAAGCTCGCACGTCTCCGGCAGGAGCGCTATCAGCGTTGGGACAGCGACCTCGGTGCGCGCATCGAAAGTGGTGCGATCGACCTCGCGACCCTGGCCGACCTCGCGGTGGAGAAGAATCTCGACCCGACGCCGAAGTCAGGACGTCAGGAGCTGGCCGAGAGTATCATCGCACGGCACTGCAAGTACTGACGGAGCAGCCGCGAGACCTGTGCCAGTCGACCCGATCCGCAGCGTCGCTATCGTAGGGGGAGGGACAGCGGGCTGGATGGCCGCCGCCTCCCTGTCGCAGTTCTTCCCCCGGCTGCGGGGCAACATCCGTCTCATCGAGTCGGCGGAGATCGGCACGGTCGGCGTCGGCGAGGCGACCATTCCGCCGATCATCGAGTTCCTGCGTACCCTGGGATTCGATGAGGATGAGGTCGTCCGCAGGACGCAGGCGACCTTCAAGCTCGGAATCGAGTTCAAGGACTGGACGCGGCCCGGCCACTCGTTCATTCATCCCTTCGGGCCCATAGGCTTCCCCCGAAGAGGGGTGCCGTTCACCGCGTACTGGCGCATGCGGCGGGAGAGCGGCGCGGCGGGCCCGCTCGAGGAGTATTCGCTCGCCGCCGTCGCGTCCCGGCAAGAGAAGTTCATGCGGCCGATCCGGCGGCCGGACTCCCCGCTGGAGACGATCACTTACGCGTTGCACCTCGACGCAGGGCTCTTTGCCGCGTATCTGCGCACCCACGCGGAGAACCGGGGTGTCATCCGCACCGAGGGCAAAGTCCGCGACGTGGCACTGAAGCCCGAGAACGGCTTCATTGAATCCATCACCCTGGAGAGCGGGGAGCGCATCGAGGCCGACCTCTACATCGACTGTACGGGCTTTCGCGGACTGCTGATCGAAGGCGCGCTCAAGACCGGCTATGAGGATTGGACGCGATGGCTGCCCTGCGACCGGGCAGTGGCTGTCGCGTGTCGGCGCAATGGCCCGCTCTCCTCGCACACCCGCGCCACCGCGCGCGATGTCGGCTGGCAGTGGCGCATTCCCCTGCAGCACCGCGTGGGCAATGGATACGTCTACAGCAGTCAGTTCATGAAGGACGACGAGGCGCAGGACGTGCTGCTCTCCGGCCTCGAGGGACCGGCGCTTCGCGATCCGCTGCGCCTGAGATTCACCACAGGGCGGCGCCGTCTCTGCTGGAACAAGAATTGTGTCGCCGTCGGGCTGTCCGCGGGCTTCCTCGAGCCGCTCGAGTCCACGGGCATCCACCTGATCCAGCGCGGTATCTTCCTGCTGTTGGTCTTCTTTCCCGACCGCCGGTTCCAGCAGGTGGACATCGATCGCTTCAACAGGCAGTTTGCTTTCGACTACGAGGGTGCCCGCGACTTCCTGATCGCTCACTACGCCCTGACGGAGCGGCCGGGGGAGTTCTGGCAGCACTGCCGCGCTACCGAGATGCCGGACAGCCTGAAGGAGCGCCTGGAGCTCTTCCGCAGCCACGGCCGCATCCTGCGCGACGACCGGGAAATCTTTACGGTCCAGGGCTGGCACGCGATTTTGTCCGGCCAGAATGTCCGCTGCGACGGTTACGATCCGATGGCGGACAGCCTGAGCGGCGAGCAGGCGCAACAGGCGCTCGACGAGGCCCGCCGCGTGATCGCGAATTGCGCCGCCTCAATGCCCTCCCACGAGGATTTCATCGCGCAGCACTGCGCGGCCCCGCCCTCCTGAGGGGCAACCCCCGACCGGCGATCTCAAAGGCTGTGAGGGAGAGATAGAGCCGCCTAGGAGACCGCCGGTGGGAGAAGCCATCAACCGTGTCCGGCTGGCTGCAGGCCGGCCAGAGTCTCGGTGCCTCGAAGCAACCGCTCGTTCTTCCGCGATGTCAGCAACGGAAGCTGCTTCAAAGAGGCAATCATGAAATCGATGAGCCGCAGGTATCCGCGGCGATGCAGCTCCACCACGGCGGAATCGCTCAGCGCCCCCAAGGCGCCCTGATCGATGGTATAGAGTCCCACGCCGTCGCGCCGCGAGCCGTCGTCGAACTCCACCTCGAGATCGATCGGCTCGATGAGCTTCAGCTCCAACAGGCGGGTCACGAAGACCTTCGTCGCCCGCAGGCCGGGTTGCAGGTACCTGAAGGTCTGCCTGATGCTCTCGAGGTACTGTGTCGGATGCCCGTTATCCGTAAAGAGAGGCTCCCCGGCTTCGACACCGACCCGCGGATGGTCGAGGTCGATGGCCAGCTCCTTCCCGTGGGCACAGAAAGGCGCCCGCTGCAGCATCAGCGGCCTGTAGGCCAGCCCCTGCCGCCAGTCCTCCAGAAACAGATTCTCGTCCCGGTCGTATCCCAACATCACGCCGCAAAGGAATTGCCCCGTGACCGCGTCCTTCGAGAGCAGGATCGGATAATGGACCACCAGATGCGCAAACTCGCCGGTGATCACCTGCACGAAGCGCTGGCTGTCCCCGTAGGCTGCCGAAGCCCGCCCGTCCACGCGCAGCGACCTATGCGCCCCATTGTTGATCGTCGCGATTCGGGTCACGATATCCTGCCTCCGTACACTTCCGGATACTCGAGCCGCCCGCCCTCGTCCGCACTGAGAGCGGGCGGCGACCATGCCTGCAAGCGTCAGAACTTTGCGCGCACCCCCGCCGTATACGAGCGTCCGTAATCGACCAGGTTGAGCGTCTGGTTCTTGAAGCGTCCGTAGGTATGGTAGACGGCGTCCGTCAGATTGAGCGCCTCGAAATATGCGCTCACATGGCTGGTGATGTCGTACTGAGTGCTGAAGTCCACCTCCGTCGAGCTCGCCAGATTGACCGGCTCCGGCGCGAAAGACCCGCCGTTCTGCTCCTGGCCCAATTGGATGAGCTCATCCGCCTGCCACTGCACCGTCACCCGCGCCTGCAGACCGTGCCCCTGATAGAAGGCGACGAAGTTGGCGGAGTTGCCGATGCCCGGCAGGGCGAACTGGTTGGACTGGAGCACGTAGGGGTTGAAGTTCGCGTTGGTGTGAACGTACGTGCCGTTGACCTGGAAGCCGAAGCCCCACATCAGCATCTGCTGCCATGTAGCTTCGACGCCGGTCACATTTGCCGACAGGCCATTGACCAGCTGGGCCTGGGCGAAGACCGCCGGGTTGCCCGTGTTGCTCGAATACGGAGCCGGAGCGGTGTCGATCACACCTGGAATGGTGACGTTGCTGACACTGTAGACCGGGAACTGGGTGACGCGCTTCATGAACCCATCGGCCGACACGTAGTCGTTCGAGCCGTAGTACCACTCCGCACCCAGATCGTAGTTGTTGGACAGATACGGCAGCAGCTTTGCGTTGTTGGCCGTCGAGTTCAGAGAGGCGACCCGCCCGCCGTAGGTAACGGTCGGAATGATCTGATCGTTGTTCGGCGGACTTTCCGTGCGCGAGAAGTCGAGCCGCACCTTCAGGTCGGGGCGGACCATCAGGTTCAGGTCCAGTGAAGGCAGGAAGTACCCGTAGGAGGTGCTCGCCGGCGTGTATACCGAGGGGTAAAGATCGATGCGGTACGCCGTCGGGTCACCCAGGCCCTGCCAGTGCAGGTCCTGGACGTTGGCCTGCAGACCCGCGATCTCCTCCTTGGTCCTCACGTACCGAAGCCCGAGATCGGCCTTCAGGGTCATGTCTCCGATCGGGAAGTTGTCTTCCGCGGTGAGGAATGGCGCATAGTTCTTGCGATCGACATGCTGGTACGAGCCCGGGCTCAGCGCCATCGCAGGGATGCCGCCGGTGTAGACAGGATAGCCCGCGCTCGGCGACCAGTCCGCATTGACCGGCTGTGTCTCCAGGTACTTGTACACCGACCACGCGCTGTACTCGAGCACGCTCGAGGGCAGATTGCCCGCACCGCTGTAACCCGGCATCCAGGGGCTGATGCCCACTTGCGTGAACAGCGACGACGGCAGCGCGACACCGTCCTTGTTGCCCGACGCCGGCCCATAACCCGACCAGAGCTGCCAATAGTTGTTCGTGAGGGTATCCATCTCCTTGGAATTCCACAGGTCGTCCACGAACTGCGCCCCGAAAGTCACCTTGGCGGCGTTCGCGTGCCAGGTGGCGTCCAACTTCACCTGGTTGATCCTGTCCGTGTTCTGCTGGCTCTGCAGCACCGTCACGTGCGAGCCGATGATGTATGGATTCAATCCGTTGTAGTCGGCCGGCGTGACGCCCGGCGCGGTGGGAGGCGCCGTCAGGCCGGGACCGGCAGAACCCGGGCCGTAGGCGCTCCAATACGGCAGCACCTTGCCGCTGGCGTTGAGAACTATGCCGCCGTCGTACTGGTTCAGGTTGTCGCCATAGCCGACGTCCGCATCGACATCGGTGTAGCCTCCGTTCGGGTTCAGCTTCGATACGGACTGATCGGCGTCGAGCTCCGCGCTCCAGTCGTCGTTGACGTCCCAAAGGATATTGATGCCGGGAGTGTTCGTGACGATGTAATCCGTTGCCACGAAGGAATTGAAGTCCGTCGGCGCCGCGCCGCCGTCGTTGAAGAAATCGACGATGGTGCTGTTCGCGTCCAGCGTCACATTGTTGAAGCTTCCGTTCCAGCTGCTGCGCTGGAACCGGTCCGCCTGCTCGTCGTCCGAGGAGTAGTTGTCGTCGATGGTCACGAGCACGTTGTCGCTCGGATGCCATTGGAAGGACAACCGCCCGTCCTTGCGCCGCGAGTCGGTGCGCTCGAGGTACATCGCCATGTCCTGCGGGAACCAGCTCTGCACCGCGCTCTTGCCGGTGGCTCCGGGGCCCACGCCGGCACAGCCGGTGGAGCCAAACACAGTGGTGAAGTTTGCGGACAGGTTCGCGCAGTCGAGATCCGTCGCCTTCCAGCCGACGATGTCCTGATGGTGAGCGAGGATATGATGATCCGTGTAGTCGCCGTCGATCAGAATGCCGAACTTGCCATCGGCGAAGGTGTCGCTGATGAGCCCGCCGAATGCGGGCCGGTTGCCGCCGTCCAGGGAGTAATCGGTAATCGAGGCGAACCCCTGCGCGTGCAGGCCGGGATTGTCGAACGGATTCGGGAATTTGACGTTGATCGTCGCACCGACGGCACCCGAGGAGAGGCTGAAGTCGGGCGTCTTGTGGACATCCACCTCGCCGACGTAGTTGGCGCTCATGGTGCTGAAGTCCAGGCTCTGGCCGTTGCCCGAGGCGATCGGCCGTCCCTCCAGCAGGAGCTCATTGAACTGATCGCCGAATCCGCGGACGGTCACCCCCGTCACGGCGCCGGTGGCCGTGGGGGCGCCCGCGCCGGACATCTGGTTGATGGACCCGCGGTTGACCGTCACGCCCGGGATGCGTCCGACGGCCTCGCCTATCGAAGCGTCGGGGAACTGGCCGATGTCCTCCGCGGAGACCGCATCGACGACGCCCAACGACAGCTTCTTGATCTGCAGAGCGCGCTCGAGAGATCCGCGGATACCCGTGACGACGATCTCCTGCAGTTGGTCGGCACTCGACGCCGCGGGCGTGGTCGGTCCAGGCTCGGCGGCACCCTGGGGCGCCGCGGCCTGGGCGACCAGGCCGGCGCCTTCCGGCGGCAGGGTGTCGTTGGACGCCACCCTGACGGTGCGCCAACGGGTGGATTTTCCGGATGCCTGATCTGCCTTCGCCCTGGGCTTCGGCGTGCCGCTCGCAGGCTGCAACGGCTGAGCATTCTGCGCGTGCAGCAATCCGGTCAGACCGAACGTGACAGACCCGAGCGCGAGGCTCGACAGGCCTACTTTCAATGTTCTCTGGGATGCGGGCTTTGACGCATTTCGTAACGACTTCCGACTCATCAGACGACTCCCCTCTCTATTAGGACTCGAGATGTTGCAAGCAAGCAACGCCGGCGACTGACAGCGCTGGCATTTCGACGACTGATTCCCCCCATGCGGTGCAAAAGTGCTGTGCGGGTGAAGTGTCAGCGTGTACTGCTGGTAACGCTACCGCACTCAGAATACTCATAACTCCGGTGATGTCTTGGTCCATTATCGGATGAGAACCTGGACCATTAACGGCGGTGGGGCCATCCAACACCGTTGCGTTGCGCGCCTTCCACAAAACTGCCGGCAAGCGGGCCCGATCCGCAGCCGACTGCGGTAGCCAGGTGTCGGATGTTCTGCAGGGTGTCAGCGAGCGGGCAGCAGCAAGCGCAGCATCGGCTCGGCCACGTCCCGGGGCATCTTCTTGAGGAGCGCCCTGATCAGCATCGTCCGCATTCCCTGAGCGAGCGCCGGGTTCATCGGGCCCAGCATGCCGCGATATTCCTGCGGCACGTATGGAATCGGATCGCCGTCGGTCCGGAACACATAGTGGTCGAACATCGCTCGCCAGGCCTCGCGTCGGCTCGCCGGCAGCGGTGTGATCGCGAGCAATCCGAGCGCCAGCGCCGCGAACGGCTCCGCTTCCCACTCGACGGCGTCGAACCACCAGAAATTCATGGAGAGATTCAACGGCTCGAGCGACTCGACGTTGTGCCACCAGAGGTTGGGCAGGAAGACGCCGTCCCCGGGCTCGACCTCGGCCACTTCGGCGCTGGCCAGAGCCTCCGCGAAGCGGGGGAAGCGGTCCAGGTCCGGGGACGGGAGCCGTACCAGGCTGGTCGGCTGCCCGCCGGGCGTGTACTCGAGCGGTCCGACATACAGATTCGGCAGCTGTTCCGGCGGAAAGAACGTAAAGCGCTTGCGGCCGGCGATCATGCAGTTGATGCCGTCCAACGGATCATAGTGCGTCGGCATCGTGACGGCGTTGCCGAGCCACAGCCAACTGCTCGCCGGCCGGTCCAGGATGGCGAGCGTGTTTTCGCGCCCGATCTGCGGCAGATTCTTCTCCGCCGAGGCGGCCCCCGTGTAGAGCGCGGGCGGATTCGGTTGCTGCATGCAGGCCAGGAGCCGCGCGAAGATGGCATGAAACGGCTCGTTGCCGTTCTCGAAGTTCAGGCCGCTCATGTCGTCGCGATAGAAGAAGAAACCGTTGATCTCAGGCGGCCCGATGTACGTTCTCACCGGCCGTCCAAGATCGCGGGCGCGAACATAGTCGAAGAGGGACTGCGGTGACGCGGCGGCTGCGCGCACGATCGGCCAATCCTTTACCACTCCCTTGAGGACGGCCGGTCTGTCGCGCGGAATGATCTCCTCGCGCAGGGTCCTCATGTCGACGTCTCGCCATTCCGGCGTCTTCGCTAGCGCAGTCGGTTCCAAGGGGAGCTCCGTGATGATGACTCGAGCGTACCTTCGTGCGGGGCGTTGTCTTGGTCCATTATCGCGACACCGATAATGGACCAGTGGCGGCCGGCGGCGAGCGCCTCAGCCGTCGAGCGGCGGCGACAGTGCAGCCTCGAGGGGCAGCACCGCCCCTGCGCTCGCCACCTCGAAGCGCAGCTCCTTGCGTCCGTAGTCGATGGACACACGCGCGAAGCGCCGCA
>Ga0134128_10001119_pt1 | contig 35703 bp, 28 predicted proteins | sample KB31754_FD_96462 | JGI IMG/M metagenome (GOLD analysis project Ga0134128, IMG submission 96462) | Terrestrial soil microbial communities with excess Nitrogen fertilizer from Kellogg Biological Station, Michigan, USA - KB3-175-4 | ecosystem: Environmental > Terrestrial > Soil > Unclassified ...
ATACCTTAACTCTTTCTCGTATCAAACTTTAAAGGCATGTTAGCAATGAAAAAAAAGGTACTTATTCTGTCATATAGCCATTTAGGATCCGATCCTCGGGTGATGCGACAAATAGAGGCTTTGCAAGAGGATTTTGAAGTTGAGGTTTCAGGTCATTCATTTAATGTAAACAGTCGGTTAAAATTCTATTCTATCTATAAGGAACCGCCTTTTTCTTTTTTACGAAAGTTAAAACGGCTTTTCCAATTTATTACCCGCAACTATGATGCGTATTATTGGGATGCAGGAAAAAAAGCATTAGCACAGCAATTAGAAAAAAATAAGTATGATGTAGTTATTGCCAACGATATACATACTTTGCCTATGGCGCTTGTTATTGCAGGAACAAAAGGCAAGGTTTATTTTGATGCACATGAATATCATCCCTTAGAATTTGAAAATAGTTTTAAATGGCGCTTATTGCACCAACCATTTATGAATTATTTGTGTGTTGCCTACATACCTAAAGCACATGCTTTTTCAACTGTTTCAGAAGGTATTGCAAAAGAATATGAAAGAAAAACCGGCGCATTGCCTTTTTTGCTTACTAATTCAACTTCTTATAATGACTTGCAACCCTCTAAAATAGATCAGCATATCAAATTAATTCATCATGGGGCAGCTATTCCTGCTCGCAAGCTGGAATTAATGATAGAAATGATGAAATATACAGACAAAAGATTTACCCTCGACCTTATGCTGATATCAAACTCCTCTAAATACCTGGACGAATTAAAAAATAAAGCAAAAAATATACCTTCTGTTAAATTTGTAGACCCGGTACCATTTGCCGAAATTTCAAAGATGATCAATCATTACGACCTGGGTATCATTTTAGTTCCGCCTACAAATTTTAACTATAAAAACGGATTGCCCAATAAGTTATTTGAATTTATCCAGGCCCGTTTAGGTATAGCAAGTGGGCCTACACCTGAAATAAAAGCCTGCATTCAAAAATATAAATTGGGCATTGTTGCCGATGATTTTAGTGCAACGTCTATGGCTGTTTTGCTTAATAACTTAACGGATTCTCAAATAATGAATTTTAAAGAAAATTCAAACAAAGCTGCCAGGATTTTATCTGCTGAAGAAAATATGAGAAAAATCAATGAAGTTGTTTCAGTATTAGCATATAATTAAGTAATTTCCATCTCAAAATAGTAGCGTAGATTTTTATGTGCGGTATTGCGGGAATATTATCAACAAACCCATCAAAGGTAGATCTGATCGGACTAAAATCTATGACCGACAGCATTGCTCACAGGGGGCCTGATGGAGAAGGTCAATGGATTAATGAGGGTGGAAAAACAGGTTTAGGCCATAGAAGATTATCCATTATAGATTTAAGCGACAGTGCTGGGCAGCCTATGCATTACCTTAATCGGTATTCTATCGTATTTAATGGAGAGATTTATAATTATCTTGAAATAAGAACTGAGCTTCAAAAAAAAGGCTATGTCTTTAAGACAAATTCAGACACAGAAGTTTTAATGGCTCTTTATGATTTGAAAAAAGAAAATTGCTTAGAAGACCTGGATGGTATGTTTTCTTTTGTAATATGGGACAATAAAGAAAATATTGCCTTTTGTGCCCGTGACCGGTTTGGAGAAAAACCTTTTTTTTATCACCAGGCAAATGATACTATATACTTTGCCTCTGAAATGAAAGCTCTTTGGGCAATTGGAGTAATTAAAGAGCCAAATTTGCGCAGGGTTTTTTTATATCTGGGATATAACGCACAGGATGATATTCAAAACCCTTCTTCCACTTTTTATAAGGATATATCATTATTGGAAGCGGCTCATTATCTAATTATCAAAGACGCTAAAATTATCCGTCATAAAAAATATTGGGACATACAAATTCAGAATAAAAAACGCAATATATCTCTTACACAAGCCAAAGAAACTTTTTATCACTTATTTGAACAATCTATAAAACGTAGGCTAAGAGCAGATGTAGTAATAGGTTCCAGCCTTTCAGGTGGATTAGATTCATCTAGTATTGTGGCTGTAATAAACAGGCTTAAAGACAATGAACAAAAGCAGGAAACATTTTCTGCCAGGTTTGAAGGTTTTGAAAGAGACGAAGGGAAATATATCGATATGGTTGTTAATGCCTTTAAGGTGCAATCGCACCAGGTGTTTTTAACTCCTGAGTTGTTAAATAAGCAACTGGATGAAGTTTTTTATTTTCAGGAAGAACCTTTTGGAAGCACTAGCATCATTGCGCAATGGGAAGTAATGAAGCTTGCTAAAGAAAAAAAAGTAACTGTTCTTTTAGACGGGCAAGGAGCCGATGAATATTTGGCGGGATATAAACCGTATTTCAGGAATTTTTTCAGTTCATTGAGACTAAATAATAAAAAGGAGTTCAAAGAACAGGTTGAAAATTATAACGCTTTTTATAATACGGAATTTGATGCCGGAAATTATTTTTGGATACACGCTAAATTTCCCACGTTAAGAAATAACTTAAGAAATGTAAAAAATACATTTAGTAAGCCTACTTATCTTAACCAATTTAATAAAGAGTTTTTGCGGGAGTTTAATTCTTTTTATCCGCCCTATGAATATGCTGTTAGTCTGGATGATGCCTTGCATACTTCTACTACAAAAAGAGGATTGAATAATTTATTGAGGTATGCCGACAGAAATTCGATGGCACATAGCAGGGAAGTGCGACTGCCTTTTTTAAATCATGAACTGGTGGAATTTGTTTTTTCGCTTCCGGATACATTTAAATTAAATAACGGATGGACAAAGTTTGTATTACGGGAAGCAATGGATGCTATTTTGCCTGCTGAAATTTGTCGCCGTAAAGAAAAAGTAGGATTTGAACCGCCAAAATATAAGCATATAGATAAAGAATTAGCTGGAATGAGTATCGATATTTTAACAAAAAATAAAATACTCGATCCGAAGAATAAATTAGATAATGTCAGTTGGGATTACTTTCAAGCGAGCAAACTGTTTTAGTATGAGGAAAAAGAAAATACTGTTTGCAGCTGTTGATATTGGATACCGAATAGAATTGTACACTAAATTTATTAAAGAAAAGCTATCTGATAAATTACAAGCCGAATCTCTGGCTATTTATGTCCTTCCCAGTTCACATTATAAAACCAGTTATACCTATCAGTATAATTACCATACAAAATCAAAATTTTTCAGATGGTACAGGTCCATGCTGAATTTTATTGTTTTTGTATTTAAGTATGATATATTTCATTTTATATCAGGCGAAACATTGTTGACCAGGAAACTAAGATCATTTGAGATGTTTGTTTATTGGCTGCTTAGAAAACGTGTTATTATGCAGTTTGTAGGAGCCGACATAAGAAGTTATAAATATTTGGAATGGAAAGATAAAAATATAATGACTTTTTTAGAAGGAGAGGATGTAAAGGACAAAACTCTATCTTGGCAGAAAAAAATGATTTCTGATTCTTTGAAATATGCAAATACTATATTGGTCTCAACCCCTGACCTGCTAGAAATTATTCCGACGGCTGTTTATTATCCGGTTATGATTGATGTGAAAAAATTTCTTCAGGAATTGGATGAAAATAGGCCTGACAATGTGAATACTAAAGAAATTACAATACTGCATTGTCCTTCAAACAAACAAGTAAAAGGTACTTATTATATTCATGAAAGTTTAGATCGGGTAATCAAAACAAGCCAATACACGATTAAATTAATACTACCCACTCAAAAAAAACACTCCGATGGCACTCCTTATGCGATCGACAGGTATGAATTGTTTAAACTTTTCCAGGAAGCAGATATTATCATTGACCAATTAATAATTGGATGGTATGGCTTGCAAAGCATAGAAGGCCTGCTAGCAGGTAAAGAAGTAATATGTTATGTGGATGAAAAATTAAAATCTTATATTTATCCTCAATGCCCGATTCATTTGGCAGACGCAAAAAGTATTGATAGCGTTATAAACAACTGCATAGAAAACGTAATGAAAAATGGTAAACCTACCTATAACCAAGATCAAATTAATTGGGTTGAAAAGTACCATACGATAGAAAATAATCAGCAGGCTCTTTTGGATGCTTGGGGTATAATTAGTTAATAAAATGGACAAATCTATTAAAACGACTTTCTTTGATTTATTCAGGGCTCTATTTAAAACTCGGCCCCTGGAAAATATGTTAGTTCGTTTAACGAATAATAAAACTGAAAAATCTTTTTGGGTGAAACTGGCGCCTAATAATTATTTATATCCTTTAAATAGTTTTAGATATGTAAACAGAAATGGAATAAATTATAAACTCGACCTGCATGATTATGTGGACTGGTGGTTGTTTTGGGGAATAAAAGAAGAGAGTAGAAGTAAATTATACAGTTTATTGAAAATTGGAGATACAGCAATTGATATAGGGGCCAATATGGGAGAAACCCTCATGAATTTTTCTAAAATAGTTCAGAGTAATGGAAATACGCATGGCTTTGAACCTGACTCAATTAATTACGCAAGATGTGTAGAAAATTTAAAACTAAATAATTTAAAAAATATAACACTTAATAAACTAGGATTAGGAAATGCCGCCGGAGAATTTAGAATAAAAGTAGATACACCAACCAATCGTGGCGGAAATAGAATTACCGATCAAAATGATGAAAATTCCGAAATTATACAGGTGATAACTTTAGATCAGTATGTTCTTGATAAAAATATTTCTAAAATTGATCTGATAAAGATAGATGTGGAAGGATTTGAATTTAATGTTTTGAGAGGCGCTGAACAAACTCTCTCAAAATATAATCCTGTTTTATTTATAGAATTGGATAATGATAATTTAAAACAACAAAATGCATCGGCGAAAATACTGATTAAATTTCTTGCAGAAAAAGGATATGAGATTACGAATGCAGATGATGATTCACCGGTAACAGAAAATAATAATTTTGAAAAATGCCACTATGATATAATATGCATACCTTCAAAAATCAGCGTTTAAGTACGGTATATTGAAAACTAATGTAACATACGTCATTTCAGATATTGATAAGGCCATTGCTTTCGAATGGATTGTTGAGCGGATAGACAAGGATAAAATAAATATGTCATTTATTCTTATCAATTCCGAACCGTCATTTTTGTTAGATTATTTAAAGCAAGCACATATCGCCGTTTATTCAATACGTTGTAAAAGTAAAAAAAACATACCTTTTGCTATATGGCAGTGCTGCAAAATATTAAAAGAACTAAAATCAGAGATTGTTCATTGCCACTTATTTATGGCTAACATGATTGGCTTAACAGCGGCAAAACTTTTAGGAATAAAATCACGACTTTATACACGCCATCATTCTGATTATCATCATATTTATTATCCTGGAGCCGTAAAATGGGATAAATATTGTAATAAACTGGCTACTCAAATTGTATCCATATCGGATAATGTAACTAACATACTGGTTAATAAAGAGAAAGTTTCCTTTAAAAAAGTGATTAAAATTCCTCACGGATTTGATGTGACTAGTTTTACACATGTAAATAAAGAGGAAGTATCTGCTTTGCAAGCAAAATACAACCCGATTAAAAAAGGGCCGGTAATAGGCGTTATATCCAGGTTTATTACCTTAAAAGGTGTTCAATACATCATTCCAGCATTTAAGCAATTATTAAATCAATATCCCAATGCATTACTCTTATTATTTAATGCTAAAGGTAGTTATGAAAAAGAATTAGATAAACTTTTCGAAAATATTCCGAGCGATTCGTATACAAAAATTAGATTTGAAAATAACGTAACCAGCCTTTATAAAATCTTTGACCTCTTTATTCATGTTCCTGTCACAAATTCAGCTGAAGCATTCGGGCAAACGTATGTAGAATGCATGTTATCTGAAATACCTTTAATAGCAACCAGGTCGGGCGTCGGCAATGAAATTATGGTTAATAGGTATAATTGTTTGGAAGTACCATATGAAAATTCTGAAGAGATATACAACGCCATTGTCGAGGTGCTTCAAAACCCAAAATTATTAAGTAGTCTTACAAAAAATGCCAAACAAACCGTTGTAGAAAAATTTGCAATAGAAAAAATGATTTCTGCCTTAGAAAAATTATATTTACACGAATGTTATTCAGTATAGTTATACCTACATATAATCGCGCCAGATTAATTACAACCACGCTGTATAGTGTTTTGTCTCAAACCTATGCAAATTTTGAAATAATTGTTGTTGATGACGGAAGCACAGATAATACTTCTCAGGTAGTAGGGGCAATTAAAGATAAGCGAATAAGTTATTACCTGAAAAAAAACGAAGAAAGATCAGCAGCCAGAAACTATGGAACTTTAAGGGCAAAGGGAGATTACATTACCTTTTTAGATTCGGATGATATAGTTGGCCCGAATTTTTTAAGTGAAGCCTTAAAGATGATTCAACAGGAAAATCATCCTGAATGGTTTCATTTAAGATATGTTATAAAAGATAATGAAAGAGGGTCTGTTATTGTAAGTGAAAAGAAAATTTATACAAATGATCCGGATTTAAATAGCCGGTTGTTTAATGACGGAAATTTTATAAGCTGTATTGGAGTTTTTTTAAGACAGGATATAGCGCATGCCAATTTATTTGGATTTGATAAGCGCCTTACAACCTCTGAAGATCATGAATTATGGATGCGTATAGCGGCACAGTATCCCCTTACAATAAATAATATAGTATGTGCAAATTTGATACAACACGATTCAAGAAGTATATCCACAATGAATAAAGATGTGCTTATAAATGGAAAAGAACTGGCTTTACATTTAACTTTATCTAATCCAGCAAATGAAAAATTTACCAAAGGCCATGAAGGTGTTATAAAATCAAGTTCGTATGGTTATATTTCACTTCATCTGGCCTTAACAGGAAGATACAAAAAGGAAGCTATTGTCTATCTTTTGAAGGCAGCTAAATATCATTTTTCTTATTTATTTACACGTAGATTTTTGGCAACCATTAAACATTTAATACTTACTCATTAGTATGTGCGGCATAAGTGGATATTTTAATCGTGACAGTTTTTTTACGGAACAGGACCTCCATACCATGGTAATGTCGCAAAATCATCGGGGCCCCGATAGTCACGGTGTGTTTTTTGAAAAAAATATTGGTTTGGGCCACAATCGATTAAGTATTATAGATTTGTCTGAACGCGGCGCACAGCCTATGCACTCTTCTCTAAACAGGTACGTTATTGTTTATAATGGCGAAGTGTATAATTACGCGGAAGTGGCAGCAGAACTTAAATTTACATTTGACCAGAATTTCCATTTTAAATCAGCTACAGATACTGAGGTAATACTTGAGGCTTTTGCCAGTTATGGAGTTGAAGCAGTTAATCAGTTAAATGGTATGTTTGCATTTGCCATATATGATAAACAAGAAGAAGAACTTTATGTTTTCAGAGATAGATTAGGAATTAAGCCTTTATATTATTATTGGGACGGGCAAAAATTTGCATTTGCATCAGAGATACAGGCATTAAAAAAAATAAATAAGCTCGACCTGCAGGTAAATTATAATGTCATACCGCAGTATCTTAATTTGGGGTACATTCCTTCACCTTTTAGTATTTACGAGAATTGTTATAAACTAGAAGGAGGCTATTATTTAAGGATCGGAAAAAACAGTTTTGAAAAAAAACAATATTGGGGTCCTGTTCATGCATTTAAAAATAAAACCTTAGGCGATGAAAAACAGGCAACCGTCTTAATATCAGATCTTTTATCAAGTTCAGTTCAATATCAATTAAAAAGCGATGTGCCCTACGGAGTTTTTTTAAGCGGGGGAATAGACTCCAGTTTAGTAACAGCTAATGCTGTAAAAACTGCCGGGACAAAAATAAATACATTTTCTATCGGCTTTGAGGATCAAAAATATAATGAAGCTGTTCATGCCAGGAAAATAGCAGATTATTTAGGTACTAATCATCATGAATTTACAGTTACTTGCAAAGATGCTATAGAAGCTTTAGATGATTATATGGAAGCGTATGGAGAACCATTTGCTGATTCGTCGGGTATACCCACTCTTTTAGTCTCTAGGCTTGCCCGAAAATATGTAACTGTTGCACTTTCAGGAGAAGGAGGAGATGAATTATTTCATGGATACGGTTCTTATAAATGGTCAGCCAGACTCGATAACCCACTTATCTATTACAGCAGGCATCTGATCTCTACGCTTTTAAAAAATTCAAAATCAAGTCGTAATAAAAGGGCTGCCGATATGTTTGATTTTAAAAATAAGAGTACTATTCGTTCTCATATTTTTTCACAAGAGCAATACTTTTTTTCAGAAAAAGAGATAGATAAACACCTGCAAAAAAAATATATATCACCTGTATTATTAAATGAGCTTTTAAAATATACCGACGTTGGATTTAATACTCTTTTGAAAGACTATGAAAGCAAAAGATTACTTTTTCCTCAGGAAAAACAGGCTATGTATGACCTGCATTTTTACCTGCCCGATAATCTTTTGGTAAAAGTAGACCGGGCAAGTATGCATCACTCGCTTGAAACACGCGTGCCTTATTTAGATCACCGTTTGGTTGAACAGGCTATAAATATTGATCATAAATTTAAAAATACGCCTACCTCAAAATATTTATTAAAAGAAATCCTATACCAATATATACCTAAAAGTTATTTCGACAGACCAAAGCAAGGCTTTTCTATTCCTTTAAAATACTGGCTCCATAATGAGATGCAGTTTTTAGTGGAAGATTATTTAAATGAAGCGATTGTAGCAAAAGTTGACGTAGTAAAACATGAATATGTAAAAGAGTTACTGGCTCGTTATAAAAACGGAGAAGATCATTTGTTTCAACGCTTATGGTTGTTAATAAACCTGCATCGTTGGTTTGCTAAAAACGTACTTTAACGCCGCTTTGTTTTTCATATAGGTGCCGCATAATAAATAAGCCGGCCACAAAAAAAGGTAGCTCGGGTATACGTAATCTCACAAGAGAGCCAAAATTAGCTACTGTTAGGCCCACGGAAAAAGCAAAGAATAAAGAAAACAGCATGGCAAATAATAATAGAGGTGTATTTCTTACTATTTTAAAAAAACCAATCACTTTTAACCGTATCAGAAGGAAAACGGTTAGAATTAATAAATAGGTATTCTCTATAGATGAAAAAAGCATAACCACATTTTTTACATCCCATATTCCCGGCCTGAAAATACCTGCGAAAATAGCAACAGGAGCTTTAGAAATAACACCGCTTGCGCTCGCGTCAAAAGTACCTATATCAAAGCTTTTTCCACCATAATAATCAGCTTTCATATCCTGCTGAACCACTACTGCTCTGTCTAAAACCGTGTCAATTTTATAAAGCCCCAACGAATCGCCCATTTGATTTAAGGTCAAATACCCAGCCAATGACCCTAAGAGTAATAAGATAGGAGTAGCCATAAAACGTATCGTTACATTATGTATCTTTTTGATTTGTTGATTGCTTAACCAAAGAATGGATCCAGGCAACAGTGCGAAAAAGATATATGGTTTTATAGAAAGTATGATAACAGAAGAAATGAAAATTTCAATAATAAAAATTATTTTTCTTTTTTTTCGGATGAAAAAATAATAGAAGGAGTATGTAAACCAGCCTACGGCTGATAAAGTGAAAGAATCTTTCATTAGGCCGGAGCCCCAAAAAATACAGGAAGGAATAAACAAAACTGCAATAGCCAGTTCTCTTTTTAACGTGGGGAATTCTTGTAAAAATGTTTGATAAAGTTTCCACACTCCCGTATAAGTAATACAAGCAGTTAAAACAGCCGATGCAAAATAGGATTTAAAAGCTAAAGCAACAATGGGTATCAATAGCCGAACTACAAAAAAAGAAGTTGTGTTTATCTGGTAATATGCAGAGTAACCCGTATTTTCATCAAAAAAATAGTAATCATATCCTCTTGCATCTCCCAGCCAGCCCCACCAAAAATCTTCCTGATTTTTAAAGAATAAATTATCATAGGCTTTGGCACTTTCAAAGTAATTAGTAGTATCTCCGCCATCATAATAGAAGAAATAAACCAGGCCAAGCGCTATTGCACCAACAATTTTTGCTAAAAGTCCGTATGTGAAGTACTTATATTCAGGATGGTTGTAAAGATTTTTGTTCTTGATAGAATTTGCAATAAGCCATGCCAGGAAAATATAAATAGGAGCAAGGAGTAAATCAAAAATAGATAAGTCTTCTTTCATAGCGCTATAAAAATAAACATTTACCTTCGCATTTTATGAATAAATAAATTTTATTGCATCCTGAAGAATGCACAAATAATCTAATTATTTTCAGATGCTTATTAAATAATAGCTTTTAAAGAATAAATTTTAATCGTTAGTTACTACAAATAAAAAAAATTATTTTTTATTTATCATCTCTAAAAAAGATTTAACTCCTGAACTAAATCGTTTAACCTGGCCTGTTATGCCTTCCGTATTAATATAAATTGTATTGTGATCTGCCGCAATTTCATCTAAAGGCCTTTCTTGGGTGTAGTAGTATGTTGCAATTGATTTTCTATTAATACCATTTGGAGTATTTAAAGGCTTTGGATGCCCATGAAAAGATATTTCGTTTGTTTCAAAAATTATACATCTATTAAAAGCCGGCGCATACCTACCGATTTGTTCTTTTTTTCCTTGTGTTAAATCCCATAATTCTAAATACCCCTCATATTCTTCTTTCCAGTCTTTATTCATGTATACTAATACATTTAATCTCCTGTGGTATTTGGTTTTTGGATGAATATTATAATCAACATGAACATTTAGAAAAGCGCCATTAACAGATTGGTGTAATCCTCCTCCAAATAATTCATTATCACCTTCTAATTTTTCATTAAAATCAGTTAATTTCTGTAGCCATGTTAAAAATTCTGTAGAGTTAAGCTCTTTAAAAACTTTATCCATGGTAGAGTTTGCTTCAAACTCTGTTTTTTGAAATTTATTTTTTTGATCAAGGTATGTAGTGCCATCCCACTTACCGTCTTCTATGATGGGATATTTTAAGTATATTTCTTCAGCTTTATCAGGTAAAAAAAAATTCTCAAACATAACGTATTTAAAAGGCAGTTTAGATTGATAATCCTTTTTTATCAAAGAAAATCTATCATTTAATCCTGCAAAATCTATAAATTCCATTTACCCTTTAATTTTTTTATCAAAAATAACGATTTGGCTTCAATAAACTTAAAAAATATTGTGGAAATTATAACTGAAAAAAACACGCCTGTGTAATATGGATATCTTTCGTAGAAAATTAACTTATTAAATAGTTTAGAAAAAATAATATAACATATCATTAATACAGGCAAATGATTTAAATACAAGGTAAAACTTATATCTGCCAGTTTTTGTAAATACTTGTTATCCTTAACATTTGCTGCAATTAAATAATTAAAAATTAAAACTATAGTAAAAAGTGCAGATATGTCGGCAGATATGGGTGTACTTTGCTTTGCAAGTAAATTAGTTAATATAAAACTTGCTGAAATTATGCAAATAAAAAAAGCTTTATTCTTGAAAAATAAACTTCGTTGTGTTTTATAATAATCACATAAAAACATACCCATCAAAAAATACAATTGGTAATATAAATAATTAGATCGCGACGCAATAAATGCAACAAGTATTATTACAAATAGAATTGCCCTGTTTCGTATGCCAATAAAAAAATAAACAGGAAAAAAGATATAAAAAATGGCTTCGTGTAATAAAGACCAATAAGCAAAATTAAATCCTGCGTATTCCTTTGATTTAATAAAAAAAACAGCTTTAAGTATCGATACAATATTTAAATCGTTAAAGGCTGTCAATAATCTTGTATTATATTCTCTTGAGCTTCCGATTAAAATAGCAGGATTTAATTTGCCAACTAAACTTAAAACTAAGACTGAAAAAAATAATGAAAATAAAAATGGCATATAAATTCTAATAACCCTGATAATATAGAAATGAGAGATTTTTTTGTCAGATTGATTAAAGCTATTATAAATAACAAATCCGGATAACAAGAAAAAAACAAGAACACATTGCTTTCCGCAAGAACTTAACATATCTAAGCCAAACAAAAAATAATCATAACTATGTTTAAAGCCAATATCTGTAAGCCAAAGTGTTCCACCACACCATAAAACAAATTTGGCGTGATAAAAAACTACAATCAATGCGCAAATGCCCCTTATGATATGTAAAGATTTAAAACTACTATTGGGGTTTATCATTTAGATGCCTTCTTAAGTACGCACTTGTCTTAACGTATAAAATTACTATTTTTACCTTTCTATAATGATTAAACACATAATATTTATCTCAATTGACGGTATGACCGACCAGCTTGGTCAATCGCAAGTTTTACCTTATTTAATTGGGCTTTCTTCAAAAGGATTTAAAATTACCATTGTTAGTTGCGAGAAGAAAGATAATTTCAAAAAAAACGAACAAACCATAAGAAAAATTACTTCCGCTAATAATATAATTTGGAGTTATTGTTTTTATGAAACTAAAATCCCATTTATATCACAAGTACAAAATTTCAAAAGGCTTACTAAAATTACGCAACAAGAACTATCAAAAAACAGTAAGCATACCATTTTGCATTGCCGTAATCTTATGATTACATTAATTGGGTTTAAATTCAAGAAAAAATATGGCGTGCAATACATCTTTGATATGCGTGGTTTTTGGGCGGACGAACGTATTGATGGAAACATCTGGAGCCTGAAAAATCCTTTGCATAAATTTTTATACAAGTATTTTAAACGAAAAGAAATCGAGCTTATTGAAAATGCAGACCATGTGGTAGCATTAACAAATAATGCTAAAAACGAAATTGAAAACTGGCAATTGAAAAAACTGCCTGCTATAGATGTCATACCCTGCTGCACAGATGTAAGCCATTTTACCATCAGAAACGATGAAGAAAAAAAGCAAGCCAAAAACGCTTTGAATATAAACAGCGATGCTTTTGTAGTGGGTTATCTGGGCTCTTTAGGAACCTGGTATATGCTGGATGAAATGCTTGATTTTTTTGCTGAATTGCAAAATAAAAAGCCAAACAGCATTTTCTTCTTTGTAACCAATGATGATGAACAAAGCATCTTACATGCAGCCGAAAGAAAAAACATAAAGCCATCTTCCATCTTTGTTAGGTCTGCGAAAAGAGATGAAGTGCCTGCTTTTATTTCCTGCTTTGATATAGGCTTGTTTTTCATTAAACCTTTGTATTCCAAAAAAGGATCTTCGCCTACAAAACTTGCTGAAATACTTGCTTGCGGCATTCCTGTTGTAACAAATACCGGTGTAGGAGATGTGGATGAATTATTAGAAAATACACATTGCGGAGTATTGGTTTCTTCTTTTGAAAAGCTGGCATATCGTAAGGCTATCGATGAAATGGATAAATTAAATTTCTCCAAGCAATATTACAGAGATATTACATTAACTAATTTCTCTTTAGAAAAAGGAGTAGATACATATCAGAGAATTTATACTCATTTATTATCTGATAAATAAGGACTTACAGCACTTGTCCATATTTTGTAAGCCTTAGGTGTTAAATGAATACCGTCTTCAATAAAGAGCGTTTCTATGTTTTTTTCTTGTATGAATTTGGAATAAATGTCAATAAAAGTGCAACCATGTCTTTCTGCCAGATCCTGTAAATTTTTATTTTGGCGAATCACCAGGTTGTTTACATCAGTGTTATTGGTAAGCAGGCTTGGCCTGTTTATAATCACAGGTAAATTGCTTTGTATATAGATACTTGTTCCGGGGCTTCCTTTCCTGATCTTTATGATCAACTTTTCATAATTACGGCAAATCTCATCCAGGGAAATCTTTTCAATCATATCATTGATCCCTATTTCAATAAAAAGCTTAGCTGGTTTTAATTGTATGATTGCATCCGATCGTTTTAAGAGGCCTTCGCTAAAATCGCCCACAATGCCGCAGTTCAAAATAGTAGTGTCATTAAAATAATACTGCACATCAAACATCTCCGTCAGGCTGTTTCCCAAAAAAATGGTTTTATATTTATTCGTTTTTGCCTCCAAAATTTCTTTATTTCTTTTTTGCCAATGTGCCGAGTTTAATGTCTTTTCAATGATCCAGCGTTGCTTTATTTTTTTTCCTACCAAAAAAATAAGCCATAAAAAAACAACCGATATAACTAAGCCCAATATAAATTTAAACGCTTTCATGGCACACAAACCTACATATTAAATTGTATTTTTGAATCGTTGTTAATTCACTTTTTGCAGCCTTACGATCTAGAAATAATACAACCTGTTTACAACCCGGATAAAAATTGGGTCGAAAAATACTATGCGCATTATGAGGAGCTAAAGCTTTTGTTTCCTACAATAAATCTCAGGATCATATTGGTAAATGATGGCTCTGATAAAAATATGGATAGTAGCATAACAGAACAACTGAAAGAGAAAATCATCCATATTGAAGTCGTTTCCTATGATGTAAATAAAGGCAAAGGTTTTGCACTACGAAAAGGGATGCAGGCAACTTCGGCTCCCTATATCCTGTATACAGATTATGATTTTCCCTATGAATTAATAAGCCTGAAACAAGCCTACCAAAAGCTCCTAGAAGGCAATGATGTAGTTATCGGTATCAGAAATGAAGACTATTATAAAAAACTTTCTTTCCTGCGCACGCTCATCTCTAAATCATTCAACCTCTTCAACAAACTTGTCCTTCAAATTCCCTATTCAGATACGCAATCGGGGTTAAAAGCCTTTTCAACTAAAGGAAAAGCCCTGCTGCTTGAAACAACAATAAACCGCTTTTTGTTTGATACCGAATTTATCTGCAAAGCCTGCAAAAACAAAAACATAAAAATTGCTACGGTAAATATTAAGCTCAACAAAGAAGTTAAATTCACCAAAATAAACGCACTGGTCATTCTGCAAGAGATAAAAAACCTTTTTTCCATTTCATGGCGTTTAGTGCGCAATAAAATTTAATCTTAATAAAATGAACTATAAAAGAACGATAGAATATTTAGTAACACAGTTGCCCATGTTTCAGCGCATTGGCAGCGCCGCTTACAAAGCCAACCTCGATAACACCATTGCTATTTGTAAAATGCTGGGCAATCCCGAAAATAAATTTAAAACCATTCACGTGGCAGGCACCAACGGCAAAGGCTCTACCTCGCACATGCTGGCCGCGGTGTTTCAGCAGGCAGGCTACAAAACGGGTTTGTACACTTCACCTCATTTAAAAGATTTTAGAGAGCGCATTAAAATCAACGGCAAAGAAATTCCTAAAAAGTATGTTACCGACTTTGTAGAAAAATACCAGCACGATTTTGAGAAAATAAAACCTTCTTTTTTTGAGTGGACCGTAGGGCTTGCCTTTAATTATTTTGCTGAAAAAAAGGTAGATATTGCCATCATTGAAGTCGGGCTGGGAGGGAGGCTCGATTCAACCAACGTGATTAACCCGCTGGTGTCGCTTATAAGCAATATCAGTTTCGATCATACCAATTTACTGGGAAACACCCTGCCTAAAATTGCCGCCGAAAAAGCCGGCATTATTAAGCTTAAAACGCCGGTTGTTATTAGTGAAACCCAGGTTTCTGTAAAAAAAGTATTTCTGGATAAAGCCAAAGCAAACAAAAGCGAGATTTATTTTGCAGATGAGCTGTTTGTTCACCACGAAGAAAAATATTCCGCTAAAAAAAATCATACAAACCACCTGTACCATAAAGACAAAAAAAAGCTTTCCTATAGAACTGATTTGCCCGGAACGTATCAAAGACACAACATTGCCGGGGTCTTAACAGTTCTGGATGTCGTTAAGCCGCACTTTAAAATTAAGAACGCGCATGTAAAAAAAGCGCTGCAAAGCGTAAAAACAACAACCGGGTTACGCGGGCGCTGGGAAGTAATTAACAAACATCCGCGCGTGGTATGCGATACCGGGCATAACGAAGACGGCATCAAACATGTGATCCATTCGGTTAACCGCGAGTACGAATCAGCTATTGTAGAGGGCAAACTGCACGTAGTTTTTGGTGTTGTGAACGATAAAGACCTTAGTAAAATATTCCCCCTGTTAAAAGCCAACCCTCATTTTAAAAACGCGGTTTATTATTTCTGTAAACCAAATATCCCCAGGGGAATGGAAACAGACATCCTTAAAAAAGAAGCGCTGAAATTTAACCTCAAAGGAGCCGAATACCCTTCCGTTAAAAAAGCACTGCAATCGGCGAAGAAAGCCGCTAAGAAAAATGAGCTTGTTTTTGTAGGTGGGAGTACTTTTACCGTAGCTGAAGTTTAAAATACTTAGCAAAGCCTTTTTTTGCAAATTGGTCGCCAATTATATGAATGTTATCGAATTCTGAAGTGTAATTAACAATTACTAAACATATAAGGCGTAAGAATTGGCTTACATTTGTAAAAACAAGTGAACATCCTAAACGGGGTTTTTCGTCCTGCTTAATCTGTCGGATAAACTGCCTGCAAACCATTTGTGTAAACTAATTGTTACATGAGGAAGTTTTATTTATGGCTGTTTGTTTTGTTATATGTTAATGCGCAGCACGCATTTTCTCAGATCGCCGCTCAGTACGGAACTTCAACAGGTTCGGGCACACCAGCAGGCTGGGTAGAAACAAGCATTGTAAATTCGAGTCCGAGCGGGACTTATGTGGAAATGATCCAAAGCGGGTCAACCCTCACAACCCCGGCTATTAATTTTACAAACGGAGCCTGCACCGGAACCTGGTTATATGTAGATGCGAGGACCTTTGGCGGAGTTTCAGGCAATTCGGCCGACATCCGGGTTGATGTATCGGTTAATAACGGCAGCACCTGGACACTTGGAATTTACACTATAACACCCACCAATACTACATTTAAAACATATGGCGGATATGATGTTAGCAGCTATACAGGCAGCCAGGTAAAATTTAGGTTTAAAACAGTAAGTGCTACCGGAAGCGCCGGGGTAGGGATAGGTAATATTATCATAGATGAGTATTGTACTTCTACTACAACCATAGGTCCCATAGCCATGTCGGCTTACGATGGCTTAAACGGAGCCGGTTTTGATGCTAACTGTAACCTGGATGCGTATAACTTATATTATACCATGGGCAGCAATTCAACAGGAACAGCTGTTTCGGCAGGAACAGCTACCGAAACCCCCATGTGGGCAACCTTTTATATCCCTGCGGCTTGCACTGCCACGGTTAATGCAGAATATGGCTACCCGGATGATGCGTTAGGCGTATGTCCCGATTCGAGGATGGACGCAGGAGATAAAGTAGGTATTGCTAATTCTGCCGTAACATCTGCACAAATTACGGGAGGATCGGCTGTAAATGTGGGCATGTGCGGCTATAATGCTGCTTCCAGCGGAGGCACAGGCTCTACCGGCGTGGTTAGCACAGGATGTACCGGCACAAATAATACAGACGAAACCGTTAAATATGTCACTACAGGGCCAAGCGTAGTGAGCGTTTGGGGCAATGCAGACAGAAGCGACGAAATCATTTTATATAGCCTGAATGTATCGAGTGCAGCCTGCAAAACAACTATTGTAACTGTTGTCCTCCCCATAGAATTAATAAGTTTTGTGGCCTTTAAGAACGGCGAAAATATTACCTTAAAATGGGCCACCGAAACCGAAACCGACAATAACTATTTTATGGCAGAATATTCCCTGGATGCGGTTAATTTCACCCCTTTCAGCGAGGTAAAAGGCGCCGGAAACAGTTATGTTAAAAAAGAATACAATTGCTTGTTTACAGGAGATATTGGCAGCAAAACGCCCTATTTCAGGTTAAAGCAGGTTGATAATAACGGTAATTTTACCTACAGTCCCATTATTATGCTGGGCACTTCTATCGGCATGCCATCATCCAACCAGTCAAAAATAAAAGCCTACTATAACACCCAAACCAGTAAAATCATTACCAGGTTTAGCTTAGATTTTCCGCAGGAAGTAACCATAGGCTTATATGATCTTACAGGCGCTAAACTGTATGAAACTTCTCAACAGGATAACGAGGGAGATCATGAAATGTTAATTTCTCCGCCGGCCAAAGAAGGTATATACATATTAATGTATCAAAACGGCAACGCGGCACCGGTGCGAAAAAAAATAGTGGTATCTGAATAAAATCTTAATAAATAGGTAATAATTTGATAATTAGAACAGCATCTTTTTTTAGTATGTTTGCGGGGCAAGTGAATACCCTAAACAGGGTTTATCTAAGGCTCATCAAAAAAGATAAACTGCCTGACAACCATTTGTTCCGACTATAAATTATAAATAATGTACTTGCACAAATAACCAAATAAATAAAAAATGAAAAAATTACTACTTGCAGTTTCTATTGCCTTAATGGCAACAACAGCTAAAGCTCAATGCCTATACGTAGAGAGTATTTTAGTAGATGCCTGTAACGGTTCTCCTTGTCCGGGCACAGCTCAGGAGGGTGAGAATGAAATGGTTCTTTTTAAAGTAGGAAGTACACCACTTACCATTGCCTACGGAACTACAGGGGCAGCTATTCTTACGCCAAGCTGGCCGAACAACTCGTTTAAAGGCTGGCAGGCACCGGGTGCTATTACAAATCCTTTGGTGGCAGCTTTAAATGCTACTATTATAAAATGCGGGTATATTAAAGAACCGGTGGCCGGGGTTTTACCTGCTAATTCACAAGTGCTTATTGTTACTTCTACCAATATGTGTACAGCGGGTAACTCGTTTGCTAACTTGACAGATACATTATATATATTGTTCCAGGTGGCAGGTAATACAGCCGGGCATTTTGCTAATAATGATAATACTTCAACGGTTACTTCAACGCCTACCGGGGCTTCTTCGGTAAGAACATTTGGTTTGTCTTATACAGGTGTTCCTTCCTGCTCCGAATCAGTTTCTTACGACCGTTCTTTATTGGTAAACGATTTGGGAACCTACGGTGGGTCATCAGCTCAAAACGATGGATCTACCGTTCAGTACAATTCTGCTGGTGTAGCTACTTATGTTAATAACGGATGTTTAGCGCCTTATATACCTATCACTGTAACCGCTTCTGCACCGGCCAGCGCCTGCAGCAACACTCCGCCAACTATTACCGGAGTGATATCCGGCCCTGCTGTAACTTATTCATGGACAACCAGCGGCACAGGGACATTAAGCACTTCAACAGGAACACTTAGCGGCGCAGGAACCACAACCGTAACGCCAACCTATTCTGCAAGTACCGCAGATGCAGGTGCCATTACGTTTACATTAACAGCAAGTGGTAAATGCTCTTTAGCGGTAGTTACACATACGGTTTCTATTTTTATTAATCCTGCTCCAAACCCGACCATCACAAGCTCTAACGGGGCAAATTTATGTAACGGAAACAGTACGCTTTTAACCGCAGGTAGCACCGGTACATTAACTACAACCTACGCCTGGAACCCGGGTGGAGCAACTACATCAACACTTTCGGTTACGCCTCCTACAGGAACACATATTTATACCTTATCAGCCACAAACTCCTGTGGTACAAACAATGCAACGTATACTGTAACAGTTAACCCGCTTCCAACCATTACCATTCTAAATGATTCGGTTTGTATTGGCGGCACGGCAACATTAACGGCATCAGGTGCAGATACCTATACCTGGAACACGGGTGTGAACGGAGCTTCTATTACAGCAGCCAACGTAACATCCAACACCAACTTTACGGTTTCGGCTACAAATACACTAACTACCTGTCAAAGCACAGCCATCGGCCACATTATTGTAAGAACGGCACCAACTATTACAACCAACAGCACTTCTATTTGTGAAGGAGTTGCCAGCACATTAACTGCCAGTGGGGGAGCTGCTAACTCATACACCTGGTCTCCGGGCGGCCCTTCAGGAAATAACACCTATAATGTTACACCTTCCAGCACAACGCCTATTATTGTTACGGGAGCTGATATACATGGATGTATCAATACAAATACCGTAACCATAAACGAAGAACCCGTATTTACCATTGCAAACGGCGGCATTTGCCCCGGCGCGTCAACCACATTAACACCGGTTCCGTCAAGCAGCGCTACGGCAACCTATTCATGGGTTCCTTTGGGAGTAACTACTTCCAGCTCGGCTCCGGGTGTGGCTGTTCAGCCAACAACCACTACAACATATACGGTGATCAGCACAAACACAAGCGGTTGTTCTTATACACAAACTGTTAGTGTAGCGGTTAACAGCAGTTTAACCATTACTCCTCCAACCAATACATTAATTTGTTCGGGAGTTACTACTACATTAACTGTAAGTGGAGCTTCTACATATGCCTGGTCTGCATCTGTGGGTGGCGTTGTACCGGTTACCCCGGGGGATTTTTCGTCTGTTACGGTAAATCAAACAGGTAGTGTAACCTATACAGTTTCAGGTTCTTCAGGAAGCTGCAGTACAAACATTGTATTTAATATTGGCATATCGCCTGCCTTTACGGTTTCAGCAAACGTGAGCCCAAGCGCATCGGTTTGTCCGGGCTCAACGGTAGCTTTAGTTGGAAGCGCAACTCCTCCTGCAACATATACCTATACATGGAGTGGCGGTATTTCTGACGGAATATCTTTTAACCCTGCATCTTCACAACAATATACGTTAACCGGTACAGATGTAAACGGTTGTACTGCAACTACCACGCAAAACATTACTGTGTTTGCCACACCAACTTTAACGGTAAATTCACCATCGGTTTGTCCTACTAATGCTGCAACATTAACAGCATCGGGTGCACAAACCTATACCTGGAGTGCTACAACCGGAGGCGGCTCTGTAAGCACAACTACAGCCATGCCAACTGTGTCTCCTCAAACTTATACGGTTATTGGTACAGATGTTAACGGTTGTGTAAGCGGAGTGGCTACATCAACGGTTACAACCTTTGCTACGCCAACGATAACAATTAGTGCTAATCCGGCTAACGCAACAATTTGCGCAGGAAGCACAATCACTTTAACCGGAAGTGGAGTAAGCAATACATGGACGGGCGGAATTACAGATGGAACTGCCTTTACACCTGCATCATCGCAGCAATATACCGTAACGGGTACTGATGCAAATGGTTGCCAGGGAACTGCCACGCAATCTGTTACTGTAAATGCTTTACCAAACGTTAGCGTAAACTCGCCAACTATTTGTGTAGGGCAGTCGGCTACTTTGCAAGCAGCAGGGGCAACTACCTATACCTGGAGCACATTAGCGAACACAGCAAATATTACAGTTCAGCCAAATGCAACTACCAATTATACCGTAGCAGGAACAGATAATAACAACTGTTCGAATATTGCGGTGGGCACTGTGGTAGTAAATAACTTGCCAACTATTTCTATTAACGCTTCTGCAAACAGCATTTGTGCAGGAAATACAGTAACTTTAACCGCCAACGGTGCCGGTACAAGCGGTACCTATGTTTGGGAAAATAATAACTCTACAAACAACCCTATTACAGATAACCCTGCATCGACAACAGTTTATACGGTTGTTGGTACCGACGCAAATAATTGCTCGGCAGCGCCTCAAACAGCAACCATAACCGTTAATCAGCAACCGATTGCACAAACAATTAGTGGAAATGTAGTGGTTTGTAAAGGTTATTTGGCAGCAGCAGTTACTTTAACAGCTCCAAATGCAGGTTATACAGGATATTGGACAGGTCCGGCTCCGTCAACAGCAACGGTAAGTTCAAACGCTACCAGCGCCAGCATTACAAATGGAGGGGTTTACACTTTGCATGTAGTTAATAACTGCGGGCAAGCAACTTCTACGTTTACAGTTGCGGCAGATTCTGTAGTTGCGGGCTTCCATGCAAATCCTGTTAACGGACAAACCCCTCTAAGTGTTTCCTATACAAATACTTCGGTTGCCATGGCAGGAAATACATTGTCATATAGCTGGGATTTTGGTAACGGAGCATCTTCAATCAATACGAATCCTACAGAAACATACACACTGGCAGGAATTTACCAAACAACACTTACTGCAACTGATAATGTAGGTTGTAAGGACACAGCTACCGTATATATTACAGTAAAAGATGTTCCTACAGTTGTGGTTATTCCGAATATATTTAGTCCGAATGGAGACAATATAAACGAGCAGTTCTACATTACGGCTACCGGAATTTCTAATCTTGAATGTAAAATTTACGATCGTTGGGGCTTATTATTATATAGCTGGTCGGGATTGGATGGTTCTTGGGATGGCAAGACCAAAGGTGGTACAAACTGTAGCGAAGGAACTTATTTTTATATAGTTACATATACAGATAACCAAGGGAAATCAATAATTGATAACAATTTCTTTCAATTGGTGAGGTAAGATTTATCGTATTTTTGCATTAAATGTTAAAATTATTTGCATATCATACGGATTTTTTTCTATATTTTTGGACTTCCTTTGAGTAAATGTTAAAAATACGGTTTTTAAACATATTTATAGTTTTATTCCTCCTAGGGAATACAGTTTCTGCGCAGTACTTTACCAAGAGAAATTCTTGGAAAAAAGAAAAGAAAGAAATACTGATTGGTATTGGTGCCGCTAACTTTTTAGGTGACCTTGGTGGTTTAAATAAAGTAGGTACGCATTATAGTTACGCCGATTTAGAAATGCACCTTACTAAGCCGGCGTTTTCTGTAGGATATCGTTATCGCTTAAATAAAAAATGGGCTAACCGCACAGAGCTTACTTATTTGCAGGTTGCCGGTGATGATAAACTTACGGCAGAAAAGTTCAGGCACAACCGTAACCTGAATTTTAAATCCAACATTTTTGAATTGTCTACCAGCTTTGAATATGCTTTATCTTTTGATAAGCACGGTAACCGGTATAAAATTAAAAAAACCATGTTCCGTAGGTATCACTCGTTTGGATCATATTATTATTTAACTGCAGGTGTTGGTGTTTTTTATTACAACCCTAAAGAGCAGTTAGGCGGAACCTGGTACAGCATACATAGCTACAGTTTAGAAGGACAAGGTTTACCGGGCGGCCCAAAACAGTTTTCACGGGTTTCTATTTCAATTCCGTTTGGTATTGGGGCTAAATATACGTTTCAACGAAAATGGTCGGTTGGTATAGAATACTTGTTTAGAAAAACCTTTACCGATTATATAGATGGTGTTAGTACAACCTATTATAACAAAGCAGAATTGATGCAGCTTAAAGGCCCTACAGCTGTTGCATTAGCCGATCCAAGTTTAGGCCTTATACCAAATGCAACCGCTCCAAACGGAGATGGAAGTGGAGCACAACGCGGAGATTCAAAAAACAAAGATTCTTATTTTACACTGCAAGTAAAAATTGGGTATGTCCTAAATCCTAAAAACAGGCGTCGTATAACCAAAGCCAAATTCTAAAATTTCGCTTCTGTACCGATTTAAAACCGTTTAACGTTATTTACATTCTTTCTTACCAATAGTGCAATATTCAAGCTAAGTTTTCGTTAATTTTAAGGACAATTTATATCTCTTTTCTATGCGCAAAAAAATCGTAGCACCATTAATGATAACCCTGGCGGTTACATTATTATCGTTTTCAATTGTAAAATTTTCATTTGATAAAAACCAGATCATACTTGATATTGTAATGAGCGGTTTGGATCATGCACACTACAATCCTCAAAAGCTGGACGATAATTTTTCGGCTAAATTCTTTGATCTGTATATAAAAAGGCTGGATAACCCAAAGATGTTTTTAATGCAGGCGGATGTGGACAACATGGCCAAGTATAAAACTAAAATAGACGACCAGATAAAAGGCGAAACATTTGAGCTGTTTAATTTATCCAACGAATTAAAAAACACACGCGTTATTGAAAAAGAAGCCTGGTATAAAGAGATTCTTTCAAAACCGTTTGATTATACCATTAATGAAGAATACGAAACCGATGGTGAGAAATCTTCTTTCGCTAAAAATGAAACCGAGCTGAAAAATAAATGGAGGCAATATTTGCAATACCAAACACTTGCCCGTTTGAACGACCTGTTGGTTGCACAGGAAAAAATAAAAGAGGTAAAAGCTAAAAGAGATACCGATGCGGTTATCAAACCTTTTGATTCATTAGAAGTAGAAGCCCGTGCAAAAGTTTTAAAAACAACCAACGACTGGTTTAAACGCCTGAAAAAAATCAATAAGAAAGACAGGTATGCTGATTACATCAATACCATTACCGGTATGTACGATCCGCACACAGATTTTTTCCCTCCAAAAGAAAAAAAGATGTTTGACCAAAGTATGAGCGGGCAACTGGAAGGTATCGGCGCCAAGCTACAGCAAAAAGATGATTATATAAAAATTAGCGAGCTAATTATCGGAGGGCCGGCTTACAAGCAAGGCGAATTAAAGCCCGGGGATGTTATAACAAAAGTAGCCCAAGGCAATAAAGAGCCTGTTGATATTGTGGGTATGGATATGGATGACGCCATTGAATTAATTAAAGGCAAAAAAGGCACAACAGTAAACCTTACCATAAAAAAAATAGACGGTTCGATAAAAGTGATCTCTATTGTAAGAGATATCATTGCTTTGGATGAAACCTTTGCGCATTCAGCCATTATGCAGAATGAAAAAAATAAAGTTGGTTATATAAATCTACCTTCTTTTTATAGCGATTTTACCCGCAGCGGCGAACTATCTCACCATTGCGCACAGGATATTCGTACGGAAGTAATGAAACTGAAAGCTGAAAAAGTAAACGGCATTATTTTAGACCTGCGTGATAACGGCGGCGGATCTTTACAGGAAGTAGTTGAAATGGCCGGCTTATTCATTAAAAAAGGCCCTGTTGTGCAGGTCCGTAAAAAGGGCGGAGAAATAGAACAGCTTAACGACAAAGACCCTGAGCAAATTTATGACGGCCCTCTGGTAGTAATGGTAAACCGCAACAGTGCATCAGCCTCAGAAATTATGGCAGCGGCTATGCAGGATTATAAACGTGCGGTGATCATGGGAACACAAAGCTTTGGCAAAGGCACTGTGCAATCTTTCTTAGACCTGGATAATTATTTGCTTGAACAATTTGATTCCTTGAAACCGCTGGGCTCTTTAAAAGTAACCATACAAAAATTTTATCGTGTAAATGGTGGCGCAACTCAACTGCGTGGCGTATCGCCTGATATAGGCTTGCCTGATCCTTATTACTATATTGAAACGGGTGAAAAAGAGCTTGATTATCCAATGCCATGGGACGAAATAGCAAAAGCAGATTACTTACCGTTTGATAATATTAACTATGAAAAACTTAGGAAAAAAAGCACCGACCGTGTGGCTAAAAACAAAGAGTTTGTATTGGTAAATGAAGAAGCTAAAGAATTTAAAACTAAAAAAGATGATACCAAGTATAGCTTAAATCTGGATAAATACAGGGCAGAAGCTAAAAAGTATAAAGACGACAGTAAAAAGTATGACGAGCTTAGAAAAGATATCAAAGGCTTTGATGTAACACTTTTAAATGCTGATATACAAAGGCTTTCTGCAGATACTACAAAACTTAGCCGCGAGAAAAAATGGGCAGGTAATATCAAAAAAGATTTCTATTTGTACGAAGCCAGCAATGTTATTGGTGATATGAAGTAGCAATTACTTCTTTACATTAACCAAATATTCGGCAATGCAATTATCGTTCAGGTAAATGGTAAGATCTGATTTTACCGGCTCGGGAAAAGCGTAATTAAAATAGTATTGTTTCACACCTTCGTCATAACGTAAATTAACCGGCGTTACAAATTTATCTGTATTTATAAGCACGGCAGCGTTTTTTAAAACAGTATTACTGCTGATATAAACCTTTAACGAATCGTTTGCGTGCCACTTAAATGTGCCTTTTTGCAATGAAATATTTTCAATATTAAAATGAAAGTAATCTGTATAATAAACAGGCCATTTTGTAAACACTGATTTCTTTACCGGTTTATCTAAGAACTGAAATTTTTTATCCTGCGGAAAATGGTCTAAAATAAACTTTTGCGGATCGGTCAAAAAATAATGCTCATCAAACTCTTTCATGTATTTATGCGTAATCACATTGTATTTGCTGGTAGCCCAGGTAACATCTACCAGGTACCAGTTTCCGTAAAGCAGAACACTGTTCCAGGCATGATCGGTCTTTTTTAATTTTTTATTAATGTCTTTAATCTCCGTTTTAGTATAACCAACAATTACATCGCAGGGTATATTTATGCTGTTGCACATTTCCTTCAACAGGTTAGAAAAGCCCTGACAAACCGCTTTGTTTTTACGCACAATTTTAGTAGCATCTGTAACGTTTTGCGCGCTCTTGTTATACTCTATATTATCGGTTATCCACCTGAAAATGGCCCTGAATTTTTCATGTTCGGTTGTTAAATTTTCAGTCAGCGCGGCGGCAATCTCAGTCACTGTTTTATATTTCTTTTTCGGAAAATGTAAAGCTATGCTGTCGGCGCGCCTGTAATCAAAGGCTTTCAGCTCAGCTAAATTCTGAGAAAAAACACAACAGGGCAGTAAAAAAAACAGCAGGTAACGAATCATTTGTTCTAAATTAAAAATAAAAATTAAAACAATAGCGCATCTTAAAATATATTATCAACTTTGAAAAAAAATAACAAATGTTAGCAGAAATAATTACCATTGGCGATGAGATCCTGATCGGGCAAATTGTTGATACCAACTCGGCCTGGCTGGGCACAGAGCTTAGTAATATTGGTATTTCGGTTAAACAGATCACCTCGGTAAGCGATGATAAACAACATATACTGGAAGCGCTTGCACTGGCAGAAAAACGTGCAGACCTCATTGTTATTACCGGAGGCTTGGGCCCCACAAAAGACGATATTACAAAACATACCTTATGCGAATATTTTAACTCCACCCTGGTTGTAAACCCCGAAGTATTGAAGCACGTTACCGCTTTTTTTGAGAAACGCAACCGCCCTATGCTTGATGTAAACTCAAAGCAGGCAGAAGTGCCCGCTAATTGCGAAGTGCTTTTTAATAACCACGGCACTGCACCGGGCATGTGGTTTAAGCGCAATAATAAAGTATTTATCAGCATGCCGGGTGTACCTTTTGAAATGAAAGGCATTATGACGGATGTTGGTTTTGATAAGCTGAAACAAAATTTTACACTTCCGTTTATTTACCACCGTACCATTTTAACGCAGGGCATTGGCGAGAGCTTTTTAGCTGATAGATTAAGCGTATGGGAAGACGGCCTTCCTGCCAAAGAAATTAAGCTGGCTTATTTACCATCACCGGGAATGGTTAAGCTACGGCTTTCTGCCAAAGGAAAGGACCGACAAAAATTAAAAGAACAGGTTGACAAAGAAGCTGAAGAGATCTATAAACTGGTAAGCGAGTATATTTACGGCGAAGAAGAATTAGGCAAAGCAGCGCCAACCTTTCAAAGCATTATAGGAAAAACACTTACCGAAAAGAACAAAACCATTTCTATTGCCGAGAGTTGCACAGGAGGGTTTATCTCGCATTTAATTACCTCTATTGCCGGAAGCTCGGCCTATTATAAAGGAAGCATCATTGCCTATGAGAATGAAATTAAAATGGCCGAACTGCATGTAAAAGCCGACACGCTGAAAAATTACGGAGCCGTATCAATAGAATGTGCTAAAGAAATGGCCGGGGGCATCTTAAAAAAATTCAATACAGATTATGCCATAGCCACTACCGGCATCGCAGGCCCTACCGGCGAAACACCTGATAAACCCATCGGTACCGTGTGTATAGCCATTGCTACCAAAACAGAAGTAAGCGCGCAGAAATTTATTTTTGGCAATAACCGCGAGCGCAACATACGCATGGCAGCCGATATGGCTTTAAGTATGCTTAATAAAGTTATTTAATTTGTTAAATTTTCTATATCTTTAGTTTAGATAATACCCATACCTTAATTAAACGCTATGAAAAAAGTATTACTTTTAATTTGCCTTGCAGGATTTATACATTTAAAGGCGCAGTATGTAACCATACCCGATGCGAAATTTGTCACATACCTGCAAAATATAGTACCCGCAGCCATGAATGGCAATCAAATGGATACTACAAGTGTTGATGTTACTTCGAACACTACTATAATATATGTTGAAAATGATTCAATAGGAGATCTAACCGGGATACAATATTTTGACTCGCTTAAAACATTGGATTGCGGAAATGGATTAAATGTTCCAACTGCAAATTTTGTAACGAATTTACCTAAGCTGCCCACTACATTAGAAGTTTTAATTTGTGGAAGAAATAAACTGGCAAATTTGCCGAATCTGCCTAATACACTCATTACTATAAAATGTTATGGAAATCTACTTCATAATCTTCCTGTTTTACCTACCGCGCTTCAATTTTTAGATTGTAGCGAAGATTCTTTGACAACTCTTCCATCTCTGCCTGCTACTCTTCAATATTTACATTGCGGAGCTAATTCATTGACCAGTTTGCCCAATTTACCGGCTTCACTTACATCTCTGATTTGTGTTTCCAATCAATTAACCAGCCTGCCTTCATTACCCAATATGTTAAGCGAATTGACCTGTAACATAAATCAGTTATCTTATTTGCCGGTTTTACCTGCATCACTTGTAATATTAAATTGCGCTACTAATCAAATAGTAAATCTAACCGGGCTTCCTGCTTCACTTACAGGGCTAATTTGCAGTAGCAATCAAATAGTAAGTCTTCCTCCTATGCCGGCTTCACTTACATCTCTTATTTGTGATAACAATCAAATAAGTACATTGCCTGTTTTACCTAATACCATAACGTATTTGGAATGTTGTTGCAACCATTTAACTGGCATTTCTACGTTACCTGATTCATTACGTATGTTTGATTGCCAAAATAACCAGATAACCAGCCTTGCCGCCTTGCCTACTTTACTTACCAGGTTGGTGTGTAATAATAACCAATTAAGCAGTTTACCGGTTTTACCCGATTCGCTAAAAGAATTATTTTGCCAGGGCAATCACATTACATGTTTTCCTGTCTTTCCAAATTCATTAGCAATCCAGGGAAATTGCCAGATTTTTAGTAACCCTTTTACTTGTCTTCCTAACTATGTTCCTGCTATGGATACTTCTACTTTGGCTTATCCATTATGTACATCCGGTAATTCTAATGGTTGCCCCAATGCCCAGGGAATTTTTGGGTATACATATAAAGATGTCAACAGTAATTGTATCAGGAATCCAGTGGATACTAATTTAAAAAATATCTCTGTTCACATATATGATAACAGCAACAATCTATTAGGACAAACCTATTCTGCTTTAAACGGAGCTTATAACTTTCCGCAAACAACAGGAACTTATACAGTGGTGGTGGATACGATTGGTTCAGTACCTTTTGTAGCTCAATGCAATAATTTAGGCTTAGATACCACTGTTACGGTTGCAGCGATAGATACGAACGTAAATTTTTCACTTACCTGCAAACCCGGATTTGATATTGGCGTTTTATCTACAGCCGTTTATGGATTTGTATTTCCCGGGCAACAATTTACATTAAATACCATTGCAGGAGACGTTAGTAAGTGGTATGGTCTTAATTGCGCGGCCGGTATAATCGGTCAAGTGCAAATAACCATAACAGGGCCGGTTGCCTTTATTGGTCCTGCTGCAGGAGCTTTAACGCCTGGTGTTAACGGAAATACTTATACATATAATATTACTGATTTTGGCGCTATAAATATTGAAACAGATTTTAATTTACTATTTGCTGTAAATACAAGTGCACAGGCCGGAGATTTATTTTGTGTAAACATTTCTATTACACCAACAACAGGCGATAATAATCTTGGTAATAACAATTATTCGTTTTGTTTTTCAGTGCAAAATTCTCACGACCCGAACCTGAAAGAAACGTACCCTGTAAATGTAGCGCCCGGTTATAACGATTGGTTTACATATACCATTCATTTTCAAAATACCGGAACGGCCGCTGCTATGAATATTAACCTGTCGGACACCTTAGATCATAACCTGGATATGAAGACTTTTCAGGTAGTTAATTACAGCCATAAAAATACAGTGTGGGTTAATGGAAGTATATTGACTTTTAATTTTTCTAACATTAACCTGCCTGATAGCTTCAGTAATCCTACTGGTTCAATAGGCTATGTGCAATATCGTATAAAGCCAAAACCAAACTTACCGGCAGGTACTCGAATAAAAAATACGGCCTATATTTATTTTGATTATAATGCGCCTGTTATAACAGATACAACTATCAACACATTTATAGCAGGGCTTGGCATAAGTCGGGAGTTAAACTCAGACAAGATATCAGTTTACCCTAATCCTGCTAAAGGTACGATATATGTAGCAAGCGACGCCAATATAGATGAAATAAAAGTGACCGATATGCTTGGCCAGGTTGTTTACGAGATAAAGCCTAATGCTGTAAACGCTATTCTGCAAATAGATAATGCAGGTATTTATTTTATTACAATAACTTCCGGGAAAGAAGTAATTACGGAGAAAATTTTAGTTGCTAATTAATATCCGCCTGTTTTTGCGTCTTTGTTTTTAATCATCATAAATGACGTTAAATTCTTGCGTAACCCAAGCTCTCAATATCTGCCGTGGTTTTTGTTAAATGGGTTTTGCCATTCGCCAAAACATATAGATGGTCGCTTACCTCAATTATATGTTTATAATCGTGGTCGGTGACGAGGATGCCTTTATTGTTCTTTTCCACAATCATAATCTGTTTGATCTTTTCAATATGCAATGGCATAATATGCGTAAAGGGCTCATCTAACATAACGAACTGTGTTTTTGACTTTAATATTGCATACAGCTCAACAAGCCGGCTTTCTCCGCCCGAAAGGTGTTTTATTTTTGAGGCAAGTTTTATGCCCGGAAATTCTTTTTCAAACCCTGCAAAATCAACGTCAAAATCTTTGAAAACACGCTTTATGGTCAATGATTTCGGGATGAAATTAAATTGTGGCAAGTAGAGCAATAGTTCAGGATTTTTATAAGCGTATGGAATTGTTGTATTATCGAAGCGAATTGATTTACTTGTTGGCTCCAGACTGCCGCAAATAATATTCATTAAGCATGACTTACCTTCGCCATTCCTGCCTAATAGGCCGGTTATCTTGCTTGTTTCACAGATCATATAAACGTCGGTCAGGATTTTTCTTAACCCGAATTCAAGAAGAATGCTGTCTGCCTCGAGTTTATGCGTCATGCGTATTTATAAGTCAAAGTTAACAGAATAATAAATAACACATAGTCCATGGTCAACGTTGCCACCCACAGAGTAAGTTTAGATACACCTAAATTCCTGTAATAGTAAAACTCTTTCTTTTTGTAAATAGTGATAAAGTAAAAAAAGGCCGCTAGTGTAAGCGTTTTACAAATAAAGACTACAAAGAAAGCACGAATGCCATTTAGGTGGATGCTATACATACATAAACCCGTTACAATAAGTGAAAGGAGGAAAAAACTCTTATAAAATGTAAGTATTTGTCGAATGGTTTTCATATTAAATTTAATAATCTATCTTCGTTTTTTAACGACAGATATATCCGTCGTTAATTCAGTAATAGTCCATTTTGATGTATTTCTATCTTTAGTTTGCTCATTAAAACAAGCGTTTTGAAAGCAAGGATGCTTTATGTTTTTAACGATATAGTAATCACTTGGAGCAAAAAATATCATCGTGCTGCATCCACTGCAATCTTTAATTCCATCGCTATTTACTCCGGTATATTTATATTCTATAAGAAGTTTAAATAAGCAAATAACAGTATGGTAATTTATGTTTACATCATTGCAGTATTTTTTTAATTTTATAGAGTCACTAAGATTTAAGCTAATATGCCTCGGGGTAATTAAAGTGTCAGGACTTGGATATACAAAGTTAAGTCGATAGGTAGCATAGTAAACTCTAAAAACAGTTTGATCAAATTTTGGTATTTGCCTGTAAAGTGAATCTATCCGTTTTAGGTCAACAATAAATTTGGAAGTTAAAACAGAATCTTGTCCAAAAAAGTTTAATGATGTAATGATAAATAGTATAGAAGAAAATCTTTTCAAATTGTTGTGATTATCTAGTTAATCTCAATATAAAACTAACCAAAAAACGTTTACATCCAAAAACAACAATTCATGCATGAGTGCAAAGCCAGATATTATGCAAATGTACTTTTATCTAATACGATTTACAGATGCAGTATACTTTTTGGTTTTTGTCAGTTTCCCATTAAGGTCAAAGTATTTCCACTCTCCGTCTTTCGCTGCAACCTTATCACTAGGTTCTTGTGAAATATGTTCGTCACCGTTTACGTCCAGTGAAATCACTTTAATAAACCCTTTTGTATGTATATATTGCCCGCTAATTTTTATTTTTCCATTTGGATAAAACTCTTTGTATTCGCCACACTCACTGCCATTTTTATAATTAACTTCTTTAATAAGAAATCCTTTCTCATTGTAAAACTTACAAAGCCCTTCTGTTTGCCCGTTTACAGCACTACCTTCTTCTTTAATTGCGAGATTTTTGTATAGATATTTATAACTTGAAGTTTCTTCGTTATTATTATATACTATTTCATCTTCAATTAGATAACGCACAGTGTCACGAAATTTGAATTTCCCATCTTTAGTATTATGATTGTATTGCCCTGTTCCGGCAAGGAAATAAGAACTTCCTTTGTATAACCTGTAACATTTATAAGAACCATGTTTTATACTGTCGGTAATTTGGTATACCAAACTATCATGATCTCCACCGCCAAGAGGTTCGTCTTCATAATAAATTCCGTTTCCGTCTTTTAAAATTTGTTGTCCAGAAGGAAGCCACATATTAATATATCTGATTGTAGAGCCTGTATTATTTGCTGTTTTTCTATCAAAAGTTTCAAGCATTTTTTGCCCGTTTTGATGCCAATATGTCCAAGGCCCGATTGAGAAACAAGTTTTAATTCCGTTTACAGAGTCGCAATAATTTTGTCCCTTCCAATGAATCTCGCCGGTTAGATAATGGTCGATGCTTGGTTCAATTGTTTGTGCGAATGAATTAATGCAATACAACAAAAACAATATATTCAAAATCCGACTCTTCATATGCGTTGTATTTAACAAACCTAAAGCATCACACAAAAATAACAAAACCCTGCATCACTGCAATTTGTTGTCTTTATTACAAAATACCTTCCGGTCCGCACGAAAGACCTTCCGGTCTTTTCGTTAGACCATACGGGACGCTCCGGCTCCCATATGGGACGCACAGGCTCCCATATGTTGCGCTGATTTTACCTTAAGGTACTCGCAGCTTACCGTATGTTGAGCTAAGCTTACCTTATGTTACGCCACGACTCCCATATGTTGCGCTGATTTTACCTTAAGGTACTCGCAGCTTACCGTATGTTGAGCTAAGTTTACCTTAAGGTAATCTGAGCTTACCGCATGGTAAACCCATTTAATTGTTAAAAAACAGGAAGGTTTTGAATGTAAAAAGACGGCTTTTACCCGTTTTCGGTAGGAGGCTCAACCTCTTTGGCCTTTTCGGCATCAACAGCTGCATCCTCGTTATCAGCGCCCGCGTGCAGGTCAGGCAGCTTAATGCTATACCAATCGAAGGTTTTAGGAATGGTATCGCCCATCAAATAACCCAGTGGGGCTAAAGCCGGTACCCTGTCGAAAACCACCTTGGTGATGGCAATTACCGGCAAGGCCAGGAACATACCGGCAATACCTATCAGCGTGCCCCCGCAAACAATGCCTAAAATAGCTGCCAGCGCGTTTATCTTTACCTTAGAGCTTACTACCCGTGGAATTAAAACATTGCTATCTAAAAGATGCACGGTGGTAAACACAATAACCACTCCTATAATATCTCCCACCTCCGATGAGCCACCCAGGGCCACCGTAATGCTTAGCAAAGCCGAGGTTAAAATGCCGATGTATGGCACTATGTTTAAAAAGCCCGCCACCACGCCAATAAAAATAGCGTAATCAATGCCTACAATCATTAAGCCGGTTGAAACAAGTGTAGCCACAATAGCCATCTCCAGCAACAAGCCAACAATATAACTGCGTATAACTATTTTAACCTCGGTTACAATTTCTTTTAAAATAGGATGATGCTGTACATGCACCATTTTGGTTAAAAAATTAATGAACAAGGTACGGTACAGCAAAATAAAGAAGGTATAAACCGGCACCAGTATCAATGTAAGCACAATGGTAGAAAACCTATCGAGCGTATTGCCCATCAGCCCGTCTTCACTCTGCATTTCCAACTTAACCTTTTCTATATAATTATCCTGCTTATGATAGCTGATGTTAAAGCGCTCATAGATCCAGTACTGTATATTATGAAAATGCATATTGAGGTGGCGTTTGATATTGGGAATATCCTGTGCAAAGGTTGAGATCTCTTTACTGATAAAGAAAATAATGCCTGCTCCAACCAAAATAGCCAGTATAACCGTTACAAAAACAGCAATTACATGCGGAAACTTTAGCTTATAATTAAAAAAAGCAACCACAGGGCGCAGCAGCACAGCAATTAAAAAGGCCAGTATTAAAGGCACAATAACCTCGTGCATAAAGTACACACCCACAATGCAAATGGCAATAATAAATAAATTGGCAGCAACCTTTATATTAAAGATACTGGGTAAATTAAGGTTGTTCATCGTTATGCTTTTCTTTAGAAACCAGGTTAGAAATGAAAGAAAATATCTTTTCTTTATTGTTCTTAATAAAAGGTAATGCCAGCTTTTCAACCAGCAAAGTAGTAATATACCCGCGAATGGAATTATTTTTATTAAAAAGGCGGCCAATAACAAGGTCGGTGGCCATGCCTGTAACAGCACTCATGCCATCCTGCCTGAACTCAGTATCATTTGCCAGGTCTTTCACCATATTCTTTACAATATTCTTTAGCTGAAAGTTTTGATAAACCTCCTTGAGGTTGTTTTTCAGTTCCCGTTCCTGGGCATCTTTAATTAAGTTAAGCTGCGCAATACGCTCCGTAACTCCCTCGTAAGTAGTCGTGTTGGTACTAGTCATTGCTTAAAATTTGTTTGATGATAAGATTGCGTAAAGGAAGCACCACGGCTTTTTTTCTGAACAACATCAGTATAAGCGTAAGCAAAAAATAAAAGCCCGAAACAATACAGAAGCCTGCAAAATTGCTGTTCATCCTGGCAGATATATAAAACGCCGCGGCAATATTGATAAACAGCAAAAACATGCTGCCAAAAACAGCAATGAGGATAAGCGCTATGCTCTGCGAGCCAATATTAGCCGCCTTTTGGGCCGCCTGCAATGTTATGATCTCATAACGCGTATTTACGTAATCCTTAAAACTGTCCGTAAGCTTTTCTACGCTGTTTATTTCTTCCTGCATGGTAAATTTATAATACGTGAAGGTAGTTATAAGCCGGTAAATTAACATAAAAAGATTATGCAAATAAGAAATTATTAGGAAGTGGGTTCAGGCAATTCCGGGGCAGGCGTCCACGAACGGAGCGAACTGGAGCGAAGATAGCCCGAGCAGGGCAGCTTTGTGCGAGATCGCAGCGAGAGTTGGCGTTCGTGGTGCACTTTCTTTGCTTCGTTTCTTTGGGCAAGCAAAGAAATGAAGAGA
>Ga0134128_10001121_pt1 | contig 35638 bp, 26 predicted proteins | sample KB31754_FD_96462 | JGI IMG/M metagenome (GOLD analysis project Ga0134128, IMG submission 96462) | Terrestrial soil microbial communities with excess Nitrogen fertilizer from Kellogg Biological Station, Michigan, USA - KB3-175-4 | ecosystem: Environmental > Terrestrial > Soil > Unclassified ...
GTGGTGTGCGCGCTGCTGCATGACATCGGCGACACCCTGGGCACGTTCAACCACCCCGATATTGCTGCTGCCATTCTCAAGCCCTTCGTTTCGGAGGCCAACCACTGGATGATCCAGCACCATGGCATCTTCCAGGGCTATAACTTCTTCCACCACATCGGCATGGACCGCAACATGCGCGACATGTTCAAGGGGCACGCGCATTACGACCGCACCGCCGAGTTTATCGAGCTGTATGACAATCCGGCATTCAACCCCAAGACCGAGACTCTGCCGATTTCGGAGTTCGAGCCCATGCTGCGGCGCTTGTTTGCGCAGCCGAAGAACACCATTTACAAGAGCGTCACTACGTAAGCAGAGACAAATAAGCCAAAACCGGGTGCCAAAGAAAAGGGCCGCATGTCGATGCGGCCCTTTTTACTCGCAAGTCGCTCTATACGACCTGGTTTTGCCCTTCAGGCGGGTGCGCGAGCGAGGGCTGTGCACGCTTGCGCCTCCGGTTGCGGATCTTGTCGAGCATGATCTCGATGCTGTCGTAGAAGGTCGGCACCACCAGCAGGGTCAGCAGGGTCGAGGTGATCGTGCCGCCGATGATGGCCACCGCCATCGGGCGATAGAATTCGCCGCCCTGGCCGATACCGATGGCTACCGGCATCATGCCTGCGATCAAGGCAAAGGTGGTCATCAGGATGGGGCGCAGGCGTTTGCGGCCCGCATGCATCAGCGATTCTTCACGTCCATGGCCTTCGGCTTCATGCTTGCGCGCAGCGTCGAGCAGGAGAATGGCGTTTTTCGCCACCAGGCCCATCAGCATGATGACACCGATCAGGCTCATCAGGTTCAGGGTGCCGTGGGTGAGCAGCAAGCTCACCACGACGCCGATCAACGACAGGGGCAAGGACAACATCACCGGGATGGGAGCCGAGAAAGAGCCGAACTGGATAACCAGCACCAGGTACATCAAGCCGATACCGGAAAACAGGGCAATTGCCATCGAGGCAAAAATTTCCTGCTGGTCGCGCGATGCGCCGCCGAGTTCGATACCATAGCCAGGCGGGAAGTCGATGCTATTGGCAAGCTTGATTGCGTCGGCCGTCACTTCACCGGGCGAACGGCCCTGGGCATTGGCGGTGACGGCGATCATGCGTTTGCTGTCGGTATGCTTGATTTGCGAGGGACCTTTTCCCATGCTGATGTTGGCAATCTGGTCGAGCGGGACCAGCACATTGGTGCCTGTTACGGCAATCGGCAGGTGTTCGATGTTTTCGGCCTTGACGCGGTCTTCCGGGTTCAGGCGCACGGCCACATCGCGCGATTCGCCGGTCGGGTCAACCCAGTCGCCGATTTCAACGCCGGCAAAAGCAACCCGCAGCGATTGCGCCACATCCGACGAAGAGATGCCGAGCTGGTTGGCCAGGCCGCGATTGATCTCGATCTTCAATTCATCCTTGGGCGCCTGTTCGGACAAGCCAATGTCCACTGCGCCCGGCACCTTGGCAAGCTGAACCATGTAGTCATTGGTGATTTCGGTCAACTTGCGCGAATCGGGGCCGGAGAACTGGATTTGCACCGGCTTTTGCGCGCCGTTGTTCAAGTCGTCGAGCACCACGAACTCTGCCCCGACCAGTTGCGACATCAGCTTGCGCAGGTCGACTGCGATTTCAGTCGCATTGCGCTTGCGCTCCGTGCTCTTGCCGAGATCGACGTAGACCCGGCCTCCGCCGGCGTTCACCGTACTATCGGTGGCCTTTGCCTCGGGTAGCGTGCGCGCCAGTTCGGCAGCGCGTTCGACCTTCAGTTTGGCATAGTCGATCGAGGTCGACGGTGGTGTGCGGATGTCGATCGCAATGGTGCCGTAGTCAGACTTGGGCAGGAATTCGGAACCGCCCTTGAGGACCTGCAGGGCGATGGCGCCGATGAAACTCACTATGGCGATCAAGGCCATCCATTTGCGGTGATGCAATGCCCAGGCAATCACCTGGCCGTAACGGTCTGCTTGATGGTCAAACCAGTGATTGAAGCGTTGCAGCAAGCGCGATATACCGCGCTTTTCCGCCAGGTGGTGGCCCGGAGGGTCACCCCAGAAAGCCGACAGCATGGGGTCGAGCGTGAAGGAAATGAACAGACTGACCAGCACCGAGGCAGCCACGGTCAAGGCAAACGGACGGAACCATTCGCCGCCGCCTTCGCCCGGCATGAAGGCTACAGGGATGAACACCGCAATGATGGAGAAGGTGGTGGCAGCCACGGCAATGCCGATTTCAGCGGTGCCGTTCGCCGCCGCAGTGCGCCGGTCTTCACCCATTTCCATATGGCGCACGATATTTTCCCGCACCACAATGGCATCATCGATCAATACCCCGATGGCAAGCGACAGCCCCAGCAGCGTCATGAAATTGAGTGTGAAGCCGCACAGCCACACTGCGATGAAAGCAGCAATCACCGAGGTCGGCAGGGACAGGGCGGTGATCAGGGTCGAGCGCCAGGAGTTGAGGAAGACATACACCACAAACACGGTCAGGCCGGCGCCGAAGATCAGCGCGTGGGTGACATTGTGCAGGCTGTCTTCCGCATCCTTGCCGCCGTCCTGGGTCACTTCCATCTTGGTGCCGGGCGGCAGCGTCTTGTTGAGCTCTTCCATCGTGGCGCGGATGCTGTTGGCAACCGAGACCGTGCTGGCGTCGCGTGAGCGCGAGATGGAAAGGCCGACATTGGGGCGGGCATTGCGCAGGCTGTAGCCATCCTGTTCGGCGAAACCGTCGGTGGTGGTGGCAACCTGGCCCAGGCGCACGACCTGGTCGCCATTGCGCTTGACGACGATGTTCTGGAATTCCGCCGGCGTTTCGATACGGCCCACGAGGCGGATGCTTTCCTCATCAAGTGCGCCGCGTACCTTGCCCACAGGGGCCGTGGTGTTCTGGGCGCGCACGGCATTGACCACGTCGGCGACCGACACGTTGAACTCGCGCAGTTTTTCGGCGCGCAGCAATACGCTCAATTCGCGTTTCAGTGAGCCGTTGACCGCGACCGTGGAGACGCCGTCGATGACGCGGAACTTGTCAGCCAACTGGTCTTCCGCCAGGCGCGAAATTTCGGCGTGGGACAGCGTGGACGACGAGAGCGCGATTTCCATGATCGGCTGGGCCGACGGGTCGACCCGCTGCAGCACCGGTTCGCGCATTTCGGTCGGCAGCTTGTAGCGCACCGAGGCAATGGCATTGCGGATTTCGTCCGAGGCTTCGATCAGGTTCTTGTGGAAGTTGAAAATGATCACGAGTTCGGCATTGCCTTCGGCCGAGGTGGAGCGGATTTCATGCACCCCGGTGATGCTTTGCAGAGACTTTTCCACGCGGTTGATGATTTCGCGTTCAACCGTTTCCGGCGAGGCGCCGGGGTAAGGGATTTCGACCACGATCACCGGCGGTTGCACATCGGGGATCTGGTTGACCTTGAGCTTGTTGAGCGCCAGCAAGCCGAGACACATCAACGCGATGATGATGACAATCATCGCGATGGGACGCTTGATGCTGAAGTCCGAGAGGAACATTTACTTCACCTTGGGTGTGGAGTCGGCGGAGGCGGCAGATGCCGCAGGCGTGGCCATCGCGGTTTTCACCTTGGCGCCATCCTTGAGCGTGTTGGAGGGATTGCGCAAGACTTCGTCACCATTTGCCAAGCCCTTCAATACGGCATAGTCGCCGTGGCGCGGGTCGCGCTCGCCCAGCGTCAGTTCGGTCTTCTTGAGTGCGCCACCCTGGATGCGCCAGGCAAAGGTGTGGTCGCCATTGCGCATCAGGGCCGCCGTCGGCACCATCAATGCCGCGGTACTGCTGGTTTCGATGTGGCCTTCGGCATACAGGCCGGAGACGCTGGGCAGGTTGCCCTTGTCGAAGCCGACGATCACGGCAACCTGGCGCGTGGTCGGGTCGGCGGCGGCATCGATGCGCTTGATGGTGCCGGTGAATTGCTGTTCGCCATAACCGTTGATGTTGAAGCTGACGCTTTGTCCTAGCTTGACGGTACTGATCTGGTCGGCCGAGACGAAGCCGTCGAGCCGCACCGATGTCGGGTCGATCACCTTGACCAATTCCTTGCCGATGGCGGCGGTATCGCCGGCTGAAGTCTTGCGTTCGCTGACGACACCATCGAACGGAGCGCGCACTTCGGTACGCTGCAATTGCTGGCGTGCCGTGACGACGCGGCTGTCTGCCGCCGCCTTGTCGCTTTGTGCGGTATTGCGATGGATTTCGGCATCTTCAACTTGCTGTGCCGACGTCATGCCGGAAGTGCGCAAGGTTTTCAGGCGCTGGTACTGGCGTTCGGCCTGGTCGAGCGCTTCCGACGCGGCACGTGCCGACGCCTGGGCCGAGGTCAAGCCGTCGCGGATCGAGGTATCGTCGAGGCGCATCAGCAAGTCGCCGCGTTTGACGCTTTCGCCGTTTTCCTTGTACACCTGCAAAACCACTGCCGAGACTTCGGCGCGCAGGTCGGCGCGGCGCTCGGGCTGGATCGAGCCGGTGATGACAACACCCGTTGCCAGCGCGCCATTGCGCACGGTCAGGACATCTTCGGGTGACAGCAGCAGGGGCGGATCGGCGGCGGGTGTGGCGGCAGCCTTGGCTTCGCTGGAAGCCGGATCGCCTTTTTGGCAGGCGGCAAGCGACAGGGCCAGGGCAATTGCCAGGGGGAGGGCAGGGAAAACGCGAGACATGATGATTTCTCCGAGAGATGATCTTGTTGAGGCCATTTCGAAATCACCGGGATGTCCCATTGACTTCTGAATGGCTTCTTCAGGTAAGGCTGCAAGCTGCGAGGGACACAGTATCTGGTGGAATGATGCGTTGCGTCAATCTGCGCTTGTTATTCTGAAATCCCCTTTTTTAATCAATACGCTACCCGCTCTTTCATATTACTCATCGCGCGGGCTGCCCTTATGGGATCACGGCATGAAGCATCAACGAATTCTGTCTTGGCAACAATTCGTTTGCGATGAAATGCGCGTAACAAGGGGCAGGATGCAAAAAAGGGAGTATGAACCGGGCAAACGAGAGCAATGCAGGGGGCAGTGGCGCATGACTCCCTACGGCGGCAGGAGGCTGCCGCCGCAGGTAACGCCCCGCTATTTGTGGCTGCTATTTGTGGCTGTTAAGGCCTTGTCGGAAATGGCCAGTTGCCGGTTCTGCTCGTCGAGCCAGGTCTTCAGGGGGGCGAAGTATTCGATGATGGCGCTGCCGTCGATCTTGTCTTCACCGGTCAGGGCCTTGAGCGCTTCCGGCCACGGCTTGCTCGACCCCATGGCCAGCATGGCCTGGAACTTGGCGCCGGCGGCCTTGTTGCCGTAAACCGAACAGCGGTTCAAGGGGCCCGTATAGCCGGCTTCGCGGCACAGGGCGCGGTGGAACTGGAATTGCAGCATGTCGGCCAGGAAGTAGCGCGCGTAAGGGGTATCGCTGGCGACATGGTATTTGGCGCCTGCGTCAAAACCATCTGCCGCGATCGGCGCAGGGCGGGAAATACCTTGATACTCTTCGCGCAATTTCCACCAGGCGGCGTCATAGTCGGCCGGTTTGGTCTGGCCCGAATAGACTTGCCAGCGCCACTTGTCGACCATGTAGCCGAACGGCAGGAAGGCGACTTTTTCCAATGCGCGTTTGAGAAGCGGGCCGATATCCTGCGCCGGGTCCGGTGCCTGTTCCATCAGGCCGATCTTCTTCAGGTAGTCCGGGGTGATCGAGAGGGCGATGGTGTCACCGATGGCTTCATGGAAACCGTCATTGGCTCCATCCTTGAACAGGGTTGGCTTGTCGCGATACGACAGGTAATAGTAGACGTGGCCCAGCTCATGATGGATCGTGGTGAAATCTTCTGCGGTCGGGCGGATGCACATCTTGATGCGCACGTCGGTCTGGGTATCGATATCCCAGGCGCTGGCATGGCAGACCACTTCGCGGTCTTGCGGCTTGGTCAGCAATGAACGTTCCCAAAATGTATCGGGCAGTTTTTGCATGCCCAGCGAGGTGTAGAAGCCTTCGGCATAGCGCGCCATGTCGGCGGCCGAGGTCTTGCGCTCTTCAAGCACCTTGCTCAAGTCGTAGCTGTCGGCGACGCTGGCCGGCTTGAGGATGGGGTAGAGGTTATCCCAGGTCTGGCTCCACATGTTGCCCAGCAGGTGGGCGGGAATCGGCCCCTCTGCCGGCACCACGTCGGGACCGTAAGTCTGGCGCAGCTTGTAGCGGGTATAGGTGTGCAGCGAATCATAGAGTGGCTTGACTTGCTGCCACAGGCGTTCCATCTCGGCCGAGAACTGCTCCGGCGTCATGTCGTAGCGCGAACGCCAGAGTGCGCCGGTATCGGCAAAACCCATTTCACGCGCGCCCTTGTTCGACAGTTGGACGTACTGGGCGTATTTGTCCTTGTAGGAAGGCGACTGGGCGTGCCAGCCCATCCAGATTTCCTTGAGTTTTGCCGGGTCACGGTTCTCGGCCATGATCTTTTCCATGTCGCCCAGCGCAAGGCAGGTTCCGGCTTTGCCGTCTGCACCCTTCGGGCAATACTTTGCCTTGCCGTAGGCACCGGTCATCCCGGCGGCGAGCTTGGCATATTGTTCGCGTTCTGTGGGGTTGGACAGCATCAAGGTCAATTGCATCAGCTTGATCTTGCGCGCCGTATCCGCCGGCAGTTTCATGCCATTGAAACGGCGAGCCTGCAATGCCACTTCACCGGCCACAGCCAGGGCATGCTCATTGGCTTGCGCCGTAATCGTTTCCGTGTCGTCGGTAATGAAGTTTTCCGCGACCCATTCGGCACGTTGGCCATCGATGTTGGCCTTTTCCAGGCGCGCTTCGGCGTCATGCACGAATTGTTCTGCTTCGGCCGCCGTGGGGTGTTTGCCGGCAGCGGGTTTGTCTGCGGCGAACGTGGACGAACAGGCCAGAATGGCCGATAGGGCCAGCGCCAGTGAGGATTTGGGGAATGCCGGGCTCATGGGATGTCTACTCCGTTATTTGATGTCGTTATGGGTATTGGGCGGGTCTGCAGCCGGCTCAAAATATAACATCGATTCCCTGCGGGAATGGCGTAACGGAAGACGGTTAGTGCAACTGGTGCAGTGCTTGCGCCTTTGCGGTCAGTGGCCGCTTAATGTCAGAAGCATGGCACAAGCACGGCAGGAACACAGTAGAAGCACAAAATTAAAAAATTGTCTAGTCAATAAAGCATCATCTTGAGGTTGGTTTATGCCATAAAGCAATCCCTTTGGGAGGCTTACGGTTGTGCTCCCGCAACTACTCCGCTTCTGCCAGGAACGTGTGGTTGGTCGCCGCAATCATCGATCCATAGCGTTGGAAGATACGCCAGATCTTGGGGCTGAGCTTTAATTCCACGTTGCGCCGGTCCAGTTCGGAACGCGCTTGGAGGACAACGCCGAGCTTTTTCATCCGTGCCAGCCTTCGTTCGAGCGTGGCTGCCGAGCCGATATCGAACGAGAGCATGTGCTTCAGGGTCAGGGGCACGCCGCGCTCCTGATGCAGACCGATCAAGAAGATCATATTCATGTCTTCTAGGGTATGGATGAAGGGTAGATGTCGGCGTTCGAACGTACGAAGTTGGTGCAAATACTCAAACACGTGCATTTTCATTTTCGGCCAGAGTGGTAGGCGAAAAGGAACCAAGCTTTTCCTGGATTGCTCTTGGTCCGTCCGCTGTTTTAATGTTATAGTTGTTGCTCATAAGAATTATTCTTTTTGGGCAAGTGGTTCAGGTATATTGCTGGGTCCACTACCTGTCATAGTTGACAGTTGACGTATATCAAAATTAAGCCATCCTCGCTTGTAAATCTCACATCATTATGATGTTTGGTTTCGCCATTTCGGTAACTTTTGGAAATTCATCGCACGATTTGCGTCTACCTGGTGTGCAGGCCTGTTTGCTCAGGGATGCTTCTTTGGTAGCAATGAATTTGGCATGGGGCAGTCACACGCTGCATGCTAGAATCAACTGAGTCAGGAATGCCGGGGGATGCCGGCGGGAGGTGCCCTGATTTTAATGCTCGGGTCGACACTATAACTATTTACGATCGCTCTGGAAGGTTCATGGTCATACAGAATCGCTTCCTCGGGTTTTGCTACGCCGCGCGCCTGGCCTTTTTTTGTCTGCTGCTGGCTTGCGGTGCCATCTTCATGGGACCAGGTTTTGCGGCTGAACCTCAAGTGCTGCAAATCAAGGCCGACAGCAGCGGGGCCTACGTCAATTCCCAACTCGCCTATTTCATCGACGACAGCGACAAGATGGGTGCGGCCGACGCGATGAAAGCCACCTTCTTGCCGACGGATGGCAAGACCGGGTTGGGCTTGCAACGACACGCGGTCTGGCTGCGCCTTGATGTTACGCGTCTGGCCGACGCGCCCGAACAATGGTGGCTTGAATACCTGCCTTATTCCGTGCACGACGTGCAGATGTTCGATGTGCGCGGCGGCCGGATCACGGCGCGCACGCCAACCGGTGAAGGCCATCCGCATAGCACGCGGCCATTTCCATACCGCCAATACCTGTGGCCGGTCGACCTGCCCGCTGGCGAAACAGTGACGCTGCTGTGGCGCATCGAATCGTTCAACACGCGCGGCATTCCGATGCGGGTGTGGCAGTTCCAGCATTGGTCGGAACAGACGATCAAGGAAACGCTGGGTATTGGTTTGTGCTTCGGCATCATGGCCGGCTTGGCACTCTATAACCTGTTTCTCTGGGCACGCCTGCGCGACAAGCTTTATGTGCTCTACAGCGCACAGATTCTAAGTTATCTGGTGTTTGCACTCGACCTGCACGGCTACCTGAGCCAGTTCGTCTTGCCCGAATCGATCTACCTGCTGGTCGGGCGTAGCCAGGCACTGACCAATCTTTATGGCGTCTTTGTCTGTGCCTTTGCTGCGCAACTACTGGACACGCCAAAGATCCATCGCTGGTGGATGCCGCTGATGCGCGGCTTGATCGTGCTCTATGTTTTTGCCCTGGTTGCGGCGCTGACCGGGTTTGCCGCCATTGCCGGCGCAGTGATGCAACTCGCCCCGATGGTCTGGATCCCGGTGTTGTTTGGTGTGGGTATTTGCCGCAGTTGGCAAGGCTATGAGCCGGCGCGGTTTTACATGATCGGCTATGCGCCCTTGCTGTTCGGCTTGATCACGCTGCTTGCCTTCGGTGAGGGCGGCACCAATGGTTCCACCTGGGTGCAGAGCATCTATCTCGTCGCCGGGGCATGGGAAGCGGTCATGTTTTCCCAGGCGCTGGCTTCTCGCATTGTCGGCCTGTCGCGCGAGCGGACGGCAGCGCTCGAAACCGCGGCGGAAGAAAAAGCCCGGCGCCTGTCCGAAGCGCTGGAACATGAACGTTTCCTCGAGCGCCGCGTGGCCGAGCGCACGGCCGAGCTTGGCAGGGAAATGGCAGAGCACAAGCATACGGCCGAGCAATTGCGTGAAAGCCAGTTGAAACTTGAGCATATGGCTTACCATGACGCCTTGACCGGCTTGCCCAATCGCCGCCTGTTCGACGACCGCTTCCAGACCATGGTGGCGCAGAGCCTGCGTAATGGGCAGGGATTTTACCTCGCGCTTCTCGACCTCGATCACTTCAAGGAAGTCAACGACACACTGGGCCACGATGCGGGGGACTTGCTGATTGCCGAGGCAGGCAAGCGGATGCTGGGCGCTGTCCGCAGTGGCGACTCCGTGGCACGCATTGGCGGCGACGAATTTGCCATGCTGATCGCGGCACCGGTTCAAGCGGCTGATATCGACCACATATGTCGCCGCCTGCTGCAAATCTTTGCCGAACCGATCATCAAGTTGCAAGGTGGCAGTGTTCCTTGCGGTGTCAGCATCGGCGTGGCCGGCTTTCCGCAAGACGGTCGCGATACGACCTCGCTGTATCGCGCGGCAGATCAGGCCTTGTACCAGGCCAAGTCACAGGGGCGCCGGCGCGTCTGCCACTACCGGGTGGCGTAAAAAGCGCTCAGCTTCCGGCGCCGTGTCGCGGCGCCAACATTTCCCTGCTCCTCAATACGCGGAACTTCGCGTAACGATTCTTATCGAATTGATATGAAATTTCCATCGGCTATTTCTGCCGTCGGGAAATTGTTCGACTGCGTTCTTGCGTGCTTTCAGGCATGTGTGAGATTCATTTGGGGTCATGTCTTGCAATGCAAGCCGGCAAGGCAACCCGCAAACCGAAGGAGGTAACAGATGATGATCGTCAAACCTTTTCTTTTTGGCGTGTGCACCCTGGCCGCCTTGACTTGTGCCGGCGCCGTCGCTGCCGTCAGTTCCTCGCTGCCACAGGAAGTGGTTCAAGGCTCCGCAAGCTATGTGAGCGGTGGGGTTGGCAAGGACGAGTCCGACGCGATGAAGCAAGCCGAGAAGCGCTATCCGCTCGCACTTGAGTTTTCGCAACACGGTGCATCCAAAGGTGACAAGGGCGACTTTGTTGCCGACGTCAAGCTGACCATTGAAGACCGGAACGGCAACACCGTGCTCAACGCCACCTCGACCGGTCCGTTCGTATTGGCCAAGGTGCCGGACGGCAAATATACCGTCAAGGCCGAGGAAGACGGCAAGACCCAGGTGCGTCAGGTGACGGTCAGCGCCGGCAAGCCGGAGCGTCTTGCCATTGCCTGGTGATTGTTCTTCCAAATGTTTTCCCAACCGCAGCCCGCCTCGGCGCTATTTGACTAAGCGCTGGCGGGTTGTTTTTTTGTACGAAGAGACCATGTCAAACTCCACCCACACCGACCGTAGCACGCACACCATTCGTTCCACCATCTCCACTTTGCAAGCTTCGCTGGCCGCCGTGGTACTGGCCTCAGGCGTCGCGTCGGCGCCGGCATTTGCCGATCCGCCTGACCCGCTTGACCATGTCAATCTCGGCATTGGCGCGTTCCTGGTCCACCCGGACGCCAATCTGAGCATCGATAGTCAATATGGCTCGGCCAATTCGGGCGACATCACCTCCCATTCCGTGACCGTGCCGCGTGCTCAGGCAAACTTTCTGCTCGGTGACAGCCAGGGCATTTCGCTCGACTATTATGGTTTTTACCGGCGTTATTCCGACAGCCTGAACCAGAACTTCACGGCAGGGGGCAGCAGCGTCAATCTTGACGCCAATGCCACGGCCAATGTCGGAATTGATGTTGCCGACGCTTCCTATAAATGGTGGTTCGGCGGGAACAGCGACGTATTCGGCATCGGTGTGGGGGCGGCTTACTATCGCGTCCATTTGGGGACCAATGGCACGGCCACCACCAATCTTGAGGGCGGCGAGAGCGCCAGTGGCAGCGGCACCTACAGCGCAGATACTTTTGCTCCGCTGGTGCAAGCCGGCTGGCGCCACGCTTTCGACAAAAATACCCGCATGTATCTCGACGTGTCGGGCGTGGAAAAGCATAACGGCAACCTGAGCGGCCACATCTATAATGCCTCGCTGGGCGCCGAATGGTTTTTCGCCAAGAATATAGGTGTTGGTGCCGAATACACCGCCACGCGCGTCAGGCTGGACGACAAGAGCGACGGTGCAAACCTGGACATGAATTTGAACGGGCCTTCGGTCTTTCTGCGTGCACGCTTCTAGCTTCAGCTTTGATTGTGCGGTGACCTGGCGGGTGGCGCAGGCTGGTCCTGCCAGCCGCCTCCCAGGGCCTTGTAGAGCGAAACCGTGGCTTGCAGGCGGTCCAGTTTGATCTGGCCGCGCTGGTTTTGTGCGTCCGACAGGCTGCGCTGGGTGTCGATGACCGTCATCAAGTCTTCGGCACCTTCGCGATAGCGGATCTTGGACAGGTCGAATGCATATTGCGCCTGTTCGACTTCGACGTTCTTCAGCTTGTAGCGCTCTTCCGAACTGTGGATCATGCCGAGCGATTTTTCAACTTCGGAGAGCGCATTCATCACCGTGCCGCGATAGACCTGCACCAATTCCTTCTTCTGCTCGACGGCGAGTTCACGCGCATTGCGCCGCGCACCGCCATCAAAGATCGGCGCCACCATCGACGCGCCAAGGTTGGCCAGCAGGTTGGGGCCGGAGAACAGCGACACCAGCGCGCTGCTCTGGCCGCCTGTTGCGCCGGTCAGGTTGATGCTGGGGAAGAGCGAGGCGCGCGCCACTTCGATATTGGCATTCGCTGCGGCAAGCTGGGCTTCAACACGGCGCACGTCGGGCCGGCGCGATAGCAGTTCGGACGGCATGCCCGGCGCGATCTCGGGCATCTGGATGGCCGCGAGACCGGCTTCCTTGACGGTGAAATTCTGTGGCGTATGGCCGAGCAAGACGGCCAGCACGGTCAGGGCATCACGTTCCTGCTCCTGCAGATCGGGAATCAAGGACTGCTGGTCGGCAATCACCGAGCGCTGACGCGCCACGTCCAGTGCCGAAGCCGAGCCGGCGCGGCTTTGTGCCAGCAGCAGGTTCAAGACCTGTTCCGCATTGGCGACGTTTTCGCGCGCCACGACCAGCCGATCGCGCAGGGAAAGAATTTGCAGATAGTTGGAGACGATGCCGCAGGTGACGGTCAGGTTGACCGTTTCACGGTCATAGACGGTCGCGCGCAGCGATGCTTCGGCGGCCGACAGGCTGGCCTTGTTCTTGCCCCAGAAGTCTACTTCATAGCTGGCATTGAACAAGCCGGAAGCCGAGGTTGTCGCGGCACCTGAACCCAGGGGCAACTGGCGGTTGATGCCGCTTTCAAAGTCCACGTTGGGTACCAGCGGGGCGCCGGCTATGCGGGCCTGGATCTCGGACTGGCGTACGCGCGAAACGGCGGCGGCAATATCGAGATTGTTGCGCTGGCCTTCCTGCACCAACTGGGCCAGTTCGTCGCTGCCGAAATGCTGCCACCAGGCGCTATCGGGCCAGGCTTGCTTGCCTTCGACGGTGTAGTCGCTCCATCCTGTTGGCAAATCCATTTTGGGCGCGGTTTCCGGGGTCTTGTTTTGTGTGCCGCAGCCGGAAAGTACCGACGCGAGCATCGCCAGCACGGCACTTGCCGCAGCAATCCGGGTCAGGCTGACGGGCTTCATCGATATTCCTTGTCATTCTCGGGGTGCAGGCATGCCTGGTTGGCCGGTGGATTTTGTACCACTACGCGCTCGCCGGCCTGCAGGCCGGACACAACCTGTACCGTATGCGCGTTGCGTAATCCCAGCACCACGTTGCGCTCGGCCTGCTTGCCGCTTGCATCGAGCACGATCAGGGTTTGGTCCGGCACCTTGGCGTCGGGGACCAGGCAGGCCGGCAGGGTGACGGCATTGTCGTTTTCGGCCAGGATGAATTCGACATTGGCATTCATGCCGGTCATCAAGTCATGTTCGGGATTGGGCACATCGAACAGGACCGTGTAGTAAGACAGTTTGCCCTGTTGCGCGCTGTCGTCGATCGGCAGCGGCATGATCTGGTTCAGCTTGCCGGTCCAGCGTTTGCCGGGCAGGCCCGGTGTCACGAAGGATGCGTCCATGCCCGGGCGCAGCCGCGGCACGTCAGCTTCGGAAACGCGCGCCTGCACCGTCATTTTGGACAGGTCGGCGATGCGCAACAGCGTGGTCTGGCCCGGATTGAGCATCTGGCCCTGGTGCACGCTGAGCGAAACGACGGTGCCGGAAATCGGCGCCTCGATCTTCGACTGCTTGCGCACTTCCTCGTCGTTCTTCATGTTGGCTTCGACCTGCTGAATCTGTGCGCGGATCGCATCGAGCTTGGCTGCTGAGGAAAGCATGGATGTGCGGCTCGACTCCACCGTTTCTTCACGTGTGGCATTGTCGGCCATCAAGCGGGTCTGGCGCTTGAATTGCAATTGCGCGAAGTCGTACTGCGCGGTCTGGTCCGCCAGGTCGGCATTGAGGCGTGCCAGTTGGGCGCGGTTGCTTTCGACGTGGGCAGTATCGGGCGGCGGCTTGATTTCGACCAGCAATCGCCCGGCCTTGACTGTTTCACCCACGGGCACGGCGACGTCCTTGACCTGGCCGGCGATTTGCGAGCCGACATCAACGTAGCGGTAAAGCGTCAGCTTGCCGGGGGCATCGACGGTATGGGTGACTTTGCCATTGCGCGCGGTCACGGTCACAAGCGGTTTGGGCGGTGCCGGTTTGGGCGTCTCGCTACGACGCCACCAGGAATAGAGCGGCACTGCGGCGACACAGGCGATCACCAGCAAGGTGCCCAGCAAAACACGCGTGCGCGTGCCGGGGGCGTCCTTGGTGGTGTGTTGCGCCAGTTCGCTATCGTCATCCATACTTTTTTTCAAAACGCTTGATTTGCGGGGGGAATCCATTGATAAAGCCAGGTTTCAGTCAAGGCACGTCCGTCTTCCGTCAGGTAAAGCCGCAGGTTGATCGGTTCATTGCTGCGTGTGCCGGAGCCCGGCTTCAGATCGAACATGGCACGGTAGCCATGGATCGAGTCGAGCGGACGGGCCGATACCAGCTCGACTTCGCCCCGCGAAGCCGTAATCACCGCCTTGAGGGACGACTCGCGGCTCAACAGGCTCAAGTCGCCGCCGGCGAAATCAACCACGAAACGCCAGGAGAAGTAGCTATGCTTCTGCCCCACGATTCCGCCTTCGCCGGTACGCGTCGCCGCGACCTGGGCCAGGTTGGGGGAGAATGGCATGCGTGTGCCCCAATGCAGCCGATAGGCAAACAACAACTCTTTTCCCGGTTGGACGGGGGTGTCGGGGTGCCAAAAGGCAACAATGTTATCAGAGGTTTCGTCTTCGGTGGGCAGCTCGATCAATTGGACCGAGCCCTTGCCCCAGCCGCTCTTCGGTTCGACCCACAAACTGGGGCGGCGTTCGTAGAAGACGCCATCATCCTGGTAATGGTCGAAATTGCGGTCACGCTGCAACAGGCCGAAGCCGCGTGGCGTATCGTCCTGGTAGACGTTGTATTGCAGGTGTGCTGGGTCGGTGAGCGGACGCCAGACCCATTCGCCGTTACCGCGCCACATCGACAAGCCGTCCGAATCATGGATACTGGCGCGCCAGTCATTGCGCCCGCGGCACTCATTTTCGCCACAGCGGAACATCGAGGTCAGCGGTGCTACGCCCATATGGGTGATGGCCTTGCGCGGATAGAGCGCAGCGTCGACGTCCATGACCTGGGTGTCGCCCGGGCGGATATCGAAACGGTAGGCGCCGGCCACGCTGGGAGAATCAAGCAGGGCGTAGATCACCAGGTTGTCGGCGCCGGGGGCAGGGCGTTCAAGCCAGTATTTGGTGAAGCGCGGGAATTCTTCAGGCGTGGGAAGGCCGGAATCGATTGCCAGGCCGCGGGCCGACAAACCATATTGCCAATCGCCGCCGACGGCGCGGAAATAACTGGCGCCGAGGAAGGCGCTGATGTCGCGCGTCAGGTCGGTATGGAAGTTGACGCGAAAACCGGCAAAGCCCAGGTCCTTGGGCAGGCGCTCGCCATGCAGTCCGCTCTTGCCGTAATCAAACAGGTCTGACGAATAGGCGATTTCCTGCGCCTGGCCGTCCTTGATTTCATACATGCGCACAGGGTCGGTGTAGTTCAGCCCCAGGTGGAAAAACTTTACCTGAAAACGCAAGTTTTCCTTGGCCCACAGCGCATGCTCATTACGGTAGCCAATGGCCTGGAACTGGTCCCAGTTCAGTTTCTTGATGTCGTCGGGTACTTTGCTGACGGGCGCTTCATAGGGCCGTTCCGACAAGGCGCGCGCCTGTCCCTTGAGCCAGGCGTAATCAAAGGCACGGGACTCGCCGAACAACTTCGGGTCGACCGCAGCCGGCGCGGCAAAGAGAGGAGCCATCGGCCCTGCCCAACCGGACAAGCCAAGTGCGGCCGAAGCCTTGAGTAAGTCGCGTCGTTTCATAAAGTGGTGGGTTCTTGTTTGTTGTTGTGGAGGGACAGTGCTTTCCCCATGCGCTGCACTGCCTTAAGAAATGATAGCAGGCATGAAAGTTCCATCTTTGGCATGAATTTTTCTTATCTGCAAAGTTCCGCAAGATTGGACAGAGGCAAAACTGGAACTTCAGGCCGCGCCCATTTATCCAAACGCCAACTTCTGTTGCCGCGCGCGGCCAACCTGCCACAGAGGACGCCATGTCACAGCTTGATTTGCCACAATTGTTCGGTAACGAAACCATGTTGGGGATACCGGTCTGGGATTGGCTCAGCGCCTTGCTTTTGGCGAGCGTCTCCTTTCTCGTCATGTTCGGTATGCTCAAGCTCGCCGTAATGCGCCTGAACGCGCGCGCCCAGCAAAAGCAGGCGCGCATTGCGCAAACCGTTGCCGAAGTGCTGGCCGCGACCAATTGGTTCCTGATCGGATTGGCGTCGATCATGATCGGTGCGAACCTGTTGAGTTTGAACGGGCGCTGGAACGCCGCGATGGCGCATCTTTGGTTCATCATGCTGGCCCTGCAGACGGGTTTGTGGCTGCATCGCATGGCGTCGATCTGGAAGCGTGACCACCTGCTGGAGCGGCGCGGCACCAATCTGGTCATTGCCACACTGCTGACCTCGCTGATGCACGTCGGCGTGTGGGCCATTGTGCTGCTGGCGATCCTGGAAAATGCCGGGGTCAACATCACCACCCTGGTGGCCAGCCTGGGCGTCGGCGGTGTGGCCATCGCACTGGCCCTGCAAACCATCCTGGGCGACTTGTTCGCCGCAATTTCGATTGCGGTCGACAAACCGTTCGAGGTAGGGGACTCGATCACGGCCGGTGACGTATCCGGGACGGTTGAACGCATTGGCATGAAGTCAACCCATATCCGCAGCATCAGCGGCGAACAATTGGTGTGCTCGAACACCAACCTGCTCAAGGCAACAATCCAGAATTTCAAGCGCATGTCCGAGCGGCGCATTGCCTTTCGGCTCAATCTTTCTTACCGCACCCCGATGGATGTAGTGGAAAAGATACCTGCCATGGTGAGGCAAATCATCGAGAAATGCGACAGTGTGCGCTTCGGCCGCGCGCATTTTGTCAAGATCGGCGCGGCGGCGCTTGAATTCGAGGTGGTCTATACCTTGCTCGACACGGATTACGACCTGTATATGAACACCCAGCAAAACATCAACCTCAACATCATGAAGCGCCTCAATGGCATCGGCGCAGACATTGCGCTGCCAGATGGCAACCGGGCCACAAACTCTGCGCTGGCCATGGCTCGCGAGCAATCGATGCATGACGATGAGCCGAAGCGGATCAGTCACTAAAACCGTATTGGCAAAATCAATGTGAACTTTTTGATAACATGGGTATCCATCCCTATGTTCCAACAACCTAGAGCCTCTGTGTAGCGCACTGGCAAGACGGTTTGCACGTCCGATCTTAAACCCGGCGCCGGCGGCGATCCTGCCACCCGTTGAGCATGTTTCTCCGCAAAAGCGGGGCGGGCGCAGCTTTGCCTACGCGGATGCCTATCAAGGCCAATGTATCGAAACCCGAACCCGGGATTTCTTCATGTAGAAGATCCCGAACTTTCCGTCCAGGTTGGCGAGCCGGGACCCGGCGATGGCGCCGACGTCGAATCCCTGGTGCGCTCGTGCAGCGTACTGGACAACAATTCCACTTATGCCTACCTGCTGCTGTGCCGGCATTTTTCCAACACCTGTGTGGTCGCACGCAAGGCCGGCAAGCTGGCCGGCTTTATTTCGGGTTACCTCAAGCCCGACAGCGACGACACCCTGTTCGTCTGGCAGGTGGCGGTGTCCGAGGAGTTCCGTCGCCAAGGCATCGGTGCCGCGATGCTGCGCCAACTTCTGCATCGCAAACACTTGCGCCAGGTGCGCTATCTGGAAGCCACCGTGTCGCCCGCCAACACAGCTTCGCGCAAGCTGTTTTCCGGCCTGGCAGAAGAGGTGGGCGCACGCTGCGAAATCAGCATTGAATTTCCGCGGGCCTTGTTCCACGGCCAGGCGCATGAAGACGAATACCTTTTCCGCATTGGACCATTTCAAATGGAGAGCAGCGATGAATCAGAATCTCGACACCTTCAACCACATGGAATCGAACGTCCGGTATTACATCAGGTCGTTTCCCACAGTCTTCAACCGGGCGCGCGGCGCCCAGATCTGGGGTGAAGACGGCAAGGCTTATATTGATTTTTTTGCCGGCGCGGGGGCGCTCAATTACGGGCACAACAACCCCCTGCTGCGCGAAAAACTGGTGGAGTACCTCGAGTCCGATGGTGTGGTGCATGGCCTGGACATGGCGACAGCGGCCAAGGAAAATTTCCTCAAGGCCTTCGAGCACATCATCCTGCAGCCGCGCGGCATGGACTACGTGCTGCAATTTACCGGACCGACAGGCGCGAATGCCGTCGAAGCCGCACTCAAGCTGGCACGCAAGGTGAAGCAGCGCACCAACATCATGTCGTTTACCAACGGCTTCCACGGTGTTTCCACGGGCGCACTGGCCGTCACGGGCAACTCGCATTTTCGCCAGGGCGCAGGCATCGGCCTGGAAAACGTCACCTTCATGCCCTATGACGGCTATTTCGGCCCCGAGGTCGATACCATCGCCTACATCGACCGCATGCTCAGCGATCCGGCGTCCGGCATCGACAAGCCGGCTGCGGCCATCGTCGAAGTGGTGCAGGGGGAGGGCGGCGTACACGTCGCCAGCACCGACTGGCTGCTCGCGCTGGAACAGCTGTGCCGCAAGCACGACATGCTCCTGATCGTCGACGAAATCCAGGTCGGCTGCGGCCGCACCGGACGCTTCTTCGGCTTTGAAGAGTCGGGCATCAGCCCCGACATCGTGACCATGTCCAAGTCGCTTTCCGGCTATGGCTTGCCGCTGGCGATGGTGATGCTCAAGCCTGAGCTGGACCGCTGGCGTCCGGGTGAACACAACGGCACCTTCCGCGGCAACAACCTGGCATTCGTCACCGCGACCCATGCGCTGGAGAATTTCTGGCGCAGCGAGGGCATGAACGAATTGATCGAGCGCAAGGCCGACCTGGTCAGGAAATGGTGCCGCACCTTGCATGGCAAGCGGCCCGAACTCGACGTCAAGCTGCGCGGACGCGGCCTGATCTGCGGCATCTACCTGAGCGACCACAATGGCCTAGGCAGCGAAAAGATCGGCGAGTTGCACAAGAAGATCGTGCGGCGCGCCTTCGACAACGGCCTGATCGTTGAAACGGCCGGCGCCGGCGACGAGGTGATCAAGCTATTGCCGCCCTTGCTGATCGACGACAACCTGCTGCGCCAGGGCTTGCAGATACTGGAAGACAGCATTGTCGCCGAAACGCGTGCCGTGATGGATCAGCGCGCACCATTCCCTGAATTGATGCATACCTAGGAGGCAATCATGATCGTCAGAGATATCAAGGATTGTGTCGGCACCGAACGCGAAGTCGTGGCCAATACCTGGACCAGTTTGCGCGTGTTGCTGGCTTCCGACGGCATGGGCTTTTCGCTGCACGAAACCACCATGCGCGAAGGCACCTCCACGCCCATGCACTATACGAACCATCTCGAAGCGGTGTTCTGCATCGAGGGCGAGGGCGAGATCGAGGAAAGTGCGAACGGCAAGCGGCACGCCATCAAACCCGGTGTGATGTATGCGCTGGACCAGCATGACAAGCACGTGCTGCGCGCTGCGACCGACCTGCGCCTGATGTGCGTGTTCAATCCGCCGGTGCAGGGCAAGGAAGTGCATGACGCAAGCGGCGCCTATCCGGCTGCCACGCCTTCAGTGGCATCCTCCGCCGCATCCCCAACCACGCCGGGCAAGGTCTCCGGCAAAGGAGAGAATAAATGACCCTGCCTATATCCGACCTGTATGAGTCGCGTGTCGAACGCGATGCCGCGATCATCACGCGGCGCGAACCCGTCATCCACCGTGACGAAGACTTCGATGCGCCCGATGCGCTGTCCGGCAGCGAACTGGAAGACTACCAGCGCGACGGCTTCCTGCTGTTGCCGAATTTCTTTTCGGCGCGCGAAGTGGCCGTGTTGCTGGCGGAGGTCGACGCCATGGCCAAGGACAGCAAGCTGGCCGGCCGCGACGAATTGATCGTCGAACCGGAAAGCCAGGCCGTGCGTTCGATTTTCATGGTGCACAAGCTCAACAAGCTCATGGGCAACCTGGCGCGTGATGCGCGTCTGCTCGGCATTGCACAGCAGATTCTGGGTTCCGACGCCTATATGCACCAGTCCCGCGTCAACATCAAACCCGAGTTCGAGGGCAAGGAATTCTATTGGCATTCCGACTTCGAGACCTGGCATATCGAAGACGGCATGCCGGCGATGCGCGCACTGAGCTGCTCCATCCTCTTGACCGACAACAACGCGGTCAATGGGCCCTTGATGCTGATTCCCGGTTCGCATGCCTACTTCATTTCCTGCGTCGGCCAGACGCCGGACGAGCACTACAAGCAATCGCTGCGGCGCCAGGAATACGGCGTGCCCGACAAGGACAGCCTGCGCATGTTGACCGCCAGCAGCGGCGTGCGCGCCATCGAAGGCGCGGCCGGCTCGGTGGTTTTCTTTGACTGCAATACCATGCACGGCTCGAACAGCAATATCTCGCATCACCCGCGCACCAATATCTTCATGGTCTATAACAGCGTGAAGAACCGCCTGGTCGATCCACATTTCGGCTTGAAGCCGCGGCCGGAATGCATTGCTGCGCGCGACGGTGTGAATGCGCTCAAGCCGCTGCACCTGGACGACGGCTTCCAGCCACGGCCGGCGCCCGTGCCGCCGATCAGGCGGGAGCTTGAACAAGCCTTGCTGTTCGCCGAGGGTTGAGGCCATGCAGCGCGCTGCCACCGGCTTTGCCTGCCTAGCCTTGCTGGCGGCGCTGGCCGCCTGCTCGCCGCGGGAAAATGAATCGGGCGCGGTGGCGGGGGCGGACCAGACCACGATGCAAAAAGCCATCGCAACGAAGAAGATCCGCGTCGGCTATGCCAATGAAGCGCCATTTGCCTATCAGGACCCGGCCAGCGGCAGGCTGACAGGCGAAGCACCGGAGATCGCCCGCGTGGTGCTTTCCCGCATGGGCATCGTGGAAGTGCAGGGCGTGCTGACCGAATTCGGTGCGCTGATCCCAGGCTTGCAGGCCGGGCGCTTCGACATCATCGCTGCCGGCATGTATGTGCTGCCGCCGCGCTGCAGGCAGATTGCCTTTTCCAATCCAACCTATGGCATCAGCGACGCGTTCGCGGTCGAGGCCGGCAATCCCAAGGGTGTACATGGCTACGGAGACATCGCAGGCAAGCCGGAGCTCAAGCTCGGCGTGGTGACTGGCGCGGTGGAGAACGGCTATGCCAAGGCGCTGGGGGTGAAGCCGGACCAGTTGTTGATCTTTCCCGATGCCCCAAGTGCGCTGGAGGGCTTGAAGAGCGGGCGTATCGACGCCTATGCCGGCACACGCCTGACCGTGGAGAGCCTGTTGGACAAGGCGGGTGGTGGCATGGAAAGTGCTCAACCATTCACTGAACCCGTCATCGACGGCCACAAGGCGCGCGGTTATGGTGCATTCGGCTTTCGCAAGGAAGACAAGGACTTCGTCAATGCCTTCAATGCACAACTGAAGGGCTTCATCGGGTCAAGCGATCACTTGAAGCTGGTCCATCCGTTCGGTTTCGGCCCCGGCGATATGCCGGGCCCCGTGACGGCAGACCAGCTTTGCCATGAGCCGAATGCGCAGGAACACATCGATGGATAACTGGACTTCCGATCTCGTGCCGCTTTTGAAAGGGCTGGCAGTCACCGTCGAATTGACGGTTGGTGCCGCCATGCTCGCCATACCCATTGGCCTGTTGGCCGGTTACGCACGCACTTCGCGTCAACGCTGGGTGCGCGTGCCGGCGGCTTGTTACGTCGAGACGTTCCGCGGCACGTCCACCCTGGTGCAGTTGTTCTGGTTCTTCTACGTGCTCCCCTTGTTCGGTGTCAGCCTGCCAGCCTTCGCGGTGGGGATTGCCGTGCTTGCCTTGAACGCCGGTGCCTATGGCGCAGAAGTGGTGCGCGGTGCCATTGCAGCCGTGCCGCGCGAACAGTATGAAGCGGCAAGCGCGCTCAACATGACGCGTAGCCAGATGATGTGGCGCATCATCGTGCCCCAGGCCGTGCCGGCCATGCTGCCGCCAACAGGCAACCTGTTGATCGAATTGATGAAGAACACCGCGCTGGTTTCGTTGATCACGATTAACGAATTGACGTCGAATGCACAGATCCTGCGCGCCGAATCACTACGCACCACAGAATTGTTCGGCCTCATCCTGCTCATGTACTTCGCCCTGGCCTCGCTGATTTCAGCCGGTATGCAGCGCGCCGAATGGGCTTTCAGGAGAGTGCGATGACGCCGGTTTTCGATTGGTCTTTCGCGCTGCACATTGTGCCGCCCCTGCTGCGTGCGCTCATCGTGACCGTGGAAGCGACTGTTGCCGGCATGTTGCTGGCGGTTACACTCGGTTTGCTTTTGGCGGTGGCGCGCCGCTTCGGTGCCTGGCCCCTGGCGCGTGCGGCCTCATTTTTCGTGAGCTTCATCCGCAGCACGCCGCTGTTGGTGCAGATTTATTTTCTGTTTTACGTGGCTCCCCTGGGCGGAGTCAAGTTTTCACCTTTTGTGACGGGAGCGCTCGCGCTCGGCCTGCATTACAGCGCCTATTGCGCCGAGGTGTATCGCGCCGGCATTGAAGGCGTGCCGCAAAGCCAATGGGATGCGGCATCGGCGCTCAACTTCAGCCGCCGTGACACGCTGGTGCGCGTCATCCTGCCGCAAGCCATACCGCCCGTCGTGCCCGCCCTGGGCAATTACCTGATCGCGATGTTCAAGGACGCGCCGATGTTGTCGGTCATTACCGTGGTCGAATTGCTACAGGAAGGCAAGATCATTGGTTCTGAAACGTTCCGCTATACCGAACCGTTGACCTTGGTCGGCGTGTTGTTCCTGTTGTTAAGCCTGTTGTCGGCCGGCGGCTTGCGTTATGCGGAACGCCGCCTGCGCCTGCCGGGAGCGCCGCGATGAAGCCTGTCATCCATATGGAACGTGTCAGCAAGAAATTCGGCGAGCTTGCTGTGCTCGATGATCTGACGCTCGATGTGCCGGCTGGCCAGACGCTCGCAGTGATCGGCCCGAGCGGCTCGGGCAAGTCCACCATGCTGCGCTTGTTGATGGGGCTGGAGCGCCCCGATTCAGGAAAGATCGAAATCGACGGCGAGCCCATGTGGCGTGAAAAACCGAATGGACACTCTATCGACGTCAACCAATTGCGCCGGGTGCGCGCTAAGGTGGGCATGGTGTTTCAGCAGTTCAACCTGTTTCCGCATATGACGACGCTGGACAATCTCATGGTGGCTCCTATCCACGTGCTGGGGATGGAGAAGGCGGAAGCGGAACGTCGTGCCATGGAGTATCTGGACATGGTGGAACTTTCCGACAAGGCCCAAGTCTATCCGGGGCAGTTGTCAGGTGGACAAAAACAGCGCATCGCCATTGCAAGAGCCCTTGCGATGCGGCCGAAGATCATGCTGTTCGACGAGATTACCTCGGCCCTCGATCCCGAGCTGGTCGGGGGTGTGCTCGCCATTTTGCGCAAGCTCGCAGAGCGCCGCACGATGACGATGCTCATCGTTACGCATCAGATGGACTTCGCCGAACGCTGCGCCGACCGTGTGCTGTTTTTTGACCGGGGGCACGTGGTCGAAGATGGGGAAGCAAAAGCCGTATTTAAAGCGCCAGTGCAGGAGAGAACGAAAAAGTTTCTTGAAGCACTGACGGAACACGAAGCATGGACAAGGACCGGAGGATAACCGTCATGAAAATCAAATCTCAGAAAGACCGGGCGGCGCCATCCCCCCAATCTGCAGAAGGCGCAGCGCAGACCTGGGTGCGCAAGCCGGTATTCCCTCCAATCTCTACTGCCCCCAAACTCAATCGCACCTCGATGGTCGCGCGTCCCTGGGAACGCATCAAATTGTTTTCCGCACAGCGCCGCGAGCAACGTGATATAAAGCAAGATCATCAGCAGGAACGGCAACATGAGCGCCGCGCCGTGGCGCGTGAAGGCAGTTCACCCAAGCTGGTCGAATGGCAACGCGACGGCCGCATGCGCCGCGCCGTGCTGTTCATGCTGACCTTCGTTCAGACCGCCGTGGCCGGGGTGTTGACCATTGATTCGCTACCCATGCATGGCGACACGCTGCTCGAGCGCATGGTACTGATTTTATTTTCAGTGCTGTTCTTCTGGGTTTCAGCCGGGTTCTGGACTGCCATGGCCGGTTTCCTGGTGTTGATGCGCGGCGACCGGCACGGCATGGCCTCGGCCAAGGCGATCAAGCGTGAAGCTTCACAAGCTGAAAATTTCCGCACCGCCATTGTCATGCCGATCTGCAATGAAGATGTGGCCCGGGTGTTTGCCGGCTTGCGTGCCACCTACGAATCATTGGCCAAGACCGAGCAGGCGGGGCAATTCGACGTGTTCGTGCTGTCCGACAGCAGCGACTCCGACATCTGCACCGCCGAACTCGACGCCTGGTCTTCGCTGTGCCGTGCCGTCGGCGGCTTCGGCAATATCTTCTATCGCCGCCGCAAGCGCCGCGTCAAGCGCAAGAGCGGCAACATCGCCGACTTCTGCCGCCGCTGGGGCAAGAACTACCGCTACATGGTGGTGCTCGATGCCGACAGCGTGATGAGCGGTGAATGCCTGACTTCGCTGGTCGATTTGATGGAAGCCAATCCCGATGCCGGCATCATCCAGACTGCGCCCCGCGTTGCCGGCCGCGAAACCCTGTATGCCCGCATCCAGCAATTCGCTTCACGTGCCTATGGCCCGCTTTACACTGCCGGCCTGCATTTCTGGCAATTGGGCGAGTCGCATTATTGGGGCCACAACGCGATCATCCGTGTCGAGCCCTTCACCCGTCACTGCGCGCTCGCGCCGCTGCCGGGCAAGGGCCCCTTGTCGGGCGAGATCCTGTCGCATGACTTCATTGAAGCTGCGCTGATCCGTCGCGCCGGGTGGACCGTCTGGATCGCCTACGACCTGCCGGGCAGCTATGAAGAATTGCCGCCCAACCTGCTTGACGAATTGCAGCGTGACCGCCGCTGGTGCCGCGGCAACATGATGAATTTCCGCCTGGTGCTGGAGCGCGGCATCCATCCGGTCTACCGCGCGGTGTTTGCTACCGGCCTGATGGCTTACCTGTCTTCGCTGCTGTGGCTGACCTTCCTCATCCTCTCCACGCTGGTGCTGGCGACCGAGAAACTGATGCCGGCGGCGCAGTCTGTGGCGGCCGTGCCGCTGATTCCGGAATGGCGCGTGCTGCATCCGTATAACGCATTGGAATTGTTCGTCGTCACGACCAGTTTGCTGATCCTGCCCAAGGTCCTCGCCGTGCTGCGCATCTCCATGCAGGATGCACGCGAATTCGGCGGTGTGGGACGCCTGATGTTGTCCATGGTGCTGGAGCTGCTGTTTTCGGTGCTGTCTTCGCCGATCCGCATGCTGTTCCATAGCCGCTTTGTGGTCGAGGCGATCACGGGCAAGGCGCTGCACTGGAAGTCGCCGGCTCGCGGTGACGAAGAAACTACCTGGGCCGAAGCATGGAAGCGCCATGGCGCCCATACCTTGCTCGGCTTGAGCTGGGGTACGGCGATGTACCTGCTCAACCCCGGTTATGTCATCTGGCTCTTGCCCGTGGTCGGCGCGCTGGCCCTGTCGATTCCTTTGTCGGTGCTGTCGTCCCGCGTTTCCATCGGCAGCCGATTGCGCAAGCTGCGCCTGTTCCTGATTCCGGAAGAAGGCCAGCAGCCCGAAGAGTTGCGTGCGACCGAGGCTTATCACAATAATGCCAAGGCATTGCCGGGCTTTATCGAGGCTGTAGTTGACCCGGCCATCAATGCCCTGGTCTGCGCTTGCGGCAAGAAAGCGACCGCGCAACCTGCCGGCACCAGTATCGTGCGTCGGACGCTTTTGCATTCGGCCTTGCATGAAGGCCCGACCTCGCTGACCGCGCCGGAACGGCAAAGCTTGCTGAACGACCCGCAATCGCTGTTCCAGCTGCATCGCAACGTGTGGAACACGCCGGAGGCGCACCCGCACTGGCGTGAGTTGAGCAGCGGCGAATAGATGGAAGCGGTGTCAGCCGCGCGCTTTTTGCACGGCGTCGTCTACGCTCAAACCCCAGTTGGGGGAGACCGGCAAATCGGCCCGGGCCAGTACGGCCTGGGCCGCGTCCTTTACGCGGGCGAACATCACGCGCTTTTGCGCTTTTTTCTGGGCTTCGCAAAAGATCTGCAAACTCTCGACGCAGGAACTGTCAAGGTCGGGCGATTCTTCCAGGCTCAGGATGATGGTGGCCAAGTCCGGCTTGTCCGAAGCCAGCGTGCTGATCTGATGCAGGATGCGCTCGACATTGGCAAAGAATAGCGGTTCTTCAGGACGCACGATCAAAAAACCTGTCTCCGGTTTTGCATCGGCGTGCAGGCGCATGCTGACGAAATCATGCCCTTCATTGAAACGGCCCAGTTCGGACAGCCGCGATTCGGAAAAGCGGCGCAGGGCCATCACGATGCTGATGCCGATCGCCAACAGCAAGCCATTGACCACGCCAAGAAACAGCACGGCCAGCACGGCCGCCACCACCACGATGCGGTCGCGGTGCAGGCGGAAGCATGCCAGCAGCGGTTTGGGGTTCAAGGTATGGCTGACGGCGTGGATCACGATGGCGGCGAGCACAGCCTCGGGCGTGTAAGCAATCAGAGGCAGCAGCAACAGCACGATCACCAGCAGCACGGCGGCGGCGAACAAACCGGCCAGGCGGGAATTGGCGCCCGCTGCCTCATTGGCGGACGAGGCAGAATAACCTGCGCCCACCGGCATGCCCTGCATCAAACCTGAAACAAGATTGGCCACGCCGAGCGCGGCGAGATCGCGGTTGGGCGATACCGCGTCGCCATGCTTCATGGCAAAGCCGCGGATCGAGCCATAGCTCTCCGCATAGACGATCAAGGCCAGCGCCAAGGCCAATTCCCCGGTTTGCAGCCATTGCGACTGGTTCAATTGCGGCAGGTGCGGCATGGCTAGCGCAATCTCAAGATGCCCGACCAAGGCCACGCCGCGATCGTGCAGGCCCAGCCATTGGCAGAGCAGGGTGGCAGCCACGATGGCGATCAGGGCGCCGGGCAGCGATTTCTTGCGCCCGCAGAGCAGCAGCAACAGATAGGAGCCGACGCCGATACAGAGCGTGGGCATGTTCCACTGCGCTGCCTTGGCTAGCACGTCGAACAGCAGGACGAACACATTCGATGAAGAGGCCGACACACCGGCGACCGTTGGCAACTGCTTGACCACGATCACCATGGCAAGGCCGAAGGTGAAGCCGCGCAGCACCGGTTTGGCGATGAAGTCGGTGATGGCGCCGAGCCGTGCAAGCGCCGCGGCGATGAAATAGGCGCCGGCAGCAATCACCAAGGCGGTGCAGATGGCGATGCGCGCGCCGGCGTCGCCGCCGGCCAGGGAATTCGATGCTGCCGCCAGCACCGCGGCGGAAGACGAGGTGGCCGAGACGATGGCAAAGCGGCTGGTGCCGACCAGGGCGTAGCAGAGCAGGCCGGCAAACAGGGCAATCACCGCCATCTGCGGCGGGACGTTGGCGATGCTGGCATAGGCCACGGCTTCAGGCAACAGCAAGCCTGCAATGGCAAGACCGGCTATGAGATCGGCGATGGGGAGCCCGGCGGGCTTGGTCGAGGAAGGTGTCATGGTCAAAACTCTACCATGGCAGCGGAGAGCAGGGCAAAAGCCCGAACAGCGCGGGAAAGACCGCGCTATTCATCTGTTAACCAACGGAAAAAGGGGCGAATATCTGCTGATCGGATTTCAAAGCTTTCACTGCCACCACCAGGAGAATGCCATGCACAACGCCTCCAGCTTTGCTTCCGCGTCTTATTCCCAATCCATTTGCAAGACTACATCCTATATCGGGTCTGCTGCATCGCACGGCAGTTGTCGTGACGATGAAGGCGTGCCGGCATTTACCGACGAACTCATGCCTTTGCTGCAGCTTCCCGTGATGCCAGGTTATGTCGGGCAGGCGGCATCTTCCCAATTGACGAGCGTGTCGACCATTGTCGGTGTCGGCTATACGAGTTCCGGCAGCAACGGGGCGTCCACCGATTCGCTGATGCAATTGCTGCAGGGCCTGGAGTCCGAAATTGCGCAACTGGCCGGCGAATTGAATGGGGCTGCCAAACAGGGCCCGGCCAATGCCGGCGGCACGGCAGCACCGGCGTCAGGCCTGCATGGGGACTATGCCACACTGTACAGCGAAGCCATTGCGGATGTACAAGACAACACGTCGTTCGACCTTAAACTGCCCTCCGGTGAATCGCTCTCGGGCAGCTTTTCCTGGAGCGAACTCGAAGTCGCTGGTGACAACAGCCTGTTCACACCGGGCGACCCCAGCGCCCCGGACGCCGGCAAGCAAGCCTTTGAAAACTCGCTCGAACAATTCCTGCAATTGGCGCAAAGCGATTCGGGCAGCGGTTCGGCAGCGGGCCAGATCGCCAACTACACTACCAATACGTCGTTCAACGGCAGCAACTCGGCCATGGCCTGGTCCGGTTCCTTCTCACTGGCGCCGGCCGACGCAATCCCGAAAAGCTGATGCGCCGGCCGGGCCAGACCGTCAGTGTTTCACGACGGCGGTGGGGTTGGTGTAATACTGGATGATCTTGTTGGCCAGCCAGCCGTGGTCGTCGGTGTTGCTGAAGTTCTTGATCACGTTGGTGGTATTGCCGCCGCCCCAAAGGATTGCAAACACATTGTTGTTGGCCGCCAGCGTGAGCTTGCCGTTGTTGATGCTCCAGTTGTAATTGTTGGAGAGGTTGTTGTACTCCATCAGGTATTGCTTGTAGGTGGAGTTCGCGGCCAGGCAGTTATAGGCGGTGCTGCTGCAGGACACGGCATAGTTGGCCACGGCCGTGTTCGGGTTGGTCGAAGCCGGTCCGGCCACCATGTTCGACAGGTTGGAGGTCAGGTTGCTGTCGCCGAAGAAGTAGACCGGCGCCGTGGAAAAGACGTAGGAACCGGCCGTGCCCTGATACAGTTCAGGCGAAGCTTCCGTGGTGTTCGGAATGTGCGAACCGGGAATCTGCCACAACATGATGGGGATGTTGTTGTTGGCCTTGCTCAATTGGCCGACGCCGGAGAGGAAGTTGTCCCAGGACCGCGCGTTATAGAGCGTGGCCGCTCCCGGCGCGGCACTGTCATCCATTTCATAGCGGTCGAACAGGAAGAAGTCCGGGCCATAGCTTGCCGTGGTTGAAATCGCAGACGGTGCGTTGGTATTCAACCAGTTCGACACCGGTGTCGAGAAGGTCGAGGCTACCTGTGCCGCCGTCAGGTTCTGGTGCAACCAGAAGCCCGAGCCGATGGCCCACATATTGTCTTGCCAGCCGAAGGTCACGGTGCCCTTGGGCGCGAGCGTGCGGATCAGCCAGTTATTGGCCTGCACCCAGCCGGCGAACCCTGCAGCGAAAGTTGGCGTGGGGTAGGTGGTGGTGTTGTAGGTCGGGTTGCTGACGCAGTTGTTGAACCAGGTGCCGACCTGGCTCGTGGCGCTGCCGCTGGTCGTATTGTTGACGCTGGTGTTCCAGAACGGGTCGCCCTGGCCGTCAAAGCTCCACTCGGGATAGCCGTCTGCCAAGAGCGCCTGCAGGATCTGCACCGGGGTGCCGGTGTAGGTTTTGTTGAGATAGGGCGGGGCGGTCAAGCCATTCGGGTTGGAGGTGTTGGTGTAGCTGCGCGAAGTGGTCAAGAGGCACATTGCTTGCGCCACTGCCTTGTTCACGGCACCGGCCGGCAGCGCAGAATTGACCGAACCGATATAGCCATTCTGCTCGATGGCACCGAGCAAGTCAGGGTTCATCAACAAGGAGCCGTAGTAATTCTGTGAGTTGTAGCGCACCGGATTTGCGTACAGCATCATCGCATCCGCGCCCAGCGTGGCGAGGTGGCGGCCCATGACATAGGTCGCGCTGGGGTTCGATGTGCTGGCGCCGGCCGGGCCATTGGTGAAGTCGTCGAAATTCTGTCCGCCGCTCATCTGCGCCGTATATTCAACGATGGCCACACGGATGGCGCGCTTGTTCGCCGCCGAGAGCGAATTGAAGTCGTTGGTCATGCGGTAGGCATTGGTCGGCGGGTCGATCATGCCCGGGTCGCCGTTGCCGTTCACCCCGGCATATTTGAAGACCACGTCCACCGGTTTGCCGCCGAAGTCGTCATTGCCACCGGTCGAGGTTGCTGTTGCCGTGGTGGTGTCCGGACCGCCGATGGCGCCCATGGCGATGTAGCCGGGCCAGCCTGGAACGGTGCCTGCGGAAGGCGTAGGCGTAGGGGTTGGAGTGGGCGTAGGAGTCGGTGTTGGAGTGGGTGTCGGGGTCGGCGTAGGCGTTGGTGTCGGAGTCGGCGTGGGCGTAGGAGTCGGGGTAGGCGTTGGCGTTGGCGTCGAGCCGCATGCGCCATTCGATGTCCAGGGCTGACCAGTGCCGGCGCCACCATTGCTGGTTGAGGGATTGTTCCCCTGCGTCCACCAGTTGGCCGTGTAGTTCACGTTGGCGTAGCTGACCTTGGCGCCGCCCGTGTAAGCTGTACTCGATACCCAGGCCGGGTTGCAGGCAACGGCGGCCTTGACGCTGCGCGCGAGCTGCTTCTCGCTACTGTTAAGGGAATCGCCGGATCCGCTGCCGCCGCAACCGGCCAGCAAGCTGCTGATCAAACCCAGTGCCACGGTACTGCAAACCGCTGCTTTCATCGCTCTCTCCTCGATCATGAGTGTCATGCGCAGGCTCCGTGGCCTGCGTTGATTTGTTGTTGTGATCATTGATGCCTTGTCAAGAATGCGATTCCGTTGCTGGAGCGTCAAGTGGTTTTAATTGGGGAAGACCAATTGCTGACCACATTGCCCGGCGTTACGCCGGCAAGCGATTTGTGGTGATGCACTAGTGCGGCAGGATTCTTGTCCGACGCAGGCGCCCCTGCCATGAAAATGCGGCTGGTGCGGCGCAGCAATTGTTGCGGCGGCAGGCCGTGTCAAATGTTGGCCAGGCAGCGACGTCGCAAGCTTGCAGTCAGACCACTTTGATTCCGGTCTTAATGCGAAAAACGCTGCAGGAATTCGAGCGGCAAAGAAACTTTCATTGCTGGCAAGCGTCAGACAGGCTGTTACCTTGCTGCTGGAATGGTTCATGAAAAAGAAAAGCGTCAGTTATGTCCGTTCGCCGAAACGTGCCGAAACCTTGCTCGCGGCACGCAACATGAAAATGGCCAGGTCGACCCAGGCCTATGTCCGGGGCAGCACACTGAAATTCTATGAATGGCTGGAGCATACCGACAAGGCATTGCCGGAGGGTCCGCCGGTGTGGATTTGTGGCGACTGCCATAGCGGCAATATCGGTCCGATAGCCGATGCGTCCGGCCACATCGCCGTTGAGATTCGCGACCTGGACCAGACCATCGTCGGCAACCCCATCCACGACTTGATTCGCCTCGCTCTGTCATTGGCGATGTCGGCGCGTGACTCGAATTTACCGGGCGTGACAACAGCCTATATGCTCGAAGAGCTGATAACGGGTTATGAGCTTGCGTTCCGGCGCAATGGCGGCGGCTCGACCAACGTGGAAAGGCCGGACGCCGTCAGGCTGGTCATGAAGCAGGCTGTGCGCCGCTCGTGGAAGCATTTGGCCAAGGAGCGCATGGGCGGTCTCAAGCCCGAACTGCCTCTTGGCAAGCGCTTCTGGCCCTTGCTCAAGAAGGAAAAGGCCGCGATTGTCGACTTGTTTGCCAGTGAAGAGAGCCGCGCATTCAAGGAAGCGCTACACCCCGACGGCCCGGACATGGACGTGAAAGTGCTGGACGCGGCTTATTGGAAAAAGGGCTGCAGCTCGCTTGGCCTGCTGCGCTATGCGGTCTTGCTCAAATTTGACGGCGATGAAGCCGACGACAGCATGTACCTGGTCGACATCAAGGAAGCGGTGAAGACCATTGCACCGCGCTACGACGGCATCAAGCTGCCGCGTGACAATGCCATGCGTGTGGTGGAGGGCGCGCGCCACCTGGCGCCGCACCTGGGCGAGCGCATGATGGCGGCACGCCTGCTGGACCGCTCGGTATTTTTGCGTGAATTGCTGCCGCAGGATCTGAAACTCGAAATCGGGCAATTGACCCGGCAGGAAGCCAAAAACGCCGCACGTTTCCTGGGGCGGATCGTCGGCAGGGCGCATGCGCGCCAGATGGATGCCGCAACACGGCAGAGCTGGCGCCGTGAACTATTGCGCAACCATAGCAAGTCGCTGGAGGCGCCGTCCTGGCTATGGGACAGCGTCGTCAGCCTGATCGGCACCCACGAACAAGCCTATCTCGAGCATTGCCGGCGCTTTACGCCGTGATCAATCATGCCGTGATCAATGCATTGCGCATGCAGGCATCGATCAGGTTGTGCAAGCCTTGCCGAGACAGCGGAGCCGGCCCGAACAGCGTGCGATAGATGATGGGTGCCACCACACCATCCATGACGGCTTCTGCCGCCGGGGCAGCCTCACCGCGCGCAATGGCACGGTCGATGATGATCTGAATCTGGCTTTGCGTGAATGCCGCACATTGGCAGGGCACCGGGCTGTCGCCGCGCGCACTGCCCGAAATGACGTCGCGCATCATGCCAAGGCCGATCTCGGACGTCATTTCATCGAGATACAGTTCGGCCCATTGGCGCAAGTCGCTCCTGAGCTCGCCGGTGTCTTCCGGTTCGCCTTCCGGGCGCAACTGTTCCTTGGCCACGTCAGCCAATAATTCAGCCAGGTCACCCCAGCGCCGGTAGATCGTCGAGGGCGTCACACCGGCACGCGCCGCAATCAGGGGCACGGTCAATTCGGTGCGGCCGTGGCTGTCGCTCAACTCGCTGACCGCCTTGTGCACGGCCGCCTGCACGCGCGCGCTGCGCCCGCCAGGGCGGAGTCCTGTCTTGGTATTCATGGCGCCATGGTAGCGCAAAACCCCATTTGATGCATGTCTAACGCAAATTCTTAGCTTTTGGTATGATGGGGCCTTAACGCAATTTTTTAGCTTTTAAATTTGCAAGAAAGGCTGATCATGAACCGAGCCATTTCCAAGTCCGGGCCTACGGGGGTATTGGGCAACAATGCCGCCCTGTCGTTGCAAGCTGTCATTGTGGTGACCTTTCTGGCTGCGGCCGCTGCCCCTTCGCCCTTGTACGCACTCTATCGTGCCGCATGGGGGTTCTCTGCCCTGACGCTGACCGCCGTGTTCGCCAGCTATGCGCTGGCGCTTCTGGCAGCCTTGCTGGTGTTCGGCTCTTCCTCCGACCACATCGGGCGCCGCCCGGTGCTGTTGCTGGCCCTCGTGCTTGAAGTTGGCGCGCTGCTGCTGTTCTGGCATGCGCAATCGGTTGCCTGGCTGTTTGCAGCCCGCATCGTGCAGGGGCTCGCAACCGGCATTGCCACCGCCACGCTCAATGCCGGCCTGGTTGACCTGCATCGCGAGCGCGGCGCGCTGGTCAACAGCATGGCACCCATGGTCGGCATGGGCATCGGTGCACTCGGTACCAGCCTGCTGATGCAATATGCGTCGGGCCCGACCGCGCTGGTGTTTGAGTTGCTGCTGGTGTTGTGCGTGTTGTGGTTCGTGCTGTCCTGCTTCCTGCCCGAAACCGTGGCGCCGGTACCAGACGGCTGGCGCACGGTTTGGGGTTCGATGAAGCCTGCCGTGGCAATACCGGATGCGGCGCGCGCTACGCTGTGGCGCGTGATGCCGGTCAATTCCGCGCTGTGGGCCCTGGGCGGCTTTTATCTTTCACTTGGCCCCACGCTGGCGCGCAGCGTGACGGGCATCGCGTCGCCCATCGTCGGCGGCAGCCTGATTGCCACGCTGGTGTTCAGCAGTGCCTTGGCCGTGCTGTTCCTGCGCGGTTTCGCCCCGCGCAATGTATTGGTCGGCGGCGCCTATTGCCTTGGCATCGGCATGGCCGTCACCCTGGCAGGTGTGGCCTGGCACGCCAGCGTGCCGCTATTCGCCGGCACCGTCATTGCCGGATTCGGCTTCGGTGCTGCATTCAATGGGTCGATGCGCAGCCTGGTGCTGCTGGCTGCGCCACATGAACGGGCAGGCCTGCTGGCGGGCTTTTTCGCCTTGAGCTATCTCGCGTTCAGCGTGCCGGCCATGCTGGCAGGGTTGGCGGTAGGCCGTTTCGGACTGCAGGATACGGTGATGGGCTATGGCGCCATTCTCATTACATTGGTCGCGATTGCCCTATCGTCGATGCGGCATTCGAGACAAGTTTGATACGCCGGTGTGTCTATTCAGCAAAAATCCTGCTATAATTCGAAGTTCGTCGGGGCGTAGCGCAGCCTGGTAGCGCACTTGCATGGGGTGCAAGGGGTCGGATGTTCGAATCATCTCGCCCCGACCAAAGAAATCAAAGGGTTACGGGAACGTAACCCTTTTTCGTTTCTCACCCACGTAGCGATTTCGTAACTGCTTCATCGCCACCCGAAACCCGTCCCACCTTTGAAACATTCCCAGCATAGCCCGCCAGATGCTCATTCGTATAATGAGCATATCGAAGGACCATGTCAATCGACGCCCAACCACCTAACTTCTGCAAAACTGGCAGGGGCGTACCATTCTGCACATGCCAAGTAGCCCAAGTATGACGTAAATCATGCCAATGAAAGTCGGTAAGACCAGCGCGAGATACAGCGGTACGGAATGCTCTACCATTCGGGCGCAAAACCGGCGCACCACGAAAAGTGAAAACATGGGTAGGGTGCCGAAATAGCTGAGACCTTATCACCACCACCGCTTCATCACTCAAGGGAACATGAATACCCTTGCCAGCCTTGGCATTCACTGCATCAACCCAAACTATGCGCCGCTCGAGATCAACATGCGACCATCGCAAACCAGTAACATTCGACATACGAAGGCCTGTCTCAAGTGAAAACAAAACCATCGGCCTAACATGCTCAGGAAGCTCAGCAAGCAAGCACTGAGCCTCATCAAACGTCAGAAATCGTACTCGCTCCTTTGGCTCACGAAGAGTAGGCACTGCAGGCACAGACGAAAGCCACTCCCACTCATTCTGAGCCTTACGTAATATACGCGAAACCACCTGAAGACAACGATTAACCGTCGCATTCGACACACCATCGGCTTTACGACGCTGCTGTATCAAATTTAATCGACCACGCGTAATCTCATCAAGCATTAAACCATCCAAATGAGGACGCAACCAGGTTAAGTGAAACCTATCCGTATTCTGCGAAGATTTATGCGTTGCTTCATCCAGATATTTCACAACTGCTTCAATCCAGCTATATCGAGGTTTTGCGCCTAACTTCCTCTTTTGCCAGAGTTGCGCTTCGAGGATGTGCTCGTACTCCTTGGCTTTTTTACGATCGGAAGTGCGAGAACTTCGTTGTAACGTTTCACCGTCAACTGTGATTTTGACCCACCAGTACGGGGAGTCCTTTCGTTTGTAGAGCCCCGCTGGCCAGTCAAACTCCTCCACTTCTGGCCGGGTCAAATTCCCCCACCCCTGAGCACCTAGTTCCACTGTAAGGCCTGGCGCGACAGGGAGCAATCCCGCTGGCAGGACGTAACCTA
>Ga0134128_10001124_pt1 | contig 35535 bp, 36 predicted proteins | sample KB31754_FD_96462 | JGI IMG/M metagenome (GOLD analysis project Ga0134128, IMG submission 96462) | Terrestrial soil microbial communities with excess Nitrogen fertilizer from Kellogg Biological Station, Michigan, USA - KB3-175-4 | ecosystem: Environmental > Terrestrial > Soil > Unclassified ...
CCGGTCGGCAGCGGGCCCTACCGCATCGCCGCCGTCGATCCCGGTCGCTCCATCACCTATGAGCGCGTCAAGAACTACTGGGCCAAGGATCTGCCGGTGAACAAGGGCCAGTATAATTTCGACACGATGCGCGTCGACTATTACCGCGACATGTCATCGATGTTCGAGGCCTTCAAGGCCGGACAGATTGATATCCGCGCCGAATATACCGCCAAGGACTGGGCGACGCTCTACGATTTCCCGGCGGTGAAGGACGGCGCAGTGGTGAAGCAGGAAGCCCATCATCAGGTGCCGCAGGGCATGCAGGGCTTCGTCTTCAACACCAGACGGCCGGTTTTCGCCGATCCGCTGGTGCGGCGCGCGATCGGGTATCTCTTCGACTTCCAGTGGACCAACAAGCAGATCCTCTACAGCGCCTATAAGCGCACCAAGAGCTATTGGGAGAATTCCGATCTCGCCGCGCGGGGCCTGCCTCAGGGCGACGAGTTGAAGCTGCTCGAGCAGTATCGCGGCCGGGTCCCCGACGCGGTCTTCACCACGCCCTATGAACCCCCGGTCTACGACGCCAACGGCGACATCCGCCCGGGCATCCGCGAGGCGCTGAAGCTCTTTCAACAGGCGGGTTGGGTGGTCAAGAACGGCCGTATGGTCAACGCGAAGACCGGGCAACCCTTCTCCTTCGAATTCCTCAGCGACGAGCCGCGCATGGAGAAGGTGGTTCTCCCCTTCCTCGGCAACCTGAAGCGCATCGGCATCTTCGCGCAGATACGCAATGTCGACGCGGCGCAGTACCAGAACCGCGTGCGCGACTATGATTTCGATATGATCAGCGTGCGCTACGGCGCCTCGCTGGCACCGGGCACGGAATTGCGCGAGTTCTTCTCCAGCATCGCCGCCAACCAGCCGGGCAGCGCCAACACCGCCGGCGTGCGCGATCCGGTGGTCGACGATCTCATCGAGCGAGCGATCCAGGCCAAGTCGCGGCCAGCGCTCGTGACCATCGTCCACGCGCTCGATCGCGTGCTGCTCTTCGGCTATTACGTCGTGCCGAACTGGTATTCGGACTACTACCGCGTCGCCTATTGGAATAAGTTCGGCAAGCCAGCGACGCAGCCGAAATACGCCGATTCGCCTGCCGCCGTGATCAACGGTTGGTGGATCGAGCCGGGCAAGGCGCAGCAGGTCTCCGTGCGCCAGTCGCAGGCGAAGGCGGCAACGAAGTGAACTAGGAGCGCCGCCATGCTTGCCTATATCGTCCGGCGCCTCTTGCTGGTGATCCCGACGCTGTTCGGCATCATGCTGCTCAACTTCATCATCGTTCAGGCCGCGCCGGGCGGCCCAATCGACGAGGTGATTGCACAGATCCGCGGCGCGCATGGCGGCGCGCTCGCGCGCGTCACCGGCGGCGGCGCCGGCGAAGCGGGAGGGGAGCAGACCCGGGCCGGGCGCGGCATCGACCCGCAGCTCATCGCCGAGCTCAAGCACCAGTTCGGCTTCGACAAGCCGCCGGCCGAGCGCTTCCTGCTGATGATGGGAAATTATCTGCGCTTCGACTTCGGCAACAGCTTCTTCCAGAACGGCAGCGTCATCAGCCTCATCGCCGCGCGGCTGCCGGTATCGATCTCGCTCGGCCTCTGGACCACGCTCCTCAGCTATCTCATCTCGATCCCGCTCGGCATCCGCAAGGCGGTGCGCGACGGATCACGCTTCGACATCTGGACGAGCGGGGCGATCATCGTCGGCTACGCCGTCCCTTCCTTCCTCTTTGCCATCCTGCTCATCGTGCTCTTCTCCGGCGGCAGCTATCTGCAGTGGTTCCCGCTGCGTGGCTTGGTCTCCGACGACTGGTCGAGCTTCGGCTGGCCGCACCGCATCCTCGACTATTTCTGGCACCTGGCGCTGCCGGTCACGGCGATGATCATCGGCGCCTTTGCCAACCTGACCATGCTGACCAAGAATTCCTTCCTGGACGAGATCAACAAGCAGTACGTCGTCACCGCGCGCGCCAAGGGGCTAGGCGAGCGCCGGGTGCTCTACGGCCATGTCTTCCGCAACGCGATGCTGATCATCGTCGCCAACTTCCCGGCCGCCTTCATCAACATCCTCTTCACCAGCGCGCTGCTGATCGAGGTGATTTTCTCGCTGAACGGGCTCGGGCTCCTGGGCTTCGAGGCGGTGCTCAACCGCGACTATCCGATCATCTTCGGCACGCTCTACATCTACACCCTGGTCGGCATCGCGATGAATCTGGTGCGCGACATCATCTATATGTTCGTCGATCCTCGCATCGACTTCGCCGCGCGGCGCGCATGAGCACGTCCGCGCCCGCGCTTGAGCGCCGCTCCGATCGCATTCTGGGCCTGCGCGTGACGCCGCTCACCCGGCGTCGGATGGCGAATTTTCGCGCGAATCGCCGCGGCTTCTGGTCACTCTGGGTCTTCCTTGCGCTTTTCGTCATCAGCCTCTTCGCCGAATTCATCGCCAACGACCGGCCGATCGTCGTCTCCTATGCGGGCCATCTCTACTTCCCGGTCCTCGCCAATTATCCCGAGACCACGTTCGGCGGCGAGTTCCCGACGGAGGCCGACTACCGCGATCCGCATGTGCAACGCCTGATCGAGGCGCATGGCTGGATGGTTTGGCCGCCGATCCCGTTCCACTACGACACGATAAACTACGCGCTGCCCTCGCCCGCCCCCTCGCCGCCCGATGCGGTCGACTGGCTTGGCACCGACGACCAAGGACGCGACGTGCTGGCGCGCCTGATCTACGGCTTCCGCATCTCGACGCTCTTCGGCCTGACGCTGACGGTGCTGAGCTCCGTCATCGGCATCGCCGCCGGAGCGATTCAGGGGTATTACGGCGGGCTCATCGACCTTGGCTTTCAGCGCTTCATCGAGCTCTGGTCGAACATCCCGGTGCTGTTCCTGCTGATCATCCTGTCGAGCTTCGTCCAACCCAATTTCTGGTGGCTGCTCGGCATCATGCTCGCCCTCACCTGGATGCAGCTCGTCGATCTCGTCCGAGCCGAATTCCTGCGCGCGCGCAATTTCGACTATGTCCGCGCCGCCCGCGCGCTCGGCGTGTCGAATCCGGTGGTCATGGTGCGCCACGTTCTGCCCAATGCCATGGTATCGACGCTCACCTTCGTTCCGTTCATCCTGAGCGGCTCCATCACCACGCTCACCTCGCTCGATTTCCTGGGCTTCGGCCTGCCGCCGGGCTCGCCCTCGCTGGGCGAACTGCTGCTGCAGGGCAAGAACAATATCACTGCCCCATGGCTCGGCCTCACCGGCTTCTTCGTGCTGGCACTGATGCTGAGCCTGCTTATCTTCATCGGCGAAGCGGTGCGCGATGCATTCGATCCGAGGAAGGTCAGATGAGGACGCGGCCAGTTCACAATTTTCAGTTGTCAGTCACCTCTGCGGAAGGCTGAGAGCTGTGACAGCCCTTCTCTCCGTCCGCGATCTTCATGTCACTTTCGCTGTTCCCGGCGGGGCGGTGGAGGCGGTGCGCGGGATCTCATTCGACCTTAGCCGGGGCGAGACCCTCGCGCTGGTGGGAGAGAGCGGCTCGGGAAAGTCGGTGACCGCGCTCTCGATCCTCCAGCTTCTGCCCTATCCCGCGGCGAGCCACGCCCCCACGACCCGCATCGCCTTCGACGGCATCGAACTTGCGGGCGCGCGCGAGAGCACCATGCGCGACATCCGCGGCAATCGCATCGCCATGGTGTTCCAGGAGCCGATGACTTCGCTCAATCCGCTGCACACCATCGAGAAGCAGGTCGCCGAGACGCTCTACCTGCACAAGCGCATGACCCCCGGCGCGGTGCGGGCGCGGGTGATCGAGCTGCTGCGGCTCGTGGGTCTGAGCGAGGCGGAGAGGCGCCTCGATGCCTATCCGCACCAGCTCTCCGGCGGCCAGCGCCAGCGCGTCATGATCGCCATGGCGCTGGCCAACGAGCCGGACATCCTCATCGCCGACGAGCCCACCACCGCGCTCGACGTCACCATCCAGGCGCAGATCCTGAAGCTCCTCCGCGATCTCCAGCAGCGCTTCGGCATGGCGCTGCTGCTGATCACGCATGATCTCGGCATCGTCCGCAAGATGGCCGACCAGGTCCTGGTGATGACCAAGGGAGAAGTGGTCGAATCCGGCATCGTCGCCGAGGTCTTTGCGCAGCCGCGGCACGACTATACGCGCCACCTGCTCGCAGCCGAGCCGCAGGGCAGGCCGCAGCCGGTCGCACCCGACGCCACGGCGCTCGTCGCGGCGCAAGACCTCAAGGTCTGGTTCCCGATCCGCAGCGGTGTGCTGCGACGCGTCTCCGGCCATGTGAAGGCGGTGGATGGCATCGGGTTCGAGTTGCGCCGGGGCGAGACCCTGGGGGTGGTCGGCGAAAGCGGCTCCGGCAAGACCACGCTGGGGCTCGCGCTGCTGCGGCTCATCGCCGGCGAAGGTCTGATCCGCTTTGACGGACAGCGGCTCGATGGCTTGTCGGAACGGCAGATGCGGCCGTTGCGGCGCGAGATGCAGATCATGTTCCAGGACCCCTTCTCTAGCCTCTCGCCGCGCCTTTCGGTGGCGCAAATCGTCGAGGAAGGGCTCAAAGTGCACCACATCGGCCGCAACTCTGCGGAGCGGCGCGCGCTCATCGAGCAGGTGCTGCTGGAAGTGGGCCTCGATCCCGACTCTACCGAGCGCTACCCGCACGAGTTCTCCGGCGGGCAGCGCCAGCGCATCGCGATCGCTCGCGCCATGGTACTGAAGCCGCGCTTCGTCGTGCTCGACGAGCCGACCTCGGCGCTCGACATGTCGGTCCAGGCGCAGGTGGTGGCGCTGCTGCGCGAGTTGCAGCGTCGCCACGGCCTCTCCTACCTCTTCATCAGCCACGATCTGCGCGTGGTGCGGGCGCTGGCGCACCAAGTCCTCGTGATGAAGGACGGCAAGATCGTCGAGGCGGGAGCGGCGCAGCAGATCTTCGAGCGCCCGGCCCATGCCTATACCCGCGCGCTGATGGCGGCCGCCTTCGACCTCGAGGTGGTGGAGAGCGCGGCGACGGCGCAGTAGACTGGTACCGAATGGTCCTGTTGTTCCTCTCTGCGGCCGATGATGCCACCCAATGGCGGGCGGAACTCGCCAAGCATATTCCCGATCTCGAACTGCGCATCTGGCCCGATCTCGGCGATCCCACCGAGATTGAGGCGGCGCTGGTCTGGCGTCCGCCGGCCGGGCTGTTCGAGCGCCTGCCCAATTTGAAGCTCATCGCCTCGCTCGGCGCCGGTGTCGATCACGTTCTGACCGATCCCGCGCTGCCGCCCAGCATTCCCGTCGTCCGCCTGGTCGATCCCTATATGACCGCCGCGATGAGCGAATATGTGCAGCTGCAGGTGCTGCGGCTGCATCGCGGCGAGCCCTTCTATCTCGCGCAGCAGCACGCCCGGGTGTGGCGGCCGCGGCTGCAGCCGAACGCGGCGGAGCGCCGCGTCGGCGTGCTCGGTCTCGGCGTGCTCGGCGGCGACGCGGCGCTGAAGCTCAAAGTGCTGGGATTCGACGTCGCCGGCTGGAGCCGCACGGAAAAGAAGCTTGCCGGAATTCCGACGTTTCACGGTGCCGAAGGCTTGGTGCCGTTGCTCGCGCGCTCGGAAATTCTGGTCTGCCTGCTGCCACTGACTCCGGCCACCGAGGGTATTCTCGATGCACGGCTCTTCGCCGCCCTGCCGCGCGGCGCGATGATCATCAATTGCGCGCGCGGCCGCCATCTGGTCGAGGCCGATCTCGTCGCGGCGCTCGACAGCGGGCAGATCTCGGCCGCCGTGCTCGACGTCTTTCGTGACGAGCCGCTGGCGCAGGACCATTCGTTCTGGCGGCACGAGCGCATCTTCGTGACGCCGCATGTGGCGGCGGCAACGCATGCGCCGACGGCAGCGCTCGCGGTGGCGGAGAATCTCCGGCGGCTCAGGGAGGGCCGGCCGCTGCTCAACCGAGTTGGCGCCTCAGAGGGCTATTGAACGCTCGTAGGGCACGATGGCGCCGCGCTGCTGCTGCTCGAGGCGGCGGCTCGCCGCGGCGACGCTCTCGGCGAAATCGCTGAGAAAGACCGAGCCCTTCACCGTGCGCTGCACCAGCACCGAGCGGCGGTCCTGTTCGTCCCGCCGGCGCCGCGCCAGACCCAGCATGCCGAGCCGGTCGAGCGCGCGCGTGACGGCGGGCTTTGAGATGCGCAGCAGCGCGGCAAGGCCGCGTACCGTATGCGGCGGCGGCGTCAGATAGACGGTAAGGACGATGGCGAGCTGGCGCGCCGAGAGATCGGGACCCGCGCTGCGCACAGTGTCGACCAGAACATTCCGCCAGAGATCCAGCGCCTGAGTGGGCTTGAGCTCGGCCATCCTTAGTCCTCGCCCTCCGCTGCCATAATCGGCAATTCTCGGCGAGGCACGGTTGAGGAAACGTAAAGGGAGCGTGCTTTCCCCTGGAACCGCAGGAGACAGGGTTAACCCGTCACCCGGCGAAGCGCTGCGCGATCAGGCGGTAGAGCGCGCGCAAGGCCAGCGCCTCGCCGCCCTCCGGTCGTCCCGCCCGGCTCGTTGCGTTCCAGGCGTAGGTGTCGATATGCGCCCAAGGCGTCGATTTCGAGACGAATTCCTGAAGGAAGAGAGCCGCGGTGATGGCGCCGGCGAAGGCGGATTCGGAAACGTTGTTGATGTCGGCGATTCTGCTCTTCAGCAGCTTGCGATAGGGCTGCCAGAGCGGCAGGCGCCAAAGCGGATCGTGCTCGGCCTCGCCCGACCGAGCGAGCTCGGCGGCAAGCGACTCGTCCGGCGTGAAGAGCGCCGGCAGCTCCGGTCCGAGCGCGGTCCGCGCGGCACCTGTAAGCGTCGCCATGTCGATGAGCAGCGCCGGGCCTTCACTGTCGGCCTCGGCCAGCGCATCCGCCAGGATGAGGCGGCCTTCGGCATCGGTATTGCCGACTTCCACCGTGAGGCCCTGGCGCGAGCGGATTACGTCCATGGGACGGAAGGCGTTGGCGGAAACCAGGTTTTCGACCGCCGGCACCAGGAGCCTCAAGCGCACCGGCAGCGCGGCATCCATCACTGCCGCGGCGAGCCCGATCAGCGTGGCGGCGCCGCCCATGTCCTTCTTCATGAGGCGCATGCCGCTGGCCGGCTTGAGGTCGAGCCCGCCACTGTCGAAGCAGACGCCCTTGCCGACCAGCGTGAGGCGCGGAGCGCGCGCATCGCCCCAGGTCAATTCCGCCAGCGCCGGCGGCCGCGCGCTCGCCCGGCCGACCGCATGGATCAGCGGATAATTCTCCGCCAGCAGCGCGTCGCCGGCGATGATGCGGCATTGCGCGGCATGGCGCGCCGCCAGCTCCTCGACGGCCCCGCTGAGCTCGCCCGGCCCCATATGCTCCGCCGGCGTGTTGATGAGGTCGCGCGCCAGCGCGATGCCGCGCGCCAATCTCTCCACCAGCCCGCGATCGGCGGCGCGCGGCCAGAGCAGATCGGCAAAGCCGCGCTTCCGCGGCTTGTAGCGGGTAAAGGCATAGCAGCCGAGCGCCCAGCCCAGCGTCAAGCGCGTCGCCGCGGCGGCATCGGGCTCGGGATCGAGGCGGTAGCTGCCCTCGGGCAGCGCGTCGGGAAGCCCGGCCAGCGCCCAGGGATCCTCGCTTGCGGCAACACCGACCAGCACGCGGGCAAGACCACCCTCGGCTGCCGGCAGCAGGGCAAGTTTGCCGGGCTCCGCGGTGAAGCCGGTAGCCTTGATCCAGGCGCGGGCCCTTTCGTCGAGCGTGCCCGCCCGCGCGGCGAGCTCCCCGGCTGTTACCGGCGTAATCGGCACTGCGCCCGGCGCCTCGGTGACGAGATGGGACAACACGAAAACTGCCTCCTGAGACCGCCCTTCCGACGCCGCGGGCCGGCGGGCGGGTTGCGCCGCATGCCCGGCACCGCCAGAGTGGCCGGGTTCAAGCCCGCGAGGATAGCCGATGGCCGAGTTCACCATCTATATCGGCAACAAGAATTATTCCTCCTGGTCGTTGCGCGGCTGGCTGATGCTGAAGCAGACCGGCGCCGCCTTCGACGAGGAGGTGATCCCGCTCGACCGCGAGACGACCCGCCCCGAGATCCTGCGCCGCTCGCCCTCCGGCAAGGTGCCGGCGCTGCGCGATGGCGAGGTTCTGGTCTGGGAATCGCTGGCGATCGGCGAATATCTGGCCGAGCTTTTCCCGGCAGCCCGGCTTTGGCCGGAAGCGACGGCGGCGCGCGCGGTCGCGCGGGCGGTGAGCGCCGAGATGCACGCGGGCTTCGCCGCGCTCCGCCGGGAGCTCCCGATGAATCTCCGCGCCTCCTTCCCGGGGCGCCCCGTCAGCGCCGAGGCCCGGGCGGATATCGACCGCATCACCGCGCTCTGGCGCGATTGCCGGCGCCGTTTCGGTACGGACGGCCCCTTCCTGTTCGGCCGCTTCACCATCGCCGATGCGATGTTCGCGCCGGTGGTCAGCCGATTCAGGACTTATGCGGTGACAGTCGACGCGGAGGCACAGGCCTACTGCGACGCGATCTGGACCTTTCCGACCTTCGCGGCATGGGCAGAAGCGGCGGCCCGGGAGACGCTGGTGATCGCGCGTTGGGAATTCGGGAAGACCCCGACTTTCCCCTGAACAGGCGCTGGCTTTCATGCTAAAAGCCCGCGCTCCCCCGGGCGGGCAACGAAGAACCGGCCACAGCCGGCGAGCACGTCGAGAAGGAAGAGGTCATGGCATTGGACAAGACTGCCCTGCCCAAGGGCTTGGAGATTCGCGGCGCCATCCGCGCGGGCTATGAGCGCATCCTGACGCCGGAGGCGCTGGGCTTCCTGGCCGAGCTCGAGCGGAAATTCGGCGCCGGGCGCCAGGGGCTCTTGGCGCGCCGCGCCGAACTCCAGGCTCGGCTCGACGGCGGATGGAAGCCCGATTTCCTCGCCGAGACCAAATCGGTGCGCGATGGCGACTGGACCGTGGCACCCATCCCGAAGGATCTGCTCGACCGGCGCGTCGAGATCACCGGCCCGGTCGATCGCAAGATGGTGATCAACGCGCTCAATTCCGGCGCCAGCGTCTACATGGCGGATTTCGAGGATGCGAGCACGCCGAGCTGGGACAACCTCATCGATGGCCAGATCAACCTGATGGACGCGGCGCGGCGCGCCATCACTTTCGAAGATCCCACCAGCCGCAAGCATTACGCGCTCAACCCGAAGACCGCGACCTTGCTGGTGCGGCCGCGCGGCTTGCACCTGCCTGAGGCGCATCTGCTGATCGACGGGGAAGCGATGTCGGGCTCGCTGTTCGATCTCGGCCTGTACGTTTTCCACAACGCCAAGGAGCTCGTGAAGCGGGGCACCGGCCCCTACCTCTACCTGCCAAAGCTCGAGAGCCATCTCGAGGCGCGGCTCTGGAACGACGTCTTCCTGCACGCCGAGGCGAGACTGGGATTGCCGCGCGGCACCATCAAGGCCACGGTGCTGGTCGAGACCATCATGGCCGCCTTCGAGATGGACGAGATCATTTACGAGCTGCGGGAGCATATGGGCGGGCTCAATTGCGGCCGCTGGGACTACATCTACAGCGTCATCAAGAAATTCGCCGAGGATCCGGCGATGGTCCTGCCCGATCGCGCGCAGGTGACGATGACGACGCATTTCCTGCAGAGCTATGTGCGCCTGCTGATCAAGACTTGCCATCGCCGCAACGTCCATGCGATGGGCGGCATGGCGGCGCAGATCCCGATCAAGAGCGATCCGGAGGCCAACGCCGCGGCCATGGCCAAGGTGCGCGCCGACAAGGAGCGCGAGGTGAACGAAGGCCATGACGGCACCTGGGTGGCGCATCCGGGCCTGGTCGGCATTGCCAAGGAAGTCTTCGACAAGGGCATGCCCGCGGTGAACCAGATAGCCCGCAAGCGCCAAGACGTGCACGTCACCGCCGCCGATCTGCTGAAAGTGCCGAGCGGCACGATCACCGAGGCGGGATTGCGCTCCAACATCAATGTCGGGCTCGGCTACGTCGAATCCTGGCTGCGCGGCATCGGCTGCGTGCCGCTTTACCACCTCATGGAGGACGCCGCCACCGCCGAGATCAGCCGCAGTCAGGTCTGGCAGTGGATCCGCCACGGCGCCAAGCTCGAGGACGGCCGGAAGGTGACGCGCGCGCTCGCCCACGCGACGCTCGACGAGGAGCTCGAGAAGCTGCGACAGGGCGCCCCCAAAGGCCACCGCTACGAGGACGCGGCCAAGCTCTTCCGCGAGCTCATCGACGCCGAGCGCTTCACCGAGTTCCTGACGCTGCCGGCCTATCGGCAGATTGTCGAGGAGGGGGCCTAGACTTACGGGTGGCGCCTCTCTCGCCGGCGGGAGAGGGGCATTCCAACGCTCAGCCTGGCGCGCCGAAAGGCAACTCCTCGCGGGCCAGCTCGTCGATCTCCTGCGCATCGCGCAACAGCTCCGGGCTGTGCACTGGGCCCGATTTGGCGCCGAAGTCATGCGCCCCCAGAATCTGAGTGACGCCGCTTGCCTCGTCGCCGAGCGGCACCAGCAGCCGGATGCTGGTCATCCTGCGGCCATGGTCCCAGCTGAACACCGCATGCGAATACACCGGCACCTGAGAGCGGCACACATGGCGGATCAGCGAGCCGAAGAACGCCAAATATTTTCCGCTCAGTACTTCTTCGTCGAAGTGGCCGGTGGCGTCGCGGCCAAAGCGGTTCACCACTTCCGTGCCGGTGAGGCGCCAGCGGTAGCGCGCGCCGCCATCGAAGACGTCAAGCAGCATCAAATTGGGCAACACGAAGCGCGGCAGGTCGACCGGGTCGATATCGGCGCGGCGCGGCATGGACCGCGCGCCGCACCGCGTCGCGCAATACTCGTAGACCGCGCTCAACAGGGGCGTGTCTTGCAGAGTGACGGGCATGGCTTCCCTCCCGGCCGACCCCCCGAGCCGACCGAGCGGGTATGCTACTGAGGCAGACGCAGTTCTGCCATCCGTTCCTTTCGGGAGAGGCGAGCCCTCGGCCCGGTGCCCCCGAGCGGCGGGAGTGCCACCGACATGGACGGGAATCCGCGGCTTGCCCGTACGGGCGGCGGCCCGATTGACGCAACACGCGAGCAGCGCCGGCTCAGAAAACGGCGAGCGATAGAGCGGAACAAGCCGCCCGGCGATCGGTTTTCCCGGCAGATCGACAATCTGGGCAGCGGAGGCCTTGAGATGGCAAGCATTGCAGCCGCCGAGGAGGAGGCGGAGACAGGGCCTTCTGCGCCACCGGAGGTGACCGCGCGCCCGATCGCGCGGCGCGCCCTGCTCGGTGCAGCGACGGCGCTGGCAGTGACGGCGGCGTTCGGCGAGACGGCGGCGGCGGCGCCGAGCGGCGATCGCACGCTCGCCCTCTACAATCCCTACACCGATGAGCATTTCCAGGATGTCTACTGGTGCGATGGCTCTTATGTCGCGAGTTCGCTGCACCGCGTCGACTGGCTGATGCGCGACTTCCATCAGGACAAGGTGGCGGTGATGGATCCGGCGCTGCTCGATCTGCTGCATCGGATCGCGTTGCGCCTCGAGACGCGCCGGCCGTTTCACGTCCTGTCGGGATACCGGACGCCGGCAACGAACCGGATGCTGCGCATCGAGGGCTACGGAGCAGCGCTCCACAGCGAGCATCTTCACGCCAAGGCCGCGGATATCTGCATCGATGGAGTGAGACTCATTCATTTGCGGCGCGCCGCCCTGTCGCTCAAGGCGGGCGGAGTCGGCACCTACTGGCACTACCGTTTCGTTCATGTGGATGTGGGGCCGGTGCGTCACTGGTAAAGCGGAACCGCCGCTCTCCGCAGACTGTTTTTCGCAGAAGAGTGGAAAGCAGCAGCGGAGTTGCTCATGAATTGGGATCGCATCGCGGGGAACTGGAAACAATTCACCGGGAAAGCCAAAGAGCACTGGGGAAAACTCACCGACAGCGATTGGACAATGATCGCCGGCAAGCGAGATCAGCTCGTCGGCAAGGTGCAGGAACGCTACGGCATTGCCAAGGACGAGGCGGAAAAGCAGGTATCCGAGTTCGAGCGCAGCTACGAGCAAGTCTGATCCGCGGTATCAAGGCGATCGAGGCGGAGGGTTGCGCCCTCCGCCTTTCGCTTACCCCGATTTTCCGAAGCTCAGCCCCGCGCGGTGGCGATCGATTGGAAGCGCGCATCGCCGTCGCGCGCGATCTGCTCCACCAGCGCCACCTCCCAATCGAGATAGGCGTTCATCGCCTTCTCGACATCGGCGCGCCGATCATAAGGCCGATACCAGGCATCGAGCGGCACATCCGCCATGTGCTCCTCCCCCGCGGCGAGCGGCAGCCCGGCGGCGCGCCACGCGGCCGTGCCGCCGGCAAGCACCCGCACCGGACGCTTGGTGAGCACCTGCAGCTCGGGCGCGGCCAGCGAGGCGAGCACGCCGTCGCGTGAGGTCAGCACCAGCGTGCCCTGCTCCGGCAGCCTAGGCAGCGCCTCGGCGAGCCGCGCGCGGATGCAGAACCACGCGCCCGGAATATGCTGCTCGCGATAGACGAGGCTGGTGTCGAGATCGATTACCACCGCCTCGCCGCAGGCCTGAAGCTGAGCCAGCTCGCGCGCCGGCAATGAGGCGACGCCGTCCCCGAGGCCAAGCACGCGGACATGCTCCGGTCCGGCCTCGGCGACACCCCGGGACCGATCGAGCACATAGACCTCGCGCAGCCCCATCTGCACGAGCCAGGACCCGGTCATCCGCGCCCGCACGCCATCGCTGTCGATCAGCACGACGCGCGCGTTCAGCGTCGCCATATAGGCGTCGGTCGCCTGAACGAGCTGTCCGCCTGGTGCTAAGCGCGCGCCAGCGAGGTGGTCCTGCGCATACTCCTCGGGCGTGCGCACATCGAAGAGATAGAGGCTGCGCTCCTTGTGCTCTCGGCGGAACTGCTGCAGCGTCTCGCGGTCGATGATGCGCAGCCCGATACGCCCGGCGAGCCGCGCAGCCGCGTCGCGCGCCTTTGCAGCGTTCTCCGCACTCGGCTCCGGCGCATGGGTCGTGCGGCCGTGGTCGAGCGCAAAGCCCGCCAGATGCCAGCCCATGGTGCCGTTCTTCAGCGCGACCACGCGGTTGGGCACGCCGGCATTGATCAGCGACTGCGCCCCGATGATGCTGCGCGTGCGCCCGGCGCAATTGACGACGACCAGGGTCTCGGGCGAGCGCACGACCTCGTGGAAACGGTAGACGAGTTCGCCGCCGGGACAGTCGATGCCGCCGGGAATACTCATCTTGTGGTACTCGTCCATCGGCCGGCTGTCGAGGACGACCATGTCGGTGCCACCATCCATCAGCGCCTTCACCTCGGCAGCGGGGAGGCGCGGGGTTTCGGCGGCATGCTCGATGAATTCGCCGAACGCCTTGCTCGGCACATGGACGCCGCTGAACAGCTCGTAGCCGGCGTCGCGCCAGGCTTTGACGCCGCCTGCCAGCACCGCCAGATTGCGGTATCCCCAATGCATGAGCTTGCGCGCGGCGCGCGGCGCGAGCCCGTCATCATCATCGCACAGCACGATGCGCGCACCGCGCCGCGGCACGAGCTGATCGATGCGCAGCTCGAGCCGGCTCAGCGGCAGCGAGGCCGCGAAAAGCAGATGGCCCTCAGCAAAGACACCCTCCTCGCGCAAATCGAGAATGGCGAGCTCCTCGCCGTCGCGCAGCATCGCCTTGAGCTCGGGTGCCGGCAGGAGCGGCGCGCGGATGTCAGGCGGCGCGCCGAAGGTGCTGTAGCTGCCGCCCTCCGCGCCGGCGAAGAAGATGCGCCCGGGCAGATTCTCGAGACTCATGCCGTAGAGATGCAGATGGAGCGACGGCGTATCGCCGGTGACCTCGATGGTGTGGAAATCGTCGGGCAGGAAGGCGCAGGCATTGCCGCGCTGCACGGTGAGGTCGCCGGTCTTCACGAGCCGGCCGACGCCGGGCTCGGCGCGGTTGTCGACCCGCTCGTAGAAGACGTTGTGCTCGTCGCCAAAGACGCCGGAGATCACCGCCCAGGTCGTATGGTTGTGCGGCGGCTGCGCCTTGCCGGAGGCCCCCGCCGAGGCGTAGAGCGCAAAGCGCCGGTCCGGATCCTCGGCCAGCCGGTAGACCCGACCATGGCCGTTTCGCGACAGGGGAAAATGCTCGGGCGGAAAGAGGTCGCGGCGCGCGGCGAGCTCGATCAGCACCGGCTTCAGCGCTTCGAGGGCCGCGCGGGTGACGCCGTGCTCGGCCTCGATCCGGCGCACCCGCTCGAGCGCCTGCTCGATCGCGACGCGGCGCTCTTCCATCAGCGACATGGTTTCCTCCCTCGCTGTTCGAGCCATGCTAGTCGGGCACGCGGCCGCGCTCAATCGAGCCGACGAACCGTTCTTGGCGTCAGGCCGATCGTTGCTGCTAGCATGGGGCGCAAGACCGGGAAGTCGAGGAAACGTTCATGATGGAAGGCTTCACCCGCCGCGAAACCCGCACCAGCGGCGCCACCATCGTCACTGTCACCGGCGGCAAGGGGCCGCCGCTGCTGCTGATGCATGGCAATCCCTTCACCCATCTCTCCTGCCATGCGGTGGCGCCGGTACTCGCCCGCGATTTCACCGTGGTCAGCACGGATCTGCGCGGCTATGGCGACAGCTCCAAGCCGCCTGGCGGCGAGCGTCATGAAAATTATTCCTTCCGCGCCATGGCGCAGGATCAGGTGGAGGTGATGGCGGCGCTGGGATTTCGCCGCTTCGCCGCAGCAGGACATGACCGCGGCGCGCGCGTGCTGCATCGCATGTGCCTTGATCATCCGGATGTGGTGGCGCGCGCCGCCTTTCTCGACATCCTGCCGCAGCACCATCTGCTCAGTCACATCAATCTGGGCTTCGCCGTCTTCTCCTATCACTGGTTCTTCATGGTGCAGCCCTACGATTTCCCGGAGCGGCTGATGGGCGCCGATCCCGAATATTTCATCCGCCGCAAGCTGGCGAAGACGCCGGCGGGGCTCAGCTTCTTTAAGCCCGAGGCACTGGCCGAGTACATTCGCTGCATTAAGAATCCGGCGACGATTCACGCGATGTGCGAGGATTACCGCGCCACAGTCGGCATCGATCTCGAGATGGACACGGCCGATGTCTCCGCCGGCCGGAAGGTCACCTGCCCGGTGCTGCTGTTGTGGGGCGCCACCGGTGGCGTGGGCAGACACCACAAGCCGGCCGAGGTCTGGCGGAGCTACGCCACCGATATCCGCCGCGCGATGGCGCTTCCCTGCGGCCACTATCTGAGCGAGGAATGCCCGACCGAGACGGCGGCCGAGCTCCACGGATTCTTCTCGGGCTAGAAAGAGCACCACCCGCTTTCCGCGAACGGCTCCAGCGTTAACCACGCGACGCGCGAAGAATCTCCCGATTTCGGGGATAAAAATCCTTACGCCTCTAGGTTTTCGGACTTCGACGAAGGCACTTGATGCCGATCTCCAGTGTTTGCACTAAAATATCGGAAAAGGGCGGAGGAAGCGGAATGCGCATCTATACGGTTACCCGAGGGGAGCGGCCGCTCGCCGTGGTGCGGGCGAGTGATCCGGCGGAAGCGATCGATACCGCTGTCGATCTCTATCCCGGCAACGTGGCGCGTTCGGCGCTCGAGGTGCGCGAGCCCGACGATGCGGAGATGGTCGGCTGGCTCGAGCGGCGCGACGATTACGTGATGGAATCGGCATCGGCCGCCTGAGCCGGCGAGGATGAGCGGAGCGCCCCCCGCGCTGCGCTTCAGCCATGTCGGGCTCTTCGTCACCGACATGGCCCGCATGCTCGAGTTCTACTGCGACGGGCTCGGATTTGTCGTAACCGACCAGGGTCGGCTGGGCGGGGCGCTCCTCACCTTTCTGACGCGCGAGCCGGGCGAGCATCATCAGCTCGTGCTGGTGGAAGGGCGTCCCGCCGGGCTTCCCGGCCGGATCGTCAATCAGCTTTCCTTCCGCGTCGATGCGTTGAGCGATCTCATCGCCTTCTGGCACCGCATCCGCGAGCGCGCTCCGGCCGATCTCGTCGCCGTCACGCACGGCAATGCCTGGTCGGTCTATTTCGGCGATCCCGAAGGCAATCGCATAGAGGTCTTCGCCGATACGCCATGGCACGTGAGCCAGCCCGTCCGCGAGCCGCTTGACCTCGAGAGCGGCGAAGCCGCGATCCTGGCGGAGACGGAGGCGTTCTGCCGCGGTCGGCCCGGCTTCCGGCCGATGGCCGAATGGCGGCGGGAAGTGGCCGCGCGGCTCGCAGACCAGGGCTGAGCGCAGGAGCTCCTCGCACCCATCGACGGCGCTGCTGATCCCTTGATAAACTGAGCGAAACGGCCCGGCGCGGGGCCGATCCGAGGGAGGGCGGCCATGACCACCAGTGTTCTCGACCCCGGCACGATCCGGGTGCATCGACGCGGCAGCGGCCCGCCGCTGGTGCTGCTGCACTGCCTCGGGGTGGACCATCATCTGTGGGACATCGCCGCCGCGGACCTCGAGCGGCAGTTCACGCTGCTCAGCTACGATTTCCCTGGCCATCACGAGACGGTGCTGCCGGGCGCCGGCTACACGATCGAGGACCTTTCGATGCAGCTCAGCGCGGTGCTGACTCGCGAAGGCGTGAGCCGCGCCTATCTCGCCGGCATCTCGCTGGGCGGGCTGGTGGCGCAGCATTTCGCCGCGACGACGCCACACCGCGTCGAGAAGCTGCTGCTGCTCGACACGACGCCGCGCTACACCGACGAATCGCGGCAGATGTGGATCGAGCGTGCCGCCGTGGCGCGCGAGAAAGGCGTCGCCTCCTTCGTCGACGGGCTGCTCAAGATCTGGTTCACCGGCGCCTTCATCGCCGCCGATCCGCCGGCGGTGCGCTATGTGCGCGACACGCTGAGCCGCTGCTCCGGCGAAGGCTACGCGCTGGCCTGCGACGCGCTGCGCATGGCCGATCTCCGTTCGCTCGCGCCGCGCATCGCAGCGCCGACGCTCGTGCTCTGCGGCGACCAGGAGCTGCCGCCCTTTCAGGAGGCGGCGCGCTGGCTCACCGCTACCATCCCCGGCGCGCGGCAAGCGCAGCTGAAGCCGGCGCGGCATTGCTCGATTCTCGAGCAGGCCGAGGAATTTCAGCGACAGGCGCGCACGTTCCTCGTCTGATCCCAGCATTGCCAGACATCGGCGGAGGCAAGAACTCCCATGCAGTTCGGTCTTTTCGGCGGAGCACGGGCGAAGCGCGGCGGCCCCAGCGGCGACAGCCACGGCTATAGCGACTTCATCGACTATGTCTGCGAGGCCGAGCGCCTCGGCTATCGCAGCATCTTCCTGGTCGAGCATCATTTCACCGGCCATGCGCAGGTCTCGGCCTCGCTGACCCTGCTCAGCTATCTCGCCGGTCGGACCAACCGCATCCGCCTCGGCACGGCGGTGGTGGTGTTGCCCTGGCACAATCCGGTGCTGGTCGCCGAGCAGGCGGCAACGCTCGACCTGCTCTCGAACGGAAGGCTCGATTTCGGCGTGGGCAAGGGCTACCGCGATTACGAGTTCAGCGGCTTCTGCGTACCAATCGAGGAGGCGACCGAACGCTTCGACGAGGCCATGGAGGTGATCCGCAAGTCATGGACCAGCGACGGCCGCTTCTCACATCACGGCAAACGCTGGAATTACGTCGACGTCGTCGTCGAGCCGACCCCGGTTCAGCGCCCGCACCCGCCCTTCTGGCTCGGCGCGGGCAGCGCCGAATCGATCCGCCGCGCCGCGCGCGAAGGCTACAATCTGCTGCTCGACCAGATCGCCTCCACCGATCTCATCATCGAGCGCGTCGCGATCTTCCGCGAAGAATGCGCGCGAATCGGCCGGGCCTACGACCCGATGATGGTGGGCGTCACGCGCGGGCTGCAGATCGTGCGCAGCAGCGAGGAACGGCAGAAGGCGCTGCAGACGCGCATCCAGGTGATCCGCAATATCGGCACGCTCGCCCGCGGCCCCGGCGCCGAGCGCTACGCCGATCCCAACTTCACTGCGGAAGACGACGATGCGCCGCTGCTGGGCACGCCCGAGGAGATCATCGCGCGGCTGAAGCGGCTCGAAGCGGGCGGCGTCGGCTATGTGCTGCTGGTCGATCCCGCGCCGTCGCCCGCGACGCTCGCTGCCTTCGCCCGCGAGATCATGCCGGCGGTCGCGAGCTAGTTCCCGGACAGGTTCCCCGCCGCCTCGCGGCACCAGCGGTCCCATTCCGGCTCTTCGCCGAAGCGCGCCACCAGGAAATCAACGAAGCTACGCAGCTTGGCCGAGAGATGCCGGCCGGGCGGATAGACCGCATAGAGCGCCGCCTCGGGCGGCGCATAACCGGGCAGGAGCCTTGCCAGCCGCCCCGCCTGCACGTGCTCGCCGGCCATAAAGGTCGGCAGCAACGCGATGCCGATGCCGCCGAGCGCGGCGGCGATGAGGATATCGCCGTTATTGGCGAGCAGCCGGCCCGAGACGCGCACCACCTCGTCCTCGCCGCCGGGGCCGACGAAATGCCATTCCTCGGCGTTTGCCGCGTAGGTGTAGAGCAGGCAGCCATGCGCGGCGAGGTCGTGCGGGCGGCGCGGCGCGTCGTGGCGCGCGAGATAATCCGGTGAAGCGCAGGCGACGAAGCGGATCGGCGCCAGCCGCCGCGCGATCAGGCTCGAATCGGCGAGCCTGCCGATGCGCAGCGCCAGATCTACGCCCTCCGCCAGCAGATCGACATAGCGGTCGCTGAGGCCGGTCTCGACGGTCACCTCGGGATAAGCTGAAAGATAGGCGGCGATGGCCGGTCCGACATGGCGGGTGCCGAAGGAGAAAGGCGCGTTGAGCTTGAGCGTGCCGCGCGGCGCCGCATGGAGATCGCTCGCGGCGCGGTCGGCGTCCTCGAGATCGGCGAGGATTTGCCGCGCACGCTCGTAATAGCCGCGGCCGACTTCGGTCAGGCTGAGGCGGCGCGTCGTCCGGTTGAGGAGCCGCGCGCCTAATCGCTCCTCGAGGGCGCGGACATGCTTGCTCACCATGGCCGGCGATAATCCGAAATGACGCGCGGCGGCTGCGAAGTTGCGGCTGTCCACCACTTTGACGAAAACGGCGAGCGTGGTGAACCGGTCCATGCATCACCCGCGGGATTGTTGAGCGCAGGAGCAAGATGCCCGGCGCAGCGCGGCGATTATAGAGCAGCTATGCGGTTCGCGCCCGCTTCCTCCGCCCGAGTGGAAACTACGGACTTGTCCGTGCGGCGGCTGCCAACAGATGATATCGCATGGTTGATTCCGGGACTCTTCCCATCCCCGACCTGCCGCTCGAGGTCGAACTCAAATTCGCGCTTCCGGCGAAGGACCTGCCGCGGCTGCTGCGACACGAGCTGCTGGCCGGCGCGAGACCCCGCCGGCAGCTCATCGCCAGCACCTATTTCGACACGCCGGATCTCGCGCTCCGTGACCGTGCGTTGAGCCTGCGCATCCGCAAGAACGGCCGGCATTACGTTCAGACGCTGAAGGCGAACACGCCCGCGGTGCCGGTGCCGGTCGAGCGGCAAGAATGGCAGTCTCCCCTGACCCGGGCGAAGCCCGATCTTTCGCTACCGGAATTGCAAGAGCGGCTGGGCGATATCGATCCCCGACAGCTGCAGCCAGTCTTCGTCAGCCGCATCCGCCGCAGCACGCGGGTGCTCCACCCCGATCCCGCGACGACCGTGGAACTGTCCTGCGACCGCGGTGAGATCGAGACGCCGGCGGGGGCGCGGTTGCCGGTCTGCGAGCTCGAGCTCGAGCTGAAGCGGGGCGAGAGCGACGCGCTCTTCGAACTTGCGCGTGCGCTCAACCGAAAGCTGCCGCTGCAACTCGAGACGCTCAGCAAAGCGGCGCGCGGCTACGCACTCCTCAGTGGCGATGATGCCGAGGCGGCGAGGCGTCAGATGCGCCTCCTCGTCGCGCCGGAAACGCCGACTCAGGAAGCCTTCGCTGCAATCGCCGAGAACGGCTTGCGCCACATGCTGGCCAATGACCGGGCCGCACGCCAGGGCGATGTCGAAGGCGTGCACCAGATGCGAGTGGCGCTCCGGCGACTGCGCGCGACGCTCAAGCTGTTCAAAGCCATCATCCCCGAGGAACGGCGCAGCTATGCCACGGGCGAGACTAAATGGATCGCCGCCACGCTCGGTCCGGCGCGCAACTGGGATGTCTTTGCCGGATATCTCGCGCCGGTGGCCGCCGCTTTTCCCGGCAATGCAGGGCTGGGCGCGCTGGCCCAGGCGACGGCGCAGCAGCAGGAGATCGCCCACGCCGCAGTGCGCGATACGGTCGGTTCCGGCCGCTACACCGATTTCGTGCTGCAGATGCTGGATTGGCTGAGCCGGCCGCAGCGGCACGAAGCTGCTGCCGAGGCCTCGCTGCTGACCACGACGCCAATCCGACAGCTCGCCGCCGCGCTGCTCGAACGGCGCTATCGCAAGGCGCGGAAGCTCGCCAGGAAATTCGGCGAGCTCGGCGCGGAGCGGCGCCACAAATTCCGGATTGCTCTGAAGGAGCTGCGCTATGCCGTCGATGCGCTGGCCGGGCTCTACGACCGCAAGGCGGTCCGGCAGCAGAGCCGGCGGCTGGCCGCGCTGCAGGACGATCTCGGCCTGCTCAACGACATCGCCGGGATGCACCGGCTGCTCTCCGAACTGGTGCCGGCGGAGGACGCCGCCGGGATCGGCGAGGCTGCGGCGACGCTGCGCGGCTGGTACGGCAGGGTCGCTGCCGAATGCGAAACCAAGCTCGCTCGCCGCGTCTCGCGCTTCCTCAAGGCGAAGCGGTTCTGGCGGCAGGCAGAAGCGGCCTGACCGCCGCAGAACCACCGCTCATTTGAGCCGCTGCACCGCACCTTTGGCCAAATCGAGATCGGTATATTCCTCGACTTGAAAAGCGGTCTTGAGAAAGCCCAGGCGATGCTGCAGCTCGACGTTGGCCTGCAGCGCCGCAAGATCGGGCAAGCCGTTCGGATTCCGGTAGTAGTCTTTCTTGGTGAAGATCCAGCCGCGGAACCGCTCCGGCGGCAGCTTCGTCGCCTTGGCGACGATCGCCACCGCCTCGTCGTGGTTGGCAGGATCGAGATAGAAGCGGCGTGCGCGCAGCGCGTCCTCCATGAAGTCGGCCATCGCGGCGCGGTTCGTATCGAGATATCCCTTGCGCGCCGCCCAGAGGATCATTTGCGTCCGGCCGACCGCGTCCTTCTGCGTGAAGAGCGTACGCGCCATCCCGCGCAGCTGCGGATCCCAGGAAAACGGCGTCACCGCGCAGATGAGATCGGCCTTCTTCTCGATCAGCACCGCCTTCATGTTGGGCAGGCCGATCTCGATGATCGTGACGTCCTTGCGATCATCGAGCCCGTGGCGGCGCAGCATCGCGCGCAGCGACATGTCGACTGCGCTGCCGGCGCCGTTGGTGGCGAGCACCTTGCCCTTGAGGTCGGTGACGGTTTTGATGGGGCTGTCCTTCAGCACCATGTATTCGTCGGTGTAGTAGCCGGGAACCCCGTCCTGGAACTCGTCGGCGATGGCGCGCAGATCCGCCATCTTGGCGTTCTCGATGGCGAGCGCGAAGGAGGAATAGGCGAGCGTGCCAATGTCGAGATCGCCGGTGGCAAGCGCCGTGATCATCTCGGGCGTGCTGGAGAAGTGCACGTCTTGCATCTCATAACTCTGCCCCAGATGCCGGGCGATCCCCGACTTGGCGAACAGGATCGAGGCGAGGTTGGCGCCGGCGACGACCCAGGCGATACGGATCTTGGGCGGCGTTGCGGCGCGCGCGATGCGGCTACCGAGCACCGGCAAGGCGCCCGCAGCAGTCAGAATCCGGCGTCTGGAAATGCGCATGCCTCTTCCTCCCCTCGCTCGTTTCGCCTCGTCCCGAGCCCGGCGGCTCCGGCGCGGCGCTTGGGCAAAAGTTTAGCAGCCAGGGGCGTGGTTGCACGTGAAAGAATTGCCAGGGGCGCGGCGCTCGACTTTTGCCGGGATTGAGCCACCATGCCCGACAAGGACAGGATCGGGGAGGAGGCCATGATCAGCGGCACACACCGCTATTTCCTGCAGGAGCGGGTGATCTACGGCAAGCCGGCGGACGCGGCGATCGCCGAGGAGGCGGCGGCGCTGGGCGCGCGCCGCGTCTTCCTCACCACCACTCGCTCTCTCGGCGGCGAGGACGGGCTCGCCGCCGCCGTCGCACGCATGCTGGGCGAGCGCCATGCCGGGACCTATGGCGCCATTTCCGCCCACTCGCCACGGGACGCGGTGATCGCGGGCGCCGCGCTCGCGCGCGCGGCCGGCGCCGATTTACTGGTGGCCGTCGGCGGCGGCTCGGTCATCGACGCCACCAAGGTGATGCTGCTCTGCCTCTGGCACGGTCTCGAGACGGTCGATGCCCTCGATGCCTATCGCGGGGCGCGCGGCGTCGATCCCAGCCGCCGGCCGCCGGGGCTCGACGGCGCCATCCGCATGCTGGCGGTGCCGACCACCTATTCGGCGGCCGAGTTCACCTATATTGCCGGCGTGAGCGACACCAGGCGACGGGTCAAGGAGCTCTATGGCCACCCGCTGTTCGCGCCGCAGGCGGTGGTGCTCGATCCCGCCGCCACGTTGAGGACGCCGCCGGAGTTGCTGCTGTCAACCGGAATGAAAGCGGTCGACCACGCGGTCGAGCGCCTCTCGATGCTCGATACCAACCCCTATTCCGACGCGACAGCCGCCGAGGCGCTGCGGCTTTTGACCGCCGCACTGCCGGCAATCCGGCGCACGCCCGAGGCGCTGGAGCCCCGTCTCCAGGGACAACTCGGCATGTGGCTTTCCATCACCGGCGCGGCTTCCGGCGTCGGTTCAGCGGCGAGCCATGCCATCGGTCATACGCTCGGCGGCTCCTACGGCATTCCGCACGGCATCACCTCCGGCCTCACCTTGCCGGCAGTGCTACGCTGGAACCGCACGGTCAATGCCGAGCGACAGACGCAGGTGAGCGCGCTCATGGGCGCGCCCGGGCGGCCCGCCTCCGAACTGGTGGCGGACCTCGTCGCGAGCCTCGGACTTCCCGGCAGGCTGCGCGATGTCGGCATCAAGCGCGAGGATCTGCGCCCCATCGCCGAGCACACCATGCACGACCCGCCGGTGCGCGCCAATCCACGGCCGATCACGCGGCCGGAGGATATCCTGGAGATTCTCGAGCTGGCCTGGTAGGGCGAGGCGCTCAGGAGACCGCGAGGCGATAGGCATCGCCGTCACGGACCACGCGGCCGGCCGTGGCGCCGGCGAAATGCGTGCCGATGACCAGGGTCGGCGTGCCGGCGAGCGCGGAAAAGAGCCGGCGCCGGGTCGCCACCGCTTGCGCCGCATCATGATCGGCCGCCGAGGACCAGTCGAGCCGCGCCATCTGGCAGGGATGATGGATGAAATCGCCGGTGATGAGCGCCTCCTCGCCCTCCGACGCGATGCGCAAGCTGACATGGCCCGGCGTGTGGCCAAGGCTCGGCACCAGGCTCAGCTCCTCGTCGATGAGGTGGTCGGTCGCGACGAGGTCGACGAGCCCGGCATCGAAGACCGGCGCCACCGAATCGTCGAAGACCGCGGCCGCACTCTTATCCTCCCGCCGCGCGCGCCAATGCTCGTACTCGACGCGGCCCATGAGGTAGCGCGCATTGGGAAAGGTCGGGACCCAGCGGCCATCCACCAGCATGGTGTTCCAGCCGACGTGATCGACATGGAGATGGGTGCAGAGCACCGTGTCGATCGACTGACGCGCATATCCGGCGGCGGCGAGATCGTCGAGAAAGGCGGTCCGCAAGCCGTTCCACCCCGGGATCGCGCGTTGCTGCTTGTCGTTGCCGATGCAGGTGTCGACGACGACGCGCCGGCGCGGCGTCTCGACGATGAGCGCGTGCACGCTCATCTTGAGCCGGCCTTCCGCGTCGGCGAAATGCGGCCTGAGCCAGGCGATCGGCAGCACCGCCTCGCGCGTCGCCTGCGGAAGGATGAAACGGCTGCCGCCGACCGCCTCGAGTTCGACGATCTTGGTGACCGTGACCGCGCCGATCCGCCATCGCATGGCCGCGCTTCCTCCCCAGGCGAAGTCTAGCGCCGAAGCGACGCGCGGGGCGACTCAGCTCCGCTCCACCTCGCCGGCGGCGCGGTCGAGTATCTCGGTGACCCGGCGCACCTGCTCGGCATCGAGCGGGCCGCGGCCGAGCCTGATGCGCAGCGCCAGGCGGAGATTGTGCATGGCGCGCAGGATTTCCGGCGCCGGGCCGCCGCCGAAGGCCTGGGCCGCCTCGGCCATGCGCGCCAGCACCTGCTCCACGGCCGCATGATTGGCGACGAGAAAAGCCCTCCCCTCCTCGGTCACGGCATAGGCTTTCTTGGTGCCATCGCCCTCGGCCAGGCGGATTTGGCCGAGCTCATCGAGCATGGTCAGGGTCGGATAGATGACGCCGGGGCTCGGGCTGTACATGCCACCGAATTTTTCTTCGATGGCCTTGATCAGCTCGTAGCCGTGGCGCGGCTTCTCGGCGATCAGGTGCAGCAGCAGATAGCGCAGATCGCCATGGTCGAAGACGCGGCCGCGCATGCCGTGCCGGCGGTGCCGGCCGCCGAATTCGCCGGCAAAGCCGCGGGCATAGCGGCGCTCGTCGCAGCCGCCGCCCGGGTGGAAGTGTCGATGGAACATGATTACCTCGATAGAGTTTCGATATATCGAATTGTAAGATATATCGAAATCATATCACGTCAAGCCCCTGGCAAACCCATTGACGGCACGGCCCCTGGCGGACGAAATCACGCCCGCGAGGGAGGGATCGCGCATGGAGTTGCAGCTCAACGGCCGGACGGCGCTGGTCACCGGCGCCAGCATGGGAATCGGCCGCGCCATCGCGCGCGGGCTCGCGGCGGAGGGCGCGCGGCTTGCGGTAGTCGCCCGGCGCGGCGAGTTGCTCGAGAGGCTGGCCAGCGAGATCGTGGGCGCCGGCGGCACGAAGCCGGCGATCATCGTGCAGGATCTCATGGCCGAGGACGGCGCGCGGCGCATCGCCGCCATGGCCCTCAAGGCGCTCGGGCCGGTCGATATCCTGGTGAATTGCGCAGGCGGCAGCCGCCCGATGCCGCTCGATGCGCCGGAAGAGCGCTGGGAAGAGGCGCTGACGCTCAACTTCACCCGCCAGCGTCAGCTCACCCACGCGCTGCTGCCGCACATGATGGAGCGGCGCTGGGGCCGCGTCATCAACATCACCGGCAAATCCGAACCGGACAAGCTCAACGCCGCTTTCGCCGCCAAGGCTGCGGTGCATTCCTGGGCAAAGGGCCTGTCGCGCGATGTCGGCCGGCATGGCGTCACCGTCAACTCGATCGCGCCCGGCCGCATCATCAGCGAGCAGATCCTGCGCAACTATCCGCCCGAAGACCGCAAGCGCTTCTCCGAAACCGAGATTCCGGTCGGCGAATACGGCCAGCCCGAGGATCTCGCCGTGCTGGCCGTGTTCCTCGCCTCGCCGCTGGCGCACTACATCACCGGCACCGTGATCCCGGTCGATGGCGGCCTCAGGCGCTACCAGTTCTGACTAGAGAAACACGACGCGCTTCGGTACGGAGACGAACAGCAGCGAATCCGCATGCGCGTCGACGGCGTGCGACGCACCGGGCAGCGTATAGAGATAGTCTCCGCCGGTGAGCCGCTTGTCGCCGACCGTCACCTCGCCGGAGATGACGTAAAGCTCCTCGCCGCCGGGATGCATGTGCTCGCCGCCATGCGTGCCCTTGGCCATGCGCACGAAGATCGTCGCGCCGCCTTCCGCCTCGCGCAGCACGGCATACTCGATGCCGTCGACACCGCTTTCGATCCAGCGGCTCTTGTCCAGCGCGCCAGCGACGATTTCCGCCATCACCACCTCCCTCGACTCCGGGTGTGATATTCATATCACTTATGCCCGCCTGTCAAGCGTCGCCGATTGCGCGTCGGCTGCGCCGCGGCTATCACCGGCGCTCATGGCGAAGCGCGCGGCAGAAGCGGGCAAGACGCAAGCCGAGACGGCTGCAAAGCTCGTCGCGGCGGCGGCGCGCGAGTTCAATCAGCACGGCTTCGACGGTACCGACAGCAACAAGATCGCGCGGCGTGCCGGCTTCGCGCCACAGACTTTTTATCGCTGGTTCCGCGACAAGACCGCGATCTTCCTTGCCGTCTATCGCGCCTGGGAGGACGAGGAAGAGCGCGTGATCGGCGGATTGCTGGCGAAGCGCGCGCCGACGCAGACGCTCGTCGATGCCATTCTCGATCACCACCGCAACTACCGCCTGTTCCGCCGCAGCCTGCGCCAGCTCACGCTCGAGAACGAGGCGGTGCGCAAGGCGCGGACGGAAAGCCGCTTGCGTCACATCGAGCAGACGCGGCGCTGGGCTGGCGCCGGCGCGCGCCCTGCGGCGGAGATCGCCGCGCTGGTGCTGCAGATGGAGCGACTCTGCGACGCCGCGGCCGAGGGCGAACTGGCGGAGCTCGGCGTCGACGAAGAGACGGCGCGCGACGCGGTGATCGAGCTGCTGCGCCAGGTCAGACGCTGAAGCACACCGCACGGCAACGAGAGGTGGCGCAGCCCTGCTGCGAATGTGACTGTTGCGCCGCAATTCAACCATCAAAATGTCGCATGACATCGCTGTCAGGATGGTCTATTCACGCGGGCGCCATCTTCGCAGTGTGGTGAGCCCCTTTGTCACGCCTCATCGAGTTCGGCCTGTCGGCCCTGCTGGCCGCCGCCTTGATTGGCTGCGCGCCGGATTACTCGCCCAACACCTATGACGCCAATGCTATGCAGCACGCCAACAAGGTGGAGCGTGGCGTGGTCGTCGGCTATCGCGAGGTGAGGATCACCGCCTCCGGCACGGTGGGCGCGGTCACCGGCGGCGCCGCCGGCGGCATTCTCGGCGCGCAGGGCGAGAGCGTCGGCGTGCCTTCGGCGCTGGGCGCAGTCGGCGGCACTCTCATCGGCGGCATCGTCGGCACGGCGATCGAGCATGCGAGCGACGACACGACCGGCTGGGAATACATCGTGCGCGAGACCAACGGCGATCTTGTCTCGGTGACACAACGCCAGCCGCAGCCGCTCGCGATCGGCCAGAAAGTGCTGGTGATCGCCGGCAACCAGGCGCGCATCATTCCGGATTATTCGGTGGCCGTCGATCCGCCGAAAGCCGATGCGGAAAAAGCGAAGAAAGACGCGCAGGAGAAAGCCGCGAAGCCCGAAGCCGCAGCTACGCCAAAACCGGCAGCCGCGGTGACAGCCACGGGCGAACCGGCGACGACGCCGAAGCCCGACGCCGCGGCGAATTCAAATCCCGCGCCGGCGAGCGCCAGCGCCGCTCCGGCTCAGCCGGCCGCCGGCTCGTCGCCGAGCGCGGCGACAGCGAACGCGGCACCGCCGGCTGCGGCAACCCCACCGTCCGGTGCAAGCGGAGCGCACTCAGCCCCGGCGAGCGCCGAGGCCAGTCCGCCGGCCGCAACCGCACCGCCCACGCCGCTCGCCCCGTCAGCCACCGCGGCAAGCTCGCCGAGCCCGCCCGAGAACGCGGCACCCGCCGCTTCGGCGCCGGCGACGGCCGCATCGAGCGGGACCACCGCCTCGACGCCGGCGAGCGCGCCGCAAGCCGGACAGAGCGGCACAAGCGCCACGCAATAGCGCAGCCACGGCGCAGCTATTGCGACGGAAAGCCGGAGCGCGTCACCCAATCGATGACGCCGAGGCCATAGAGGAACATAAGCCAGAAGAAGCCGCCGCCGGCGAAGACCCATTTGAGCGACGGCGGCCCGCGCAGCCGCATGAACACCAGGAAGATGATCGCGGCCTGCATTGCGGCGATGCCGAAATTGACGAACGGATGAAAGAAGCCGAGGTCCAGGTAGGCGCTCAGCACGCTCAGGCCCAGCAGCAGCATGAGTACCAGCCAGGCGATGACATAGGGCAGGATCGGCTCGGGCTTCTTCGTCATGTGATGGCGCGCCCGAGCGGATATATCGCGGCGAAAAGAAAGACCCAGACGGTATCGACGAAGCTCCAATAGAGCCCAAGCACTTCGAGCGGCGAATAGTAGTTTGGCGAGAACCGCCCGCGCCGGGCGTGCCAGCTCATCACCAGGATGGCGCCGATGCCGATCGTCACATGCACCGCGTGGAAGCCCGTCGCGATAAAGTAGAAAATCCAGAAAAGCTCGGCCGGCGAGTGATAGCCTGATTTGAACAGGAAGTTGACGCTCGGAACCGTGCTTGAATTGTAATCCTGCACGTATTCGTAGCCTTTAACGCCGAGGAAGCAGAAGCCGAGCGCGGCCGTTACCAGCAACAATACGAGAAGCGCCCGCTGCCGCCCCTCCTTGGCGGCGTTGACCGCCAGCACCATGGTGAGGCTGCTGGTGAGCAGGATCGCGACATTGATGGCGCCGAGCAGGATCTTGGTATCTGCCGCGGCGAGCCGGAACTGCTCCCAATAGATCAGGCGGTAGATGTAGTAGGTGAAGATCAGCGCGCCGAAGAACATCACTTCGGTGGCGATGAAGACCCACATGCCGAGCTGCGCGGTCTCGGTCTGCTGCTCGAGCGTGGCGAATTGCGGCTCGGGAGCAAGACTACGCATGGGCGACGCCATCTTGCGAGACGAAGCTCCCATCCTCGGGATTGTATTGATAGGGTGCCGCCTTCACGACCGGCGTGCGTGCGAAATTCTCCTTGGGCGGCGGCGAGCTCGTGCTCCATTCGAGCCCGGTGGCACCCCAGGGATTGGCCGATGCGCGCTCGCCCCAGAGGAGCGACCAACCGAGATAGAAGAGCGGCAGCGCATAGGCGACGGCGAGGATCGACGCGCCCGCCGAGGACAGCACGTTCCACTCCTGGAAGGCCGGCGGATAGGCGTAGTAGCGCCGCATCATGCCGAGATAGCCCAGGATAAATTGCGGGAAGAAGGTGAGGTTGAAGCCGAGAAAGGTCAGGATCGCCGCGCCGCGCGCCCACATTTCGGGATAACGCCGGCCGGTGATCTTCGGCCACCAGAAATGCAGCCCGCCGAAAAACGCGCTGACCGTGCCGCCCACCATGATGTAATGAAAGTGGGCGATGACGAAATAGGTGTCGTGCACATGCACGTCGACCGGGAGCGTCGCGAGCATCAATCCGGTGAGCCCGCCGATGGTAAAGAGGCCGACGAAGCCGAGCCCATAAATCATCGGGGCGTCGAAACTGATCCGTCCCTTGTGCAGCGTGGCCGTCCAGTTGAAGACCTTGATCGCCGAAGGCACCGCCACGAAGAACGTCATCAGCGAGAAGACGACCGCCGCATAGACCGAGATTCCAGCGGTGAACATATGGTGCGCCCAGACGAAGAAGCTGATGACCGCAATGCCCATGATCGCATAGGCCATGCCGCGATAGCCGAATACCGGGCGACGCGCGTAGCAGGCGATGAGCTCGCTTGCCACGCCCATGGCCGGCAGGATCATGATGTAGACGGCAGGATGCGAATAGAACCAAAACATGTGCTGAAAGAGCAGCGGATCGCCGCCCAGCGCGGGATCGAACACACCGACTCCCATGAAGCGCTCGAGCGCGACCAAGGCCAAGGTCATGGCCAGCACCGGGGTCGCCAGCAGCATGACGATGCTCACCGCGTAAATCGCCCAGACGAAGAGCGGCAGCCGCATCCAGGTCATCCCCGGTGCGCGCAGGCGATGAATGGTGACGACGAAATTGAGTCCGGTCATGATGCTCGAGAAGCCGTTCACGAAGACGGCCACCGCCGCGCCGATGACATGCCCATTGGCGAAGAGCGTCGAATAGGGCGTATAGAAGGTCCAGCCGGTGTCGACGCCGCCGACGAAGAGCGTGTAGAGCAGGAAAAGGCCGGACAGGTTGAAGACGTACCAGCTGCCGAGATTGAGCCGCGGAAACGCCAAATCATGCGCGCCGATCATCAGCGGGATCAGGAAGTTCCCGAGCGTCGCCGGGATCGACGGAATGAGGAAGAACCACACCATGACGATGCCGTGCATGGTGAACATGCGGTTGTACATGTCGGGCTGCAGCAGGAGGCCGTAAGGGCTGAGGAGCTGCAGCCGGATCAGCATCGCGCCGATGCCGCCGATGAAAAAGAAGAAGGTGATCGAGGCGAAGAACAGCAGGGCGATCCGCTTGTGGTCCTTGGTGAGGAGCCAGGAGGCGATCGTGTGCTCCTCGGTTAGGTAGCTGGTCGGCAGGTCGGCGGCGATGGCGGTCATGGCGAGGCCTGCTGCTGGCGGGAGAGCGATTGGATGTAGGCGACGAGCTTCATCAGATCGTCCTCGCCGATCTGGCCGGCGAAGGAGGGCATGATCGGCGGATATCCCGCCACCTGGATATGACTCGCGCCAAGCAGGATGCAGTCGCGCAGATAGCGCTCATCGGCCGTCGTGGTCGTGCCGTCCTGCAGGTGGACGACGCGGCCGTAGAGCCCGGTGAGAGAGGGCGCGTGCACAGTGCTGTTGGCGCCGTGGCAGCCGCTGCAACCAAAGGAGCGGAAGAGCTGCTCGCCCTGCTGCGCCAGGGATTTGTGCACGCCCTGCTGGCTGAGCCATCGCGCGTAATCCGCCTGGCTCTGGACCACGATGTCGCCGATCATGTGCGCGTGCTGCGTCCCGCAATATTGCGCACATTCGAGGCGGAAGCGGCCGGTCTCGGTCGGCTTGAACCACAAGGTCTGGTACTGGCCCGGCAGAACGTCGTGCTTCACGCGGAAGGCCGGCACGAAGAAATCGTGGATCACGTCTTCGGAAGTGAGGAGGAGCCGGACGACCTTGTCGACCGGCAGATGCACCTCGTTGATCTCGCGCTGACCGCCCGGATGCTCCGCCTTCCACATCCATTGCTTGGCAACGACATAGATCTCGAGATCCGGATGCCGCGGCGGCTCGTAGAGCCAGAGATACATGTTGGCTCCCCAGACGAAGAGCGCCAGAAACACCGCGAGGCTGCCGGTCGTCCAGGTGAGCTCCCAGTGCCAGGTCTTCTTGACGAGATTGCTGCGGTCGGCGGCGCTGTTGCGGCGGTAGCGCACCCCGAACACGATCATCATGCCGAAGACGAAGCAGAGGATGACCAGCGAAAGCGAGAGCTCGCCGATGAAGATCTTGTCGATGCTCGCCGCCGTGTTGGACGCGTCCGGCGGCCAGAAGGGAAGCCACTGCACGGCGCTATCTCGCCTTCGTCCGGCTCAGCATCGCGACCATGGCGACGATGCCGAGAAGCGTGAGCCCGCCCGCGATCCGCATCGCCGTCATGACCGGCGCGTCGTAGCGGCCTTTCGCGGGATCGTAGTGGAAGCAGAGCAGCAGCAGGTCGGCTGTCGGCGATGAGATCGCCCCCTGCCCCGCATCGGTGAGCGCGAGCCGCAGATCGAGCGGCCGATAGCCGATGCCGAGGATGTAGCGCGCGATCCGCCCATCCGCTCCGACGACGACCACTCCCGCCGGATGGGCGAATTCCCGGCTCTCCGCGTCATACCGGTAGCGGAAACCGGCGACGTCGGCGATGCGACGCACTGCGGCTTGCGTGCCGGTCAGGAAATGCCAGCCTGCGGCACCCGGCCGGCCATAGCGGGCGAGATAGCGCGACTTGGCCGCGCGCGCGTCGGCCGGCGTATCGCGCGGGTCGATGCTGATCGCGACCACGCTGAAGTCGCGGCCGGAGCGAAGCGGCACATGCGAGAGCGCGCTCGCGAGATCGCCCAGCACGAAGCCGCACAGCGTCCGGCAGCGCAGATAATCGAAGACCAGCAATACCGGCCGGCCGGCGAAGAAATTGCCGAGCTGCACTTTGCGCCCCTCTTCATCGACGAGAGAAACGCCGAGCGGCAGCTTTGCGCCCGGCTCCTGCCGGAACGCGAGGCCGGCGAGTTGCTGCGGCGTCAGCGACGAGGCCGCGCCCGCAGCGACAGGGAGGCTCGCCCAGAGCAGCAGCGCCACGATAAAGCCTGACTTCATGGCGTCGCCTTGGGGAAGCCGGAAATGCCCTTGGCGACGACCTCTTTCATCGCCCGGGCGATCGGGATGTGGACGATGCCCTTATCTCGGTCCACCCAGCCATAGCTGTCGAGCCGCGCTTCTTCCTCGGCACGGAACGCACGCAGATCGGCCGCCGGGGCCGTCTGCAGCAGCGGCGAGGGTGGAATGACCGTCTGCTTGCGGTTGGCGTCGGCAAGCGCGGCAGGATAGGCACCGCGCAGAATGAGCGGCACGATCACCAGCAAGGCGAGGATGAGAAGGGCCAGAACGCCCACCACCATCAGCCGCACATCCTGCGTCTCATAGGCCGTGTTGGGATTGTCGAGCACCCGTTCCTCGAAATCAGCCATGCTGACCCTCCTCGGCCGGGCGCGGCGAGCGCTGCGGCAGCAGCCGCGGATGGGCTTGACGGAAGAGGAACAGCAGCATCCAGAGCCCGCCCAGCGCCAAGAACGCCGCCACCTCGATCCAGCCGAAGCCGCTCCTCGGGAATTCCGGCAGGATGAGCCACCAGACATGGAGAAGATGGGCGAGCAGCATCAGCGCCGTCACGCTTGCAACGATGGCGCCGTTGCGCTTGCTCGGCGTCCAGACCAGGACGAAGAACGGAATGAAGAACCCTGCCCCGGCGATGGCATACATCACGCCTTGCCAGGCGCCGGCCATCCGGTACAGGTACCAGGGGATTTCGCCGCGCAGATTCTCTTCCCAGATGATGAGGAACTGCATGAATTCCGTGTAGGACCAGAAGATCGTGGTGGCGAGCAGAATGGCGGCGAGATCGGCGACATGGTCGCGATGGCAAGAGAGCGCAACGGCCTCTGAAGGCGGGCGCAACGCGAGGATCAGCAGCAGCAGCGCGAGCCCGGTGACGAACTCGCCGGCGCCGAAGAGCATGCCGAACATCGACGACCAGAAACGCGGCTCCAGCGACATCACCCAGTCGAAGGAGGCGAAGGTCACCGAGAACGCGAGCAGGAGCAGGCCGAGCGCGCTGATCCAGGAGAGAGCGGGCGTCACACCGAGCGCGCCGTCGCGCGGCGCCGCCACAGCCCAGAGCGCCGCGCCGTTCCATACCACGAAGAACACGACGTAACGGACAACGAAGAAGGTGTCGTTGAGATAGAAGGCGTTGCCGAGGCCGGGCGCACCGGGTGCCGACCAGGTGTAGAGGTCGCCCAGCCCGGCAAGGATCGGCAGGAAGGCGATGGTGCTGACCGGCATCAGCGCTGCGGCCGCTTCGAGCACCGGCCGGGCCGTCGCCATCCAGCGTCCGCCAGTGAGATCATGCACCAGCACCAGCGTGACGGCGGCGAGCGGCGCGCTCATCCAGAAAACGAATGCGGAAAGCCAGGCTGGGAAAAAGGCGCGCCCGTCGATGAGCGCGCCGGCGATGCAGCCGGCACCGCCGAGCAGCATGGCGAGGAGCGCGACGAGACGCGGTTTCGTCCAGGCGCCGCTCATTTCAGCGCGCTCCGCTGATCGGCAGGGACATCGGCAACCCGCGCATCCTGGCTCGCCTGAAGCGCGCGGATATAGGCGACGATCGCCCAGCGGTCTTTGGGTGCCACGCGGTTGGCGTAGGAGAACATCGCGCCATAGCCATTGGTGATGACGTCGTAAAAATGCTGATTCGGCGCGTCGCGCAGGCGCTCGCTGTGATAGGACGGCGGGTGCGGAAACCCGCGCTGCACGATCATGCCGTCGCCATAGCCGGCACGGTCGTGGCACGGCGCGCAGTAGATGTTGAAGCGCTGCTGCCCGCGCGCGAGCAGCGCCGGGGTGACGGCCGGCGGGCTCGGCGCCGGCCCCTCGTCGCGCGCGACGATATGCGCCGGAGGCGCGGCTCTCGCGACCCCGGGCTTCTGTCCCGGGTAGACCTCGTAGGGAAGCCGCTTCGGCTGGTTTGCCATGTTGTCGCAGGCGCCGAGCGCGAAGGCGGTCGCCACCAGCAGCATTGCCGCAGCCCTCATGTCGGCACCATGGAAATGCGCACCGCGCCGTAATGCTGGAAGAGCTCGCGCAGCCTATCGGCGTCGAAGCGCGGATCGCGCGACTCGACACAGAGAAAGTAGCGATCCTGCGATGCGCGGTCGAAATCCGGCGCATTGAAGGCCGGGTGATAGAGCAGCGGCAGCCGGCAAAAGAGCAGGAACCCGAAGAACGCCGTCGCGACTGCGAACAGCACGGTCACTTCGAAAGACGAGACGGTGAACGCCGGCCAACTGTTATAGGGCCGGCCGCCGACGTTGATCGGATAATTGATGACCGCCGCCCAGTATTGCAGGAAATAGCTGTAGCAGGCGCCGACCAGGCCGCCGAGGAAGATCAGGATCGGAACCCAGGGCCGCCGCCCTGGATTGAGCTCGCGGTCGAGCTCCTCGAGCGGGAAGGGCGAATAGGCTTCGATCCGCCGGAATCCGTTGAGATGAAGCCGCCGCGCTGCCGCGACGATGTCGCCGGAGTCGCGGAACTCGGCCATGACGCCGTGGAGTTGCTCGTCGCTCATGCGCCTTTTTCTCTGTGGATGAGCTCGCGCATCTCGGCGAGCGAGACGATGGGCATGATGCGCAGGATGAGGAAAAAGAGTGTGAGGAAGAGGCCGATCGAGCCGGCGAGCGTCGCCCAATCCCAGAAGGTGGGGAAGAAGTTCCCCCACATGGCGGGAGTGTAATTACGATGAAGCGAGGTGATGACGATGACGAATCGCTCGAGCCACATGCCGACGATGATGCCGGTCGAGATGAGGAAGAGCGGCACGGGGCGGCGACGCACCCACGGGATCCAGAGGAGCTGCGGGATGAAGGCATTGAGTATGGTCTTGGCCCAGAAGGTGCCGGCGTAGAGGCCGAAGACGCGTTCCAGGAACATCGTGCGTTCGGCGACATCGCTGCCGTAGAACGGACCCCACGCCTCCCAGGCATAGGAATAAGTCAGCATCAGGCTGCCGGTGAGCATCACCTTGCCGAGGATATTGAGGTGCCGCTCGGTGATGATATCGTGCAGGCCATAACCCCAGCGCACCAGCACGGTGAGCATGATCACCAGCGCGAGGCCAGAGACGACCGCGCCGAAAAAGAAGTAGGGCGGGAATTGCGTCGAATGCCAGCCGGGCGTGAGACCGCCGGCGAAGTCGAGACCGACCACGCTGTGCACCGAGATGACCATCGGCGCCATGATCGCGGCGGTGATGGAATAGGCGGATTTGTAGATCGCCCAATGCCGCGCCGAGCCGCGCCAGCCGAGCGCCAGAACGCCATAGAAGATCTGCTTCGTCCGCGTCCGCGCCCGATCGCGGACGGTCGCAAGGTCGGGCAGCGCGCCGAGGTAATAGAAGAAGATCGACATGATGATGTAGCAGATGACGCACACGAAATCCCACAGCAGCGGGCTGCGGAATTGAGGCCAGATGCCCATCACGTTGGGATAGGCGAAGATCCAGTAAAA
>Ga0134128_10001125_pt1 | contig 35530 bp, 56 predicted proteins | sample KB31754_FD_96462 | JGI IMG/M metagenome (GOLD analysis project Ga0134128, IMG submission 96462) | Terrestrial soil microbial communities with excess Nitrogen fertilizer from Kellogg Biological Station, Michigan, USA - KB3-175-4 | ecosystem: Environmental > Terrestrial > Soil > Unclassified ...
AAAGGACAAGTATGTGGCCCGGATGCGGGCGCACATGGAGGCGGACGAGCTGGTGCAGGGCACGGGCTTCGAGAAGCTGGGCGGAGGGAAAGTAAAGGGTTGTGCCGTAGGGTGCACCCTGGACAACTATTCTCATGTCGGCTATGAAGAGGAATTAGGCATTCCTTTTAGTATCGCGATTTTAGAGGACAGGATCTTCGAGATGCTGCCTTGGGAACAGGCGAAGACGTTTCCGTTAGAGTTTTTAGAGGCGGTGCCTGTGGGCAAGAATCTGGACAATGTGTGGCGGAAGTTTGACATCTGGATGTTACTGGAGGCGGACATGGAGGTGTTTAAAAGGTTATCCCCGGAGGATAAGCAGCTGAGTGTAGATATTGCACAATTGCTGCAGAAGGGGATAGACGGGAAAGAGGTAGGAGCAGATGAATGGAAGGACCTAGCCTACCGAGCCGACCGAGCCGACCGAGCCTACCTAGCCGACCGAGCCGACCGAGCCTACCTAGCCTACCTAGCCGACCGAGCCTACCTAGCCGACCGAGCCGACCGAGCCTACCGAGCCGACCGAGCCTACCTAGCCTACCTAGCCGACCGAGCCGACCGAGCCTACCTAGCCTACCTAGCCGACCGAGCCTACCTAGCCCCGGCGATGCGTGCCAAGCTTATCCAACTCCTTAAAGAAGCATAACACATGAGCAAACTATTTTACTTTGATGTAGAAACTACTGGCACTGACTCTAAGTTGCACGGTATCCATCAGATTGCCGGGTTCATAGAAATCGCGGGAAGCATCGAGGAAAAGTTCAATTTCAACGTGCGGCCCAAAGCTAACGCAGTCATTGAAGAGGAGGCCCTGAAAGTGGCCAATGTTACTAAAGAGCAGATACAGGCCTACTCTCCAATGAGGGAAGTATATAACAAGCTATTAGTCATCCTTGGCAAGTATGTACAAAAGTTTGACCGGCAAGACAAGTTCTTTCTGGTCGGCTTTAACAATTCTTCTTTCGATAACGGGATGTTCCGCCAATGGTTCACCGATAACGGCGATAAATATTTTGGAAGCTGGTTCTGGTCGAATTGCGAGGATGCCATGGTTCTGGCCACAGGCCCGCTCATGGAACAGCGTCACCTAATGCCGGACTTTAAACTCAAGACTGTTGCTAAATATTTGGGCATTGAAGTGGACGAAACCAAGCTCCATGATGCGCTTTATGATATCGAACTCACCAAGGCCATTTACCAACACTGCAAAGCCAAGCGATGAAATACGATATCATTTTAACCAAGGGCGAGGATATTACCGGCGTTGCGATATTCGAATGCGAACCACAGGAAGTGTCCAGCATGCTGGCCAAGTATTTGTTCAGGCAATATACCTGTGGCTATACTGACGAAGGTGATAAGCGTGTACTTATTGATATGCGCAACAATTCGGTTGTATGGAAGCCCGGAGATATGTCGGCCACGCTTCCGGAAGGAACATTTACGCTGCGTGAGAATACCAACCCTGGCGAGGCCCCTTTTGAATCTTGGCAGAGATCACTCCCTTTCGAACGGCGCCGCCTGGTAACCACTGAGCTGGATAAGGCCTACGACAAAGGAAAAGAAGAGGGCTATGAACTGGGCCTGCAGGAAGGACGCAAACAAGGCTATAACGAAGGAATAATCGCATAGATATGCAACATAGGGAATACGAACTACTCGATTATTATTTCGGCGACTGTGTGAAAACTATTCCGCTGCCGACAAAGTATGTATATACTATCGACAAATTCGGCAACGTTTTTAGGGGGGGGCGCAAGCTAAAAGGCTATATACATTACTCCAAACCTCCGTACGACAAGCATTACAAACGCTATACATTAACCATGAAGGACGGGTCCGTTAAGAAATTTTACGGGCACAGACTCATGGGTTTTGCGTTCCTCGGATTAAAGGAAGGCGACGGTAAAATAGTTTGCCACGATGGGGTCGACGGAACGAACAACTATGTTGAAACCCTGCGCCTGGGAACAAAGCTCGAGAATCAAACCATCGATCGACTGGAGGCCGGAACCTATTTCAACCGCGGTCCGAGAAAAGAAGTACAAACCGAACAACATCCTTTTTAATGTACAGATACACAGCGACAGAGAAGTGGGACGATCCTTGGTACCGGAAATTAAAGCCGGCCGAAAAACTCATTTTCGAATACTTACGAGACCGGTGCGACAATGCTGGTTTTTACGAAATCGATTATGAAACCATGTCCTATTATACCCTGATTCCTGCCTCTGAAATTGAAGGGGCATGCAAGGGGCTTGACAAGGGGCTTCTATGGGGCATGCAAGGGGCTTGGGTGTATTTAGTGAACTTTTTGAAGCACCAAAAAAATACGCCGCTTAACCCGAATAACCCTGCGCATAAGCAAATCCTGAATTTATTCGAAGCTAAAAAAAAGTATTTCGACCTTAAAAAAATGCGAGGGGCTTGCGAGGGGCTTGGTAGCCCCTTAGGTATAGTACTATCAGATAAAGGTATAGGTATACCAAGTTCTACAGAAGGGGGTACGGGGGAAAAATCGGCGACGTTAACATTCAGCGTCGACCAGCTCGAACAATTTCTGAACGAAAGTGGCCGGAAGAAAGAAGAAATCTGCATGGCCTTTTCGATCACCCCGCAACAACTCGGAAAGTATCAGCTCGAATTTCTGACCAAGGAACGCACGAAAGAGACCTGCTGGCACAACCGGAAGGATGCGCTGGGACATTTCATCAACTGGCTTACGAAAGACAAATTAAAAACAACTAAAACACTTACCGAACAATGGTTAGCTTAATCAAAATCGCCGAGAACTTTAAAGACCGGGTTCTGGCACGATTCAACAAAACAGAACAGGCCATGCTTTCCATGGATGGCAAAACGCTGCAGGAATGTACCGACGGCGACCTCAAGAGCATGCTCTCGTATTGCTGCATCATGGTCGGCATACACCGGGTGCCAAGCGACGACGTAAAAATGGTTATCGTCGGCTATCTCCGTAAATACCACGGGGGAATGACAAACAAGCAAGTGGCGCAGGCTTTCGAACTGGCTGCCACCGGCATGTATGGCACGGCCTGTCCCGAGCATTACCAGAACATATCGCCTCAATACATCAGCGAAGTACTTACCTGCTTTACTATGAAAGTAAAAACCGTCGTAGACAAAGCAAAGCGCGCGGAGTTCCAAATGCAAATCGAACAAGCACCCAAAAGTACTCCGGAACAATATTACGCCGGATTACTCAAGGCTATTGATAAGCATCAGTTCATACCGATGATATGGGCCTGGGAGGAGGTATGCGAACATTTGATGGAGATAGCCGACATAAACATCAACTACGAACCGACACCGGACCAGGCAAAAGAACTGGTCATTGCGTGGTGCCGGAAGAAATACCCGACCCTGCCATTACAGTCCTCCTCTTTCGACTCCAGATTTAAAACAACCCGCAAAACCCAACAAGCATGAAATCACTCTTCGCCCGATTCAAACGCAAGCCGAAATTAAAATCCCTGGGCCCGGATTCCGATATACGTTGCCGGGTATTACTTATCAACGATCCGAACAATGGCTATCTGCATCATACACTTGGCATTACCGACAAACGTATGGAAGAGCTGGTCGAGATCCTGAGACGTATTACCGCCATGCATGGTAAAAAGGGACCATCGACTATTATCTCCGAGTTCAGCAAGGAAATGAAACACCCCAATGAACTGGCCTACATGTGTTATCACTTCGGCTATTGCAATAACAGTTCGCATGTACCACTAAATTTTATCAGTCCAACAAGCAAATTTTAAAACAACAAATATGAACAAAACATCATTCTTTACAGACTTAAACGAAGTTCTAGACGGGCAGCCAGCTCAGCTCGTCGTTACTTTCAAAGAAAATGGCCAATGCGTGGCCAGCTTTTTACCTACCCGCTCCGGCAGTGTCGGCGGGAAATTTAAACCCCTGAACCTAAACGGACCAGTAAAAGATTTCGACGAACAGTTCCTGCAGGAGATCCATTCGGCCGTTGCCATCGTAAAAACGGGAAGCATCGCGCAGAACAAAAACGAATTTGTGGAAGCCGTTGGCGCAGAAGCACCTGCAGTGAAGAAAACCGACAAGAAACCTACCGAATCGAAAGAGAAAATCCTGGGTAATCTTCCGGAAGGAGTGACACAAGAGCAGGCCGATAAGGTACATAAGCTCAAGGGCCAAGCCAAAGGCATGAAGTTTATCGCCGAGAAAACGGGCCTTACAGAAGCGCTGATAAACGAAGTACTGGCATGCAAGGTAAAGGCGAACACCAAGCAATTGGATATCGAAGAGGAAGCAGCCAAGGTACCGGTAAAAGTTTCGCACAAACCCGAGGACTTGGCTAACTTTAAGAAGATTCTCACCAATCAACTTCACGATGCGGAAGATGTGCTCGTATTAGCGCCCCGTAAACTTGAACGCGAACTACCAGAAGAACAAAAAATTGAATTACAAGGCGACATTACCCGAGCCCGCAGTACCGTAGAAAATTGCAAAGATAAACTCAAGCAAATAGAAGCCGGCACGTTTGGTACACGTAAGGAACAAACCGAACTGGTCCCTGTAGAAGAATTATTAACCCAATTAAATCCTAAAGCATAATGGCACTTCAAGTAACCGGCATCGAACGTAAATTTTCGATTAAAAAAGGCAAGAAAGAAGAATTCCTGCCCGATCCTGATCCGACCATGTCACCGTCGGAAGTTATCAAGCATTACATCCCCATCTACCCGGAGCTAACGAATGCCCATATCGATGGCCCCGATACAAAAGATGGCAAACTGGTGTACAGTATGAGCACCGAGGTAGGTACCCATGGCTGATAAGAACCGGAAGATAACGATTGAACAATACCTGAACCAACATCCGATATGCCCCGCACCGCCAAAGAAAAGAAAAAAACAAGCCGAGGAACGCCTGCAAAGGGACGTATTCATAGCCATGCGCGACAACGTGGACAGCCTAACACTGCATCACGCAGCACAGGTAAGGATATCGCCACCCTCAGAAATGGTGGATTTTCTGCCCTGAGCTTTCGACCAGAGGTAAAGTATAGTGCTCAGGTATTTTCGGCAAATAACGAACATCTGGCACTTAGCCACCCCTTAGAGAAATTAAAGCTCATGCGCCGGATATTAGGTTCTTTTCGGGATCAGCCAGGATTCGAACCGCCTATGGTAAAGGAGCATGCCTCCATCGATGAAGTATTAAACATGCTCACTAGCTATATACTGGAGTATTGTAAAAAGGATAAAGTAATCAACGACGTAGAGTTGGTGATGGATAGCAAAGGCAAATATCATTTCCGTCTGGGGTTTGGTTCCCAACATTATGGCCTCGGACACTTGCCATTGTTTTATCTCCCATGGATCGAGAAGCATCATCCGGCATTGTTCGATGTTTGGATAAAGGGCTTGGGTGTGGTGCGCCGTACCGGTTGTTTGTCGCTCGATGCGTTCACTAAGGGGCAAATCATGTGGGAACTGGAAGACTATTACTCTCCGGATAACCAGGAAGGCTATAATGAATTTGGTGATGAAAACAGCGACTATAAGGAAAAATGGAGGGAGGCAAAAGCATTCTATGGCAAGAAAGGACCTGTCTGCCGGTATGCGGATATGATCAGTAGGGCCACTCCTAAACAATGGACCAAAGCGTATAAAGCTTTCCAACCCAAGGCTGGTATTGAAGCTGAATTCATCCCCTTACTAGCACTCATAAACATTATCGCCAAAGCCGATCTTACACTCGACGACGAATATCTCGACGAGAGCAATGAGGATGCGATGGATATGCTACAGCCTTCCATGCAATGGGCCATGTTATGGTGCGATGATCCGGAAAAGGACCTTCTCACCCATATCCTACATCAGGATGTCGACTCCATCCAGCAAGGATTTGGCGTACAGGACTGTATTAAATACAACCACCTTACCCTGGGCTATCGATTTACCCGCCCTGAATTTAATCTCGCTTCATTGATGGATGACCTTTTCGACAGAGGGTATAAGCTGGCAACGACGCATTTTATTTATAAAGCTTATGGTAAAGTAGAACCGAGCCCAAATCTTACCTCTATTCTAACACTTCACAACAACGCTGAACAACACATAGAAATTACGGTATGAAAGAAACCAAATTAGATATCCTCGACACTTTCGGAACTAAATATGTACCTCAGGAAGTATTGGTATTCTATAGTTCCGACGACGGAAGGAACCAAAATTACCTAAGTTCCGAACGGGTATACATTGAGCATCATGCTGTACGTAGTGGTAAACTGGAAGCAGGCAAACCCATTACCCGGAAATTTATCCACGATCTAGCATTGCTTTCCCAGGAACAAAACAACCTAGCGACCGCAACGATTGAAAACCTGATGCCGGAATGTGTACTGTTTCACGATACGCGCCCGGGCCGAAATGTGGTGGCATGGCACCAAAAGCCCCAAGTAATAATCTTGAGGCTGCAGGGTAATAAAGCCGACCGAACATATAAGGTCCCTATGCCGGATATGCTCTTCTGCGCGAATGGTCCCTCTCTGCATGTATATGCGATGAAAACATTGGGTAAACGACCGACCATAGCGACGCCTCTATTTCGCGCACCGGTATGGAATACTTATGATGAAGGCGGTGTATGCATGGGTAATGTGGAGCATCCGGAAGAGGTGGAAGACATTCAGGATTTTATCGATGAATATACCCGCGCATTTTGGGCCGGCATATTCACCCATGCATCAGGTAAACCCACAAAGACCCCTATACCAAAACTATACCTCAAGCTGAAAGGAAAGAAGAGTTTTCCGTTAACGGAACTCATCCCTAGCAAGCCTGCAGGAACAATTAAACATTTACTCACACAATTATGAACACAAACGAACAAACTCAGTCTGCAGCGCCTAGACCAGCGGGTGTATTAGAAAGATTGCAAATGAAAAACCGCCAACGTGCCGAATACCTTGGTAAGATTGAAGATTGGTCGCCTAGTGAATGGGCCACTGCAGTATCCGGTGAAGTCGGAGAGCTATGCAATGAAATTACACATCAGTTACGTGGTGATACTGTACCGAAAGAAAACTTCGAAAATGAAGCCGCCGACATTGTAATCTATCTTGATTTACTGTGTCAACGAATGGATATAGACCTACCCAATGCAATCATAAAAAAGTTTAATAAAACCTCCGACAAAAAAAGCATTGATATAAAACTATGAAGCCAGTCTATCATTATACTGCAGCATATTTACTTAACCCTACACATCCGGTTACCATCAACTTGGTAGGGTGTGGTGGGACCGGCTCCCAAGTGCTTAATAATTTAGCACGTACACACTTGGCGCTTCGGGCGTTAGGACATCGGGGCTTTCATGTGACGGCTTGGGATGGCGATGAAGTAAGCGATGCTAACATCGGCCGACAGCTATTTGTAAGGGGTGATATCGGAGTCAACAAAGCACTGGCACTGATTACCCGCATCAACCGGTTTTATACATTGGGCTGGACTGCGCACAGCCGATACTGGAAGGATCCCGAAAGGGAACAACATGCTAATATCACCATCAGCTGTGTTGACAATGTGCGCACCCGTCGCATGGTATTGGAAGGATTGGTTAAGCAGGATAAAGCAACATTAAAATACAAGGATCGCCGTGTCGATGATCCTCATATTCCTTTTTATTGGCTGGACTGCGGCAATAATAAGGATAAAGGACAAATTATCCTGGGAAATGTTCGACCGATTCCTCAACCAAAGCCGACCAAGGAATTTACCACACAGGAAAACCTCCCGAATCTATTCGACATATTTCCGGATATGGAAAGGCATGAAGGCAAAGAAAGTGGGCCAAGTTGTTCCTTGGCCCAAGCTTTACATAAACAGGATCTATTCATCAATAGCACACTGGCTCAATTCGCTACCCATCTTATATGGAAAATGTTTCGCAATGCTCGGCTGCAGTACCATGGTGTATTCCTTAATCTCGATACCATGCAAACTAATCCTTTAAAAGTAAAGGCATGATCATCGGTACCGAATGTCCATCCAGGAAGCGCATGTTCCCTACCAAGGAATCTGTCAAGGATTACATTACGGAAAACACCGCCAAGCATTTACGATACGGTATTCGCAAGCTTTACTATTACTTATGTCCTGTCTGTGGGATGTATCATTTAACGAAACAAAAACAAGTTCTAACACCAAATAAAACAAAACAACATGAATCTAAAAGACAGAATCCAGGCAAAAATTGACGAGAACACATCGAACATTAATTGGCTCACCGACATGAATGAAGAGCTTACAGCGCTTTTAAACGATGAAGATGACAATGGGGGGGGGTATTAAGGAAGAAGTAACACCAAAAGCCCGAAAAACGAAGAAAACCAAAGCCGGAAGAGTGAACCAGCAAAAAGTAATATTACAAGCACTGGATAGCGTCGGCGATATGTCATTCGACCAATTGGCAGAACATCTGGATATTGTCAATGATACGGTCACTAAAGGCAATTATAGCCGGGCCTTAAAGCGCTTAGTGGAAAAGGAGCAGGTAACCGAAGAGGATGGAATCTATTCAATAGCCAGCGAATTCGAAACAAAAGGCGAAATGTTATCGGCAAAAGATTTTAAGAAACAATTTTAAACCAATATTATATGAGTACAGAATTTTATGAAGTACCGAAAAAGCGCCCCTATGATAAAGAGGCCGCTGCGATTGCCCGAAAAAAAAACAGGGGATTGCCTTTTTATGCCGTCGAGCAAAAGATTAAAGGACAAGTAATTATGACGCCTGGCCACGTTCGAAATACGGGAAGGGTTAATTTTGCACCTTGGAAATAAAATCTGTCAATTTACTGTCGGCATGGCTGGGAAATTAAAAGGCGCAAAAGATGGGGTACCCTTCAAAAAGGGTAAGGACCCGCGTCGTAACCTATCGGGCCGACCCGTGAAATTCTTCACCACCATGAAGCAAGCTGGCTACAAGCCCGTCGAGGTAACCGACTGCATTCAGGCAATGCTCGGTTATACTGTCGAGCAACTCCAGGAGATTATGAACGAAAAGGAAGATGCGACAGTACTCGAAAAAGGGGTAGCGAAGCTTTTGTTTAATTTCGTCATTACTGGCGATACAACAGACCTCGACACACTCTTTCACCGGGCTTGGGGTGCACCGAAACATCAGGTCGAGCACTCCGGCGAAGTAAAGACCAATGCCCCTGTAATCAATATACTTCCTCTCCGTGGATCTAAGCCAACCTCAGAGTGATGCCTGGCATTACCTGCATGACAATGAACACACCGAGGTATTGTTCGGCGGTGGAGCTGGCGGGGGTAAGTCAATGCTCGGCTGCACCTGGCAGATCAATGAACGTATTGCGCACCCTGGTACCCGGGGTATCATTTGCCGAAAAGAATTAAAACTCATTCGGGAGTCGACACTTGTGACTTTTTTTTACATGATGGGCCAGCTCGGCTACAAGGCCGGCACCGATTATGAGTATAACAGCACACTGATGACTGTTACATTCTCCAACGAAAGCACCATCACATTCAAAGACTTGGGATGGATCCCCAGCGATCCCAACTTTGAGCGGCTTGGCTCCAGCGAGTACACTGATTGCTTTATCGACGAGGCGGGTGAAATCACGGAGAAGGCTTTCGATATCATTACTTCCCGTTTGCGTTGGATGGTGAAGAAAGGCACCGCCATTCCTTTGTCGAAGGTACTACTCACCTGTAATCCGAACAACAACTGGATAAAGGCAAAGTATATCAAAAAGGAAAACAAAGAAGTGATACTCAAACCCTACCAAGCTTTTGTGCGGGCTCTGGTCACCGATAATCCCGACAAAGATTTCGCAGAGACCTATGTACAGCAGCTCAAACGCATGAACAACACCTACGACATCGCCCGGTTATTGGATGGCGACTGGGATGTAACCGAACGTACAGGTGGCGAGTTTTACAAAAGCTTTGATACCCTCAAGCATGTGAAGCAAGTCCAATACGACCCGAGCTTACCTCTTCACCTCAGTTGGGATAAAAACGTGAAGCCTTACCTACCCTGTGGCGTGTTCCAAATTAAGGGCAAAACGGTAATGATGATTGACCTGTTCCTCGGCAAGAGCCCGAACAACAAGGTGTGGACCGTGTGCGATTGGATACGCTCCAAGTATGGCGAGCATACGGATGGTATGTTCATCTATGGGGATTCGACGGCCGACAATAGTGACCCGTCCCTGGAAGAGAACCGAACCTTTTATGCGCAGATCATGCAGCGACTGGCATCGTTCAGCCCACAGAAGCGTGTACCTGCCAGTAATCCTTTGGTCGTTCCTAGGGGTCGGTTCATTAATGCTATTATGGACAGCAACTATGCCGGTATTTACTTTATGATATCGGACCAGCTGAGCGAGGCCATCAATGAATTCACCAACGTAAAGGAAAATGCCGAAGGCGGCAAGGATAAGAGCACAGAAAAGGACCAGTCGGGCGCTACATATCAACGCTGGGGACACATTTCCGACCTCACCGACTACATCATTTGCAAGGCCTTCAATAGCGAGTATGAGCGCTTCAAGCGCGGAGGTGTAGCGGCCTTCGATAACGCTGAAATATTCGACGCCCCCACCAACATTTCGTATTAACTTTGCAATATGAAATGGAATAACATTACAGTACTACTAGGCGGTAAAGAAATAAATATCATCCCTCTCATATTGCCAGAACATAAATACAAAGCAGGCGACTGGATAAATGTCGATGGGTATCCGTGTCAGATTATGTGGGCAGGCTACGGTAGGACCCATGCACCAATGTATCGCTGTATGTGTGATGGTTTTGAATGGGATATTCTTGAATCCCTCATCATAGGAATGTGGTAAAATAGTAGGCGTATAACGGGGGGTAAAGCGGTGCGTTTCCGCTTTATTTGTGCCATGTACCTAAGAACGCGAGACTACGACCCCGCCATCCTGGCCCCCAACCTATTGCAGATAATCACCAACGCAACGGTTGCCGACTTAGGCATTCGCCAGATCGTAGAGAATTACGCCAAAGGTGTCGTACGGTCCTACCTTAAACAAAAATACTATACCGACTGGGAGTTGACCGACACCAATGTGTATTCGCGGTACATCGCCAACACCACTACACCAATTCTGTTCTATTCCGGCTCCCGGGTGGAACTTAACTTTGCCGCGTATGTGCCGGCCAATACATACAACATCGGCGACACCTGCAGTGTAACAGCCGCAGGAGTAACCACTGAATACATCTGCAATACGAACGGTACCACAGGGACATTCAATCCATCTAACTGGTACGCCGTAGGCATTCAGTACGACCTGTGGAATGTGCAGATGCCCTATCCCCTCTTCAATGTCAATGCCAATTATAAAATAGGTGATATCCGCTTTTGGAAGGGAAATCTATATTCCTGCCAGCAGGCTACAGCTGACCTCACTACCAACGATGTGCTGGATGCGATTACCATCAGCAATATACCTAAGCCGAATTCGTTCCCGGGTGATGGCTCTACCGCCAGCCTCAACCAATGGGGTATCGGCGTCCCCTATACATTCAGCATCATAAATCTTTCACAATACAACGCATGGTCGAACGTCGGCAGTTACCTGCAGGGGAATATCATCACGCACAACAACACAGCGTGGATATCCCTACAAGGCACACTGGCTTCGCCTAATATCAATAATGAACCAGGCTCGGACAATGTTAACTGGGGGGTATATGCCTTCAATGGCATAGCCCCGAATGTCCCTTTCAATACGCCATGGTCCGGAGTAACAAACTATACCGCAGGACAACTGGCCATGAATGGAAGTATGCTGTGGGTGTCGATATTCGGTACTGCAAGCGTTCCCAATGTGGGAAACATCCCCGGGGCCGACATCAAAAATTGGGTGCCACTTACCTGGGTATATGGAGACAACCGCGATCAGGTTCTTCTGCCGGCCATGGTAAATATCAGCCTGAAGATGTTACACGAACGCATTCCGCCAAAGCAGATACCAGAGATACGGCAGCTCGCGTACGATGACGCCATCAAAACGCTGAAGGATATCGCCCACGGAGAAATCAACCCCGATGTATTACAGCCCTATCAAACCGATGCAGGGCAAACGGTAACGGCCATCGGCATCACCAAAGAAAATAACACATGGTAATCGACATCAAACAACTGACCAAAGAGGAGCTACTGGAGTTCTTCCGCACCCAACAGAAACGGGTAAAAGAAATGTGGGCCGTGCTTTCCGAATGGTGCACCGGGCATTATACAAAAAGCATCAAGGCGATACAGAAGCTTCGCAGGGACATCAAGCAGATCGATTACGTGGTAATGGAGCAACACAACCCGCTTACCAATGAGGTCCTGTACTATATCGAAATAAAGAAATACGGGCGGCCCAAATATATCTACCGCATCAAAAACGTGGTGCATCAGCAATTATTCGGATGCGACCGCGACGGCTTTTTCGGTAATTACCAGAACGCCCTGAAGATTCAGAAGTTCATCAGTGGCGAAACAAAAATCATTAACCGGCCCGCTGTAAAGCCAACAGAAAACGATGAGAGACGTTGACAAGTTCATGAAGAAATACAGCGTGGTAAAGAACTTCGCTTTACCCGGTGGTGGTGCCACGGAACGGAACGCCAAACTGGCTTTTGATTTCGGCAACTGGGCCCAGCCCGGAGACGGAGCGTTATTGCCCGGTGGTATCCCTTCTCCCGAAAACATAAGTGGCTATATTGCGCCTGTACAGTTTCAGCGTATCCGGCATGATGTGGGCCTATGGCGCGAAGCGGTAAGAGAGGCCGAGCTGGCCATCCTGCCTTTTCGTGTGCGCATGCAGCGCATGTATGTCGATACCGTATTGAACCCGCACCTGCAGGCATTGATGTTGCGCCGTAAGCGGCTCACTTTGCTGAGGGATTTCGATATCTGCGTGAATGGCCAGCCCAGTGAAACTTTAACCGAGGTGTTTAAGAATCAGTGGTTCTACGACTATCTTAATCATTCCCTCGATGCCAAGGCCTACGGCTATTCTCTGATACAGCTTTCGAATCCTGATAACGATGGATGCGAGGTGGACCTTGTGCGACGGTTCAATGTGAGCCCTGACCGCCGGGTAGTATCCCTTTTTGAATATTCCGTCACCGGTATCGACTTTGACGATCCTGTGTTCAACCCCTATTTAATATTTGTAAAGACCCCGACCGAAATCGGCGTAAGCAAATGCGGCTATGGCTGGCTGTATAAGGTGGCTAACATCGAGCTGATGCACCGCAATCTGTTACAACAAAATGCTGACTACTGCCAGACTTTCGCCCATCCATTACGAACCATCAAAACCGAAAAGCTTCAGGGCGATGCGGACCGCAAGCGTTATACCGAGTTCCTAAAGAACCAGGGTGCACTAGCCGGCCTTATCCTCGACCCATCCGATGAGATCGAGTTCCATGAGGCCAATACAGGGACCGGCTCGAAGTGTTATGAAACCTTCGGCGCTACACTGGAGAAGATGATGTCGAAAATGGTGCTCGGCCATGGCGATGCATTGGATTCTGTTCCCGGAAAACTGGGGAAGGAATCGAATGTGGAGGATGCCATCAATGAAGTGAAGATAGAAGATGGCCGTTTTGTAGCCTGGGATTTCAAAAAGAACTTGGTTCCTAAGTTACAGGGCCTAGGTGTACCCCTGCCACAAAACACCACCATCGTGTACAACAATGACGACGAAATGCTCGAGGGCCAAACCAAGGAAGCCGAGAACGCCCTGATTTTTGGTCAGGCGCTTTACCAGCTTTCCCAGGCAGGCTATCAAGTAGATGTAACCGAAGTATCTGAGCGCCTCGACATGAATGTGATAGTGAAAGTACAACCGGCCAACCCCGGAGCACCCGATGAAGAGCACAAACGCGCAGCCGACATACAAAACCGCATTAATCTGATTTATTTCAAACGCCACGGCAAACAACTCAATGCCTAAAAAGAAACCCGACATAAAGAGTTCTACCGTTCAGGGCATATTTGCCGGTGTGATCACTGTGCATAACCTGCCGCAGGATGTATACTATATGAATGCGCAGAAGCTTATGTCTGGTGTGCACAAAGGCTGGAAGGGTTCTGTGCAGCTTGCCTATAATTCCCCCAACTGGAAGTTATACGAAAGCATCAGCGACAATATTTTCCTATTCTCCGGCGCCAAAACCTTCAAGCAAACCCTGGATATGTCCGAGGCCCTGCTCGATGAGGACGGCAAGCTGGTCCCTTTCGATAAGTTCAAGGAAGTGGCCGGTGAAATCTTCAGTACGTTCAATGAGGATTATCTGGAGTCGGAATATTACACCGCACTGGATGGGGCCCGCGAAGCCGACAAGTGGCTCGACTATAAAAAGAATGGCGTAGAATACCTGCGCTTCCTGACCTCCAATGACGAAACCGTCTGCGAAATATGCGGGGGATACGATGATACGGTACTACCCATTACCGATTCCTTTTGGGATGTAAATTACCCGCCGCTTCATTTCAGGTGCAACTGCACTACGCAGCCTGAGTATGATGCCGAGGAAGAAACCGAGCGCCCTGAACAAAGTGATGTATCTCCTGGCTTCCGGAACAATATCGCCAAGACGGGAGTTATCTTCAATAAGCACAATGGGTACTTCCAGATACCGGCAAAGTACAAAGATTTGGCAAGAAACAACTTCGGGTTACCGCTGCCCGCCCATACGCTATCCAAATGAGGCACAAACTCGATTTTAAAAAGGCCATACGCTTGCTAGAGGAAAAGAAATCTACCTTACCCAATCAGCTGGCCCATATTGCCCAGTCGGCTTTCATCAACAACTTCCGCACGTCGAGCTGGTTCGGCAATAAATGGCCCGAGGTACAACGCAGGCTCAAGCCAGCACCGAAAAGCGACCCTAAGGCAAATAGCCGGGGTATATTACGGGGTAAGACCCGCAGGCTCCTGCATGATGTGGAGCACTCCATCCGTGAAGCCAATTGGAGGGAAATACGCTTAGGTGTATCGGTCCCTTACGCCGAATACCACAACGACGGTACCGATAAGATCCCGAAGCGCAGGTTCATGGGCGACCATCCGAAGCTCAGGGCCAAGCTCCGTAAAAAAATGGATACAGAACTTAAAACCATTTTCAAATGAATATTTATACATGCGACTATAAGACCGTCCGGAACATCATCAGTGAGTACCCGGATTACATATTCTACCAACAGCACCGCAATCATTGCTTAGTGATGCTGGTGGCCAAAGAACAAACCATCGTAAAGAAGTTTAACCTGGTATTGCAATCCTTTCACTCCAAAGTAGATTGAAACAGATATTCCTCGACATACAAACCGCCTTGCAAAATAACCCACCGGTATATGCACTCCCTTCCGGAGTGACGCTGGATGCGAACGGTTGTGTGTTCCTGTATAACCATCAGCTGGAAGATTTGGAGAAAGGAGAACGCCCGGAGTTCCCGCAGGTGAGTTTCTTTGTCGAGTTCATCAATCCTATCGTTTATAAACAGGGAGGCAATGGTGTACAGTTTGCGTATTTTAAAACCCGCATCTATATTGTGCATCACTTTTACCTAGCTACGGATGGATTAGATGGCGGTCAGGGCGACCAGGATCTAACCATCTTCGACCTAAAGCAATGGGTGTATATCACCCTGCAGCAATTCAGCCCGACAAATACCGGCGAAATGGTCCGCACCTCCGAAGCGGTGGATTATTCGCACGACAACGCCAACGTATATGCCATGGAGTTCGACTGCGTATTCGAAGATATCGCAGCGGATGCACCGATCGGCGGAATACCGATGACCCCGGCACCGACACTCAACCCAACAATGACAATACAAGATTAACATGGCACGAAGCACGGCACAAATACAGGCGCAGATCCTCAGCAACCTGCAAACCAATTACGGGCAGGTGGGGCAGCCCTTTTACTATTATTTCAACGATGCGAATGCCAATCCCATAACGCCGAGCCAGACCAGCATCGTGATGATCCTTATTTATATTCTGTCGGCTGCGATGAACCTGTTCGAACAGTTCAACGACTTGTTCCTGAGCAATGTCGAAACCCAGGTAACGAATGCGCCGGTATTTTCGGCACCTTGGTACCAGAACCAGCTGTTAAACTTCCAGTATAGTTCCAGTTCACCCCAGCTGGTGTCGCAAAACCCATCTACCTTTGCCGTGTTCTATGCTGTCGTAAATGCGGCTCTGCGAATTATTACACAAGCAGCGGTGATCCCTACGAATAACCGAACCATAAATATCAAGGTCGCCAGTAATTCTGCACCACTTAGCTCGCCTCAAATCACGGCCGTGAAATCCTTTTTAACTGCAATAGGAATACCAGGGACACAGTTTAATATCATCAGCGAAAATGCGGACCAGTTATTCACGCAGGCCACTGTGTATTATGACGCTACCTATAGCGGTGTTATATCCGCCAATCTATTGGCTGCGTATGATGCGTTTCTGGCTGCTATCCCATTTAATGGGACATTCGAAGTATCTCAATTACAGGAAGCATTGATGGCAGTACCCGGGGTAAAAGATGTAGTATTTAATACCTTGAAAGCCATTCCACCAATTGGTAGCCCTGTGTACCTGTATGAAACCATCGGCGGTAATCCTACCTTATTAAATCGCAACTGGGCAACCGTTGCGGGATATATAATCGACGATACGACAATAGGCCAGGATTTTGTTTCGAATCTAACCTTGGTAGCTGCATGAGCATCTTTGATGTAAACTACCAGAATTGGGCCCTGAATGAATTGCCGGCACCGAAACGCAAGCCTGGGTTATTGAATTGGTTATATGCTTTGCTCTATCCGCTTCAGTGGAGGCACGACATCAATTATAACACCTACATCAACGGCTCTTCCGACAATGCATATTCTTTAACGAATACCTATACCAAAGGGCAGCGCGTGATATATTATATACAGGCTGGCGGTTTGTATTATGGTGACAATGCCGTATATGAAGCCAATACCAATGTCCCGATAAACACACCGCCGACGGCAGCCAACCAAGTTAATGCGAATGGTGCAGGATACTGGATACAGGTGCAGCCGAATTTCATCGGGGTATATGAACGGCTCGGCTGGAGCTGCCAACAGCTGACTATGGAGATCGCACTGAATCGCTGGTTCAATGTCGCCAACTTTTCAAAACAACAATGGGACCATACCGGAGCTCCTCCATATACTCAAATTTATATAGACACGAATGTACTGGATAGTGGAGAGGAGTACTGGCCACCTGTTCCCATAGGCTATTATTGGCCCAATCAGTCAGTGTTCGATGTCAGCTATTGGCCACCCGTTCCAGGACCGGTCCTGGTATACGATTTTACAATATATGTGCCAAATACGATTTTTAATCATTTGGTATTGGGTTCGGTATTCAGCCCGGGCCATACCGAAAACATCTCTAGCGTAACCCGGAACGGTTCCATCATCCGTGCGCTGGTCGACAAGTTCAATGCAGTAGGAATGCTCTATAACATAACAACATACTAACATGAAAAAGAAACTCCCTTTATCGACATCCACCTCAAACTATCCTCCAGGGGATAATAACCCGAATGGTCCCGTAACACTAGACTGGCTCACACTGGGTATTGAAGAAGCCATTGCCGGAATAGCCCTGTTTCTGAATCAGGGTGTAACGAATAAAGTATACATCCTTACCGGTACTTTAACGATAGCCGGGGGTAATTATACTTGGTCGGGCGGTTATTTATATTATGCCGGCGACGGTTCCGGCCTCGGAAAGGGTGAAGTATTTACGGTTAATCCGTCAAGCGGAAGTATGAATAGCCATGCTTACCTGAATGCAGCTGTTGATAATTTATTTTCCGGCGCGGATCCCGTAATATACAGCGACAATACTCCCCGTAGCCCGCATGCCACCCGAGGGATTACATTTACTCCAGCGTCTTCTCCATCGGCCGGCGCAGTTAGTGCCGGTACAGGCTCCCTTCCTTATGGATTGATAACCACATTGCCAGATGCGACATTGTGGGTGCCACTAAATCAACCACAGATTACTATTGTGCCTCCAACTGGTTCAGGTCCTTCGTATGCATTCAGAGCTGGATATAGTCAAAACAATCGCCTTGCCTTTTGGAAAGATGCTTTTGGATTGGTGCATATACAAGGCGACTTTACAAGTGCTGGTACAGATGCTACAGGATATATTTTTACCTTACCTGCAGGATATATTCCAGCCAATCCCGTATATGGTATAATGATGACAACTGGTGCCAATTATTCTACTTACAAGGAGAATGTGGCTTATTTTGTTACTATTGATACAAGTGGAAGAGTAAGCGCTGGATATACAGTGCCATCCGATGCGGGTAATTACAGTTTAATATTCCAGCCTTTTACAACCGAATAAGTTCACGGGTCGACACTTCATTGTCGTTATATATAATCTCCTCAATCAATGGAATCTTGGGGAGGTTATTTTGTTTTTGTGTATAGGTGCCTATAAGTTGACCGGTTAATGTATAATACCGCACCATTGTTATTTTTTTATCCGGCGCCGAGAGTTCATTAATAGCCAGCAAACGACCTTCTAATTTCATTTCGAAAATATGCGTACCATCATATTGATATTCGATACAGAATCCCTGGTTACTAATATATTCTGGATACACAATGTTTTTATGTATTACCGTATTGGTATTAAGTATGGCGGCCGAATCCACATTAAGCAATTCAACTTGATATGTGCTATCATATGTCCAGTGATATAAACATTCCATTAAGCTATCATATTGAGAATGCAGAAATGTATCTCTTCGCTGTATTTGATATTGATATTTTATTGTTCGACTAAAATCTGGCATATCCAAACTATCGTGGCCGACTACAAGCACAGGGGTTTGTGCGGTGGTATACAATGAAACAGCCACCATTATCAGGAGTAATACTTTTCTCATAAGACAAGTTTTATCCAGCTAAGGTATACAAAAAAAGATTCCCCTCGCGGGGAACCCTTAATTATGGTTTGTGTATGGTCACCGGCTTGTCGTTATTGGCCGGGAGATAGTCGCCGTTATCGACATCCTTTTTAGTAATCTTAGGCTCGCTGTATAGCGCCAGATAGGGTCTGCCTACTTCGTCGGTTTCCGGCACCACTTTCACATCGCTGTAATCGACTGCATCTTTTTTGAGTGCCAAGGTGTGCAGCGGTTTTAGATGATATATAACCCGAGCGGCTACTTTCTTGCTGTATGGATCCTGTCCCTCCGTCCATGCCCGGGCCACTACCTTGTAACGCTCTTCCGGTTTCGGCACAATTAGTTTGCCCTTTTCGTAGAAGGGCAGCGGCTTTACGATGGCGGTCACTTTAAAGGCGAACTCGGCGGTGATGGTTTCTTTTTCGTTACTCATTTGATGTAAAAAGTATGTTCAGGTATAAGGCTATTGGTAACTATTTCATAACCGAGTATATGTGTCGGGGGTTTGTAGTCGGCAGGCAGCGCTTTGTTTATTTCAATTAACCTATCGCACATCATATCCTGGTATTTTGCCAAATCTCTTTTACAGAGGTATATGCAGAGCCTTTGGTATGAACCTGGCTTGCAATAATCAGGATGTTGCTGTAAGGCTGCCCTGATCATTTCGAATATATTATCTCTGGTAAGTATCATGCTTTCCCTGGTCGTTTACGTTCCTCCGGTGTCATGCGCTCGTACAGGCCCAGCAACTTGGCCACCTGCGCTTCGGGCATGCTCTCATAATGTTTGCGGAGCAATTCTTTAATGATGTCGATCTTATCCCGGGAGCCGTTAAACGCATCTGCAGTGAGTAGCTTTTGCAGCCGCATCCCCAAGCGTATCGTAATGTTTCCGGTGATAGGACCCTCCATGTTCGGTGATTTGCTGCGAAACAAATGAATTACATTCTTATTCACGCCCGTTAGGCGTATACTTTTTAACAAGTTTATGAACAGGCTTAAATAGCTTACGCCTACTGGGCGTATAGAGCCTTTTTCGCGATTACATCGGCTGACTTTTGCATCATGAAAGTAAAAGCATTAGCCGATTTCAGCCTTCCCTACGCAGAGTATTTAGACACTGCACATCCTTGTATGCTATTGCAGCAAGAAGTAGGCGGCGCAGGAATCGACTGCGAGCTTTTCACCCGCTCCTTAATGACCATCGACCAACTCAGGGAAGAAAAAGGATATCAGGATGTAACCATCCTTATCAATACTCCCGGTGGCGATGTGAACAAAGGAATGGGAATCTGCGATGCCATCCTCCGTGTAAAGATACCGGTAGATACATTCATCATCAATGCCAAATCGATGGGCGCATGCATTGCAGCTCAGGGCCGCGAAGTCACCATTGCCGAATTCGGTCAAGAAATGATTCACGAAGCTTCGTTTGGCGATGAAGAAACAGACAAGGAACGGAAAGAGGAACTGGAACTGGCCAATGATACGATTGCCAAGCTTATCTCTTCCCGCAGGTCCATCAGCTACGAAGCCGTTCGCAAACTCATGAAGCGCGAAACCTGGATCAAGTCCGAGGAAGCCCTCGAGCTGAAGCTGGTTGACGAAATCGAAAAATCTGAAAACCTTAATAACACCGCAAAGTTTGCGGGTACGATTGTCGCTACCGCGAATCGTGTAGAACTCTTAAAAAAAAAAGTAGCATGAAAGAACTAGCGCTTAGTCTCGGTTTTAAAGAAGAGGACCTGAAAGGCCTCAACGATGTGCAAATCAAAGCCAAGTGCGATGAAGCCATCGAAGCGTTGAAAAACCCTGACCTACAAATCGCCGCCCTGGTAAAAGAGGGATATACCATCACTGCCAAGAAAAAAGCAGAAGATGACGACGAGGATGAGGACGAAGCCAAAGGTGGCGAAACCAAACCTGCCAAGGAAAAAGCCAAGGCAGATGCAGGAGACGACAGCGAGAAAGGTGTGAGCAAAGCAGCACACGACAAATTGAAGGCTGCCCACGATAAGTTGAAGGACCGCGTTTCCGATTGCGAAAACGAAATCAAAAAAATGAAGGACAAGATGAAAGCATCGACCGACGGTGAAATATCCGCCCGTGTAGAAACCAAAGTCACTGCCCTGGTTACTGCCGGCAAAATTGCCGACAACGATGAAACCAAAGCGATCGTTCGCAAAAACCTGACCAATGACTTCGATGCGTTCGCTCCGATCTACGATGCCATCCCTGGTAAAGCAGTGACTGCAAAAGCACCCGGTGTAAACGCCGTGCTTGACCTTGCTGCGAAAACCAAAGAGGAAAATACCAAACCTGCCGCACCTAAAAAATCAGCCATCCTGGCCGCTATGGATGAAGCCGAAGTCAACGGAAAAGCAACTGAAAAAGCAATAAAATAATTTTAAATACACACTGCCATGAATGACGCACTAACGATTGTCGACACACGCTACGCCGGAGACCAACAAGCTTTTTGGTGGCCGCGCGCAACGGTAACCATGACCACCGTTGCCAAGAAAGCCTGTATCGTAATTGACGGGGTTAAAAAGCAAACTTCGGTAACCACCCTGGATACCGATATGCCCTTGCAACCGAACGCAGCTACACCAGCTCCGGACGGCAACCCTGTAACGATTAACTCGACCTTGCTCGTTCCGCAGGACGTGATGGTGTTCAAATTGTTGAACCCACGCGATTTCGAACAACACTGGAACGCCATTGATTTGGCCAAACAAATCATGGCACGCGAATTGCCCCCTACTGCCGCCGCTTATATTGTGAGCCAGGTATTACGCAGGGCATTTCAATACCTTGACCAATGCTTATGGGTGGGCTCGACCGAATACCAGGGCAAAGTAGCCGCGAACGATGTTCGTAGCCAATACCAATATTTCAACGGATTCATCCAAAGAATGGTGAACGATGCTACCGTAAAAAGCGTAGCCGGCGTATCGACATTCACCAATTCGAACATCGTAGGATTCATGGAAACCGCGATACAGGATACGGACCCCTTACTGAAGGCTAACCCCGACAAATGGAACCGCCTGAAGTTCGTGATGAACCCTAACACCAAAACTTTGTTTGACCAGAACATGACCATCGGCACCACCTACAAAAACTTAGGGTATGCCGACAGGACCCCGAACTACTTCCAGGGTTATGAGATCATCGAATTGTACGGTGTTCCCGATAACACCTTCGTATTCGGCGAATTCATCAACGACGGCACCGGAAACTTCGCCATCGCGATCAACGCATATGAGGACATGGAGCTGAAGCTCGAAAGGTACCGTCCGGAAGATGAAAGGTGGTTTGTACAAGGCAAAATGAAAATGGACGTGGGCTATGGATGGGGACAACAGATTGTACTCTGTACTACCCTCACCACTGCATCCTTTATCGCATAACCAGTAAAATTTAACGAAATGAAAAATATACTTTTAGGCTTACTCCTGGCCTTTACCTTAGGAGCCGACGCTCAAATCGGCAATTCGCCGTATACTACACCTGCTAATGCTACTTCCTACTCGGGAGTGCTTCCGAGATACTATATCTCCGGTGTGCAAGGCAGCGTAAGCGGGCAGAATCTGACCTATTCGTTAATCCCATTCACCTTCGCCACCAAAACGGATACCTCAAAACTGTTTTTAGGCGCATGGCAAAATCAATGGATACCTTCCGACAGCTTAGCAACTGCGCTGGAATCCGACAGTATTGTGGTGATCTCTATTAAAAGCAATGACGGCCAACCCGCCGGAAGCTTTACCGGAGATAACCTGAAACTACAGATACCGATGGGTACCTATGGCGGAGTGTTAAGCGCTGCCACGAATCATGCATCGATTCGGGGACACATCAACTTCCGCAATAAGTACGGTCCATATTTTTCCTGGACTACCGGAGCGGATAGCACAACGACTATCTCCCTGGGACAAACCCTGTATATCGAATTCCAATGTACCGACGGCGTACACTGGCTTGAAAAATCTAAAATCACCAAGTAATGGCTAAAACAGATCTTATCCCTAAACAGCTTATCGCTACCGTTAGGGAAAACCCGAACATTCAGGAAGTATTTATCGAGGATGAGCCCCGTACCCTGACCCGTAATGTGGATGGCGACACCAAAGCCGTTACGCAAAACTGGTGGCATTTTAACCATGCCAAAGAAATACGGGAAATCGGAGCCGATAAAAAACCTACCGGACCCACTTACTTAACTGTAAACGGCAGGCGCGTGACCAAGTTCACCCGCGAAGACATTCTCTCGGCCGACAAAAAAGCCAGCGCATGAAGATAGAATCCAAAAATCACGCCATCGCGCATGCGCAAAAATACCCGGCTTACAATAGCGCGAGTAGGATTGCCGTAGACGAAAGCGGCAATGTGATTTTCGGAGGTTCCGATGAAGCGATACTGGCCATGAAAGGACAAGTGTACATGGTGAAGGGCGAAATGCCGGCAAAGGCTACCGCTCCCGCCTCAAAAGATACCAAATGAGCTTACCAGATGTAGATATTATCATAGGCAACGGAGATACCGGGCAACAACCTGCAGGACAGGATTATGTTTCCGGTATGGTGTTTTATACCAGCTCCCTGCCTTCCGGCTTCTCTTCAGGAGCCAGGGTAAAAATGATTACATCGCCCGGGTCGGCTAATTCCTTAGGCATCAACCAAAGCTATTCGGACGAAACCCAGGCCATCGTCAAGTTCCAGATTACCACCAACGGAACCACAGGCGACCAAGTGAGCGTGGTATTCAACGAACCGTTGGCCGGCAATGTGACACTCTGCAATTATACCCTTAAAAATACCGATAGTTCGGCGACGATTACTGCGGCATCCATTGCAGCGGCCATCAATGCCAACTCCAGTAATACCGGTGGATATACCGCCACTGCTTCCACAACGTATGTAAGTGTTACCCTGCGCAAGGGATTGGGTGTGTGGGCCAATACCAACTATGCCACCCTGATGACCTTCGTTATCGTAAGCGGCACAATGGTTATCGCTGCTCCGACATTACCTACTGCAGGTGTAGCTTCATTGCTTGCTGTATGGTATTATCATATCTCTGAATTCTTCCGCCTTAACCCGACAGGGGTATTGTGGGTAGGGTTCTTCGCAGTACCAGCTTCCGCTTCGGCATATAATTTTAACGAAGTACAATCGGTTCAGAACGCTTCCAGCGGAGCAGTCCGCCAGATAAGTGTATTTGTGAATAATCCGAACGGTACAGGAGGCAGTTCTATTACGAACCTCTCTACTCTCCAAGCCTGGGTGGCCAGCTCTATCGGTTTACTCCAAGGCCAGAAAGTTACATTGTACAATCAAAAGACCCCGCTTAATATCCTGTTCGCATGCGACATGACCTTAAGTGCCGGCATTGCAAATCTCACCCTTGATCTTTCGACCTTAACCGGTGACCATATATCCTTTGTTATTTCACAGGACGGAGCCAACCAGGGATATTACACCTGGGCCACCACCGGCTTCTCGATCACTGACATAGGAGCCAAACTAGGCGCCGTAAGTTCGGTAGCCGTAAGCGATTCCATTGCTGATGTAGGTGAGGTGAATATGACAAATGGCGCTGAACTGAGCGTGCCTGCCTTTTTTGATGGTACTTTATATTCGACCCTTATCACAGTAGATGGCGTATCCTTCGCCAATCAACTGGACACCTGGAGGTATTGCTTCCTCAGAACCTTTACCGGGCAAACCGGCACATACAATAATAATGACCACACCTGCGTGGTGCTTTCGAACCAGTTCAATTATATCCGTAAAGGAAGGACATTCGACAAAGCCTACCGGCTCTTATATCCTGCGTACCTGCCTTACCTGAATGGTAAGCTAAAACTTAATTCTAACGGTACCCTGGCGAATACCACGGTAGCCACCTTGCAGAATGTAGGTAATGAAGCACTCGACCCGATGGTACGGTCCAATGACCTTTCAGGATATACTGTCGTGGTTCCTGCAAACCAGAACCCGAACAATACCGGAATCCTGAACATTACAGTAAACCTATTGGGTGTACCTGTAGCCATGCAGATTAACGTAACCTCTCAATTCGTGAACTCACTATGATACAAACAGCACTTATAGGAGGTATCAATTATGCATGGGCCGACATTACCCTGATGTTATTCGGTAACCCGGTGCGCGGCATAAAGTCGATTAAATACGATAAGAAAGCCGATAAGAAAAACACGTATGGACAGGGTCGTGAACCTGTATCCCGTGGCATCGGGCGTAATGAATACAATGCTGAAATCGTGATCCTGAAGGACGAATGGCAATCAGTAATTGAAGCCGCCATTGCTGCAGGATACAATGATCCTACCGACATTCCTTATTTCAATATACCGGTCCTCTATGGTTCTTCCCGTACCCAGGCAAAACAGGACACCTTGCTGGCCTGTGAATTCCTGGCCGACCCGATGGAATCCAAAGAAGGCGATACCGATATATGGTTAACCATTCCGCTCATCATAGCCGGAATACAACACACTGCAGCATGACCCGCGAAGAAGTAGACGAAAAAGTAGCCGAAGCCCAGGACAAGGCTCAACAGCTTTCGAAAGAGAGTAATGATGCCGGAGGGCTGAAATACGGGCCCGTGACTACGATTATCGTAGAAAAAACCGGAGCCGACAAAGCCACCGTGGAAGAAGTAATCGTCGGGTTTATGAAGAAACCCACCCGCGCCGCCAAGATGATGGGTATGAATTATATCGCCAAGCAGGAAATCGACCGTGCCGGCGAAGTGATCCTCACCAGCTCCCTGATCAAGGAAGTATCCGATCCACGCCTGAGCGACGTATCGACCGATGATAATGTATTCATGTCCGCTGCACTGATCTGTGTGGCCGAGATAGAAGTCTACTCCGCCTACGTAAAAAAAAATTAAAGGAATTTGAAGTAGGCCACAGCGAACTCGAAAAGATGTACGCGTATGTAGCCTTCCATTATCACCTTGATCCCACAAAGATCGAGGAAGAAGATGTTATACGGCTCTGGAGCTATTTGGCATACAACAAACAGCGTCCCCTTCAGATAAAAAGTTACACGGTATTGGTTGAAGACAAATGAACGAAACGGTAGAATACATATTACGCATCCAGGACCAGATGTCCGGGTCCCTGAAACGGATCGAGGAGAATACCCAGCACATGAACAAAGGCATGGAACATGCCAAGGGCATGGTTTCGGAGCTGAAAGGGGCCTTCGTTGAGTTTCTTGCAGTTGATAAGTTATTCGAATGGGGAAAAGAGGCATTTGGTGAATATCAGAAAGCGGCTGAAGGCAATGCACAATTGGAAGCTACGTTAAAGAGTACCAGCGATGCCATCGGATTCAGCAAACAACAACTCGATGCACAGGCCCTTTCCCTGAGCCGGGTATCCTTAAATACCAAAGGTGCCATCACATCGATGCAATCGGTTCTCGCCACGTTTACCTCCATCAAGGGTGAAACCTTCAAGCAAACCCAGCAGGCCGTGCTAGATCTATCCGCCAAAATGGGAGGCGATTTACAAGGTTCGGCGATACAGGTAGGCAAGGCGATACAGGATCCTGTAAAAGGTGTCGCTGCCTTGCACCGTGTGGGTGTAAACTTCAACCAGACCCAGATGCAGATGGTCAAAAACCTGGTGGCGACCGGTCATGCCGCACAGGCCCAGCAGATCATCCTGAAAGAATTGAATACCGAATTCGGGGGCAGCGCTGCAGCGGCAGCTAAAGCCAACCCATGGAAGGTTATGCTGAATGGCCTGGAAGAAAAAATGGTCCGCATCGGCGGCATGGTAAACAAAATGATGATGGGGCTCGAGCCTATTATCAATAAAGTGTTCAACCTGATTGATGTAATATTTAATTCGGTAAGCGGCGGCGGCTTCGGAAATATGTTTAAAGAAGTGGTCAGCCAGGTTGGCCAAGTGGTAGATCTATTGGCATCTGTCCTGAAAGAGATATTGCCTTCGATTATCAGCATGCTCCGACCCATCATGGACATATTCAAAGTAATCTTTAATACGGTAATGGCCATTATACGGCCAATTATCTCGGCCCTGCAACCAGCATTTAAGGCAATAGCTGCGGTGGTAAAAATGATTGCCAACGAGTTCAAGTTCATGGCCCCGGTATTGGGCTTTATCGGGAATATTATCGGCACCATCCTCGGTTTTCTTATCCGGGTGGCTTCTGCCGTCATCATGCTGATCGTGAAGTTCGACGAATGGCTGATGAAAAGCAAGTTGTTCCAGGGAATATGGGTCGTGATACGCACCATTTTCGACGGCATTTCCAAAGCGGTTACATGGATCGTCGATAAAATAGAAAAGCTTTTTGGCCTGAAGGGAGGCTCAACCACATCTACCGATACCAACCCCTCGGATGAAAATGCGGAAGCGGGTGCGGATACGTCCGCACTTGCCGGTGGCACAGGGCCGAGCAATAGTCCTTCGGATGTGATGAGCGCGAACCAACCGAAAGAGGCCAAGCTGACGAACATCAATATTAAAATCGATACACTGGCCAAGCTCGATATCCATACCACGACCTTGGGCGCTTCTATTGGCCAGATCAAAGAAATGGTGGCCGCTGCGTTGCTGGGTGCCGTGAACAATACACAACTTCAAGTATCCGCCGGAAGATGAAAGAAAAACTCATACTCATAAACGCTTTTGGATTGTCTCCGCTGGTATCGGCCATTAAGGATGTGCCGGGAGTGTTGAATGCCAAAGCCAATAGTCTTGCGCCAAAATCACCAAATAATTATAACATATCCCAAAAGAGTACTACGCCTGACCCTTACCTGTACATTGGCTCACTGGGTACCCCCGTATGGTCCAATTTGGAAATAGAATCCGGTTCTTATATCGACAACAATGGCAACACGGTCAGCTACCCGGGCGTACAGATAGATACTGTACTTATTACGGTGGACCAGGCCAATATAGTAGTGAAGGATAAAGTGCAGGGCCTGGATGGAAGCATTAAGCAAACCGTAAGCGAGGATGATTGGATAATAAATGTGAAAGGGGTCATCATAGGCGGCCCTGATATCTATCCACGCCAGGTGGTGTCGGACCTGTTCCGTACTCTGAAATCGAAACTGGAGATACGCATCAACAACTGGTACCTGAACCAGTTCGGGATATACAATATCGTCATCGAGAATCGGAAGTTCCCCATGGAGGCCGGCCTGTATTCCCAACAAATTTTTGAATTCAATGCGGTATCTGATACCCCGGTAGAATTACAAATAACCAACTGATGGCACTTGTACCTCTTGTTAAAATACAAATACAACAGAACCCTACGCCGGATTATCCTACACGGAAGAATACGATCACGCTTCCATTTGTTATAGACTGCGATATAGAGCTGAGCTGGGCCTGCCTGACCGACAATGCCAAAATCGTATTCCCGAATAATATATACTATAAGGATCAGAATGGGAATGCCGTAGGCATAAGCGGTGGTATGGGTGGCTCGGTGCAGGGCAAACCCATCATAGCGTCTTCCGGAACGCAGGTGCCTTTGTTCCTGAGGGGCGATGCCATCACTATTACAGGAGGCTTTGGATACCTGGATAACCAGGGTAACGCCAAAACCATTTACCAGCAATTGTTCCAGGGATATATCTCCGGTGTTAAGAACAAGATACCCATTGAAATAGATTGTGAGGATAACATGTGGCTCCTGAAGCAGGTATTGGTCCCCGACCAGGTATGGGCCGACCCGATGGAGGACATGATCCAGCAAATGCTCGACCTGGTTAATGCGCAGAAGGGCACTAACTTTACACTCGGCAATAACCCGCAGGGTATTACTACGAATCTTGGCGGTTTCCGTACCCAGGGCGAAACCGTCTGCGAGGTGCTCACCCGATTGCAGAAGGATTATAAGATAGAATCCTTCTTCCGGGGTGCCACATTATACTGCGGTACCATTGTATACTACCCGAACTCGAACCCGATCCGTACCTTCATTCTGGAAAAGAACATCCTCGAGGGACATTCGCTGGAGTATACCCGTACCGATGATATTAATATTGCCCTGAAGGCTTACTCGGTAAATAAACTGGAACTGCAGACCGCCACCAAGCGCGGTGCGCTGAAGACAAAAAACACCCGGCTGGAGGTGATGGTGGGCGTAGTGAACGGGAAGTATGTGGCGTTAACGACATCCAAAGCCGACCAGGACCGGCAATCGAACTCGCAAATGCGCACCATGTACTTCTGGGATGTGACCAGCCTGTCCGACCTTACCCAGAAAGCTATTAATATGCTTCATCGGTTTTACTACGAAGGTTTCCGGGGATCGTTCACTACCTTGGGGCTTCCTTATGTGCAGCACGGGGACCAGGTAAACGTGCAGAGCATGCGGCTTCCGGAGTGGAACGGTACCTATTTTGTGAAGGGCATCAAATATAAACTTGGCGTATCAGGGTGGCACCAGACCATAGAAATAGATATGTTGAGCTCGATTTTTACACCTGCACAACTTGCACAGGGAATATGAGCGCTGATAGAAAAATACGAGATTCTGTAGAGCAATTGCTGGGAGAGTTTCTTGCCGACAAGGTGAATCTCATGTTTGGGAACGTCGTATCCATCCAAAACGATACCGCCGGCTTTCCTGCTTATTGTACGGTGGAATCGATAAGCGGGAAGGCGACCACGAATATAGAAAACGTGGCCCTGCAGGCCGATATATCGGATGGAGAACTGAAGGTCCCGGTTATCGGCAGTACGGTCATCGTGGCCTATTCCAAGTATAGCAATCCTTTCCTGGCCTTTGTATCCGACATCGAGAGTTATTACTATTACGGTAATACCTGGCAGCAAGGCGATGGCTCCTTCGGGGGTTGGGTGAAAGTAATCGACTTGGTCACCAAGTTGAACAACGTGGAAAACTTATTAAACGACCTGATTGGGAAATACAATGTACATACCCATTCGGGAGGTGGTGGACCTATTGGCCCTCCCACCCCGACAGAACCAACAATCATCAGCCCCATTACACAACGTTCCGACCTTGAAAATACCGAAGCCACCCATGGAGTATAAGTTCTATAAACCGGAAATGACGACCTACTTCGGTGGGATCATACGCTTTGAAAATGGGAAGGCACAGACCGCGGTACCGTATGGCATGAAGATTGGCGTGGAGCTATGGCTACCCACCATCCTGAGCCGGGAAGGCATGAGCTTTAAAGAAATGGCCGGCATGCTTGCTTTTAAAGTATACAAGGAACCCGGCGACTTTATATTCAACGAACCCATAACTCTGAACTGATGAGAAACCGCGTCGACATCGTATTGGTAAACAACGACATTTACATAGACCCGAACGTGAATGACCTGCCATTGCAGCCCAGCGACGCGCAGCATATCACCGATATCATCAATGCTTCCCCGGGCTGGTATAAGCAATATCCCCAGCTGGGTGTGGGCATTCTTCTTTACCTAAACTCCCCCGGGCGATTACAGCAGCTCTTGGCATCGGTACGGCTACAGCTCCAATCCGACGGCTACAGCTCCAATCCGACGGCGGTATTTTCCAATAATTCTCTTTACTCAATTACTGCCAATGCAAGCCTTAATTAAGTATACCACCGTTATTGAGGAAGTAATTGCGCTGTATGGTAGCTCCGATTTTAGTGTAAAGCTGATGACCGATAACCCGTGGATTGTGGGTATTGATTTCGACCTCACCCGGTATCAGGGCAAGCCCATCACCTACGATTCGACTGTGAGCCAGAATATACCGGCACCTGTGAACCAACAGCCGGCACCTTCGAATATATACAGATATACGGTCCAGCCCGGGCAGTCGCTACTTGATGTATGTATCCAGATTTACGGAAGCAACGATTACATGCTCAAGCTGATCACCGACAATAATTTAATAGGCGTATCACCCCCGAACCTTAATGGCACGGTACTTATTTTTGACAGCACATTGATAGCTCAACCCAGCCTATTCAATAAGAATAAGAACAAAGGAGTGGTGTATGCCACGTCTGCAGTAGCGCAAGAGGTTGTGTATTCAAATGAAGGTCAGACAATCATATATACTTCAGAGGATGGTTCAAAAATTTATACACCAGAAAGCTAACACAGCTATTCTATTATTATGTCTCTTTCTGGCTATATCCGGTACTACCCAGGTGTTATCTCCTTTTAAAGCGCTACCCATTGGCACCAGTGTGGACACGGTGAACGACCGGCTCGTATTTATGCACTGGAATGGCAGCACATTTGTGGACCAGCAATTACCTCCAAAATATTTAACCCGTATGGCCAATGCGATTGCAACCGGATTAGTATGGAGTGATACGCTCCCACGCCATAAAGCATTAGCGACAAATTATTATTGTGATAGTCTTTTTAAGCCAGGGGGTTCCAATAATTCTGTACAGTTCAACAACAATGGGGCCTTTGGCGGCTTTTGGCAATATGTCGCAGGAGCCGGTCCAGGTACGAATGTATTGGAGGTGAGCCAAAGTAATTACATCACGGGCCATAGCGGTAACTGGTCGCAGATAAATATGAATGATGGGTCAGGTGGTAATGACCAACAAATGCTTTTCTCAGCCGATGGAGGTTCAAATAATCACGGATTCATTTATCTCAATCAATCTTCATCTGGCTTTGCCTTCCATAATACACAGTTTATTGCAACGGGCACCACGATGCTTTTGCAGGATGCGTCTTCACCTCTTCAGGTGCAAGCTAATAACTCCACTTATTATTGGGGTGTAGATTGTTCGGCTCTGTCTGGTAATACGCAATGGACCATTCCTAACAACGGGATCGGATACCTCTATAATAATGGTTCTGGGGGACTCGCATACTATGACAGTATTATACAAAACAGCTCCTCAGTAACATGGAACAGAGCTGGCGGCAAGTTAGTCGCCTCCACCGTTAATAATGGAACTGTGACCAATGTAGCAATGACTGTACCCAGTGGCTTTAGTATTTCGGGTTCGCCTATAACTTCCAGTGGAACATTAGGCTTAACCTATAGCACAGAAACAGCACATTATGCCCTACTTGGTCCAACCGGAGGGAGTGCAGCGACACCAACCTGGAGGCCTATTTATAGCAAAGACATTTCAGGCCTAACAGATTCGACTTCTCATTCCTGGACATTAACCACCACGGGGACAAGTGGTGCGGCAACCTATTCGGGGAATGTATTAAACATACCCGTTTATGCAGGTACGGTTACTTCTATAGCCACCGGATATGGCTTAACAGGAGGTACAATCACAACAACAGGTACATTAAAAATAGATAGTACGCAAGGTAATCTATATGGTAGTCGCGTTTCATCTCAATATGCCTGGTATCATTATATCAATGCAATATTTGCAGGATCATCGAATATAACAACCGTCGGAACTCTTACCACAGGTGCAACGGGTTCGGGTTTTACCGTCGCTTTAGCATCCTCCACAATAACAGGAACATTATCAACTACAAACGGTGGCTTAGGTGCAAATGAAGGCTCCGCTACAGGCGTGGTTCAAATGAGTTCAGGATCAACATCGGTAAGTACAGCATTGGCAAATGCCACGACAGCTACAACACAATCGTTTGGTGATGCGAGTACGGATGTCTCAACCGATGCTTATGCAGAAGGTATTAATCCCGAAATATCCGCATTACGGGCATTAGGCTCCACAATACAGGACCAAACATTGGAATGCAAGATAAAAGACATCACCACCTCCAATACGTTGAATAGTGGCACTTGTTATTTCTTTGCTATTTATATTCCAAGAACACAAACTATTACTGGAATTAATTTTTACATGGCAACTACCGGAATCTATACAACATCACATTATAACGGAGTTGCATTATATTCTTATTCGGCAGGAACAATGACATTGGTTGATTCCACAACAAGAAGTTCTACGGTATTTAAAGCAACGGTAAACACAACTGTTTCGGCCGCATTTCCAAGCACATATTCGGCCAGTAGAGGTGTCTATTACGTAGCGATATTATATTCTCAATCAGCAGTAACAACGCCACCTGCATTCGGTTCGCCGACAAGCGTGGCTAATATTGGTATACAGCAATTGAATTTCACGAATAGTGCAACATTGGCTGGCGATATCAGTGGACAAACAGCATTACCCACAACACAAACAATGTCGGGATTAACGGGAAGCACTCCAGCAATAATATGGTTTGGATTATACTAAAAACATGAAAAAAGCAGTATTTATTTTATTGTTAAGTCCTTTGTTTGTAAAGGCACAGGACACTACCCAGGGATATAATATCGCTTGCCGAATGGCCACATCTGATATTCCGAATACTGCCTATGTAATAATTCCAAAGCAGGCATACGTTATCGGCATCGATTCTCTATGGATAATAATACCTAATGTACAGACCACAACACCGAAAAGAGCATTGGTGAAGATATTGCGCTGGATTAATCCAATTACCAATAACCAGGACTTTTTAAAGGCAAGAAATTTCAATAACATAACTATACAATAACCATGGAGCACATCGCCGACATCGTTAGCAATGTAAACCAGGTCCACCCCATTTTCGGGAAGCTAGCCATGGTCATTATGGTAGGAGCGTTCTTGTATGGGTCCATTACCCTACAGAACACCTCTTTTATAATAAGTATCTGTTCCGGGTCCGTGGCCCTCGCATATTACATCTGGCGCTGGAGAAAAGAATATTTAATTTATAAAAAGACAAAAAAATGAAACTCGTAAACACCCGCCTTATTTTTACAGAGAACAGCACGATCGGCAAATTGACCGTTGATGGTGCTTTCTTATGTTACATCCTGGAGCCGACCGACCGAGGGCTAGATGCATCAATGCCTTTAAGCGAATTACAGCGCCTGAAGGTATTCGGCAAAACGGCCATTCCTATCGGCACATATAATCTACAGTTAATATCGGGGGTTCCAATCATCAATAGGTTCCCATGGATCACGAAATATTACCCGAACAATACCTTCATGGTGCCGGAGCTGGAAAACGTACCTGATTACGAGGCAGTGCTTTTACATCCAGGGAATTATCCCAAGGATACCGAAGGCTGTTCCCTGGTCGGCATGACCATTGCCGGGCCCGACTTTGTCGGAGATACCCCCGACGCATTTGTAAAGCTTCAGAAAACCTGCTTCGACGAAATCAAGGCAGGCAATGCGACTTATACCTTAACCCGTGACCCGCAAGCATGGACGGCATTCCAGGCAAAAACCAACAAATAAAATTAATATGAAATTCTTTCAGCAGATCTGGGCGACCCCCAAAGTGCATGGCCTGATACAAGCCATGGGCAGCGCCGTAGTAGGTGCTGTATTGCCATTCGTAATGGCGTTCTATACCTATGTGTCGAATCCGGCCGGAGTCACCTACCAGGTTCCCAGCCTTAAATCGGTTGTCGGTGCGGCAGTATGTGCGGCCCTTTCCGGAGGCATCGGCTATGCTATCAAGCAAGGCTGGCTCGGTAGTTCGAATATAACTCCACCTGCAGCGAAATAATGACGACGCTTTATCTCCTCACTCCGAAGCCGAACAATGACGGGAAGAAACTGGCCGTGCTGGTTATTCTCTTCCTGATAGCGGTTCTGTTTGGAACCATCTATTCACATTGAGGAATGCATGTGCTGTTTTGGGAACTGGTAAAGGCTGCCATTGCCGGTGTAGTCGAATCCGCCGCGGGGGAATGGGTAAAGAAGGTATTTAAACGTAAGAAAAAGTAACCAATTAAAATCAACATAATGGGAACATTCAGAATCGTGATTCAGGCAACCGGAGGCCATGGAGTAGACCGCTCCAAAAAAGAAGGTGAAAAAGTCGACTTCTACGCTGAAGGAGAAAGCTCTCCAGATGCCATCGCTAAAAAATGCCTGGAAGAATTAAAAGCGAAGGGCTGCCAGATTGAACAAGCTCGGATCATCCACTGGCCAGAGACGGAAAGCGAAGTATCGGATAACCTCGAAACTGGAATAAGAAAAGGCAATTTTTAATCTTTAATAAACAACAACAAAATCATGGGAAAGACAATTTTCTCCGACATTGCCACCATTTTCGGGGCAGTAAAAACAGAAGCCGAAAAGATCGTAAAAGCCATTGAAGGCGAAGCCTCGGTTATTGCGAAGGACTTTTGCAAGAACCTTTTACCAGCCATAACCAAAGCCGAGCAGGATGTAATGGCAGTCATTGCCACCATCAAGGCCGATGAGCCTGCCCTGATCCAGGAAGGTGAAGCTTTGATTCAGGATATCCTGGCATTTAAAGCTGTTTTGGCCGCGCTGTAATCAGTTTAAGCTTCCAAGCAAGGACGAAAAAAGGTCGAAGTAATTTCGACCTTTCTTTGTTTCCCGCTCCTCGAACTGGACTTGAACCAGTGACCCTCTGATTAACAGTC
>Ga0134128_10001127_pt1 | contig 35475 bp, 16 predicted proteins | sample KB31754_FD_96462 | JGI IMG/M metagenome (GOLD analysis project Ga0134128, IMG submission 96462) | Terrestrial soil microbial communities with excess Nitrogen fertilizer from Kellogg Biological Station, Michigan, USA - KB3-175-4 | ecosystem: Environmental > Terrestrial > Soil > Unclassified ...
GGACTATCCAGAACATCGAAGTCGCGCCCGCCGTTACCCTGGGTAACACCAGCGGCTCCTATGGCAGCAACGTAAGCACGGACAAGCCCTATCACAACCAGATCCAGAGCGTCTTCGGCAGCGTCGACATCGCGTACAAGAACTATGCGTTCCTGACTTTCAGCGGTAGGAACGACTGGTCCTCGAACCTCTCCTATACTCCGGACGAACATTATTTCTATCCCTCGGCCGGTCTCTCCTTCATCATCAGCCAGATGACGACCCTGCCGCAGGCCATCAGCTATCTCAAAGTACGCGGCTCGTATTCGCAGGTAGGCAACACCGTTGGACAATACCAAACGAACCCCGTAAATACCGCCTCAGGGGCCAACACCGTGCTCAATGGCTCGGCACCCACCAATCTCAAACCGGAACAAACCAAAGCCTGGGAAGCCGGTGTCGACGCACGCTTCTTTGGCGATAACCTCACCGCTGCGATCACCTTGTACAAGACCAACACGTATAACCAGGACATCGGTATCGTTCCTCCTCCCGCTTCGGGCTACGGCTCGGGTAATATCAATGCCGGTAACATCCAGAACGAGGGCCTCGAGGTTACCCTGGGTTACAACCTGATCCAGCAAAAGTTCTTTAACTGGACGACCACCGTCAACTTCTCCCGGAACATCAACAAGGTCATCGACATCGACTCCAAAGCCGGCATCGATCTCGTAGATCTCACGCCGGGTAACGGCAACTATGATACCTATGTGGCCAAAGGCGGGCAATATGGCGATATCTATGTACAGACCCTGCTCAAAGACGCACAGGGCCGGCTGGTTCTCAACCCGGATGGCAACGGTAACTACTTCCCCCAGCAGGGTGGCGGCACACTCAATGGTTTTACCGATGTAGGCAACCCCAACCCGCGTTACCAAATAGGTTGGAACAACACTTTTACCCTCCGCAATTTTTCGCTCAATATTCTTTTCGACGGGAAATTCGGCGGCCAGGTGATTTCCGTGATGCAGGGCATGCTCGACTATTATGGTGTTTCCAAGGTCAGCGGCGACGCCCGCGACAAAGGCTATGTGGCTGTCAATGGCGTAGATCAGACCACCGGCAAGACCGTGACCCAGATCGACCCCAAGAACTGGTATACCTTCATCGGTGGTCGTAACGCTACCCTGGGGCAGTATGTCTATAGCGCTACCGTGGTCCGGCTTCGCGAAGCTGCGCTCGGCTATATCCTGCCCATCCATTCCCACGCGGTGAAAAGCCTCAAGCTGTCGCTCACCAGCAGGAATCTCTTCTACATCAGCCGCAAAGCACCCTACGATCCGGAGATCACTTCCGCGACCAGCAACAGCCTCGGTGGGGTCGATGTGTTCAACATGCCGGCTGCCCGCAATTTTGGCTTGAAGCTTAACGTAGTATTTTAAAAAACGACAACCATGAACATGCAAAATAACGTCAACCGTCTTGCCATCCTGCTCACCTTCCTGGTGACAGCGCTCAGCGGCTGTACGAAAAATTTCGAATCCTACAATACCGATCCCACGGGCATCCCGAATAATAAGGTCCAGGTCTCGACCCTTCTCATTCCCCTGGAACAGGAGATCATGTATATGACCGACGACGGCTACCAGATCGGTCAGAATCTCAATGCCGATGTCTACGCCGGCTATGCCATGCCCGACCAGACCTTCGGTCAGGCGCTCGACAACGCTAACTACGTCTTCATCGACGGTTGGAATAGCGAAGGGTTCAACAGCGTCTACACCAATCTCATAGGACCCATCAAAAACAAGGTTGCGATCTCCGGCGTCCGGGCGAACAACCCCGATATCTGGGCCATCTTCCTCATCGTGGAAGTAGAAGCCATAGATCGCATCACGGATAAATTCGGCCCCGTACCCTATAGCCAGGTCGGCACTTCGCTCATCAGCGTCCCTTACGACTCGCAACAGCAGATCTACACCCAAATGTTCGCGCAGCTCGATACCGCAACCGCCAACCTCGCCACCTATATCGCCGCCAATCCCGGTTCTACTCCGCTGGCGAGTTATGATGCCCTCTACGGCGGCGACTATACGAAATGGCTCAAGCTGGCCAACTCGCTGCGGCTTCGCCTGGCCATGCACCTCACGAAAGTCGACGCCGCCACCGCCCGGAAACAGGCGGAGACAGCCCTTGGCGCCACCGGCGGCCTCCTGAGCGTTCCGGCGGACGATGCGAATATCCTCGCCAGCCAGGCGAATGGTAACGACTACTACCAGATCACCTACAACTATGGTGATAATTCCATGAATGCGTCCATCGGCTCCTATATGAATGGCTACAAGGACCCACGGCTGCCCGTCTATTTCTCGGCGGACACCAATGCCGGTTATACAACGCAGTATACCGGCATCCGCATCGGCTGTAATATTCCGCCAAAACCCTTCTATTCGGGTTTCTCCAAATACAATACGACTAGTACCTTTACGCTTAGCGCACCCGAAACGATCATGACGGCGGCAGAAGTATGGTTCCTCAAGGCGGAAGCAGCCCTGCGCGGCTGGAGCAACGCCGGTGACCCGCAAACGGATTACGAAACGGGCATCAACACCTCCATGCAGCAGCAAGGGGTAGGATCCGCCGCCGCGGCCTATATCGCGGACAATACCAGTACCCCCGCAAACTATGTCGATTATCTCAACAGTGCCAATAACAGCAACGCGCTGTCGTCGATTACTATCGCCTGGGACCCCGGCGCCACAAATGAACAGAAACTGGAACGGATCATCACCCAGAAATGGCTCGCGATGTTCCCCGAAGGACAGGAGGCCTGGACCGAATTCCGTCGCACCGGCTACCCCGCACTCTTCCCTGTTGTAGTCAACAGCAGCGGTGGGACCATCGATACCAAGATCCAGGTCCGCCGCCTGGCCTATCCTTCAGGCGAAGCTACGGTGAACCCCGCCGCGCTGAAAGCAGGCATTCAATTGCTCGGCGGGCCCGATAACGGCGGCACCCGTCTCTGGTGGGATGTCAACAAAGCCAACTTTTAATTCTTATGTCTATGCACTCCAATATTTCCCTGTCTATGCTCCGTGCGACCCCGGCCGCGTTCCGTGCAACCCTCGCCCTATTGCTCATCGCCGGCCCCGTTTTGCTTCGTGCCCAGTCCCTACAGGTTGTCACGAACCAGGTAGGCTATGAATACAACAAGGCCAAACACGCGGTCGCGATGGCCGGGACCCGCTTCCCGGTAACTATCTTCGAGCTCATCGACGACAGCAGCGGCAAAGTCGTCTACAAAGGCCAGCCAAAATACAGTGGCCCTGTGGACAAATGGAAACATTGGCAGTTCTGGACCATCGATTTCACCCCTTATTCCGCAGCCGGCATGTTCCGGCTGCGGGTGAGCGGGCCCGGTCACACCGCGACATCCTATCCTTTTATCATCGGTAAGAATGTCCTCGAAAAAGCTACCCTCTCCGATATCCTGTATTATTTCAAAGGACAACGCTCGGCCGGGCTCATCGACAAGGCCGATCATCATCTCGTCCTTCCACCCTCCGCCCACAACCCCGCCGTCCAATACTCAAGCGACACCTTGGATCTCCATGGCGGCTGGTATGATGCAACGGGTGACTACGGCATCCACCTTTCGCATCTTTCGTTCTCTACCTTTTTCAATCCCCAACAGGTCTCCTTTGTCGCCTACAGCCTGCTGAAAACGCAGGAGCTTCTCAGCACCAGACCCGGCACCGACTACCGGCAGTTCCTTCGCCGTATCATGGACGAAGCGACCTATGGCGCCGATTATCTCGTCCGGGTCCAGGCCCGGGGCGGCTCCTTCTATCGCTCCATTGGTGCACCCGGCGCAGCCAAAGCAGCGAAGGACCGGATCATCTCTCCCGAGCAACAAAGCTATCGGATCAAGCAATCGAAGGACCAGAGTTTCGGCGGCGACCGCACAGTGAACGACTGGCACAGTTACGAATCGAGTTTCCGCTCCGGTGGCGGCATCGCTATCGCCGCCCTCGCCATGGCCTCGATGACCGGCATCTCCGGCGATTTCACCGACTCCCAATACCTCCGGGCCGCCGAAGACGCCTTCGCCTTCCTCGAAAAGAACAACCCCGCCATGACCAACGACGGGAAAGAAAATATTGTCGACGACTACTGCGCCCTGGCTGCCGCTACCGAACTCTACAAGGCCACCCGCAGCGATGCCTATCGCGACGCCGCGGAGAAACGGGCCCAGAGCCTCGTGAACCGACTTGCCTCCTGGGAGCGATACACGGACTACTGGCGCGCCGACAACGGCGACCGCCCCTTCTTCCATCCCGCCGACGCCGGCCTGCCCCTGGTAACCCTGCTTTACTATTATCCCTACGCGACGCAAAAAACCCGGCAGGCCATCAAAGCCGCCGTCCATCGCTCCCTCGAACACGAGCTGGCGATCACGCATGAGGTCAATAACCCCTTTGGTTATAGCAGGCAGCTAGTACAGGATACCCTGGGCCACCGCCGTAGCTCTTTCTTCTTCCCCCATGGCGCCGAACCTTCGCCCTGGTGGCAGGGTGAAGACGCCAGGCTCGGCTCGATGGCTGCCGCAGCCCGTCTTGCGACGCCGCTCTTCGAGACGGACAAAGCGTTCACCGACTCCCTTCAGAGCTTTGCGCTCGATCAGCTCAACTGGATCCTCGGTCTCAATCCCTACGATGCCTGCATGGTCCAGGGCACCGGACATAACAACCCCGCTTACGGCTTCTTTGGCACTTTTGAATATACCAACGCCCCCGGTGGCATCGTCAACGGTATCACTTCCGGTCTCGAAGACGAGCACGATATCGACTTCAACCTCTCCTATGCCAAAACGGGAAAAGACTACGACTGGCGATGGGCCGAACAATGGCTCCCGCATGACGCCTGGTATCTCCTCGCCATCGCCGCCGGGCAGCCGCTCGAAAAGCTGGCCACCACCATCGACGCGGAACACATCAACGACCATCCAACCCTCGCCATCGGGTCTCCGGCGCCCGATTTCGCTTTGCCCGGCGTCGACGGCAACATGTATACGCTGAACTCTTTCAAAGACGCGCCTGTCCTCGTCGTCGTATTCATGTGTAACCATTGTCCGACCTCGCAGGCCTATGAACAACGGATCATAAAACTCACCAGCGACTACGCACCCAAAGGCGTCCGCGTGGTCGCGATCAGTCCCAATGCCCCGGGGGCCCTCCGGCTCGACGAGCTCGGCTATAGCGACGTCGGCGACAGCTTCGACGACATGAAGACCAGGGCCCGGCAGATAGGCTACAACTTCCCCTATCTCTATGATGGTGAGACGGAATCCGTGTCAAAAAATTTCGGACCCGTCTCGACACCCCACGTCTTTATCTTCGATGCCCAGCGCCGGCTGCGCTACGACGGCCGCGTCGACGACACCGAGAACCCCGCGAAGACTCCGCATAGCCTCGATGCCCGCAATGCCATAGAAGCGCTGCTGGCCGGCAAAGAGCCGCCCGTCGCCGTCACCAAGACCTTTGGCTGTAGTATAAAATGGATCGAAAAGGAGAATTGGACGCAGAAAGCGGCGATCACCTGGGCGCACGAACCCGTGAACCTCGACACCATCGGCGTCGCCGGCGTCAACACCCTTGTGCACAACGATTCAAAAAAATTGCGGCTCATCAATCTCTGGGCCACGTGGTGCGTACCCTGTGTGCAGGAATTCCCCGAGCTGGTGACGTTGAACCGCATGTACCGCGACCGCGGCTTCGAGCTGGTAAGCATCAGCACCGATGACACCACGGCCCGGGGCAAGGCGCTTCGCTTCCTGGAGAAACAGGAGTCGTCTTCGCCAAATTATATCTTCACCGGCGACGATAAATACAAGCTCATCGACGCCATCGATCCCAAATGGCAGGGTGCGTTGCCCTATAGCATGCTGGTAGAACCCGGCGGAAAGATCGTTTATGCTCACGAAGGCGCCATCGATCCGGAAAAGCTCCGCAAGCTGATCTTCGACGACCCGTATATGGGAAGGATATATAAGTAAAACGGCTATTACTGTCTCACATCGACGGTCGTGCCGTTGCCATTGTGCGAATAAATATAATGCTCGGAAGCATTCCTGATATACTTCCGCTTCAGCGACTGGTAAGCATCCCCGGATTGCCGCGAGCCATTTATGGTCAGCCCATTGCTATCCAGCGTAAACGAATGTATATCCTCCCGCGACCCGGCTAACCCGAGATCGATCATATCGCCGATGAGCTGGTTAATGGACCGGTCGGCCGCATTCCTGCTCCCCTCCTGTTGCTCGACGGCCTCCTGCTGTTTCTCGACGGCCTCCTGCTGTTTCTCGACAGCTTCCTGCTGATTCTCGACAGCTTCCTGTTGCCGCTCCGCTTGCTGTTCGGCGGCCTCTTGCTTTCTTTCGGCCTCCTGCTCAGCGGCTTCTTGCTTTCTCTCCGCCGCCTGCTCCGCCGCTTCCTGTTGTTTTTCTAAGGCCTCCTGCCGTTTTTCCTGGTCCTGCTCGAGTTTCTCTTGTTTCTTCTCCTGGTCCTGCTCAAGCTTTTCCTGTTGTTTCTCCTGCTCCTGTTCCTGCAGCTCTTGCTGCCGCTCCTGCTGTTCCTCGAGCCGCTGTTGGGCATCGGTTTGTTCCTGGTTGGCGGCATCCAGCCGCTCCTGCACCCTGGCCAACTCGCGCTCGGCAGCGGTGACCCTGTCCTCGCCTCCTTGCTCACCCGCCGTCTCGTGATTCCTGCTCTCGATCTCATCGAAGATGTAGAGATATTGGTCGAAATCACTCTCCGGAATGGATTTGCCGTTGATCACCAGCTCGGTCACCGTCCCATTGACTTTGGTCAGCTGAAAGGTATTCCCCTCCGCGTCTGTCGCGTCTATTTTATATTGTTTTGTCGACCCGTTATCTTCGACCCTGGTGCTGATGCTCGGGAACTGCTCCTTGGCCCGCTTGCCCGAGGCGTTGGACGATGTGGGAACCGTATCCGTACCTTGCCATGCCGCCTGATGGGCCGTCTGCCGCTTGTCCGCCTGAAGTTCTGCAGCGCGCATACTGATCAGGCCGATAGCCAATATAGCCGTTAGTCCCAAGGACAAGATCGCCTTTTCCATAATATGTAGTTTTTTATTTTCCTGGTTTAGCATTCGCCTGATACGCCACAACAGGTCCGTTTTCCGCTTCCCCAGCGGAAGGGCATAACGCTGCCGGACAAATGTATTTTCTCCAAAGGCCACCAGCGCATCGAAATAGCTGTTGCGATCCGCCGTGTTCAGCACCATATCGTCGCAACAAGCCTCCCGTTCCTCGCGGATCAGCGAGGCGACCCACCGTAGCCCGGGGTTGAAGAAGAACACCGCCTCGGCGATATGCAGCAGTAGGTTTGCGAGATAATCGTTGCGCCGGATATGCGCCAGCTCATGCAACAGGATCGTCTCTACCTGGTCGGCGGGAAGATTGGTCAACATACCCAGCGGCACCAGGATCGACGGCTTCAGGAACCCAAAGGTCACCGGCACGGCCACATACGCGGATTGTATAAGCTCCACCGGCTTCCGGATACCCAGGCGGACAGCCAATAGCTGCAGCCGTTCCTGCCACAACACGCCTGAGTCGAAGACCCGGCGCCGGCGCAGCCGGCCCAGCTGATAAAATCCACCCATGAGCTGTACCACCTGTCCCAGCAAGCAAAGCATCCAGACCAGTACCACGGTCGAAGCATGCAGGGTCAGGAAGTCACCCACCTGCCCAAAAATACCGGTGGACCGCTCTATACCGGCATGGACCTGCGGCTGTATGCCGCTCAGGACCACCGTCTCCTCCAGACCGGAAACTTTGCCCTCCACCCACGCACTCACCGCGCCGCCTGGCTGGTTGCTGCCGGCCGCCTCATGGAAAAAGGTAAACGCCGCGCCCAGCAGAAAAAGGACAAGTACCGCCGTCAGCAGATTGTATCGCACCGCCGCCTTCGACCTCCTGGTGCAAAGGATAACGATTCCCGCTGCCACCGCGGCAAGAAAACCCTGCCACAACGAATGGACCAGCGTAAGACAAAGCGCTTGCGTGATATTAATGGTTGTCATCGTCTGTTTTGATGGAGGTGATCACCGATGAACCATGACGTTCATAACTAAAATGATCTCCGGCATGTTTGATATATTTCTGCTTGAAGAACTGGAAGACATTATCCGGCTGTTTCACCCCATTCACGGTCAGCTGCTCGTTATCCAGCTGGAACGAAAGCTTGTTCTCTTCGGTGATGATGCCCTTTTCAAAGAGATCATCGATGATGTGCGAGATATATTTATTGGCTCTCGGCGGCTCCGGCGGAGCCGGCGGGGTAGGGGGTAAAGGAGATACAGGCGGAGTGGCAACCGTAGGCGAAACCGCTGGCGCGGCGGGAGCCGCGGGTGTAACCGGTGCGGCCATAGCGGGCGCGACTGGCGCGACTGGCGCCACTGGCGGAGCGGGAGTACCAGGTGCTACAGCCGCCCCCGGTGCAACGGGCCCCACAGGTGGAACCGGCGGCACAGGAGGCTCACCAAGGTTACCCAGCAATTCATCATAGCGCGCATACTGGTCCCGGGGCACCGCCTTGCCGTTGACCTCGAGCAAAACGATCTTGTCGTCGATCTTCCGCATCTTACAGCTATTCCCACGGGTATCGGTAGCCCGGATCGAGTACGTTTTGTGCTTGCCGTCATTGTTGATAACCGATACATCGTTGACGTGGAACCGCTTCCCAAAACCCCCAACCGCACTACTATCGGTCTGACCAAACACCGGCGCGGACAATAGCACTGTCAGCCCGACGACGACTACCTGCCCTTTGATGAATGTGGACATAATTACTCTTTTTCTTTTGCCTTATTCAATAATTTTCGGATATCGTCCAGCTCTTTCTGCGAAGCCTTCCGGTTGTCCAGAAGATGCAGCATCAGGCTGCTCACCGACCCGTTGAACAACGAATCGACAAACTTGTCGAGTAGCAGGCTCTTCGTCTTGTCCTCCTCGCTGGCGGGACTATAAATGTGTTTCACCTGGCTTTCATCACGTTGCAGCAAACCCTTTTCCGCCATGATCTGCATTAGCTTGAGCGTCGACGCATAGTTGACTTCCCTCTTCTGCTCGTTCAGCTTGTCGTTGACAAATCGCACGGTATTGGGACCATACTGCCACAAGACCTGTAAGATCTCCAGCTCACTCCGCGTAGGCTCCAACTGCTCTTTTTTCCCTGATTTTTCTGCTTTCATGCCCCTAAGCTAGGAAATTTTTCCTACCATCCAAACAAATTCTAGGAATTTTTTCCTAGGCGGCGGCGTCCGGCCGTTCGGGCTGCCTACACCTCCATAAGAAAATCGTGCAGATTGACTTCCGTCGCCAGGTTGAGCTTTTTCCTCAGCCGGTACCTACTGACCTCCACACCCTTGAGCGAGATGTTCAATAGCTGCGCGATCTCTTTCGAGCTCAGGTTCAGCCGCAAGTAGGCGCAGAGTTTGAGATCGGTGGGACTGAGCTGCGGGTATTTAACCTTGAGATTGGAAAGGAAATTATTGTGGACCTGGTCGAAATGCAGCGCAAACCGGTACCAGTCGTCATCGCTTTTTTCCGTGTCATTGAGCATTCGGAACACACTCCGGAACTCATGCGACAGGTTGGGGGTGTTCAACCGCTTGATCACCGTAAGCAGCTCTTCCCTAATGCTGTTCAGCATCCCGCCGCGCTCTACAAAATGCATCGTCACGGTCGCCAGCTCCCTGTTCTTGAATTGGAGCTCTCCCTCCAGGTTGGCATTCTGCAAAGCGATCAACCCTTTCTCCTTTCGATCCAGCTCCAGGCTGTGGAGATATTCCTGCCGCTCCTGCTCTTCTTCATATTTCCGCCGGTGCTGCTCGATCCGCCGCCGCTGATGCCACCGGACCAGGTACACGAACCCTACCGCGACCAAAAGATAAAAAAGATAGGCCCACGCCGTTTGATACCAGGCCGGGCCCACGATGAACGTAAAGCTCGCCGGCGCCGACTCCTTCCCCAAATTATCCCGGGCCTTGACCACGAACGTATATTTGCCGTAAGGGAGATTGGTATAGTCCTTCTCCGCCTTCGTAGTCCATTCCGACCAGTCGCGGTCGAACCCCTCGAGCCGGTAGCTGAACTCTACCAGGCCGGGTTGCGTATATAAAGGCGATGCGTATTCGAAATGAAACGAGTTCCAGTGGTTCGGCAGTTTGACGGGCTGCCCGCCGGGCCCACCGGCCGTATTACCGTCGCCTTCCACATATCCCCCGAAGACCACACTGTCCCTTTCCGCGATGGCCTTCACCGTGCCCAGCAACACGGTGATCCGGTCGCTGGATTCGAGATACTTGCTGTAGTTGAGATGATAGACGCCATTGTTCGAACCGATAAAGATATTTTCTTTGTCGTACGGATAGATCATGGCCGCGCCCTTGACCGTCTGCCCATTCAGCTCCGGGAAATAGACCACCGAGCCGCTGGCCGTCTTGCTGAAATCGATAACCCCTACCCGTGAGTTACTGACGAACCAGATATCTCCCGTGGCGTCCTCTTTAAGATAGGCGACGGCAGTGTCCCCGAATATCGGCTGAAAAAAGGCACTGGGGACGAATCGGTCCGCACTCGCATCGTATTCATAGACCCCTTTTTCCGTCCCGACGACCACCTTGCCGCGGACCATGGTTATATAATTATTGAGATTCGACGGCAGTCCTTGTTTAGCGCCATAATGCGTGAAGTCGCCGTGCAATGGATTTTTAAATACGCCCCTATAGGGATGAGCCGCCCACACCGTACCCTTCCCGTCATAGGCGATCTCCGGTAGCGACTCATAGAGATTGTTGAGCTTGGAACCCTCCTGCAGTGTGCCCTGCCGGTCCTCTATATTCACCAATCCCGTGTAGGTACCGGCGACACAGGTGCACCCCCCCATGGTCACGAAGTCCCAGGCCCCCTGCTTCGTCATCACCGGTGCGGCCTGTCCACCCCGTAATACCGAGATCCCATCCTGGTGTGCGACCAGCAGCTGTCCGCAGAGATCGTCCAGCGCCCAGACCTGTCCCTTGGTGTTGCCCACCTCGGTAAACGCCCCTTTGAGATCGCTGATATCCTTGATCGCCGGTTCGAGCGGGATATCATACAAACCATTGGATGTACCGATATACAGCTCGTGATCGAAGATACGCACCGCATTGCTCACCAGCTCGTTGTCCCGCATCGGCCGGATCAGCTTCACGGAGGTGTTGTAGCGGATGAAGGAGATCCCGTTCGCCAGCCCAAGCCACAGGTTGCCGTCCTTGTCGTCGAAGATACGGAGCACATTGTTGTTCTGTAACCCCTCCTCGCTGGAGAACCGCTGGATCAGCTTCCCCGCCCTGTCGAGGATCAGCACCCCGCCCGCGGCAGTCCCGATGGCATAACGGTCCGGGCCGATGTACCGGGCATCGTTGATCAGATCGTTCGTCAGCACCGCATCGGCAGCCGTAGGCTTTGGCGTAAGCGTCTTTCCGTTCAAAAGGAATAGCCCATTCTTGAGCGTGGTGACAAGAAAGGTGTCCTTATCATAGGGCAGGACACTCGTAATATGCTGCGGCTTCGCCGACAGCTGCAATTCCTCCCAGTGATCCCCACGATATACATACAATCCCTTGTCCTTGTCCGCGGCGAACAGGGTACTATCTGCCTGGGTAATCAGCTGCCAGTTCTCCGGCGCGTCCATAGTCAAAATGGTATCCTTCGTCCATTGCAAAAGGGTTTCATTGGTCCGAAAGAACACATCCCCTTTGTGGATCTCGATATTCCAGATGTCGGCAAATTGCTGTGCTACCGTCGGCAGCTTTTCTTTTAAGGAATGGTACTTCAGCGATCCGTCTCCACTCGCCGAGAAATAGCCGATGTCGTCGGCCCCGCCCACAAAGATTCGCCCCGCTGTATCGATGGCCATGGATTTGATCCCCACCTTATTGGGCAGGGCATACAGATGCCAGTAGTTCCCGTCATAGGTCAGCAGCCCGTCGTCATTGGCGAAATACAACCGTCCGTATTTGTCCTTTCCGATCCCCCATACCTCGGTGGCCGCATGATATTCGGTGTTGGAAAAATTACGAATAGCCGGCAAGCCGATCGTCGATTGACAAAATGCCGGTCCCACTGCCGCTGCGAAAAGCAGAATGGATAGAACCAGTTTCTTCATTTGGCGACAATTTAAACAATGTAGGGCTAATGTAGGGGCAAATAACTTGTCCGGCCGGCCACGGAAAGGGATATTTGAACCATGAAAGCAGCTTTCACTCTCCTTTTATTGCTGTCTCAGGCAAGTGTATTCGCCCAGCGTTTCCGGGTATTGGTGGTCGCCTCAAGGGCTCACGATCACCTGAAAATGATTGCCGCCGCCCGGCCGTTTTTCGAACAAATGGCGGCGGAAAATGACTTCCAGCTCGATTTTACGGACGATACCAGTGTGGTCAATCCGGCCAATTTGGCCCATTACCAGGTCTTCGTGATGCTGCACCTGGCGCCCTTCGACATGTCCTATGCCCAGCAGGACGCCCTCCAGCAGTTCGTGGAACAAGGAAAAGGCTGGGTCGGTATCCACGCCGCCGGCCTCCCCGGCCGCCAATTCCTCGGCAAAGACACCCGCTACTGGCAATGGTTCGAAGACTTCCTGGGTGGTGTCACCTATTCTCCGCACCCGGCCTATCAGCATGCGACGCTGGTGGTGGAGGACAGGTCCCATCCCGCTACCCGTCACCTACCGGCCCGGATGGATATCCCGGACGAGTGGTATGAATTCGATAAGAGTCCGCGTAGTACCGTTCATGTGCTGGCGTCGGTTGATGAAAAGACCTATCACCAGAACAAACCCATGGGCGACCATCCCATCATCTGGACCAACGAGCACTATCGCCGCATGATCTATATCGGCCCGGGTCATTCCCCCGAGCTGCTCGCCGACCACCGCTATGCCGCCCTCCTGCGCGATGCGATCTGCTGGGCTGCCACCACGGGCCCCTCAGATCTTACGATACCCATGGCCGATGGCCGCGTCACGTGGCAACGGCAGTATACCCTGCCGCTTGGACCCAATCAGTCCGAACTCTATCACCGGCTCAAAGATGCTTTGTCAAATGCGACCTATACGATCACTACCGCAGACCCTGAGACAGGCACCATCCTCGGTACCGGCAATGTCAAAGTGACTACAAGTCCCGAAGGACACTATTACATGATCAAGTTCAACTATGCCGTGAACATCCACGACGGCAAATATACCTTCAAAGCCACGCACTTTTATGAGAAGCCTATGGGCGTAGGCACCACGAGCGAATATTCGAAAATAGAATACCGCACCTGGGACAACCGCCTCGGACACCCCTGGCAGCCACCGCTGGAAGATCATCGCCTCATCAGAGGCCTCGACTCGACGGTCACCGCGGCCATGGACAGGCTCTACGCCACCGTCAACATCCCCCGCTTCCGCGTCCTGGCGCTCTACGAGAACGGCGGCTGGCACATCGCCTTCTCCCGCCGTGCCATGTCCTGGCTCAACAACCTCGCCATCGACAGCAATTTCAGCATCGACTATCTCACTCACACCGATTCGATGAACGAGGAATTCCTGTCACATTACCGGCTGATCATCCAGCTCGACTATGCGCCGTATGCCTGGAAACCCGCGGCGATGACTGCCTTCCAAAAATATATCGACGAGGGTAGAGGTGGCTGGGTGGGTTTTCACCATGCGACCCTGCTCGGCGAATTCGACGGTTATCCCATGTGGCCCTGGTTCCACGATTTCATGGGCGGCATCCGCTGGAAGAATTATATCGCCCGCTTCGCCAAAGCCAATGTCATCCTCGAAGATCACGACAACCCCGTGCTTCGCGGTATCCCCGATACTTTCCAGATTCAAAAGGAGGAATGGTATACCTATGATAAAAGCCCCAGACCCAACGTTCACGTCCTTGCTCATGTGGATGAATCCTCTTACCAGCCCGACACCTCCATTAAAATGGGCGACCATCCCGTGATCTGGACCAACGAACACGTCAAGGCCCGCAACGTCTACATCTTCATGGGGCACGACCCGATCCTGTTCGACGACAGCGTGTACCGGCATCTTTTCTCCAATGCCATCTTCTGGGCCGCCTCCGCGCCGCCCCGCCCCGCGCCGGCCTTCGCGCCGGCTCAAGCTGCGCCGGGCCTCATGCCCCCGGGCCAAGTCACCGCCGCCAGGCCCCCCCGTTACCGCGCTCTCGCGTTCTTTTCCAACACCGTAGAACCCGACCACGTCGACTTCGCCCGCGACGCCATCCGCTTCTACGCCGCACAGGCCGCCCGTGAGAATTTCGCCCTCGACACCACGACGAACTGGGACAACTGCAACGACAGCCTCGGGAAATATAAGCTCGTGATCTGGCTCAACGACTTCCCTCACACCGAAACACAACGCGCCGCCTTCCAGCAGTATATGGAACACGGCGGCGCATGGCTGGGCTTTCACGTCTCCGGCTATAACGACAAGGGTACGAATTGGCCCTGGTTCGTCCATTTCTTCGGTGATGCCGTCTTCCTCGACAACAGCTGGCCACCGCTTCCCGCGCGACTCATTGTAAACGACACGAAAGATCCGGTTACCCATCGTCTGCCGGATCACTACTTCGCACCGATCAATGAGTGGTATGGCTGGGAACCCAACCCCCGCAATAACAAAGATGTCAAAGTGCTGCTGACGCTCGACCCGTCGAACTATCCGCTAGGGAAAAAAGACATCCTCCGCAGCGGCGATATTCCCGTGGTCTGGACCAATACCCGCTATCACATGCTCTATCTGAACATGGGCCATGGCGACCATATCTTCGATTCACCCATTCAGAACCGGATGTTCGAAGATGCGATCCACTGGCTGGGCAACCGCTGATTGCCCCCGGCCCTGCGGCTCACTTCCCCATCCAATCCTTGAACCCGCCCACCCGCTCACGGCTCACGATGGTATCGGCCTGCGTCGGCGGCGCGAGCTCCAGCTTGAGCCGTCCTCCCAGCCAGGTATAGACCTTGCGGATCGCCTCGATATTGACCAGCAGCTGCCGGTTGACGCGATAGAACTGCTGTGGATTCACCGAGGCCTCCAGGTGCTGGAGCGTGTTGTCGAGTAAAAAACTGGCGCCATTGAAGTCGGTGGCATAACATAATTTTCCATCGGCATGACAATGCGCCATCGACGAAGTCTTGAGAAAAGTGAGCTGTTGCCCTCGCTTGATCAGCAACCGCTCGCGGTATTTGGATGGGCTCATTTCATGTACCAGCCGCTCGATCTTCGTGGCAAGATCCCCGTTGCCGCCATGCAGCTTTTGATATTTCTCTATTGCCGCCGTTAGCTCCACTACGTCTACAGGCTTCAGAAGGTAGTCAATACTATTGACTTTGAAAGCCTTGAGCACATAATGGTCGAAGGCCGTGGTGAAGATCACGGGCTGCGCCAGCTGCACCTGCTCGAAAATGGAAAAGCTGATCCCATCGGCGAGCTGGATATCCATGAACAGCAGGTCGATGCCGCCGGCCTCCGCACTCCTCAGATAACCTACAGCCGCCTCTACGCTGTCGAGCAGGCGGACCACCTCGATCCCCTTGCCGAGATCATGCAGCATCCGGCCGAGTCGGGTCGCCGCGGGCGCTTCGTCTTCTATGATGATGACTTTCATGCTCGGTTTCATACGATCAAAGGAATGCGTACCGTAAAGCTCTCGGGTCCTTCTTCTACTTCCACCTTTTTGTTTCCCAACAACCGGTACCGGTTTCGGATATTGTCGAGCCCTATCCCCGTCGATTCGACAAGCTGATTCTTTTTCTGCAACGTATTGCTCACGACCAGGTGCTCATTACCGGCATAGATGTCGATGCGCAACGGCTTGGCCGAAGAGACGATGTTGTGCTTGATCGCGTTTTCCATCAGTATCTGAAGCGACAACGGCGCCACCCGTTGCTGCAAAAGTTCGTCGGCGACGCGGATCGAGATATTGAGGTTCTCGCCAAAACGTGTCTTGAGCAAAAAGGCGTAGGCCTCGAGCACTTCCAATTCTTCTTTTAATGCTATGCTTTGCTCATCCCGCACCTCCAGGATATGCCGGTATACTTTGGAAAGCTGTTGTACAAAATCGATCGCAACACCAGGATCGTCGGGTATCACCGCGCTTAACGTGTTCAGATTATTGAACAAGAAATGCGGGTTTACCTGGGTCTTCAAAGCATAAAGTTGTGCCTGAAGACTCTCGCGTTTCAGCAGCTCTTTTTCTTCGACGGATTTACGCAGCTCGCTCACGAAGTACACGCTTTCATAGATCGCACACACCAGCATCGTGCAAAGGATAGTGGAGGCGTTGGAGTCGATGGCGATATCTCCCGCTGTCAACTGAAAGCCCGCCCCGCGCATCTCATTTTCGCAATTTTTGAAGACTATCGGGCCCAGCACATTATTGATCAAAAGCACATAGATCAGCGTGACACCCATCTCTACCCGCAGTCGCTTCTTGACCTGCTCGAAAAGCGGGTATCGTGTCCGCGCCCAGATCATGATCATCCGGCATCCCATCCAGATCGCCGCGGTGATGACCGCGCAAGGCCAGAGGCTGGCCCAGCCCAGATATGGCGGCCGGCCGATCCGCCAGCCAAAAAAGACGATCGGTATCAGGAAAGTGAACACGCCGACACCGGCGATTACCACCAGCCGGTCATCGAACCCTATCTTGTCGCTCTTCCAACGCATACCATAAAAGTACGAATTCGACCCAAGTGCCGGCGCGAATTAACGCCGGTTCATTCCCGTCTTTCGACAGTTCACTCCTTTTCTGTTGTGCTCCCCGAATCGCTCCGATAAGTTTGTGCCGAAAATAAACGCTGGCTATGAAAAAATTAACCATCCTCACGCCTGTCACACCCACCCGCTTCCGGTTGCTGATCGCCTTACTTTGCGCATCCCTGGCCGCATCCGCCCAATCGACCCAGGTCGTGCGCGGCGTTGTGACGGACAAGACTTCGGAAAAGCCGGTTGCCGGCGTCTCGGTGACGATACCCGGTACCAACCTTGGCGCCGTCACGGACGAATCGGGCCGCTATATCCTTCCAGCCGTCCCCCTCGGTCGCCATGCGTTTGCTTTTGGCAGCGCCGGCTATCATCAGGTTACCATTCCGGAGGTCCTGGTAGCCGCCGGACACGAGGTCATCCTCGACGCAGCATTGGAGCAGCGGCTGGTGACCCTGAATACGTTTACGATTACCGCGCGGTCGGCAAAAAAAGGCGCGGCGACCAACGAGTTTGCTGCCGGCAGCGCCCGCTCCTTTAGCCCCGAAGACGTCACCCGCTATGCCGGCGGGCGCAATGACCCTTCGAAGCTGGTGAGCAATTACGCCGGCGTGGCAGCTAACAGTGATGCCCGCAACGACATTGTGGTTCGCGGCAATTCCCCTGCCGGGGTGCTCTGGCGTATCGAAGGCAGTCCGGCGCCAAGCCCCAACCATTTCTCTACCCTCGGCACCACCGGGGGGCCGGTGAGCGCACTGAATACGGATATGCTCAAGACCTCGGATTTTCTCACCGGCGCCTTCCCCGCCGAATACGGTAACGCCGTAGCCGCCGTCTTCGACATCGATTTCCGCAGCGGCAACAGCAGCAAACACGAAGAGATGTTCCAGTTCAATATGTTCAGCGGCCTTGAAGCTACCGTCGAAGGGCCGCTCAATAATAAAAACAACGGTGCGGCATACCTCGCCAGTTACCGGTATGGCGTGGCTCAAATCGCGCAGAGCGTTGGTCTTAACATCGGCACACAGGCCGTTCCACACTACCAGGACTGGGCCTTTAATATCACCACGGGGAATGGTGCTGTCGGCAAATGGTCCTTCTTCGGTATGGGTGGCCTCAGCAATATCGCGTTGATCGGCAGCAAGGTGGACTCCACCGATTTCTATGGCCAGCCGGATCAGGATGCCTATGACAAAAGCAATTTCACCTATGTAGGCGTAAAGAATACCCTCGATCTCGATAGCCGGACCTATCTACGCACCGTGGTTACTTATGCGCATACCCTGGATAAATATGATCAATATCGCTATCCCGATCCGGTGCCGCCTTATGAGAACCGCTGGCTCAATTATACGTCCGACAACCGCACCAGCTCCTTCCGCTTTTCCTCTTTTCTGAACAGGAAGGTCAACAGCCGGTTCTCCTATCGTGTAGGCGCCTCCGGTGAATCGCTTGGTCTGAACATACAGGTATTGGATAAAACGGCGCGTCCCGCCGCGGCTCCTTTCGATACGGTGAGCAACTACGATGGGACGCCGTTCCTGTTGCAATATTTCGGTCAGTTCAAATACCGCTTCAGCGAACAATTCAGTGTGATCGGCGGGCTCCACGGCATGCACTTCGAACAAAGCTCCGCGGTCGAGCCACGTTTGTCTTTCGTATACCAGCTGCCTGCGGGGCAATCGGTCTCCCTGAGCTATGGATTACATAGCCAGCTGCAACCCCTGCCGGTATATTTCCAGACTTATGATGAAACGGAGCAGACCCGCGATTCGACCAATCGTAAGCTCGGCTTTACCCGGGCGCAGCATGTCGTTCTCGGCTACGAATGGCGTTTTCTTCCCCAATGGCGATTCAAAGCCGAAGCCTATTATCAATATCTCTTCGATGTCCCCGTCGAGCGTACTTCCAGCGGCTTTTCCATGCTCAATGCCGGCGCCGATTTCGGCTTCCCCGATAAAGTGGGGCTTGCGGGCAAAGGCTCGGGTTCCAACAAAGGCATCGAGCTCACCCTCGAGCGGTTTTTGAACAAGGGATATTATGTATTGCTCACGGGCTCGCTCTTCGATTCGCGTTACAAAGGTAGCGACGGCGTCGAACGCAACACCGCTTTCAACTACAAATATGTATTCAACGTACTTGCCGGCAGGGAGTGGCGTGTCGGTCATGCCGGTTCGAATGCTTTTACGCTCGATGCCCGCGTGTCCACCATTGGTGGGCGTTATGCTACGCCGGTGGATGTTGCCGCTTCGCTCAAAGCCGGGTATGAGATCGGCGACACGCTGCATTATTTTTCGGACCGGCTCGCCGATTATTTCCGGCTCGACACCAAATTCGGCTATCGGACAAATAGCAAAAAGCACAAGCTCAGCCAAACCGTTTATCTCGATCTGCAGAATATCACGAACCGGAAGAATATCTTTATGCTCGAATACGATCAGGCTAAGGGCAACACCGTGCCGGTGTACCAGATCCGCTTCTTTCCCGATATTCTTTACCGGATCGAATTCTGACCGGCAGAAGGCTGGTGGGCCCTTCGCTTACGCGGCCGCTCTTTTGCATTGAAAGGGATCCCGCTTTTATTCAGCTCGTGGCGAATGCCTTCCATGACGTCTGCCAGATAGATGGTCAGCGGATCCCCGTCTTTGCGTTGTTCCGGGGGGATATCCTCTTCCTGTCTCTTCAAAGCCTTGATGCCCGCGTAGTGAACGATATTCACAATGTTCCCACCCGATAGCTCATATTTTTTTACCGTTTCGGCCAGATCGAAAGCCTTTTCCTCCGGCAGCTTTTCCTCCGGCAAATATTCTTTGAACAGGGCATCGCCCGGGAGCGTTTTCTTCCAGATCTTCTTCCGCTCTTCCGGGCCGGGCATGGAGAATTTCAGGATGGAGTTGAACCGCCTGATAAAAGCCTCATCGATATTGTTCTTCATGTTCGTTGCCAGGATCACCAGCCCATCGTAGTCTTCTATCCGCTGCAGCAGATAAGAAACTTCCTGGTTGGCATATTTGTCATGGGAATCTTTGACATTGGTTCGCTTTCCGAACAACGCATCCGCCTCATCGAAGAAAAGGATCCATTTCTTACTCTCCGCCCGGGCAAAAAGGAGCTCCAGGTTCTTTTCCGTTTCGCCGATATATTTTGAAACGACCATCGCGAGATCCACGCGGTAGACTTCTTTACCCGTCTCTTTGCCCAGCAAACACGCGGCAAATGTCTTGCCCGTACCGGAAGGTCCATAGAACAGGACGCGATACCCGTTTCGAAATCTCCCGTCCTGACCACCCTTTTTTACCAGCCCCTGATGATATTTCATCCAGTCGAGCAGATTGTCGAGCTGCGCATTGAGCTCGCTGTCGATCACCAGGTCCTCCCTTTTGCGGTCCGTGTTTACCGGTTTTGCAGGAAAGCTGATCCCGAAATGCGGCGGTGCAGTCTTATTATGCGTGAAAATGTCGATGTAATCCCTCGAAAGCGTGATCCGCCCGCTCATCACAGGTTCTCCGGGCGCGATCTCTTCCAACCAAAGGATCCGCTTGCGGGCAAAGAAATGATCCGCCCAGAACAACCGCTGGATCGCCAGCCTCCGTTGCCATTCGTATCCCGCCAGCAAAAAAAGCGCTGTTTCGCCGGTGGGCATAAAACCCCGGAAGTCTTTTCCCCTCACGCCACCGATCTTGGGAAAATCCCCGGCGCCCTTGAGCATGCTGTCGATGACCTGGTCGAACAGGTCCGGCTGAATATGATGCACCAACCCGATCAGCAACAGCCGGGCCTCATCCGGACCGATAGCCTCCGCGTTCTGCTCCGGGTATTCTTTGATAAAAGTGCCCAGATGCAGATCCCATTCTTCCACCGGGGGCATCACAGGCTCCGCCACCGCTGACGGGGGATGGAATTCGAGGACCAGCCGGTACCGGATCAACTGCCTTAGATAGTGCAGTTCCTTCGGCGTGTTCTTATCCGCCTCTTCGGCCCCATCCTCCGCATCCTCAGCGACATCCTCCGGCTCATCCGGGCCCACCAACTCCCGCGATTCTGCCGGTTCACCCAGCCCGAGAGGTTCACCCGCTCCCGCAGCCTCACCGGGCCCCGCCAGCTGCTCCTTATCATCATGCCGCATCCATTTTTTAAAAAGATTCATGTCATTGTTTTTTAGACGCTTTCGAATGCCCCGATTGCTGGGCCACATGCGTCAGCTCATGGGCCAACAGCTGCTTCCCATCCGTGCTATCGGGATTGTATTTGCCCTCGTTGAAATAGATGTCCATGCCATGCGTGAAGGCCTGCGCATGGAGTTCCTGGCAAAGCCGGGCCGCCGCCCCATCGCAATGTATCCGCACCTGGCCGAAGTCCATGCCAAAGGCCTTGTTCATCTCCGCAAGGGTATTCGCCGGCAATGGACTGCCCTTCCCCGCCTGATGCGCAATCTCCGCCGACACGTCCTCGGACGCCATATGCTCCGCCTTCTTCCGGATCATGCCACCGGTCCCGGGTCCACCCCCTCCCGGCCCCTTCTTCTTTTTCTTTTTTTCATCCGCGGCCCTGCGTATCCCCTTCTTTTCCTTCTCTTTTTTATCCCCGGGCATTTGCTTCGTATACACGGGTTTCTCCGGCTCCTCCTTGTCCTTTTCCATCCGGGCATCGTTCGTACCTAATTTTTCATCTTCCTTGGAAGTCGCCAGCCGCTGCACGACGGGCCCATCCATTGGCTGAAAAAAACTGCCGCCCTTTTTCTTCCGGATCGGCGTCTTTTTTGTAGCGCCAAAGAATGGCGTGCCCGTCTTTTGTTCCTCGCCACCCATCTTTGGATTCCGATGACGATAATTTCTTGAATGATAAGACATGACGTTATTTTTTATTCATCAATTCTTCCGCCAGATCATGATAGTCCCTGGCGCCATTCGCGCTTTTATCGAAACTAAAGATATCCTTGCCGGCCTCCTGCGCCTTGGCCAGCTGGATATTGGTGCGGATAACACTCCGGAATACCTTCCCGGCAAATTTTTCTTCCAGTTGATTTCTGATATCGACATTCATCAGCTTCCGCTCATCGAAACGCGTCATCACGATCCCCAGCAGCTCCAGCCTTGGATTGAGCTTTTTACGTATCGTCTCGAACTGCCGCATAAAACTGTAGACCCCCTTCAGGGGCAGGAACTCTCCGGCAAGCGGGATCAACACCCCGTCGCTGGCGACAAGGGCATTTACCGTCAGCATCCCGATGGCATGCGGACAATCGATGAAAATATAATCATAGTTCGGCAGCAAGGGTTTCAACAGCCAGCTCAACACCTGCTCGCGGCTATAGACACTCACGAGCTCCACCTCCGCAACCGCCAGATCGATGGACGCCGGCACCACATCCATACCCTGCGGCATCGTTACGATGGCTTTCGCAAGCTCGCCCCCATCTCCCTGCATCTCCTTCTTTAATTCCGAATACAGATTGTACACGGGCTCTTCTCCGATCCCCAGCGATTGCGAAAGATTGGCCTGCGGGTCGGCATCCACCAATAAGACCCTTTTCCCCGCGAGACATAAAGCCGCCCCCAGATTGATGGCCGTCGTGGTCTTCCCGGAGCCTCCTTTTTGTATGGCGATCGAAATTACCGGCATTTCTTAATTTATTTTTTGTTTATCGATGATCGTCCGAATGATGCTGGTAAGATCCGGCGCGTCGTAGATCGATGCGTCATAACCGATCTCGTCTTCCCGTACAAAGAACACGGGATATTTCCCTTGCTCGTTCTTCACCCGCAGGTCGTATACGTACAGGGTGCCGCCTCCATCACCGCCGAAGATCAATGTATCGGGGATATCGGTATACAGATCGTGTTCACGGTATAAGGCCAGTACCTCCCTGATGGAAAAAATGATCAGGGGCGTCCGAAATCCATAAAGACTGCCGCCATTGGAGAAAAGCAGGATATCCTTGTAATCCTGCGGTAGACGGATACCGAATTTCTTTTCCAGCCCGGCAATCTCCTCCGGCAGGACGATCTTGTTGGGCCTCCAGCCGTTCTTTTGCAATAGTTCGATGATAGATGGGTCTTCGTTCATATTTTTTAAGGTTTCCAGGTTCCAAATAGGTCCTCCAGCTCCTTCTTGCTTAGCGTTCCTTTGAGCCCATTATAGATCCGTCCGAAATAATCGTCTACTGCATCCAGGTAGGCCGATCTTGTCTGCGCCGGCACACCAATATCCTTGAGGTCTTTGATCATCGCATCCCGCTCTTCTGCAAAGGTCCGTGTAGCGATGGTATCTCTCCGGGCATTCTGAAGATCGGTAAACAAACCATGCGGCGTACCCCTGCTGCCCCCTTCCAAATTACGCGATCTCAGCAATATCGTTTGCGCTTTTTCCCTGTCATAGGCGCTTTCGCCTGCGATCTGCAGCCCTTTGAACCGCTCCCTGGCCCAGGCGTCCTGGATGCCGTGATGCGATTGGAAGAAATTGTCGGTGCCCCTGTTAGCCGTCAGATCGCCATGCGAGCCTATCTCGTATTCCGTGACGATATCGCTTTCACGATGATATTGCCAAAGCCCATCCTTGTTCTTATCGATGTTCACCCCGTTCTTCGCCTTGATCGTCTTGATCAGCTCGTTGTCCAGAAAATCTTCCAGCTCCTTTTGGCTGGATACCCCGTCCAACGCCTTGATGGCGTTGGCGAGATCGCCCTGGTCGTTGCGATAGATATGCAGGTATTCCCTCAGCCCGCGATGCTCCGCCGGCAGCTTGAGCCGTTTGATGAGCTGTTTGATAGCGGCAATATTATCCGGTGAGACATTCGGCGGGATACATGGCGTATTGCAGAACGTCAGCGCCTGACGTACTTCGGGATCCATTTCGGTCCAGAAGCGTTTCAGCTCGGGGTCCGACTCCAGCAAGGCCTTGGTCTCGGCACTGAGGCTGTCGAGCCATGCCTTTGTTTCTGCCGGCATGGCCGCATCGGGGGGAAGCGTTCCGCTCCCTTTACCGGAAGCAGCATCATTGACGGTTTCCCCGGTCTCGATCTCCTGCTCGATCCTGTCCGTATTGGCCTTGGATTCCTGCGCCTGTTCTGTTGCGAGATCGGCTTGCTGTTTGGCGGCTCCGGGGTCGGTATCGGCTGTCTTGGTTGCCGTATCGGCAAGGTCTTCGGCCTTCGAGACATTCCGCTCTTCGATCTCGGCTGTTTTGTTCCACGGCGCCTTCCGCTTTTCCCAGAAGGCCTTTTCGGTTTCTATCTTCGTCTTCAACGCCTTTACCGCCCTGGACCTGAGGAACTCATAGAATTTCTCGTCGGTGGCCGCCGCGCGGATGACCCCGATGGTGCTCCTGACGCCGGAAGCGATCGTATCGAAATCCCGCAGCGTGGTTACAATCTCGGCCACCTTGGCAGGGAGGCTCACCACCGCAGTCTTCATTCTCCGCAAAAGCGCAATGGGTACCTTGCCCAATTTGCTCAGCAGCTCGCCCAGGCTGCTTATTTCTGCCAGCGCATCGATGGCCTCCAACGCTGCCTTGACGGCCCCATAACCGGCGACGATGATCAAAAGAATATTGACGACGATATTCGCTACTCTCCTCACCCAAAAGATGGCTAGCTGACATTCCTCGAAAGGCCCTTCGATCATGGAGGCTTCAAGTTTGGTCTGGTCCCACATCTTACCCAGCATCTCGCCCGGCGCGTGGAAGAACTGGCCCATGGAATCCATGAAATTGTGCACGTTCTCTTCGCACTCCCGGCAGAACCTGCCGCCGCTCGCCTTGGAGATGAGCCAGCCGACGATATTCTTGATGCCATACGCCAGATCGATGATGCTCCCCACTATGCCTTTTACGGCATCGAAAATACCCGCAACCACACCAATGATCCCGCACACAGGATATTCCACGAGCCAGCCCTGCAGATAATCGTACCCATTCTTGATCTTGTCCCATCCACGCGAGAAAAAGTTCTTTTCGATGCTGTAAGGCTTCAGATCATTCGGCATCATCTTATTCAGCTCCTCATAGTCCTCCTGCTGTAAATAGGTCATCAGGGCATCTTCGGCCGTCTTCCCCCAGCGCTCCTGGCAAAGCGGCCCCAGCTTATAAAGCACAAGCGTCCTCGCGGAAATGGTCATGCCCTTTTGAGCCTCCGGCGTGCGCTGAAAGTTCTGAACGATACTATGACTGTCCCGGATACTCGTATACCCTTTGAGTAAATTGAAGACTTTTTGCGCAATCCAGCTGGACGCATAATCCGCGCCCTTGGCGCCGCTGCTGCCAAAGAAATCCTTCGAAAGCTCAAAAGCATGCGTGGCTTCCATGCTGTCGAAAAGCGTAAAGGCCATATCCGCCGGGGCCTTCCCCATCTTGACCTCGAGCTGGGTGAGTACATTGTCCAGGTCACCGCCGCTAAGCCCGCTCAGATAGTTCTCGATCTCCCTGCTGTCGTCCTCGGAAACCCACAACCCTTTGAGCAGACCGGCGACCACCGACGAGATCAGCAGCTCGAGATCTTCGGAACGAACCTGGACAAAAAGGGCCAGCAATGCCTTCCAGTCCGATGTCACCATATCCGAACGCAGCCAGTCATAGATCTCGGCCACGGAACTGCTATTCGCCAATGCCACCCTGTTGAGGATCGCATCGACCTCCCGCTTGGGCTGCCCGTTGAACTTTTGGAGGATATCGGCGCTATCCGCCGAGCTCGTCCATCCCTTGAGATCATGATAGACGGCGGAACCCCGGTCATTGAGCTCGGTTTCTGTAAGCCGCTGTAGAATATCGCTGCCGGCCAGCGTCTTTCTCCGGATCGCCCCGGCCGGAGCGATCGGGACCGACTGATCTCCCGGCGCCTTCTCGCGCAACATGAAAGCGCAGCCTACGCTCAGCGAGATATATTTCCCCTGGATATTATCGAATATGCCCGACGGCTCGGGTTGATCGATCCTGGTGACGCAGAAATAGAGCTCGACCGCACCGGCGACCTCGTCCTTTTTGATATTATCGAGCCTGGCGGCAAAACCCAGCTCGGCAAAGGAATATACTTTTCCCATAATACCAATCTGGCCCTTACCGATTGCAAGCAGGATGTCCTGGACGGCCGTCGGCTTTTGAAGCGGCACACCGGTTTGCGACACGGGGTCCCACAGGATGATCGAATGCACCTCGCTGTATTCGCCCGGTGCGATCATAGGGTTATCGGAATTCAGCACATGGATCTTCAAGAGGATATTTATCTGCTGCACGGTCTTCTGATCGTGTTGGACGTCGCGTAACCTCGTCTCCAGATCGGTGACCTCTATCTCCGCCTGCAGATCGGGCAATAGGACATGATTTTGGCCTCCGTCGAGCTTCCGGCTCAGGACCTCGTTGAGGACGAGCCGGCCTTTCTTGTCGACATATACCAGCCGTTGGACGTTGATCAGATAATCCAGGACCGTCTGCGCCAGATCCCTGCTGGCCCTCACATCGGCAGCCGACGGCGGCGGCGCTCCGGAATCCTTGGCGGCCTCCGCGGCATCTTTTTGCGCCTCCGCCTGGGCTACCGCTTCTTCCTTCTTCGCTGCATCGAGATCCGGTGGCGGTGGCACAGCCGCAGTGCCCTTGGGATCGCCGGCCAACTTCTCGATCGCCTTTTTGATATCCTCCGGTACGCCATCGGGATCGCCCTTCACATAAGCATCGGCCATCTTTTTAAGCTGGTCCGCCGACAGCCCCTTCACCGCTTCGGCCAGCTGTTTGACATGATCCGCAGACATTTTGGTTTTGGGATCGACATTCGCTTTTTGCAGGAGCTCCAGCAGCGCCTGGAACTTTTCTTCGCCCAGGTCTTCCTGCATCTGCATTACCGCTTGCTGTTCGGGCGTCAGCTCGCCGCCGCCCGGCTCCCCATCGTCGCCGCCCCCGCCGCCGCTACCGCAGGTGATATCGTCCTTGGTGGGCGATGGTGGCGCCTGGGACTCCTCTTCCGGGAAGATAAATTCCAGGATAGAATCCCGCAGATGCGTCTTCAGAAAAGTCTTGAGCTTATTATAGATTTCCTGTGCAAGCTTCTGGACAATATCCAGTTTAAGCACGAGCGGAGCTATCTTTTTACGGAACCAGCAGGTCTCCACCACATAAGCAGCAGCCTTCTCGAGCGCCGACTGTGCCAGCATCCATAGACAGCCTACCGCCGGCGGAGAAAGACATTCGATTACCCGGGCTCCCCAGCGTACCAGCGAGACGATATCGTCGATCTCATTCATCACGGAGATGACATGATTGACCGCATTGAAATACGCCTGATATTCGCTTTTCACATCTTCGATCTTCTTTTCGAAACTATCGACAATCTCTTGCAGCGGCGCCGTCTTCTCCTTGATATAGGCGATCGCATCCTCCACACCGGATGCTTCTATGAGCTTGGCTATCTTCTGCTCGATGGCCTTATAGATATCCTGTTTGAATAACTCTACCACCTTTGAGATCACGATCCGGGCCGCGACCTTCACGATGTTAAAGACGGCCTTTATAGCGCTGGCAGCCAGACCACTCTTCGTCGAACCAAAATTCAGCTTACGGATCAAACTCTGTACCCACCCCTTAAGCTTGTTGTATCCCTTGACGATGACGCTGAAGACTCCGCCCAACAGCTTTTTGAATGGCCCGAACACCTTGGTAAGCGGGTTGGCCCAGAAACGGATCCTGTCCGCATACGTCCCCGTATCCAGCTCCTTCTGCGTTGGATCCATGGTGTGGATCCCCATGTGTTGTTCGATCAGCTTGGCCGCCTTGATGCGATGGTCGGTGGCCAGCGTCTTCTGGAAATCGTCCTTGTTCTTGAGCTTGGAATATTCATCCTGGATATCATTCTTGTCCTTTTTCCATTGGGGCAGATCAAACTCCTTTTCTCTTTGTATCCGCTTCGGCGCCACCCTGTCGACCATTTTCGGGCCGCCCTGTCCGGCCGCCACCCGCTCACCCTCCGCCGTGCCCGTTGCACCCGCCGCACTCGCCGTATCCTCCGCGGCCGTTGCACCCACCGCACCCTCGGTGGCCCCCGCACCCCTCGGCAACGCCTTTTCCCTTATCACGCCCTTTCCATCGTCTTTTTCGACAACACCAGAGGCCTTCAGCGGATCGATGATCTTTTGCGTGATCTTATCTCCAAGATCCTGGATCTTATAGGGCAAAGCCTCGAGGGCCACCGGATTTGAGGGCACCCAGGCATAGGTCAAAATACCCGGCCTGGCATGATCCGGTATGGCCACCAATTTGCCCTTGATCATCTCCCCATGGCTTTTTCTCATCGCCGCCTGCGATTTGTCTTCCAGGTTCAGGACCAGATGCTCATTCAGCGCGATATTCTTTTCAAAAGGTTTCGCGGAATTCGGCTGGAATTGTTCGGGAACGAGCTTCTCCAATTCATCAGTGGTCAAATAACGAATTTTAGGATCCCACTGCGGAAGCCCCGGCATCTTGCTGATGCCATCTGCACAATACTTGATCCCTTCTTTATAAGCCGAAAGTTGTTTCTCACCCAGTTCCCCTTCTTCCGGGTTGATGGACTTGAGCTCGCCGAGTGCAATTGTCTTCGGCGCCTGGTCTACCTTGCCAACCTTTATCCGGTCGGTAAGCTTATTGTATTTGCCCTGTTTATCCAGGTCCAGGTCGACCACCGGAGCGACCTCCCCGGCAAAAGATTTCCCATCCTGTTTACCCTTCTTCATACCCTTGGGCGGCAGCTTGCTTGGAAGACCCTCTCTGAAAAAATAGACGCCCATGGTCGTCTGCGGATCGTTGGACTGATAAAAATCCGCATAGCCAAATTTCCCCTCGCCGAAGTCGGCGCCATGACCCAATTTATCCCTTTGCGCGTTCGGAATGGGTGCGTCGGTAACGACATTTGCGCCTTTGACGTTATTAAAGATCTGTGTGTGCTCATAATCGCGGTAGGCGCCGATCGCCCGCCAATAGTAGTCCCCCAATCGCTGTATCCGCTTCCGCTTCAGCGGCGTCGCACCCGACTGCCCGCTCTGCTGCACCACATGCGTCAGCTCATGCGCAAGCAGATGCTTCCCCGCGGCCGTGCTCGTATTGTAGTTGCCGGAATTGAAATAGATATCGCTTCCATGCGTGAAAGCCTGTGCGCCGATGTCCTTGCTCAGCTGGGCATCCGAACTGCCGGAGTGGATACGCACTCCGCTGAAATCAGCCGAGAACGAAGACTCCATTTGTTGACGCGTATCTTCAGGCAACGGCGAACCCGAACCCGCAGAGGCACTCAGGCGGCTCTCTACATCGGCAGACGCATCCATGGAACCATCCCCTTTTCTTTGCACCTTCTCTTCCTGCTCGCAATGCGCACATTTACGCTGGACCGCCCCATCCGGCAACTCGGCCTCGCTTTCAAATATCGGTTTCCGCCGGACCGTACTCTCCTGACCATCCGCCGCTTCTTCCTTTTTTTCCTCCTGCTCGCAATGCGCACATTTTTGCTGGATGGCCTCCGCTTTCCGCATCGGCGTCACTGACCCCGATCGCAACGGCGTCGGCGCCACCGGCCTCTCCGAACCGCTGCCGGGCTCCCGCATCCGCTGTACCACCTGGTCCGCTACCTTATCGGCCTCTTTTTCATACGCGTCATTGGCGGCGCCGATCGTGAGCTTCGTCTGGATCACCCCACGACCGCGTTTACCCGGGGCCCTTCCAAAAAAAGGCGTGCTCTTTCCTTCACCCTTTGTCTTCCGCTGCAGAAAGCCCTGCCTCGCCTCTTTCCCAAAGAAAGGAGCGCTCTTCTTGGCCTGTACGGCCGTCGTATGGCTTTCCCGCGTTTTCATCGCCATTCTACATAAATAAGCTCTTTGAGCCAGGGCAGCTTCACAATGCTCAGCCCCCATGGCAGATAATCCAGCAGGATATCGATGGTGTGTCCCTCCACCTGCAATATCATCCTTTCGTTCCGCCGGAACAGCTTTCCGGGTCTTTGCAGAAAACTTTCACGCAGACCCTCAACCGAAGTGCCCTGCAGCTTCTCCCAACGGGCCAGCACCATCTGCAACAGCTCTTCCGCCTCTTCATAGTCTTCCTTTCCCGCCTCGATCCTTCGTGGCAGAGGGATGCCATCATCCCATCCGCACAATAACTTAGGCAGCACCAGCTCATACTCCTGCGCCTCCCTGCTGCCCGTGGCGAGAAAATGCAATAGGAAGATCGCCTTCTCCCGGGCCGCTTCACTAAGGAATTGCCCCGATACACACATGCCCTGCCGGGAAAAAAAAGTGGCCAGGAATGGATGCAGCAGGATCAGTCCCGCATGAGGGAGATAGATGCCCTCCTCCTTTTCCTTTTCACCCTCTGATACGACGACCGCATCCGCCTCGACCCGTATCTCATCGCCGGGTCTTCCGTCACGGGCGCCGGGCTTTCGCCGCCCTTTCTTCACAGGTGCGTCCGGCAACAACGAGCGCTCGGATCCGGCAAGCCCTCCTTGCTTTTTTAAAAAACGGCTCAGCACGTCGTCCTCATCCAATAGCCAACGTACAACTACATCGATCGCACCGCCGCGGGTCATTCGGAGGGCCGCTGGCTCCAAAGCCGCCTGCCGCAATACCAGCCGCCAGATATAGGCTTTCCGCCGATACCCCGGAAGTGATAGATGATCGCGGTGCCGCCGCTCCCACATACGCAGCCGTTGCCGTACGCCGGCTACAAGCCGTTTTCCCCCCAGGCCCGGCGCCGTGGCCGCTTTCGCATACCACTCCTCGAGCAACACGGTCATCCGCAGGATTGCCTCCACACCCGAAGCCAGCCCCGCCTGTTTTTCCGCGACCAATATCCCCGCCAACGTTTCCAGAAAGACATCGCTATGCTGCGCGATGACCCGCCGGAGGACTACCCCGTCACTTTGTATCGCCCCCCTAAGCCGGCTCACAGCGGCGTGATCCACCGAGAACAGCTCGAGCACCTCCCTGTACCATTGATCCGTAGGCGGCGTCTGCCCCCAAAACAATCTTCCATGCTCCATATAATACCACCAATGCCGGAGGGTCTGTTCAGCCGCCGACTCCCGGACAACCCTCACTTTCCTGTCGTCACTGCCCCCTTGCACCGCCTCCTGCAATTGCCGGCGCAGCAGGTCATACAAAACGGCCGACATGCGTTTCTCCCGCAGTTCATGCATGGTGACCGTTCCCAGATCGATCTCCAATCGATCCAGACGGATACATTCTCCCTCCGAAGAAAGCTCATCGAACAGCCTTTCCAGTACCGGCAGCATCTCCCCCCAGTAAAAGCTGCTGGCCATCTGCTGCAACCCGAAGGCGTCCAACCCGGGGGCTGTCCGCAAAAGCAGCAGCTGTTTTTTTATGAGATGTCGCATCTTGTCCTTTTTAAGTATTCCAATTGCGGTAGAATCTCTCCGCCTCACCGGCGCTGAGCCCCAGCCGGGTCAGCAGCTCCCTTGCCTCATCGATCCCCGGCCGTCTTCCCGTTTTGAGATGAGCCAGGTCGAACCAATAACCGGCTACACTCTCCGCCAATACCCTGATCTTCTCTTTACCGATCTTACCCGCTTTCTTCCTGGTGGCCGCCAGCTCCGCCGCCAGTTTTTCAAATGCCTGCTGCGCCGGTTCGAGATTTGTCATGAATGCCTGGACCCGCTCAGCCACTTCGGGATGTCTGGGCCCGCCGATGATCTCCTGCACCCGGCTCCTGTAACCGCTCAGCCGTCTATTCACAAGCTTGGATATTTCCTGCGGACCAGGCGGCGGCAAAACGCCTGGCGGCACCACAGGCAAGGCTTCGGCCGCAGCCAAAGCCCCGACCGCCAAAGGCCCGGCTGCCAAAGCCCCGACCGCCAAAGGCCCATCCGCCTTCCAGCCCAGGGTCTTCGCACATTCCATATCCGCCCAGCAATACAAAAGATTGATCTCGCTCAGCCAATCCTGGCTCCCCTGCGTCACGGGTACGCTGGTGCCGGCCCAGCACGGACCGGATGGATCCACGGAAACCGTGGGACAACACGGTTCCGGTTCAAACCAACAGGGGAACTGGGTCTCGAACAAGAATCGCATAAAAGCCCCCTGATCATAACCCGAACAATTCGTCTGGCCACTTAGCCAATACTCCCATTTCTTATACATCGCCTCGAACCGGCAAAGCTCATGCGGACAAAGCCAAACGATGCGCAAAAGGATATGCGCCGGCGCCTCCCGCTGCAAGATCGTTTCCAGCTGCAGCCGGTTTTCGGGCTTGCTGAAACGCAACGGCCACGCCGGCAGGACCACCGTAGCAATAAAAGAATAAGGATCGGCCCCTGGCGTGAAAGGTGCCAGCGGTGGCGACTCCAAAGCTCCCTGCTTATTGATATCGATCCACGTAGTATCGCACTTCGTATCCCCTTTACACACGGGGATGCCCGGCTCCCCCGGGCACGGCCTCAGCAGGATATGTTCTACCAGTTCCAACCCCTCCGCGTTGATGAGGCCCTTTGCCCGTTCCACGGCCGCGCAGGCCTCGTCAGGCAGATAATAAGACTGCGGATTCACCGCGATCACCGACGCGCCCGGACACAGCTCGATACTAAATGAGCTACAGCAACAATCGAACACCGGCCGGTAAGCCGATGCATCCCCCAGCATTGGGAATGCGGAAAGATAGGCTTCCCAAGCCTGCTTTGCACTGACATAAGTAAGATGATTCCTCCACCCTGTATAACAGGGACCCGTACACGGCGCAGGTTCCGGGCCGCAGCCGCAAGGCATAAAATAGGGCGGGGCATCCTGCAACGCGGGGAAATCGGGCAGCTTCACGGCGAAAGCATAATGCCTCGTAATGACTCCGCCCTTTTCCTGCGTTTTCCTGGACAGCGGAAAATATTGTACCCACGCCTGCATCCCTTTTTTCCAATCCTTCGACGACACAAAACCCGGTACGGCCTGCGCCAGCACCACTCCATCCGCCCCCTCCAGCGTTGGGCTCCCATCCTTCCCCGGCTTATATCGCGCGTCGATCCACGCGGCATCGACGATGTCCAGCAGGACATCCAGCACGTCATTCCCCAAAAGCCGTTCCGGCAACACGGCCAACGGCTCGCCATTCAACCCGTAAAGCGTGCCTGCTCCCTCTCTATCTTTGTTCTGCAAACCCGCCAACCAGTCCCTGTCCTTGAACGCCTGATAACCCTGCAGCAATTTTGCCTGCGCCATATCCCGCTTCTCCGGCGTATCGTATTTGCAGGGATGTTCCAGCCGGCAATCCGGACAACCCACCCAAAACGTGTTGCCGCAATTATCGCCCCGGACAAACAAATGGAAACCATGCGGGCCCTGCGTGACGCCAATGAATTTCTCTACGCCATCGATACCCCATGCCGCATCCGCCGTCAAAAACGTTTGCACGCTCTCCGCCAATACTTCCCTGATCTTGACATAATACAGACAATCGCGTTCGTCCAGCCGGATAAACAGATTCCCCGGCCAGGCCAGCAGCATCAGAAAGAAATAAAAGGCTTCCATCGCATCCTGAGGGGTGGCAAAATCCCCGATGCTTTCCCAATCCAGCTCCCCCGTCGAACTATTGAACAGGATAAACCCATAAACAGGCGGCAGCGGCGAAGAAATACAAGGGTCCGCAACCACCGGCCCCGTGCAAGGGTCGATGACTATAGGCGGCGACACCAGCCGCACAGGATAGGTCTGGCAGGCCAGACACAGCTCCGTGATAGGATTTTTCCCCATGATACCCAGCCGCTCCTGCGTTTCCCTGGGTACCAACACCTGTGGGATCAGCCCCTGGGGCGAAGCATGCTGATGGATATCGCTACGCTCTTGCACACTGATCCATTTTCCGGGACCATAATTCGCCGCATCCATTCCTTTCGCGAGGATGTTAAGATATTGGGCCGAAAAGGCCGTTTGGGCATCCGCGGGACTCGCATACCCTTGCAAGCTTTCAAAAAGCACGATGTCCCTGCCCGGAATGCCCCTGCTCTCGAAATAATGATTCCTGCATTTTATCTGAAAATAATAGGACCCTGCCGAGCCTGCGGGACCAAGCACCAGCCGGTCTCCACCCAGGCAGATCTCCAGGAAAGGATATCGTTTTCTCGCCGCGGACATCAGGGCCTTTCGCAGGGTTTCCGCCGCCGCCCGCGTAGACATGCCCCTCGGACAACGCGCCTTGGGATGATCTTTATCTACGAGACGATAGACATACGTACCCGCTAACGTTCTGGCATCGGGCACGATCACCGGCGCGATGGCTTTCGGCTCACCATCCACCAACGCCACCGCCTGTTGCTTCAACGCGACCAATGTCTCCAACTTAGACCGCCGCATGGTGTCGTCACCCCCGGCTACCGGCTCACAGCCGATCTTCTTCATCATCAGCACCGGTGCATTTCGTTTTCCCTTGACCTGCCAATCCTTGCTGCCCGCCACGAAGGCCCGCAACGCGGTTTCAGCGGCATCCGTGCTTTCATATTCCGCACTGCTAACCAATGGGAAAAGCTCGGTCATCGAAGTCCCGGGCGTATAATAGAACCGCCAGCGGTCCGGTACCGGCCGGATATCGACCTCATAAACAAAAGCCCGGGCCCTCGCCAGCATCGTCTCACCCGCCTCTATGGCAGCCAACCTCGTATGATAGACAAAATAAGGATCGCTGATGGCCTCCTCCTTCCCATTGACGGTGATCAGCACCTTGAACAAACCCGTATCGTCATCCTGCCGGACGCCATAGCTCACCCGTTCCACCAAGCCATACAAAAAACGGATACAGGAATCCCATGCCTCCTCCTGCTGTGCGAAATCATCGATGGAGAGTAGGGTAAAGGTATTCTGCATATCCAGCACCTTAAATCTCCACCTTCCCGGCTTATTCGGCACATCATGATCCGGCGAGATGTTGAAACCCTGTATATCCAGATATTGATGCCGCTTACCCTCCAGCTTATTGGGCAACAAGGTTCCGATAGACGCCACCTCCGCCGCATATTCCCAGATCTTTTCATCCTGCGGATGCGCCAGGCTTTTCGCGATGCCCTCCTGCGCCTGCTCTTCGCTGCCATACGCTTCCCTGGAATACCGCACCACCCGACCCTCGCTATCCAGCAGCGCGAGATAATATTCATACCGGCTTATCCGGATATCGGGAGCACGGACGCCAGCCGACCATAGGTTAGCCATCACTGTCATATCCGCCCTCGCAGCTTCCTCCGACCCCCATCGCTTGACGCTCCGGGCGATGCCGCCATCAAAGAACCGTACATCCAGCGCATACGACAGGTCATCCGGCGGCTGCACCACCTGGTAATTGCCCGTCCAGCCAAGCGCGCCTGCCAGCGCCACCGCCGCCTGCTCACTTTCTTCCTTGGCAAAGGAGCTCTTCGAAACAAACCATTCCGCTCCCCCAAGCGATAGTTTCAGAATATAGCCGGGTTCATTTTGCACCACCTCGAAATTGCACAGATGATGCCGCGTCCAGTCCTTTATTCCCGCAAACGCCTTGAACCGCCGCTCCAACCCCGAAATATTATCGTCGTTCCACCCCGGACGGAGATAGTTCATCGCCTTGCCGCGGTTGGCGCTTAACCCGGGATAACAACCGAGAAAACGCTCCGTCGCCATGATCTGCCTTTGTTCAAAGACCGCATCCCGGGTATGGCCCAGATAGAGCAGCGCATAATCGGTGAACA
>Ga0134128_10001129_pt1 | contig 35461 bp, 33 predicted proteins | sample KB31754_FD_96462 | JGI IMG/M metagenome (GOLD analysis project Ga0134128, IMG submission 96462) | Terrestrial soil microbial communities with excess Nitrogen fertilizer from Kellogg Biological Station, Michigan, USA - KB3-175-4 | ecosystem: Environmental > Terrestrial > Soil > Unclassified ...
CGCCTGTCGATAGCAAGCTGGCTCGAGCAACGCTATGGCTTGCCGGCCTTGAACCCGGCAACCCAGATCCTGCCGGTTTCCGGTTCGCGCGAAGCCTTGTTTTCGTTTGCCCAGACTGTGATCGCACCAGCCGGGCCCGGCTTGCCGAGCGCACTGGTGATGTGCCCCAATCCGTTTTACCAAATCTACGAAGGTGCTGCCTACCTGGCCGGGGCCGAGCCTTATTACGTCAATTCGGTTCCGGCGCGCAATTTCGCGCCCGACTACGCCGGCGTACCCGAAGCAGTCTGGCAACGCGTGCAACTGCTTTACCTGTGCTCGCCGGGCAACCCGACCGGTGCCGTGCTGACGCTTGAAGACTGGCGCGAACTGTTTACCCTGGCCGACAAGCACGGCTTCGTGATTGCCGCCGACGAATGCTATTCGGAGATCTATTTCCAGGACGACGCCCCTCTGGGTGCCCTGGAAGCGGCGCACAAGCTGGGCCGGGCCGACTATGCCCGCCTGGTGGTGTTTTCCAGCCTTTCCAAGCGCTCCAACGTACCGGGCATGCGTTCCGGCTTCGTGGCGGGCGACGCCGGCCTGATCAAGAACTTCCTGCTCTATCGCACCTACCATGGCGCCGCCATGAGCCCGGCCGTGCAGGCTGCGTCCGCAGTGGCCTGGCGGGACGAAGAGCATGTGAAGGAAAACCGTGCCAAGTACATCACCAAGTTCCGCCAGGTCACGCCGCTGATCAAGGAAGTGCTGGAGGTGGATTTGCCGGATGCCGGTTTTTACCTCTGGGCGAAGATTCCCGATGCCCTGGGCATATCGGATACGGAATACGCCAAACGGCTGTACGCCGAATATAATGTAACCGTGCTACCGGGCAGTTACCTTGCCCGCGAAGCACACGGCGACAACCCCGGGCGCAACCGCCTGCGTATGGCGCTGGTGGCCGAAGTTGATGAATGCCTGGAAGCAACCCGCCGCATCGTCGAATTCGGCAAGAAGCTGAGAATCCAGCTAAATGCCTAGCTGACTACAGAGCTGACTACCGAGCTGTCCCGATAACCAACATTTCACCTTCAGAACCAAGATGACTCAAGCATTGCAGCAAACCATTGAACAGGCCTGGGAAAACCGCGCCGAATTTTCACCCAAGTCCGCGCCTGCCGACGTGCGTGATGCCGTCTCCCACGTGCTGGCCGAACTCGACCGTGGCACCCTGCGCGTGGCGCAGAAAGACAGCGGCGCATGGGTCGTCAATCAATGGGTGAAAAAAGCCGTGCTCCTGTCGTTCCGCCTGGAAGACAACGTCGTCATGCCTTCGGGCGATGCCATGCAGTTCTATGACAAGGTCCCCACCAAATTCGCCAACTATAGCGCTGCAGACTTTGCCCAGGGCGGCTTCCGCGTGGTGCCGCCCGCGGTGGCGCGCCGCGGCAGCTTTATCGGCAAGAATGTGGTGATGATGCCCTCCTTCGTCAATATCGGCGCCTATGTCGATGAAGGCACCATGGTCGACGCCTGGGCCACGGTCGGCTCCTGCGCCCAGATAGGCAAAAACGTCCACCTTTCCGGCGGCGTCGGTATCGGCGGCGTGCTCGAACCAATGCAAGCCAACCCGACCATCATCGAAGACAATTGCTTCATCGGTGCGCGTTCGGAAATCGTCGAAGGCGTGGTGGTGGAAGAAAACTCGGTGATTTCGATGGGTGTCTACATCGGCCAATCGACCAAGATTTATGACCGCGCCACCGGCGAGGTCACTTATGGCCGCGTGCCGGCCGGCTCCGTCGTCGTCTCTGGCAACCTGCCTTCAACCGATGGCAAGTACAGCCTGTATTGTGCCGTGATCGTCAAAAAGGTCGATGCCCAGACCCGTTCCAAGACCGGCATCAACGAATTGCTGCGCGATTAAAGTAAACCAACCCAAAAAGGGGATAGCCATGGTAATGGATCGTTTGTTTGCATTGATGAAGGAAAAGGAAGCGTCTGACTTGTTCATGGCGGTCAATGCTCCCATCCACATCAAGGTGGCAGGCCAGATGATACCGATCAACCAGCAAAAGATGGACAATCCGTCCATCCTAGGCTTGCTGGCTGAAGTGGTGTCGTCCGACAAGCTGACCGACCTCGACCGCGACAACGAGCTGAACATGGGTATCCCCGTGGCCGGCATAGGCAGTTTCCGTCTATCGGCATTCCGACAGCGCGGCAGTATCTCGGCGGTGCTGCGTTATATCCCCTACCAGATTCCGAAACTGGAAACGCTGCATGTGCCGATGGTCCTGGGCGACCTGATCCTGGAAAAGCGCGGCCTGCTGTTGATCGTCGGCGCCACCGGCTCGGGCAAGTCGACCACGATTGCGGCGATGCTGGACCACCGCAACGAAACCAAGTCGGGCCATATCCTGACGATTGAAGATCCGATCGAATTCCTGTTCCGCAACAAGAAATCGATCGTCAATCAACGTGAAGTCGGGACCGACGCGCGTACGCTGGAAATCGCCTTGCGCAACGCCTTGCGTCAAGCGCCTGACTGCATCCTGATCGGCGAAATCCGCGACAAGGACACCATGTCGGCCGCCCTGGCCTACGCCCAGTCGGGCCATCTTGTGGTGGCCACGCTGCACGCCAACAACAGCTACCAGGCACTGACGCGTATCATCAACTTCTTCCCCATCGAGACGCGCCAGTCGCTCCTGCCCGACATCGCCGGTTCGCTCAAGGCGATCATCTCGCAACGGCTGATCCCCTCCATCGATGGAGGGCGCCGTGCGGCGGTGGAAGTCATGCTGAACACGCGCCACATCGGCGAACTGATCGAACAGGGCGAAGTGGGCCAGATCAAGGACGCGATCGAGAAATCACTTTCGCCCGGCTCGCAAACCTTCGAACAAGCCTTGCTCCAAATGATCCGCGATGGCATCGTGACCCAGGAAGATGCCATGGCCAATGCCGATTCGGCTTCGAACCTGTATTGGCTGATCAACAACTCCAAGGACACCAGGGAAGCCGAGCCCGAGCCGGAACCGGCCAAGGAAGAAGTGGCAACCTTTACCGAATTCACCCTCAATATTTGAACTTGATGAGCATCACGCTATACGGCATTCCGAATTGCGACACGGTCAAGAAAGCCCGCACCTGGCTGGACCAGCACGACCGTCCCTATGAATTCCACGACTTCAAGAAAGCCGGCATCAGCGAAGCGCTGATCAAGGGCTGGCTGAAGCAGGTCGACTGGGAAACCCTGGTCAACCGCAAGGGCACGACCTGGCGCGGCCTGCCCGATGAGCGCAAGGAAGCGGTGGTTGACGGTGCATCGGCGATTGCCTTGATGATCGAGTCGCCGTCCGTGATCAAGCGTCCGGTGCTGGTTTCCGGCAAGACCGTGCATGTCGGCTTTTCCGACGCCGCCTACTCGGAGCTTGACCTGGCATGAGCAAGACCTTGAACCTGACGGAAAAGCTGATGGCCTTGTCTTCCGTCACACCCGCTGACGAGGGGTGCCAGCAACACCTGATCGACCTGCTCTCCCCGCTCGGCTTCCATTGCGAAACCATCGCCTCGGGCGAGGTTACCAATCTGTGGGCGCGCAAGGGAACGGGGCAGCCGCTCGTGGTTTTCGCCGGCCATACCGACGTGGTGCCGACCGGCCCGCTCGACCAGTGGCAATCGCACCCGTTCAAGCCGACCCATCGCGACGGCAAACTGTACGGCCGTGGCGCAGCAGATATGAAAACGTCGATAGCAGCCATGGTGGTGGCGGCAGAGGAATTCACTGCCGCCCATCCGAACCACAAAGGCTCGATCGGGTTCCTGATCACCAGCGATGAAGAAGGCCCGGCCACGGACGGCACGGTGGTGGTCTGCCGCCACCTGCAGGAGCGCGGCGAACAGCTCGACTATTGCATCGTCGGCGAGCCGACATCGAACCAGGAATTGGGCGACATGATGAAAAACGGCCGGCGCGGCAGCATGTCGGGCAAGCTCATCGTGCGCGGCATCCAGGGCCATATCGCCTATCCCCAGCTCGCATTGAACCCGATCCATGCCTTCGCTCCGGCCATGGCCGAACTGGCCGCCGAAGTCTGGGATGAGGGCAACGAATATTACCTGCCAACCTCCTGGCAAGTCTCCAACATGAATGCCGGTACGGGCGCCACCAATGTGATTCCCGGCGAACTGACGGTCCTGTTCAATTTCCGTTTTTCGACAGCCAGCACGGCCGAAGGCTTGCAGCAACGCGTACATACCATCCTGAACCGGCATGGCCTGGACTACCATCTGCACTGGAATGTCGGCGGCCAGCCTTTCCTGACGCCCCGCGGCAATTTGAGCGATGCGCTGTCGGATGCCATCAAGGCCGAAACCGGCTTGACCGCAGAGCTGTCAACCACCGGCGGCACGTCGGACGGCCGCTTCATCGCGCAAATCTGCCCGCAGGTGATCGAGTTCGGCCCACCCAACGGCAGCATCCACAAGATCGACGAGCATATCGAATTGCGCCATATCGACCCGCTCAAGAACATTTACCGCAAGACGCTGGAAAACCTGCTTACGTAACATGCCAAACCATACCTTTACCACCGTCCGCGACCTGCTGCGCTACGCGGTCAGCCGTTTCAATTCCGCCAAGCTGTTTTTTGGCCACGGCACCAATAATGCGCTGGACGAGGCAGCCTACCTGATCCTTCACACGCTGCACCTGCCATTGGACCAGTTGGAACCCTTCCTCGATGCGCGCTTGCTGCAAGGCGAAATCGAGTCGGTGGTTGCCGTCATCGAACGCCGTGCCGGGGAACGTGTGCCTGCCGCCTATATCACCAACGAAGCCTGGCTTGGCAGCTACCGCTTCTATGTCGATGAACGCGTCATCGTGCCGCGTTCCTTCATCGCGGAACTGATCCCCGAGCAATTGGCGCCCTGGATCGCCGATCCTGCAGCGGTTTATGAGGCACTCGACCTCTGCACCGGTTCCGGCTGCCTGCCCATCCTGCTGGCCGATGCCTTCCCCGATGCGCATATTGATGCCGTCGACATCTCGACCGATGCCCTGACCGTGGCTGACCGCAACGTCAACGACTACAACCTGCAGGAGCGCATCGCGCTCTACCAGTCCGATCTGTATGATGGCTTGCCGAACAAGCAATACGACCTCATCATCAGCAATCCCCCCTACGTGAACAGCGACTCGATGAGCCGGCTGCCCGAGGAATACCGGCGCGAGCCGCAAATCGCGCTGGCCGGCGGCACGGACGGCATGGATCTGGTGCGCAAGATCGTGGCCGGGGCAGCCTCGCGCCTGACGCCAAACGGCGTGCTGATGGTGGAAGTGGGCCATGAGCGCGGCTATGCCGAAGCAGCCTTCCCCGATCTCGAACTGACCTGGGTGTCGACTTCCGCCGGCGACGACATGGTATTTACCGTCACGGCCGCACAACTGCAACAGCGATGATCCGTTTTCAGCAGGTTTCACTCTCGCGCGGCGTCAAGCCGCTATTCGAAAACGTTGACCTCACGCTCAACCCCGGTGACAAGATCGGCTTGATCGGCTCCAATGGCGCTGGCAAATCAAGCCTGTTCGGCATGTTGCGCAACGAATTGCACGCCGACCTCGGCAGCGTCGACTTCCCCGCCAAGTGGCGCGTGGCGCACGTGGCGCAGGAAACGCCGGCACTGGAGCGCACAGCCATCGACTACGCCATCGACGGCGACATCAACCTGCGCCGGCTGGAAGCTGAATTGGCCGCCCATGAAGCCCTGCCCGATGCGGAGCATGACGGGATTCTGATCGGCGAGTTGCATGCCTCGCTGGCCGATGCCGACGCCTACACCGTGCGCTCGCGCGCCGAGCAACTGCTGCTGGGCCTGGGATTTTCCATGGCGCAGATGGAGCAGCCTGTAGCCAGCTTTTCGGGTGGCTGGCGCATGCGCTTGAACCTGGCGCAGGCGCTGATGTGTCCGTCCGACCTGTTGCTCCTTGACGAACCAACCAACCACCTGGACCTCGACGCCATCATCTGGCTGGAAGACTGGCTCAAGCGCTATGCGGGCACGCTGATCGTGATCTCGCATGACCGCGACTTTCTCGACGGCGTGGTCAATGTGATCGTCCATATCGACGAACGCAAACTCAAACGTTACAGCGGCAACTATTCCGCCTTCGAGCGCCAGCGCGCTGCACAACTGGAACTCGCTGCCGGCATGATCGAGAAGCAGGCACGCACACGGGCCCATCTCGAATCCTACATCAATCGCTTCAAGGCCCAGGCCACCAAGGCGCGCCAGGCACAAAGCCGCATGAAGGCACTGGCCAAGATGGAAGAGCTGGCGCCTTTGCGCGCAGCCGCGGAATTCTCGTTCGAATTCCGCGAGCCCGCCAACGCGCCCAATCCGCTCCTGGTGATGGAAGACGTCAACGCCGGCTACAAGCTTGACGATGACCGCAACAAGACCATCGTCTCGCGCATCAATTTTTCGCTGCAAAATGGCCAGCGTATCGGCCTGTTGGGCGTCAATGGCGCCGGCAAGTCGACGCTGATCAAGACCATCGCCGGTGAGCTTGCACCGCTCTCGGGCGATTCGCACTTCGGCAAGGGTCTGGTGATCGGCTATTTCGCCCAGCATCAGGTCGAAATGCTGCGCCACGACGAGTCACCGCTGTGGCACATGACCAAGCTTGCACCAACCACGCGCGAGCAGGAGTTGCGCAACTTCCTCGGCAGCTTCAACTTCAACGGCGAGATGGCGACCTCGAAAATCGCCCCCTTCTCGGGCGGCGAAAAGGCACGCCTGGCGTTGGCCCTGATCGTCTGGCAACGCCCCAACCTGTTGCTACTGGACGAACCCACCAACCATCTCGACCTCGAAACGCGTGAAGCCCTGACCATGGCGCTGGCACAATTCGAAGGCACCGTGGTCCTGGTATCGCATGACCGCCACCTGCTGCGCGCCACGACTGACCAATTCATCATCGTGGCGGAAGGCAAGCTGCAGCCATTCGATGGCGACCTCGACGACTACCGTGACTGGCTGCTCAAGACCAAACTGGCCGCCAAGACGGAAGAAACCGTGCCACTGCCTGTTGTCAGCGTGGAAAAGGTCGAGCAGCCGCTTGCGGCAGTCGACCGGCGCGAACAGAAACGGCTTGAGGCGGAAGAACGGCAGCGTCTTTCTGCACTGAAAAAACCCATCGAGTCGCGCATCAAGCGGCTGGAAGAACAGATGGCCAAGATCAACAGCAAGAAGGCCGTGATCGATACCCGCATGGCCGACCCGGCGATCTATGACGCGGCGAACAAGGATGAATTGAAGACCCTGCTGGCCGACCAGGCCTATTGCGCCAAGGAGCTGGACCAGCTTGAAGGGGAATGGCTGGCCCAGCAGGAAGCGCTGGAACAACTCTGATGACTCCCGCCGCCCTTCCCCTGCAAGGCATACGCGTTCTGGACCTGACGCGGCTCTTGCCGGGGCCGGCGGCATCGATGCACCTGGCCGACATGGGTGCCGAAGTCATCAAGATCGAAGACCCGGGCCTGGGCGACTATGCGCGCGGCATCGGTCCGGTGAAGAATGAAGTGTCGCTATTCTTTGTTGCCGTCAACCGCGGCAAACATTTCCTGCGGCTTGACCTGAAGGATGCGCAAGAGCGCGAACGCTTCCTGGCCATGGTGGAGCAAGCCGACGTGGTGATGGAAAGCTTCCGTCCCGGCGTGATGGACAAGCTCGGCCTGGGCTGGCCAGTCCTCAAGGCCCGCAACCCCTCGCTGGTGATGTGCTCCATCTCCGGTTACGGCCAGACCGGCCCGCTGGCACTGATGGCGGGGCATGACATCAATTACGCCAGCTATGCCGGCATGCTCGAACAAAATGCCGTGGCGGGTTCCATGCCTGCCTTGCCGAACCTGCAGATCGGCGACTTGCTGGGTGGCACGCAAAGCGCCCTGCAAGGCATACTCGCAGCCCTGGTTGGCGCCAAGCTGACCGGTCAGGGCCGTTACGTCGACGTGGCCATGACCGATTGCGTATTTGCCCACAACATCATGCCACTGGTGAATGTCAATCAAGGCGGCCGGCCGGTGGCACCCGGACTCGACTTGCTGACCGGCGGTGTGCCCTGCTACAACCTGTACGCCACCAGTGACGGCCGATTCATGGCGGTGGGCGCACTGGAATACAAATTCTGGGAAACCTGCTGCAAGGTGCTGGAGCGACCAGATTTGATCGAACGTCATTGGTCGAGAGGACAAGCAATCGGCGGCACTGACGCGATGGCAGTCAAAGCTGAATTGGCAACACTATTTGCCCAACATGACCTGGCCTGGTGGACGGCACGATTCGACGGCGCCGATTGCTGCGTCACGCCGGTGCTGCGCATGGATGAGTCGGTGAATCACCCACATTTTCAATCGCGGCAACTAATTGGTAAAATTAACCATCCATCTGAGGGAGAAGTGTGGCAGACTGCTCCATCAATCAAATTTCTTGGCTAACGAATAAGAAAAGCCTTGCCAAGCGACATTATTTTGTGCTTGAAGATTGACCGAGTTCACATTTCGTCATAAACTTGTCTTAAATAATATTGCCATATAACAAGCTTTAATGACTACCATAAGTTACCAAGAAACGGGTAGCAGGCGCGCAACAATATAATTGTAACAATAAGACCATTTCAGTTGTGTGACGGGCAAGCTATCGTTACACTAAAGTTAAATGATTAATACGCTCAGAGAAATCCGTGATGTAAGACAGGTCGCCGGGGAACTGCGTCGCCGCTGGTTCACGTCCGAGACCATGGATTTGATCGTCTGGATCGACGAGTCTGAGCAGCCCAAGCAGCTACAGCTTTGCTACGACAAGGGTCGTCGCCGCGCCGAACGCGCTTTTACCTGGAAGCCGGCAACCGGTTTCAGCCACACGGCTGTCGACGATGGTGAATACGGCAATGGCCGCTACAAAGCCACGCCGCTGATGGTCAATGAAGGCGGGTTCAACAACGAACGGGTAGAAAAACTGTTCCGCGACCACAGCCCCAACCTGCCGGCCGATATCATCGAGTTCGTCGCACTCAAAATCAATGAATTCCGCGCGACGCCACTGCATACGCATTTGCAGCCTCTTGGCGCGAATTCGAGTCTGATGCAGTTCAGCGCTTAACCTCCTTTGTCCCCCTCCATCAGTATCGTCGGTTGCGGCAAGCTTGGCCGCAGCCTTGGCCGTCTTTGGACGCAAAGCGCCGTTGCGCGCATCGGTGACGTGCTCAACCGTTCGGCTGCCAGTGCCGAAGATGCCGTGCTCTTCATGGGTGCGGGGCGTGTAGCGTCCTCCTTTGCCACACTGGGGAAAAACGATATTTATCTGATCGCAACCGGCGATGGCGATATCACCACAAGCTGTGCACAACTGGCAGCCTCCGGCTTGATCGATGAGACCACTGTCGTATTTCACTGTAGTGGTGCGTTGAATTCCGGTTACTTGCAAACTGCGCGCGAGTGCGGAGCGGCGGTGGCCAGCATCCATCCAGTCAAGAGTTTTGCTTTGCCCGAGCTCGTGATAAACGAATTCGCCGGAACGTTTTGCGGTGTCGAGGGCGATGCCCGTGCCCTCGCCGTTTTGCTCCCGCTGTTTGAAGCGATCGGTGCGGTGATTGTGCCGATAGATGGGGAACGCAAGGTGCTTTATCACAGTGCCGCCGTCATGGCATCGAACTATCTCGTTACCCTGCTTGATACGGCTTGCGCATTGTATGCCGAAGCTGGTATCGGCCCTGCCACTGCGCGAGCCATGTTGGCGCCATTGACACGCGGCACACTGGAAAACGTTCTGCAGGCAGGGCCCGAAGCCGCCTTGACCGGCCCGATCGCGCGCGGCGATATGGAAACCGTGGCGCGACAACAGGCCGCGCTCGATGCTTCGCACCCGGAAATCGGCGACCTGTATCGCCGCTTCGCTCATTTGACTGCAGATCTCGCCCGGCGCAGGCCATGAAATTGCTGCTGCGTGGCCTTGCCCTTCCCCTCCTCCTGCTGGGCTTCTGCACCACAGCCGCGGCAGAAGAATGGAAAAACTGGTTCGATGATCCGTTTTTCCAGGTACGCAAAAATATATCCGGCTGCCCAGTCCCTCAGGGGCCGACGCTGCCCGAGTCCAGGCGCAATGCCGAAGCGCACTATCGTGTTGAACGCGGTACCAGTTGCTGGCTGGCCGGCAAATGCGACCGCGCCAATGCCTACTGGTACGACAAGGACATCGGCAAGGCGGTGGAAAAGGTATTTGCCGATACGCCGGACTTTGCCGATACCAGCCTGTGGGTCACTGTGCAACGACGGTTCGTGATGGTGGAAGGCTGTGTCGGTTCTACCGAGGCCGAACAGCGTCTTGCAAGCCTGCTGCAAGCAATTCCCGACGTGGAACGCGTGATTGTGCAAGTGCGCAAGGCAGACGATACAAAACCGCCTTACGCGATCATGCCCGACGCGGCAAACCAGGGAAATTAAGCAGCAGGCTTATTTGTTGCCGGTCGGCGAAGGCGGGGTATACAGCGAACGGCCCGCTTCATTGATCTGACGGCGCAACTTTTGTCTTTCTTCAAGCGACATGCGCGCACCCGGGCGGCTGGGCTGCGGCATTTGCTGCGCACCGCCTGGACCAGGCTCGGGAGGACGATTGGCTTCGCGGTTCGCCTCCGCATTTCGCGGTGCCTCGTTGTGTTGCACCTGTTGTTGCGCATTGGCCGCATTTTTGTCGGCATGTTCGCCGCGCTCACTATGGTCACCACGATCCGGACGATCTCTATCGCGGCTGTCTTCACTCTCTTCAGGGCCTTGACGCGGAAATGCCCGCTGCTGCTGCGGGTGAGCTGCTGCGCGCGGAAAGCGGCCTAACGGACCGGCGAGCGTACTCCCCGCTACCGTCAACGACAACATTCCCACCGCAATCAAAACCACGCCCTTCTTCATTGCTGAATCCATCTCCGCATAGCTCACGCAGATAACGTGCCAAAATAGGCTTTACCTGCCAACAAGCTGATTTCCATGATTAGAGTTTATGCGCCTTCCCCTGGGGCTAGAATCCGATTTGGGTAAAGTTTGTAACAGTTTGTAATGCCCTACACCACGGACTTTCTCTTGCGCCCATTCTGAAGTTACCATAGCGCCATGAATATGACAAATACCAGTTCCGATTCCGCAACGGCCTCCAGCGCCCCGCAAGCCAAGATTCTGGTCGTCGATGACGATTTGCGCCTGCGCGACCTGCTGCGGCGCTACCTGACCGAGCAAGGCTTCAACGTGGTCACGGCAGAGAACGCCCAAGCCATGAACAAGCTCTGGTTGCGTGAACGCTACGATTTGCTGGTGCTGGACCTGATGCTGCCCGGTGAAGACGGCTTGTCGATCTGCCGTCGCCTGCGCGGCGCCGGCGACAAGACGCCCATCATCATGCTGACAGCGAAGGGCGAAGACGTGGACCGCATCGTCGGCCTGGAGATGGGTGCTGACGATTACCTGCCCAAGCCCTTCAACCCGCGTGAGCTGGTCGCACGGATCGGCGCCATCCTGCGCCGCGTGGGCCCGGACGAAATCCCCGGCGCGCCTTCAGAAACACCGCAGACTTTCGAATTCGGCAATTTCCAGCTCGACCTCGGCACCCGCACCTTGAAAAAGGACGGCCAAACCATCGCCCTGACCACCGGGGAATTCTCCGTGCTGAAGGTTTTCGCCCGCCATGCCCGCCAGCCGCTGTCGCGCGAAAAACTGATGGAACTGGCACGTGGCCGCGAATATGAAGTCTTCGACCGCAGCCTCGACGTGCAAATCTCGCGCCTGCGCAAGCTGATCGAACCGGATCCCTCCAACCCGCTTTACATCCAGACCGTCTGGGGTCTGGGCTACGTCTTCATCCCTGAAGGCCAGCCGCGCTAAGAGCCGCGTCAGGCTATTTGAGTCCCGGAGCGGGCCATGCTGAACCGACTGACCTGGCTTTCCTCGGGCCTGTTCTGGCGCACCTTCGTCCTGCTGACCTTTCTCATCACGGTCAGCATGGCGGTGTGGATCTCCAGCATCACCATCGTCGAACGCACGCCGCATGCGCGCCAGCTCGCGGCGCAAATCGTCTCCATCATCACGCTGACACGCACCGCGCTGGCCAATTCCGACCCGGAATTGCGCCGCGAGCTGTTGCTCGACCTGAAGGAAAGCGAGGGCGTCAAGATCCTGCCGCTCGAAGACAGCGACACGATTCAGCCGCCGCCCGACAGTGAAACCATTGCTGAAGTCGAGGCCGCGATCCGCCTCAAGATGGGCGCACAAACCCGTTTTGCCGGCGACATCAATGGTCATGAGGGTTTCTGGATCAGCTTTGTCATGGAAGGCGACCCATACTGGCTCGGCCTGGAACGGCAACGCGTCGAACATACCTCGGGCATCCAATGGGTAGGCTGGGCCAGCCTGACCCTGGTCATTTCAATGCTGGGCGCGGTCTTCATCACGCGCCTGATCAATCAGCCCTTGAGCCGCTTGAACGCTGCGACCCAAAAACTGGCCAAGGGCAAAACGCCGGAGCCCTTGCCGGAAACCGGAGCGGAAGAGATCCGCAGCACCTACCGCAGTTTCAACCAGATGGTGGCCGACCTGGCCCAGGTCGAATCCGACCGCGCCCTGGTCCTGGCGGGCATCTCGCATGACTTGCGCACGCCGCTTGCGCGCATGCAGCTGGAACTGGAAATGGCCAACCTCACCGATGACGCGCGCCAAGGCATGCAGTCCGACCTGAACCAGATGGACGCCATCATTGGCCAATTCCTCGATTACGCAAAACCCACCGACGAGGCGAATTTCACCCTGGTCGACCTCAGCGCTGTATTGCGCGAATGTGCCCAGGCCGCCGGACGCATGCCCGATCTGAATATCAAGGCAGAAATCTCGGACGGCGTGCAGGTATCGGGCCATGAAACCGATTTGCGGCGCGTCTTCAACAACCTGATGGAAAACGCACGCCGCTACGGCAAAGCCCCCGGCGCCGATGCTACGGAACTAGATGTGTTGTGCCATGTCAATGGCGATAACGCGATCGTCAAGATAGCCGACCATGGCAGCGGTGTCCCGGATTCGGAAATCGACCGGCTGCTGCGCCCGTTCACGCGCCTCGATGCAGCGCGCGGACAGGCCAACGGTGCCGGGCTGGGGCTGGCCATCGTCGATCGCGTGGTACGCCGCCATGGCGGGAAAATGCGGGTGCGTAACCGCAGTAGCGGTGGCTTCGTTGTCGAGATAGGTATTCCCAAAATCTGAATTACAATACTTGCCTTGAAATAGTTGCTTTTACCAACCCGGGTTGTCATTCTCAATCGAACAAGGATCTGTAATGCGCATTTTTCGTTTCCTCCTGGCCGCACTGACGGCGCTTTGCTTTGCTACCTCGAGCCAGGCAGCCCCGGCAGCCCCGGTCCTGGGGCAAGACTACACGCTGCTGTCCCCGGCGCAACCGACCGAACCCGGCAAAAAAGTCGAAGTCATCGAATTTTTCGCTTACTATTGCCCGCATTGCAATGCTCTCGATCCGGATCTCTCCGCCTGGGTGAGAATGCGTGCCGACAAGATCAGCTTCAAACGCGTACACGTCAGTGCCAACGGCGAACCGATGGCGCAGCAACGCCTGTACTACGCGATTGAAGCCATGGGCAAGACCGAAGAATTGCACTCCCGCATCTTCCACGCCATGCACGTTGAACACGTCCGCGTGAATACCGATGAGGACGCCATCGAACTGGCCGTCAAGCTCGGTCTTGACAAGGCAAAATTCACGTCGTTCTACAACTCGTTTGCGGTACAGACCAAGGTGCAACGTGCGATCCAGATGATGCAGAGCTACCAGATCAGTAGTTGGCCTAACATCGTGGTCGACGGCAAATTCGTGACCTCGCCATCCATCGTCGGTGCGCGTCTGGGCAGCAGCTACACTGAGGCCGCCGCCGGCGCCCAGTTGATGAAGTCGCTGGACGCAATCGTCGATCAGCAATATAACTCACGCCACTGATCGTGTTTCGGGTATGAAAAAGCCGCCGTCCTGGGAGGACGGCGGCTTTTTCTTTTTATTCATCAATCCAGGTCGGCAACCAAGGATGCCAGCGTATCCTGGGGCAGTTCTTCCAGGTGCGCCGGATAGTTTGGATGGTCGCAACCGACCATCATTTGCGCCCCGCTCTTCAGCGCGCTTTTCATCGTATCCGTCAATTCGAAGCGGACGAAATGCACTGCCGATGTCTTTTCATCATTTTCCCGATCCAGGTCCTCGTCGGCAATCGCATAGACCCGCGCCTGTCCCTCGACCTGCACGAACATGCGGTCTTCGATCCCGATCAATTTGGCCAGCGCGGCACGACGTTCGGTTTCGTTGCCGTATTCGATGAGCATGGTCGCCTTGAAATTGCTGCCATCCGGGACCAGCGGGTTGTAGGCGTCCAGCTCGGATTGAATGCCCTCTTCTTCAAAGATTTTTTCGATGCGCAGCATTTCCTGCACCTGGTAGCGTATCGTCTTTTCATCCTCGAACAACAGCGAAACATGGTTGCCCAGACCGACATGGCGCAGCTTCTTGTGCGCAATCACTTCTGCGCGCAAGGCATTGCGCGCCTTGGAGTAGGCTTCCAGCGTCAGCAGGCTATCGCGTTCAATCACCATCTTGTCTCCAGAATCAAATGCCATAGGCCTTGCGCAGTAGCGCCAAGGGGTGCGCCATCTGCGCTTTTTTCAATCCCGCCTCATCCATGCCTTGCTCGATATGGTGGCCGGCCAACTGGCAATCGGAAGAAATATAATCCGGCTCGTTGTTCGCCATGGCCTTGAACACCGGCTTGCCTATCTTCATCGCCATGCCATGGAATTCTTTTTTCACACCATAAGTGCCTGCATGACCGGAACAGCGTTCAACGATGTTGAGCTTCGTATCAGGCACAAGTTGCAAAGTTTCCGCCGTCTTGCGCCCTACATTTTGCACACGGGAGTGGCAGGGAATGTGGTACGAAATATTGCCCAGCGGCTGTTTGAAATCGGTCTTGAGCAAACCGTCGCGGTTGCGCGAAATGAAATACTCGAACGGGTCCCACATCGCTTCCTTGACCAGTTGGGCATCGGTGTCGTCAGGGAACATCAGGGGCAGTTCCTGCTTGTACATCAAGGTGCAGGAAGGAATCGCCGACAGGATGGCATAGCCGTCCTTGGCCAGCGTCGCCAGGTGCGGCATGTTGAGCTTCTTCTTTTCCTCCACACCGGCCAGGTCGCCCTGCTCCAGCTTGGGCATGCCGCAACAGGCCTCCTTGTCGACCAGAACGTAAGGTATTTCGTTGTGCGCCAGGATGGCCAGCAAGTCGTGGCCGATGCCGGGTTCATTGTAGTTGACGTAACAGGTCGAATAGATCGCGACCTTGCCCGGGGTCAGCTTGCCATCCTTGACTTCGTGCAGTGTCGACTTTGCCGCACCAGAACGGAATTTGGTGGTGGCAAATTCCGGCAACCAGGCTTTTTTGTCGACATCCAGCGTTTTTTCCATCAGGCTGCGTGCAACTGCCGTTTTGTTGACCGCATTGACCGCCTGCGTGACGATGGGGATGCCGGCGAAGCTGCCCAGGCCATCCGTGTTCGATAGAAACCTGTCGCGAAACGGCACATTCCCCTTCTTGTATTTGACCGCCTTGGCACGCAACATCAAATGCGGGAAGTCGACATTCCAGGCATGTGGCGGTGTGTACGGACACTTGGTCATATAGCACACGTCGCACAGATAACACTGGTCAATCGCCTTCCAGTAATCCTTTTTATCCACGCCATCGACTTCCATGGTCGGCGATTCATCGACCAGATCGAACAGTGTCGGGAAGGTGGCGCAGAGCGAGACGCAGCGGCGGCAGCCGTGGCAAATGTCGAAGACGCGTTCGAGTTCCTTGTTCAGCGCCTCTTCGTTGTAAAACTCGTCGCTCTTCCAGTCAAGCGGATGCCGGGTCGGCGCTTCAAGGTTGCCTTCGCGATTGGACATGGTTCTCCTTTAAGGCTTTTTTAGGCTATAGGAAGCGTTTTGAATACGTCGGCTACGGGAGAAAAAGAAACGGCGGCACCGGTAAGGGGGAACAAACCGGCCCGCCGTTTGCCTGCTTCGGTAAAGCGGGCAAGAACTGTAAGAACCTGTTCACGATCTTACTGCGCGACCCGGATTTGCGGCTAGGCGCCCCCCAGCAGTGCTCAAAATCCTCATGTACTTAAGTACATTCCGGTTTCTCCGCGCTGGTTGGGAGGGGGCGCCTAGCTGCAACTGCGGGCCGCTCGCTACAGATCGTAAACAGGTTCTAAAAGATAGGCGGTCAGTCGACCAATGCGTCCAAAGCCTTTTGATAGCGGTTGGCGTGCGAACGCTCGGCCTTGGCCAGCGTTTCAAACCAGTCGGCGATTTCATCGAACCCTTCATCACGCGCCGTCTTCGCCATGCCGGGATACATGTCGGTGTATTCATGCGTTTCACCGGCCACGGCAGCAGCCAGGTTTTGCCGCGAACTGCCGATGGGCAAGCCGGTCGCGGGGTCGCCCACCGCTTCGAGGTATTCAAGGTGGCCATGGGCATGGCCGGTTTCGCCTTCTGCCGTGGAACGGAACAAGGCAGCCACGTCGTTCTGGCCTTCGATGTCGGCCTTGTTTGCGAAATACAGATAACGGCGGTTGGCTTGCGATTCGCCAGCGAACGCCGCCTTCAGATTGTCTTCAGTCTTTGAGCCTTTGAGGGTTGCCATGACAAGTCTCCTGGATGGTCATCTAAGAAAACACATTATTGGCACTGCCGCTGCATTCGTCGTAAATCGTCTTACGTGATGTGTCACATGAGACAGCGCCAGAACACAAACCTGGGTACAAAAGAGTCCGCACCCATTGTGGTCGTGGCATGTCAAAAGCTCAAATTGACAATTTCAATGTGAGGTATAAATAAATCCAATTAACTGTTTGTCGAAAAGAGACAATACCTATCGAAAAGCAATAGTCTCGCCCAGCAACTTTTTCATGGTATCGACGGGTGGCTGCCATTGTCCGTGTTCGTTTTGACGGAATTGCCGCAATGAGGGATACCAGGGCGTGCTTTCGGCCTGGCCCAGCCAGCGCCATTCCGACGATTTTCTGAGAACCAGCCAGACCGGCTTGCCCATCGCACCCGCCAAATGCGCCACGGCAGTGTCTACACTGATCAATAGATCGGCTTGCGCGAGCATGGCCGCCGTGTCGGCAAAGTCATCCAGATTCTGATCCATGCGGCGAATTTTTGAATGTTGCGCCAGCAGCGCAGCATCCACCTCACTCACTTCTTTTTGCAAGCTCAGCCACACGGCATCAATGACATCGAGCAAAGGCAATAGCGCAGCCAATGGCATGTCGCGCGTGGGATTGTTGAGGCGCCGTTGCCCGCCAGACCAGGCCAGGGCAATGCGCGGCTTGCAGCGTGGTCCCAATTCTTTCTGCCATTTCTCCGCACTGGTTTCCGGCACATGAAGGTAGGGAAAATCTTGCGGGACTGTTTGTGGGATGGTTGCGAAAGCCAATGGCAGGCTCATCAACGGGCAATGGAAGTCATGCAAGGGAAGCGCGGCATCTTGCGAGACCACCGTTACATTGGGCAGGCGGCGTGCCATCTCGTGGCAAAGGTCTCCCAGACTCGGGGGTACGCGCAACACGATTTGCCCGATGCGTTCGGCGGCCAGCGAAACGTAGCGCAGCATTTGCAAGCTGTCGCCCAGGCCCTGCTCGGCCCACAGCAACAGGATTCCCTTTTCCTGCGTTTCGCCCAGCCATTGCGGCGCTGCCGTCTGCAATTGTCCGCCCTGCAGTTGCTGCGTCCGCCAGCGCGACTCGAATAGCGTCCACCCGCTTGGCCAATTGCCCAACGCAAGATGGCAATGCGCCTGCTCCATGCTGATTTCGGCAAAGCCGGGGCGTCGCGCTTCGGCCGCAGCATAACTGGCGAGCGCTTCAGTGTGGCGGCATTCCCTTTGCAGCGCATTGCCCCGGTTGAACAAAGCCAGGACATCATCCGGCGCAAAGGCGAGGATGGCGTCGTAGCAAGCCAGCGCTTCGGCAGGCCGGTTCATCTTCATCAGCAGGTTGCCCAAACCGATCCAGCCCGCATGGCCGTGCGCATCGAGTTCGATGGCATGGCGATAGCGGGCTTCCGCTTCACCATGACGCCCCACCCGCTCCAGCAGCGTGGCACATTCGCAGCACGATAGTACATCGCCTGATTCGGCTTCGAGTTCCTGCAAGGATGCCTGCAAAGCGGCATCACGCAGGGACAAAACGTGCGGCAAGGGCTGGCCTGCCAGGCTGCGGTCCAGATCGGCCAGGGCCGCGCGCGGCCTGTCCATGGCGAGCAGGAGCGTGCCGCGTTTGACCAGGGTAACGGGGAAGTCAGGCGCCAAGGCCACGGCTTCGTCGAGGCTTGCCAGCGCCGCGTCATTTTGCCCTTGCTGTTGCAAGCTGATGCTTCGAGCAATCAGGGAAACAATTTGCTCGGCAAGCGGCGACATCAGCTGCGATAGATCAGGGCAACGGCCTCGGTTGCGATGCCTTCCTCACGACCGAGGAAACCGAGCTTTTCATTGGTCTTGGCCTTGATATTGACGCATTGCGGCGCGATGTCGAGGTCGGCGGCGATGTTGGCCACCATGCTTGCTATGTGCGGCGCCATTTTGGGCTGCTGCGCGATGATGGTGGCGTCAACGTTGCCAATCGCGTATCCGGTTTCGCGTATGCGCCTGGCGGTTTCACGCAACAGCTTGCGCGAATCGGCACCGGCGAATTGCGGGTCCGTATCGGGAAAATGGCGCCCGATGTCCCCCAGGCCGGCGGCGCCGAACAGGGCGTCGGTGATGGCGTGCAGCAAAGCATCGGCGTCGGAGTGGCCGAGCAAGCCGGTCTTGTGCGGAATGGTCACGCCGCCCAGGATCAGCGGGCGGCCTTGTACCAGCACATGGCAGTCATAGCCCTGGCCGATTCTGAATGGTGGAAGCGTCATGCGTCTTCTTGCTGGGTGGAAGCCGGGTCTGCGCGCAAGTACATTTCTGCCAGCGGCACGTCCTGCGGGAGCGTAACCTTGAAATTGCGCGAGCTGCCCTCGACCAGTTTGGGCTGCAAACCCAGCGACTCGATGGCGCTCGATTCATCGGTCACATCTTCGACGGTTTCGAGCGCCCGGCGCAGCATGCCGTAACGGAACATTTGCGGGGTTTGGGCCGCCCATAATCCGCTGCGCGGCACGGTCGCCTGCACCCGGCCATCGCCTGCGCCCCGTTTCAAAGTATCGACCATGGGCACAGCAAGCAAACCGCCAACCGGGTCTTCACCAATGGATTCGATCAGGTGGGCAATCAATTCGACCGTCAAACCAGGACGGGCGGCATCGTGCACCAATACCCAGTCGTCGGCACCGGCATAGTCGCTCAAGACGCTCAAACCCTTGCGCACCGAGACATGGCGTGTGGCACCACCATTGAATATGACGGTGACACGGCCTTCAAGATGCGGGGCCGAAGCCATGATGTCCGAAATATATTGATCTTCGGCGTTGACGACGACGTAGGTATGTTCGATCAGCGGTGACGCCGCGAAGGTGTCGAGCACATGCAAGAGCATCGGCTTGCCGGCGATCATCACGTACTGCTTGGGCGAATTGGAACCCATGCGCGCGCCGACGCCGGCGGCAGGGATCAGGGCAAAGTGGCGAGGTGCGGTCATACGTGGATGCAGGTGCAGGCCGTGGCGCTATTAAGGCATATCATTCTATCGTCTTGGCGCGGCGCCTGCACCGTGTTTCCGTATCTGGTTCAGCGCTGCTCGCTCTTTTCAATGCGCGCCACCAGCAAGTCCTTGAATTCATTGAGTTCTTGCGCATTCATGTCGGACACGAGCCAATAATTCATGCCATTCGCGTTCCAGTGCATCAACTGGTAGCCTTCGCGCGAGACCGACAGGGTTGGAGCAGCAGTATGGCCGCGTTCCGGCCATTCATACAGATTGATCGTGTGCAGGCGGCGGTGATACACAATGGCCGCAACATTATGCTGGTCGATGTAGTCAAGACGCCCGCCAACCAGCGGATACCCCTCGGCACTGAAGTCGGCCACGTTGGGCGCAAAGTCGAGCTTGTCGGCGAACCAGGGCTTGACGGTGTGCTGGTCGGTCGACGCCACGTCGGACAGATGCGACGCCATCATCGAACGGGCATGGCCGGAAATAACGTCCTGCTCCAGCAGGTCGACATCGGACGGGCGCGACAGGTAGAGCGAAAACATGAAAGCGAAAGCCAGGGCGCCTGCGCCGGCGAAGCTGCCGTTCAACCAGGCCCAGGACAGCTTGAAGGGCTTCTTTGGCGCCGGCTTCTTCGCTTGTGCAGTTTCCTTGAGTGCAGCTTCCTTGTGTGCCGCATCGGCAATGGCGATATGCAGGCGGCGGCGCAAGGCTTCCGGTGCGGCATGCACCCGGCCTTGCTTGACGGCCTGCTTCAAGCCCAGCAGCGCAGCCCGTTCGGTCTGGCAATCGGCGCAACCGGCCACGTGTGCAGCCAGATGCGCGGAGGTTGCAGCGTCAAGCTCGCCATCCACATCGGCTTGCAGCAATCGTTTGGCTTCTTCGCAATGCATATCAGCGCCCACCCTTCAGAATTTCACCAAGCTGCTTGCGCGCCCTTGCCAGGCGCGACATGACTGTCCCCAGCGGCACGCCGGTGATCTCGGCAATTTCCTTATATGACAAATCATTCATCTCTTTCAACACGATCACTTCGCGGAAGGCCGGCGGCAGCTTTTCCAATGCCTGGTGGACTTCACGTTGCGTGTCACGCGCCATCATGGCTTCTTCAGGGTTCATGCCGCCGGCGACGGACAACTCGCCCTCCTCCCCTTCTTCGGCGCCAAGCAATTCCTCGTCGAACTGGACGTGGTCGTGCCGCTCTTCGCGCAGTGAAGAGAAATAGGTATTGCGCACGATAGTCAGCAACCAGGCACGCGCATCGTCACCGCGAAAACCGTCGAAGAAGCGAAACGCGCGCAAAAAGGCGTTTTGCACCAGATCTTCGGCTTGATGGTCATTACGCGTCAGCCAACGCGCCAGGTTGTAGGCCGCATCGAGATGCGGCATGGCTATCGCCTCGAATTCCCTGGTCTTGTCGTTTTCATCCAAAAAAGCACCTCTTGTCAGTAAAGACTCGGTACCGCTTCGTTTTATTCCCCGGTTTTCATGATCTTTCCCAAAGTTTTTTTCTTTTTTCGGGAATATTCCGCAGCCAGGCCCGGTTATGCATGTTGAGGGCAGCAATTTTCGGCCGACCCCGGCTATCAACCGATGGGATTATGACATGCTCCGCTTCGCTTTCCGTTTCACTTTTCTATCCATCGCCATGACCGTTTTGGTACAAACACCAAGCTACGCTGCCGGCGATGCCGTCCACGGCGGCCAACTCTATCAATCCAGATGCACGGCTTGCCACTCGATCGACTACAACGGGGTTGGCCCGGCACACAAGCACCTGTTCGGCCGCAAGGCCGGCAGCCTGCCGGACTATACCTATTCGCCGGCATTGCAGGCATCCAAAGTCGTGTGGGATGAAAAGACCATCGATAAATGGCTGACCAATCCGGAAAAATTCATTCCCGGACAAAAAATGGGTTTCCAGGTCGCGTCGCCGCAAGAGCGCGCCGACCTGATCGCTTATCTCAAGCAGGCAACGCAATAACATCCACCAAAAGGAGATCTACCATGCTCGATCGACGCAAATTCCTGAAGCTGACCGCCGCCGGCGGTGGCGCCGTATTCATGTCCGGCCTGTATGGGCAAGCCTGGGCCGCAGACGCTGCCTACAAGGACTTCTATTTCGTCCAGTTGTCCGATACGCACTGGGGTTATAGCGGCGACGCCAATCCGGAAGCCGCCAACACACTCAAAAAGGCCGTTGCCGCCGTCAACGCGCTTGACGTACAGCCCGACTTCATCGTCTTCACCGGCGACCTGACCCACACCACGGACGACCCGAAAGAACGCCGTCGCCGCATGGCCGAATTCAAGAGCATTATTGCCGACCTGAAGGTCAAGACGATCCGTTTCATGCCCGGCGAACACGATGCTTCACTCGACTTTGGTGCCGCCTTCAAGGAAAACTTCGGCGACACACACTACAGCTTCGACCACAAGGGCGTGCATTTCGTCGCCATCGATAACGTGTCCGATCCCGGTGCCAAGATCGGCGACGAGCAATTGGCCTGGCTCAAGGCCGACCTGGACAAGCAAGCCAAGGACGCGCGCATCGTTGTGTTCACGCATCGCCCCTTGTTTGACCTGGCACCAAAATGGGATTGGGCCACGCGCGACGGCGACAAGGCCATTGCCCTGCTGACGCCCTACAGCAATGTCACGGTGTTTTACGGCCACATCCACCAGGAACACCATCACCAGACCGGCAATATCGCACATCATGCCGCCAAGTCGCTGGTATTCCCACTGCCCGTGCCGGGCTCGCAAGACAAGCGCACGCCGCTGCCCTGGGACCCGGCTGCGCCGTTCAAGGGGCTGGGCTTCCGCGAAGTCGAGGCCGAGTCGGATAGCAAATCTGCTTACGACGTCAAGGAATTTCCCGTCATCAAGGCATGAATACGACCATGAACGAGAGCAGAAGATCGTTGATATTGGGTGGCGTTGCGCTAGGCTCGCTCGCCCTTGCTGGCACAGCCGTGGCAAAGGCGGCAAGCGCGAAAGCCAAGGAAAAAGTGGTCAAGCTGGAGGCGAAGAAATTCGTCTATACGCCGAACCGCCTGGTGCTGAAGAAGGGCCAGCCGGTTGTGCTGGAAATCACCTCACTCGATTTCACCCATGGCTTCAAGATCCCGGAATGGAATATCCGCGCCGACCTGCTGCCCGGCCAGGTGACCAAGGTCCATCTGAATCCCGATACGGCCGGGGAATTCGACTTCCTGTGCGATAACTTTTGTGGCGACGGCCACGAAGGGATGAGCGGAAAAATTGTGGTGGAAGCCTGAACTGAAGGAACCTCTCCCGCATGCGGGAGAGGTATTTGATCAAGGCTGGATCAGAACGGAATTAAAACGAATCGCAGTGCAGCATGCCAGGTGAGCGGAAACACGTCGTCATGACCGGGTAGCGCTGGGCATTTTCCGAGGTACCGAACTTCAGCACACAATTGCGCCAGCCGTCCGTATCGCGCGGAAAACCGAGCTTTTCGCAAGCCGGACCGTATTCCGCCATCATGTCTTCCATCTCTTTTTGTGCTCGCGCGGCGCGGTCGGCCGGCGTGCTGCACGCTGCCAGGGAAAGAGCCGCCAGGGCCAGCATCAGGGTACGCATCATGATCTCCTTGTGAATGAAGTCTTGTTATATGGACTTGATCAGTCTAGCTTAGATCATCGGTAAATCCTGTAACAGTATTTTAATAACTCGTTACACAATACTGCGCCGGGGTGTGACTACAAATGTAGCCCGGAAGACGCGAATGGCATCGTTTATAATGGCAGGGATGCAATTCGATCTGAAGAAATCCCTCCCCAAGCCCGGCCATCGCTTCGCCCTCCCCGCAGTCCATGGTTCGGCCGATGCCTACGCGCTCGCCCAGGCCGCCGCTGCCTTGAAGGCCGAAGGCCGCACGCTGGCCATCGTGGTGGCCAATGCCACCGACGCGCAACGCCTGTTGGCTGAAATTCCCTGGTTCGGCGGTGAGCCGGCCCTGTCCTGCCATCTGCTGCCCGACTGGGAAACCCTGCCCTACGACGCCTTTTCGCCGCACCAGGACCTGGTATCGGAACGCCTGGCTACGCTGCACGAAATCCGCAGCGGCCAATGCGACGTGCTGATCGTGCCGGCCACGACTGCGCTCCTGCGCATGGCACCGCCAGCCTTCCTCGCGGCTTACACCTTCTTCTTCAAGCAGGGTGAAACGCTGGATGAGGCGAAACTCAAGGCGCAATTGACCCTGGCCGGCTATACCCACGTCACGCAGGTGATGTCGCCGGGTGAATATTCCGTGCGTGGCGGCTTGATCGACCTGTTCCCCATGGGTTCAGTGCTGCCCTACCGGCTAGACCTGTTCGGCGACACCATAGAGACGATCCGCACCTTTGACGCCGACTCGCAACGCTCGCTTTACCCGGTCAAGGAAGTGCGACTGCTGCCCGGGCGTGAATTTCCGATGGATGAAGCGGCGCGCACGGCCTTCCGGGCGCGCTGGCGCGAGCAGTTCGAAGGCGATCCATCGAAGTCGGCGGTGTACAAGGATATCGGCCATGGCATCGCCTCGGCGGGCATTGAATATTACCTGCCGCTCTTTTTCGACGATACCGCCACGCTGTTCCACTATCTGCCGCAGAATGCCACGTTTGCCCTGGTTGGCGATATCGAGGGGGCAATCAAGCGCTTCTGGAGCGACACGATGTCGCGCTACCAGTTCCTGAAGGCCGACCGCGAACGCCCCCTGCTGGCGCCGGACCGCCTGTTCCTGACCGACGAAGACTTCTTCACCCTGGCCAAGCCGCATGGCCGATGGGTAGTCCAGCATGGCGCAGAAGCCAGTGAGGTTTCAGCCCCCCTGCCCAATATCGCCGTCAACCGCCGCGCCGACGACCCGCTGGTCAACCTGCGCTCCTACCTGCTGCAAACCAAACGGCGCGTAATGATCTGCGCCGAGTCGCAAGGCCGGCGCGAAACGCTGCAGCAATACTTCAACGAATATGACCTGACACTCGCCCCCTGCGAAGGTTACGCAGACTTCCTCACAGGTACGGCACGTCTGATGCTCGGTGTGGCGCCGCTGCATGCAGGTTTCGAACTTGGCGCGGTCGAAGACGGCCTGGTGTTCATCACCGAAACCGAGCTCTATGCCGGATCGGGCCGCCGCGCCGGCAGGAAAAAGCAGGAAGGCGCCACCCAGGTCGAGTACATGGTACGCGACCTGTCGGAATTGAAGATCGGCGACCCGGTGGTGCACGTCAACCATGGCATCGGCCGCTATCTCGGCTTGATCAGCGAAGACATGGGCGAAGGCACGACCGAATTCCTGCATCTGGAATACGCCAACGAGACCAAGCTTTACGTGCCGGTGTCGCAACTGCATCTGATCTCGCGCTATTCGGGTGCCTCGCCGGAAGATGCGCCCTTGCACTCGATGGGTTCGGGCCAATGGGAAAAAGCCAAGCGCCGCGCCGCGCAACAGGTGCGCGACACGGCAGCGGAGTTGCTCAACCTTTATGCCCAGCGCGCATTGCGCCAGGGCCATTCCTTCCAGTATTCGGCGCATGACTACGAAGCCTTTGCCGAAAGCTTCGGCTTTGAGGAAACTCCCGACCAGTCCGCAGCCATCAATGCCGTGATCCGCGACATGACCGGCGGCAAACCGATGGACCGCCTGATCTGCGGCGACGTCGGCTTCGGCAAGACCGAAGTCGCCTTGCGCGCAGCCTTCGTTGCCGTCATGGGTGGCAAGCAGGTAGCAATCCTGGCGCCGACCACCTTGCTGGCTGAACAGCACGCACAGACTTTTGCCGACCGCTTCGCCGACTGGCCGGTGAAGATCGCCGAGCTCTCGCGCTTCCGCACCGGCAAGGAAGTGGCACAAGCAGTCAAGGGCATGGCTGACGGCACGCTCGACATCGTCATCGGCACGCACAAGCTGCTCTCGCCCGAAGTCAAGTTCACACGCCTGGGCCTGGTCATCATCGATGAGGAACACCGCTTCGGCGTGCGGCAGAAGGAAGCCTTGAAGGCGTTGCGTGCCGAAGTCGACGTGCTGACCCTGACCGCCACGCCGATACCGCGTACGCTGGGCATGGCGCTGGAAGGTTTGCGCGACTTTTCCATCATCGCCACGGCGCCGCAGAAACGCCTGGCGATCAAGACCTTTGTGCGCAGCGAAGGCGAATCGGTGATCCGCGAAGCCTGTTTGCGCGAATTGAAACGCGGCGGCCAGGTTTATTTCCTGCACAACGAAGTCGAGACCATCCAGAACCGCAAAGCCATGCTCGAAGCGCTGCTGCCCGAAGCGCGCATCGTCGTGGCCCACGGCCAGATGCATGAACGCGAACTGGAAAAGGTCATGCGCGACTTTGTGGCGCAACGTGCCAATATCCTGCTTTGCACCACCATCATTGAAACCGGCATCGACGTGCCGACGGCAAACACCATCGTCATGCATCGCGCCGACAAGTTCGGCCTGGCGCAATTGCACCAGTTGCGTGGCCGGGTCGGCCGCTCGCACCACCAGGCCTACGCCTACCTGCTGGTGCATGACGTGGGCGGCCTGACCAAGCAGGCCCAGCGCCGGCTCGATGCCATCCAGCAGATGGAAGAATTGGGCAGCGGCTTCTACCTGGCCATGCATGACCTGGAAATCCGCGGGGCGGGTGAGGTCCTGGGCGAGAACCAGTCCGGTGAAATGCTGGAAATCGGCTTCCAGCTCTATTCCGACATGCTCAACGAAGCGGTGCGGGCACTGAAGAATGGCGAAGAACCGGATGCCTCTGCGCCGCTCTCCGCCACCACTGAAATCAATTTGCACGTGCCGGCTTTGCTGCCGAACGACTATTGCGGCGATGTGCATGAGCGCCTCTCCATCTACAAGCGCCTGGCCAACTGCGAGACGTCTGACCGTATCGACGACCTGCAGGAAGAGTTGATCGACCGTTTCGGCAAGCTGCCCGATGCCGGGCGCGCGCTGATCGAAACGCACCGCCTGCGCATTGCCGCCAAGCCGGCCGGCATCGTCAAGATCGATGCGCATGGCGAGTCGCTGCAACTGCAATTCAAACCCAATCCCCCGATCGACGCGATGCGCATCATCGATTTGATCCAGAAAAACCGCCACATCAAACTCAATGGACAAGACAAGCTGAAAGTGACCGCCAGCATGCCCGACCTGCCCGCTCGCGTGACGCAGGTGAAAAGCATCCTGAAGAGTCTGCTCGGCTGAGGCCCGACATCAATGACCACTCTCACCTTGCAAGGAACGGCGGATCGCGCCCTGATTGAACGCATCGCAGCACTGGCCGGCGCCAATGGAATCGATGCGTTAGGTAGCAATGCCTGGCGCTGCCACGGCGTGTCGCCTGAAGCCCGGCAGCAAGTCGATGCCCTTTGTGCAGAAAACCGCATCGACCATGCCTTTCTGGCCGACGACCACGTGCGTGACGTCAAGCTGATTGCCATGGACATGGATTCGACGCTGATCACCATAGAATGCATTGATGAGATCGCCGACATGCAAGGCCTGAAGGCGGAAGTCTCTGAAATTACCGAGGCTGCCATGCGCGGCGAGATCGCCTTCCCCGAAAGCCTGGCGCGCCGCGTGGCCTTGCTGAAGGGGCTGGACGCAGGAGCCCTTCAGCGAGTCTATGACGAACGCCTGCAATTGTCGCCAGGCGCACAAGCCATGCTCGACGCTGCGCGTGCGGCCGGCATCAAGACCCTGCTGGTATCGGGCGGCTTCACCTTTTTCACGGACCGCCTGAAAGAAAGACTGAAGCTCGATTTCACCCATGCCAACCTGCTCGAAGTTGTCGACGGCAAGCTCACAGGCAAGGTGATCGGCACCGTGGTCGATGCTGAAGAGAAGCGCAACAGATTGCTGGCGGTGTGCGCCGAACTGGGCATCGCCCCGTCGCAAGCTGTGGCCATGGGCGATGGCGCCAATGATTTGCGCATGATGGATGCGGCCGGACTCTCCGTGGCGTTTCGAGCCAAGCCGGCAGTGCGGGCGCAAGCGGATGTGGCGCTCAACTACGTCGGACTCGATGGCGTTCTGGCCTTCCTGAAGTAAGGTCAGCCCGAACGGCAGGAGCGCCAGACGTTTACCGCCGGCTCGTTTTATTCCACCTCACTTTGCGGCAAATGCAGGAAAGGCGTGGTGTGCCGCCTTTTCCCGCGGCACAAGGCTTGCCGGGGCACTGGTATTAGCCAGTGCCTGCCATTTCAGTTCCCGAAATGTGAAAAAACGTGTAATCTATGCATCGGATTTGTTAAATGCCTGCGCCTCCACAAAAATCGTCCGCAGGCGTAAGCTGTATCCACAATAACGATATTATTTCCACCAGCAAGTCACAGGCACAGGCGGCGCGCCATGAAATTGAGCACCTTTTCGTTCGAGCCGGCAAGCGGCTGGTCGCTCAAGGAATTCCCTGCGCTCGATTCCGAGCAGACGCTGGTGATGGTGTTCGCTTCACCGGACTATCTCGACCAGCCCGACGCCCTGTGGGAATTGTTCAACGCCTACCCGCAAGCGAAAATCGTCGGCTGTTCCAGTGCCGGCGAAATCATGGGGCCGCTGGTCAACGACACCAGTCTCTCGGTTGCCGTGTTACAGTTCGAACGGACCAAACTCGAAGTGGTCTCGGCCGACATTGATTCCCCTGACCTGTCCTTTGCCGTCGGCGCAGACCTGGCGCGCAAGCTGCCGATCCGCCAATTGTCCGCCGTATTCGTGTTGTCGGATGGTTTATTTGTCAACGGCAGCGAACTGGTGAAAGGCTTGAATTCCGCCCTGCCCGCCGGCGTCACTGTCACGGGCGGCATGGCGGGCGATGGTGACCGCTTCGAAAAGACCTGGGTAGTACACGAGCGCCGCCCGCAATCGGGCGTGGTAACAGCGGTTGGTTTCTACGGCCGGCGCCTGCGCGTGACGCACGGCTCGCGCGGTGGATGGGACGGCTTCGGGCCTGAACGGCGCGTGACGCGGGCCGAGGGCAATGTACTGTACGAACTCGATGGCAAGCCCGCGCTCGACCTGTACAAGGAATACCTGGGCGAACGTGCCGACGGCCTGCCTGCCACCGGTTTGTTGTTTCCCCTCTCGATCCGGGAAGATGCCAAGGATGCGCGGCAAGTGGTGCGCAGCATCCTGGCTGTCGATGAAGAACATCAATCGCTGACCTTTGCCGGGGACATTCCCCAAGACTCCATGGCGCAACTGATGCGAGCCAACTTCGACCGCCTGGTCGGTGGCGCCTGCGCCGCCGCCGAGCAGGCAAAGTGGAAACCCAACGGCAACGATGAAACTCTGGCCATTGCCATCAGTTGTGTAGGCCGGCGCCTGGTGCTGGGTGAGCGTGTTGAGGAAGAAACCGAGATCACACTCGAACACCTGCCTGCCGGGACAAGACAGATCGGCTTTTATTCCTACGGCGAGATTTCGCCGCATGCGGATGGTGCGTGTGAATTGCACAACCAGACCATGACGCTCACCACGTTTGCGGAGGTCTGAACCATGTTCAACTTCCATTCCCTGTTGTTGCGCCAGCTGAAACGCCTCGGTATCGAGATGGGCAAGCGTCCGGCCAATGCCCAGCAATGGCTGCTGTTCCTTGATCGCGTCAACCGCGCCTACACCGAAGCCGACCAGGAACGCTACCTGATGGAGCGCTCGCAGGACATCGCTTCGCGCGAAATGCAGGAACTGTACGGCCATATCGAAGAAGCGCAACGTATTGCCGGCTTGGGCAACTGGTCGTTCGACCGTGCGCGGCGCAAGGGCTTGTGGTCCAAGGAATGCGCGCGCATTTTCGGCCTCAACCCTGCTGCTGCCATGCCCAGCTACAAGGAATTGTCGCGCCGGGTGCACCGTGACGACCGGGTGCAGGTCAAGGACCGCACTGAAGCAGCTTTCCATGACGGCAAGGATTTTGAAATTGAATTCCGCTGGCTGCTGGGCGACGGCAGCACGCGCTGGCTGCGCGTAGTCGCGCAGGTGCAGAAAAACGAGCTGGGCAAGGTGATGCGCCTGCACGGCACCGTGATGAACGTCACGGCACGCAAGCTGGTCGAATTACGCCAGGCCATGGAACATACCGTGACGCGACTGCTGGCTGAAGCCGATGCGCCGCTCGAAGTCATGCCCGAAGTGATCGAAACGATCTGCGAAACGGCAGACTGGAAAGGCGGCGTGCTCTGGACCCTGGAGAAAAGCAGCGGCGCACTCAACCGCAGCGCCACCTGGTGCCTGCCCCAGCCGCGCATCGAAAGTTTCTTCCGCCAATACAAGACGCAGATGAAGCGGCCCCAGGCCGGCAGCCCGGTCGCACGCGTGCTGCAATCGAAGACACCGGTCTGGTATGACGATGCCTCGCGTAACAACGTCTTGCGCGAACCAGAATTGCGTTCCATTTTCGCTTTCCCCGTCACCTTTGGCGGAGAAATCCTGGGGATGATGGAATTCTTCAACGACGTACGCCAGTTTGCCGACCCCGACATGCTGCTGTCGGCGCATTTCATCGGCCGCCACATCGGGCAATTCTTCCAGCGCGACCAAGCCGAAGCCGCCTTGCGCGAAAGCGAAGCGCACTTCCGCTCCCTGGTTGAGCAGGCTTCAGACAGCTTCTTCGTGCATGACGTGGATGGGCGCTTCATCGACGTCAACCAGCACGCCTGCGAGAGCCTGGGCTTTACGCGCGACGAGTTATTGCAATTGAACCTGGCCGACGTTGACCTCGACCAGCCTGTATCCGAATTGCGCCACCTGCGCGACCGTATCGAGGCGCGCGTCCCTGTTGCACTGGAAAGCCGGCACAAACGCAAGAATGGGCAAGTGTTTCCTGTCGAAATCCGCATGGGGCCGATTGACATTGATGGCCAGCGTTACCTGCTCTCGCTGGTGCGCGACGTGACAGAACGCAAGGAAATGCAAGACCACATCCAGCATCTGGCCTACCATGACCCATTGACGGAATTGCCAAACCGGGCGATGTTCAACCGCCACTTGAACCATGCCATTGCCAATGCGCAGCGTTATCACAAGGGCCTGGCGGTGCTGTTCATTGACCTGGACCGCTTCAAGAATATCAATGACACACTGGGGCACGATGCCGGCGACCGGCTGTTGAAGGAAATGGCACACCGCATCAGTTCCTGCCTGCGTTCATCCGACGTGGTGGCGCGTACTGAACGAGGCGAGAAGACTGCCAACCAGGCCGGCGGAGATCTGGTCGCGCGCCTGGGCGGCGACGAATTCGTCGTGCTCGTCGAAGAAGTCACCGATACGGCACGCGTTTCGCATATCGCACGCAAGCTGCTTTCCGCACTGGTCAAGGAATTTCCGCTTGAGGGGCAACTGATCCACGTCACCGCCTCAATCGGCATCAGCACCTTTCCGGAAGACGGGCGCAACGAATTTTCGTTGATGAAGCATGCCGACATCGCGATGTACCGCGCCAAGGACCGGGGCAAGAATACCTTCCAGTTCTATTCGGCCCAGATGGACCTGCATTCGGCTGAACTGCTGGCCTTGGAATCCGGCTTGCGCCGCTCGCTGGAGCGCAAGGAATTCGTCCTGTTCTATCAACCAAAGGTGGAGACGCGCACCGGCCGCATTGCCGGGGTCGAAGCGCTGGTACGCTGGCAACATCCCGAACTTGGGCTCGTTTCGCCGGTGCACTTCATCCCCTTGGCAGAAGAAAGCGGCCTCATCGGCCCGCTATCGCAATGGGTGATCCAGGAAGCGCTGGCCCAGAACCGGCGCTGGCAGGATTTGGGCCTGCCCTCGCTGCGCATCGCGATCAATCTCTCGGCACGCCAATTCATCGATGAAGACCTGTTGACCGATACCTTGCGCGCGCTCAAGGAATCGAACGTCGACCCCAGCCTGCTGGAATTGGAAATCACCGAGAGCATGATGATGCACAACACCGAAAAGACTGTGCAGATTCTCTCGGAATTGCGCCGCATCGGCATCCGCATCGCCATCGACGATTTCGGCATCGGCTATTCGTCGCTGTCGCACCTGAAGCGCTTCCCGGTCGACACCATCAAGATCGATCGCTCCTTCATCAAGGACATTCCGGGCGACCGTGCCGACGAAGCGATTACCGAAGCCATCATCGCCATGAGCAAGAGCCTGAAAATCAAGGTGGTGGCCGAGGGTGTGGAGACACTGGACCAATTGCGCTTCCTGCGGGCGCGCAATTGCGACGAAATCCAGGGTTATTTTTTCAGCCGCCCCGTATCCGGCGCTGAATTCGCAAAGCTATTGAACGAAAACTTTGCCAGCCCGCGAGTCTATGCTTAGCCTGTTCCTGAAGTCACTGCTGGGTGCGGCTGCCGTACTGGCCATTGCGTTGCTGTCGCGCTCAAAGGTGTTTTATATTGCCGGTCTTGTACCGCTGTTTCCGACTTTTGCGCTGATTGCACATGTCATTGTCGGCACCGAACGCAGTGCCGCAGACTTGCGCACCACCGCCCTGTTCGGGCTTTGGTCGCTTCTGCCGTATGCCGTTTATCTATCCCTGGTGGTGTGGCTGAGCGTGCGCTGTTCGCTCGCGATTACGCTCGGGGCGGCGACCCTGGCCTGGCTGGCGGCGGCAGGGATTCTGGTGTTTGCCTGGACCAGATTGCAGTAAAAAAACCCTCAGGCATCAGCCATCGGCCTTCGCGGCATCGACAACCTTACTGGCTTCCTGCACCGAAGCCTCCTCGAATTTTTCCCACGGAATTTCCGTTGCCTCGGGCTTGGGCAAGTCCTTATAGTGCACCAGGCCTTCATTGATATAGTCGTCCGCGCCTTCGATCCGCTTGGCCGGTTCGGTATTGCCCGTCGCGGCGTCGCGTGGCACCACCTTGATGGGGAAACGCCAATAGACTTTGTCCAACTCCATGCCGCAGCTTTTCCTGACATGGTCGCGCAAGGCAATTTCGATGATGTGCGACAGGCGGAATTGCTTCATCGGTTCCGATTCGACGAAGGCGGTAAAACGGTCGCCTTGCAAATTGACACAACCGACGGAGACACCCACGCCGGTTTTACGAAAGTAGTCCACCAGGGCCGCGCTGATCTGGTCCAGCCGTTTCCTGCCGCGTGCGGCGCGCCGTTTTTCAAGTACCAGGTAAGTCAACATGCCCAACACGGCAATCAGGGCCGCAGCGAGCAATCCGAGCACCGGCAAATCGAGTTGGGCAGGCATTGCGTATGGTCTCCATGATCGAACAACATTTGCGTCGCTTGTTGCGGTTTGGCATCCCGGCCGCGGGGCCAGGTTTGCAGCTTGCCATACCATGCAATATAAGGTACCCGGATTTCCTGCTTCGGTACAGTTTTTTGCTTTCCCGTTTCGCGGTTGTGCTACAGTGGCGGGCGGCAAATTGCCAGTTTCAGGCTCGCCATTTTGTGCGTGGAACCAGTTGGTGCGCGCCACCAGACAAGCCATGGTTTTTGGCTGGTGGTATCATAATCCGCTACCAATCACGCCAGCCAGGTACCAAACCAATGCTGCCCCTCGACCTTCATGCGGCTTTGTTAACAGGAACGGGCGTGAAGTGACAATTTAAACCGGTTAAAACGCCGGTTACATGGCAACATCCCACATTTGCAAAAGATATTTGGAGCGCAGTATGCATGTTGTAAGAAAAGCGGTATCAGTTTTTTTGTTCGCGATGGTATCGGCAGCCATGCTGACAGCTTGCAAGGGTGGTAGCGACTCAACGGTCTATAGCGCCGAACCACCTACCGATGGTTCCTGGTCGTATGCCGTGACCACGGCTACGCCCACCAACCCGCTTTCACTAACATTTACCGCCTCGCCGAACAGCAAAAGCGCAGACGGCAACCCCGTAACATTTACCTGGACCTTCGGTGACCAGGTACTGTCGACCAGTACCCAGGCAAATAGCGGCTCCCCCGTCACCCACCTCTATGCCGAACCAGGCACCTACGACGTCACCCTGACGACCACTGACGACCACGGCACAGCGGTGACTTCCACCAAGACTATTGTTGTGCAGCCAGCCAGCACGACAGTGGCTCTCGGCGTTGAAACCTGGAGCTGGGTCGGCGGCAACAAATACGCAAACGGCGTCGGCACCTTCGAAACCCAGTTTCAGCCTGATCCTAAAAACATGCCGAGCGCACGTCAATATGCCTCCACTTGGTATTCGGGCGGCAAACTCTGGATGTTCGGTGGTAGTGGTTATGATTCCGTTGGCACGGTCGGCTCACTGAACGACCTTTGGAACTGCACACCGACGCCGACCACGACCAACGGCGTCTCTTACACAGGCTGTGTGTGGACCTGGGTTGCAGGCTCCAGTAAAGCCAACGCTTCCGGCCTCTACCCTGCCTCACCTGGCCAGTTCAGTGCCACCAGCATACCGGGTGGACGTTTTGCAACAGGAACCTGGACTGACTTGAATGGCAATATGTGGCTCTTTGGCGGCGCCGGCGTTGACCACGCCGGCAACAGCGGCCTGCTCAACGACATGTGGTCCTTCAGCGCCAACGGCCAATCCGAATGGGTTTCCGGAAGCTCGTCGTATAACGACCAAGGCAGCGCGACGACACCATCGGCGCGTGCCTATGCAACAACCTGGACCGATAAAGATGGCAACTTCTGGCTGTTCGGTGGACAAAGCGCCACCAGTTCCGGTACGACAATCTACTTGAACGACCTGTGGTGTTTCACGCCCAACTATCCGGGCAGCGCCAGCACGCATCCTTCTTGCGCGAATGAAGCTGCGGGCGGCAGCACGACTGCAGTGCCGGGCACCCCGATCCTGGGAGGCACCTGGACGCAGGTCATCGCCGGCACGCAGAATGGAACCGGCACTTATGGCACCGCCAATGTTCCGGCTACCACTAACATCCCGGGCGCACGCCTCAATGCCCGAACCTGGATTGACGCAAGCGGCACGGTCTGGATGTTTGGTGGCTATGGTTACGACTCTACCGGAGCCCTGGGCTCGCTGAGCGACGTGTGGAAATTCAATCCGAAGGCTGCCATTGTCAACCCGGCGGCAAGCAATGTCCGCAATTGGTGGACCTATGCATCTGGCGCTACTACGGCCGGTGCGGTCGAAGCTGTCGTGAAACAGAAGTATTACGGCGCAACCAATACCCCAAGCGCACGCCTGGGCACGGCAGGCTGGACCGACAAGGACGGCACCACGCTTTGGATGTTCGGCGGCAGCGGGTCCGACACAACCGGCACCAGTGCCGTCAGCGACGGCGGCGGAGCCCTCAATGAACTGTGGGCCTATAACACGCTGACCAATCAGTGGGCTTTCATGGCCGGCACGACGATTTCCATCAACGCCGATGGCACGACAGCTCCAGCTGCAGGCGGAGGCGGTGTTGCGGGTAGCGCCAGCCTCTTTTCCGCACTCGGCGTGCCTTCGACCTACAACATTCCGGGCTCGCGCCTGTGGCCGAACCTGTGGGTCGACTCCAGCAACAATATCTGGATCTTGGGTGGTACCGGCGACGATGCCGTTGGCACTTCGGGCTATCTGAACGATCTGTGGCTCATGCAAACCACAACGATGCCGCAACCGGGATCCTGATTCAAGATTGCATAATCGGGATAGGGGCGGTCAGAATATCTGACCGTTCCCCTCCCACACCACCCGGCATGCGGGTCCGCACCGGGCGGTTCGAGTAGTTGCGGTTATGAGAGTCGAGGCACGCCCAACCGGTCGAA
>Ga0134128_10001131_pt1 | contig 35430 bp, 34 predicted proteins | sample KB31754_FD_96462 | JGI IMG/M metagenome (GOLD analysis project Ga0134128, IMG submission 96462) | Terrestrial soil microbial communities with excess Nitrogen fertilizer from Kellogg Biological Station, Michigan, USA - KB3-175-4 | ecosystem: Environmental > Terrestrial > Soil > Unclassified ...
ACGCAATCCATAGCGTCGTACCATTCATAAGCCCCTCCATCGGCTTATACACAGTGAATCACAATACGATTCTCGTGTGAATCCGGAAAACGATCGGACCGCTAATTGACGACACGCCCTAGATTTAGGGAGTTCGATTGACGTTCAGACCAATGTCGGCAAGCAGTTCACGTCTAGAGCCGGCGTTTGAGACATGACTCGATCCAGTCGGTGCCGAGTGAGCGTCGGCACACGAATGAACTCGACGCCAAAGGTATTTTCACGAACCCAACGAATTTTCCCCAACTCGATGAACAGAGAGGACGTTGGATCGGGCAACACAACGCTCAGTTTGATATAGCTTCCGGCAAGGACTGTCCGTTCGCAGGTGACCGCACAGCCTGAAAAGGAAAGGTCAGAAACCATTCCTTCTCCCACAAATGGGGCGCCACCGAATATCACAGGATATGCCACGGGAAGCCGCCGATGTATTCGCCAGTTCACTGATTGGTCTGACATGTGGATGTCCTCCGTAGGATGCAGTCTATCCAGGTAAATGAAACGGGACCATTCCTCGGAGGGGGGGCTATGAAATACCCTAGGCTCTGTAACGGTTTGGAGATTGGTAGCAGCGGTCCGTTGAGCTACTGTTTACGGAACACGGTAGTTGGGGAGGCGCAGGGATTCACCACGAGACCAGCCTTAAGGCTTCTTGGGCTTTTCCGTCGAAGGAGAGGGAGTGACAGTCGACGGAAGTTCGAGTTGTTCAAGCATGTCCTGCTTGAGTCTAGTGGGTTCCTCAATGCGGTTGTCCCGTTGCAGAGAATTCACATCTCTGGCCTTTCTCGCGTTCAATTCGACCATGTCGTGCTCGTCACGAACCAGGTGAGGAGTCAGAAATACAAGGAGATTGAGTTTCTCGGTATTACGAGACTGAGATTTGAACAGCCATCCGAGCCATGGAATATCTCCCAACAGAGGGATCTTGCTTTCGTTGAGCGTAATGTTGTCCCGCACTAATCCCCCAACTACGAGCGTCTGCTGATCTTGCGCAATCGCCGTGGTTTCCATGGATCGCTTCGTAGTGGTAGGTCCGACCGGGATGCTCGCTGAGCCTGAGCCGATCGTTTGAGCCACATTGGTCTCGATGGCCGTAATCTCTTGCTTGATTTCAAGGCGGATCAAGTCATCTTCGAGTACTTGAGGTGTTAACTCTAATGTGACACCAACGTCCTTTCGTTCGATCGTCACCAGCGTTCCACCGGTGATGCCTTGAGCCTGTCCGGTCGGGAAGGGACGATTTTCACCGACGACAATCTTGGCTTTTTGATTATCCGCAGCAAGGACCTGGGGTGTGGAGAGAATATTGGTATCCGTGAGGCTCAACAGCAAGTTCATGAAGGCGCGAACATTGAGCGTGTTCAAAACAGAGATTGGGGTACCGGTTGCTCCAGCCGCGACACCACCACTAAGGGCCTGAGCCACAGTTGCGAGATCTTCTGGTGCTCTGTTGAAACCCGCAAGTCCTTGCAAAAATCCAGACTTTCCTGCACCGAGAACCTGAGTAGGATCGGTGCCGATTTGGCGAAGGCGGTCGACTTCGACCTCCAGAATAACTGCCTCCACAAACACCTGCTTACGCCGCATATCGAGGTCGCGGATCACTGATTGGAGATGATTCCATGCGATCTTGGTCGAACTGATGACGATGGAATTCGTCGCCTTATCGGCAAACACTTGGACCGGAGCCTCGAATTCCGTCAGCGGTCTGATCGGAGGCCTGGTGCCGGGGGTCATCTGGGCAACGGTTTGTGAGCGCGCAACCAGATTGGTCAGCACCGCGGCTAGGTCTGTCGCATTGGCATGTTTGAGCTTGTACACAAACACGCCTCGCTCCGGCGGAAGGTCACCCATGAGCACAATCTGATAGAGGTTCCCTCCTTTCGGGACCACAGCCAGGCGAGCCGCTTCCAGCGCCGCTACGAACATGATGAAGGCCTGGTCCAGTGAAACCTTGGTCGGAGAAAACACTGAGATTTTTCCGCCCTGCTTCTTAATGGTTTCATCTAGGACGAAGTTCTTTCCAGTGAACTCACTGATAAATCGGACGAAGACAGGAATTTCGACTTCATTAAAATCTAGGGCAACCTTTGCCGGCTGGCCACCTGGTCCCTGCGGGAATAGCGGAGGAGGGGAGGCCAAGGAGGCAAACAGTAACAGGGCCAGGCAGGCTTCAAGTCTCCTGGTCGTTTTCGACGGACGACAAACTATGGGAAGGGCTTGCACGATGGGCTATTGATTCCGTGGTATCAGTGGCGTCAATTGAGCTGGACACATGAGTTTGACCGTATCATAGGCGTATCGAAAGACACAACCAGGATGAAGTTTTTTGAAAGGGAGCCAAAGTTCATGTGCGGAAGAAGGTCTGTCTCTGCCCCTTGGTCCTTTCCGGGTTGGTGGGAGCCGGTCCTTTATGGATAGTTAACTACTTTTACAAAAAACCGATACAAAGAGGTTATATGCGTGGACCAACCCGGCATAGGTCGATTGTAACGCAATGTTCGTATGTACATTATCAATCACCAATAAATTGATTGATCTGCTTCACGCTTCGTCTATCTGATTTTGTGTTCTCTCCAACTGACCAAGGCGGGACAGGCAAAGGTCTGTCCAAAATTGGGTGAACGATGGAACTGCAAGGAATACTCACGACTCAATCCATTAATTTTCAACGGCTTGATTGAATGAATCATTAGAGGGTGAGGCATCTGGATTGCAGGCCTCCCGAAGGGTCCACTCCCATATCAATGCTCAGCATCAAGGGAGTCGGGGAGAGCGGATTGAGCCGCTGCTGCCAGGCTCTCAGGTACAGGGATCTGCTAAGGTTGTAGCGTGCGCGGAAATAAAAAACCCCCTTTAAAATCAGATAAACCCCAGACCAGCCGTGGCTACAAACGTGTGGTGGTCGGCTACAGCAGGAAGACCGCTCTTCTTGAGGAAGCCATCACCCAAATGAATGCCGGAAAATATGGGCGTTCTTCTGCCGCGCTGAAGGAATTACTGGCACTCGATCCGCACAACATGGAGGCGCGACGGCTTTTCGCTACCCTCCACCTTCGTCTCGGGAGCCTTATCCCGGCGAGACAAGCCTTTGACGCGCTCATCAACGAAGCGTTTCAACGCCAAGATTACTGGCTCGCAGAATCGTTGCTTCGAGAATACTTAGCCGCTGGTCCTCGATGCGTTCCCTTCCTGGAGAAACTCGGCGAGCTCTATCAAGAAAAAGGAGATGCGCTCGAGGCCGTTGCAGAGTACGGCAAGGCGATCGATATCGTGATCGAAGACTCTGATCTCGACAATCCTCACCATGCCTCTGAACTCTACGCAAAAATACGAGCACTTGCTCCCGCGAGTCCGGTGGCCTTTCGATTGTCTTCCTTCTTTGACGCGCAAACCGGTGAGTTGCTGGCTCGTCAGTCCAGCGATTCTGGGCAATCGACTGTCGCTCCATCACTCGACATGTCTGAGGTAGGTCAGAGTGTTCAGGCAAGTCTTGAACCGATGGATGGGGTGATGCCGTGGGAGATTCAAGATCCTCAGGCGGAGGTGCCGGATGTCCTCAAAGCAGCCGATGTATCTGATTCACCGGTATCTGGTTCATTGGGTTCTCTTATCCCACCGACGATCACGAACCTTCCCGTCCCTCAAGGGCCAACTCTCGATGGCGAAGTGGTGTCGTCCGATCCACCCTTACGAGAGCAACGAGAGCAGACAACGAGCAGCCCGAGCGAAGCGCGAGGTGATGCACCGGAAGAACCTCATGCACAAAGATTTGAGAGTGTTCCTTCCGGAGTCCAGATGGATGATCGTTCCGGACAGGATGGTCTTGGAAGTTCGCATCCATTTGATCTCCCATCAGCGAACGCTGACGAGAGTTCAGAGACACAATCTGGGCCAGATCCGGCTGTGTCAACAAGTAATCCTGTTGCAGCTCAGGAACAAGACAGGTTGTTGGTCGAGGCTGAACCAGAGGTACTCTATGATGTAAGTGACTCAACCATGGTTTCCGAACCTGCCGAACCTGTCAATGCTTCGGAACTTCCGATGATCTCGACACAGTCGATCGAAGCTGCCGGCGTAATGCCCTCATTCCAGATTGAAGAAATATCAGCATCCGCCTGCCTGAGCACAGAACCGTCAACTGCTCGACCAATAGAGGCCGAGGATCGACGACTCTCTCTCCAACAGCCTGTCGAGGCTAATTCAAAGGAGATGACGACAAAACTGCCCCCAGATACCCGTGCTTCATCGAGTCCGGAGCTGGGTCTAGCCAATGAAATTTCAGAACTATGGAAGCAACCCGGCTTCTCATGGGAATCAGTGTTCAATAACGCATGGAAGTTCGGAAACGATCATTCAGCACATGTCTCCCCGTCGGAAGTAACCCAGCCGAACGTCGAGGAATCACCTATCCCACCCCAAGCAGCGTCACTTCTCCGGGAACCACTGTTAGAAAACCAAGCGGTTGAAATTCCGGAGCGTGAAGCATCGACGTCGCTTGGAGATCAAACCTCTTCTGGATCACCAATTGCGCCGATGCCATGGGATCAGGTTCAGGAGTCGGTCATTTCAATTCTCCCGACGGAACCAGATCAACCGATTGCCGAAAGTATGGAGTCGCCGGTAGATCGGTCGACGGGTGAAGCTGACTCGGATTTGATCACGGACATAAGTGAAGATCAAGCGCAACCTCCAATCTCTCCTGTTAGTCTCGCTGCAGAAATGGAGACGTTCTCGATTGCTCCAGCTCTACCGACGCCGGTCTCTCCTGAGCCGGAGATTCCTGCTGCTGATGTGCGACCAGCCTCCAGTCAGACAGAAAGAGACTTCACCTTTGTAGAACCGGAACAGGCGCTTCCGGCGGTGAGCTCTCTGACGATGGATGAGCTGCCGTTGGAAGCGCCTATAGCTGCGGTAGCGTCCCTGAGTTTTGAGAATAGACCGGCCGCAGACGATGTGGTGGTTCCCTTAGAAGGTCCGCCTAAGAGTGTCGATTCCGCCTTGAGCACGGACGATGACCGCGCGATCCCTGCGGCTCAGAGCGCGGTTCGGGAGTCTTCCATCACCCCATCACAACCTACTACAAGCGAGACGCTGAGCAAGGAGACAGAAGAGATTCCGGTCTTCTGTCCATTACAAACGCAGCAGACAATTCGTGAACCACAGCCTGAAATAGCGACAATTCCCGATCTCACCGAAGAGCCGATCGAGACGGAGGCTCATGAACAGCAACCGCAGTCACTAGGGTTTGTTGAGAAACGAACTCCTATTCTCGACCCGGTTCCTGAACCAGCGTCCGAACAGGAGGAATGGGGCAAAGCAAGAGACTCGATTCGATTTATTGAGCCCCCTCAACCCTCTCCCATTGCCGACGTGCCCTCGTCAATTTCAGAACGGCAGGAAGTCGGCCGGTCAATGTCGGTGGCTGCCGCTGCTGTCGATGTACTCTTTGAGTCGTCCCGAAATGTCAGGGCATCTGAGACTTGCGAACCCATAGCCGAGTCAAAGCCCGGTCGAAAATCCAGTTCTACGCTGAGTCGAGCCCGGATTGCGATTGCCGGATTTGTCAGCTCATGCTTTTCGACCACGCGGGCGGTTGTGATGGCGTGTGTGGGGTTGGTGATGCTCTCCGGGGTTCTCATCGCGTTAGGGATCGGTGCCATCGGACTGACCTGGGTCATCATGGAAAAGTCGCCATCTCCGGCATTTCAACGTCTCACGACTACTCCTCAACGCACCCTGTTCGATTTCAAGAAAAATGGCTATTTTCTCCTTCTCGGGATTGATGCATCGGTCGGTCATGACCCGATACAGGCGGGATATGATCGGAAGCTAGATACCAATGAGGGCAATTCGGCGTTGGCTTGTTTTGGTGGTTCCGAATCGAGGATGACCGAGAGTTCGAATGCATCAGTCAATATCATGCGTGGCTGGGTTCGCAGTTCAGATCCTGTCGGTGAGTTCAAGGCTCATCAGGAGACCATCAAGGGCTGGGGCAACCAGCATCAGCTTGCGCTCAATCGGTATGGCCAATGGCAAAAACTTCCCTTTGAAGACTGGGGTTACGGCCAATCTGCCGGTCCGCCCTGTACTGCGATGGTTTTTGCCCACCAACTCCATGTGGCGGATGGGTTCCTGCAAGGAGTCGATCTCGGCGTCGACCGACTTGAAGCGGACATGGACATGTGGCGCATCGTACTGGGTCAAGCGAGGACCCTTGCCATGAAAATGCTGGCCCTGCAGGCGATCAATGATGATATTGCAGTCGCCTCGGGGTTACTCGTCCGTTCTGACTTCGACGGAAAATACCTGGGACGCATCTCCAAATTCCTTCGTCCGCTTGATCAGGTGGAGCTCTCGATGCGCTGGCCGATGCAAAGCGAACTGGTCTCGGCTTCGAAGACATACCAGACCCAGCTGAAAGCAGCGCGAGCCGAAGAACAGCCGGTGTATACGATGGTGGCATCGGCTCTCCCCTTGCCGGTGCAACGCCGTCTCAACGACTATGCAGAATATTACGACGCGTCGTACAAAGCTGCCGGTGAAGGGCGATATGGTTCATTGCCGAAGTGGAAAAACTATATCCACTTTCCGGCATCCGGCCTGACGGACTATTTCACCAATCCGATCGAGAATATTATCGGTCTTGAACCACTTGCTCCATGGGACCGATACAACGGATTTGTGGTCGATACGGATGCCCACCTCCGGCTTGCCAGCTTGCAAGCCTGGCTCAGACGTGGTTCCCTAGATGGAGATCTCCTCACACGGATTGCGAAAGCAGGGCAAGGTTTCTATGACCCCTACACGGGACTGCCGATGTTAGTGAACATGAAAAAGGGTCTCCTCTACAGTGTTGGACAGGACGGTAAAGATCAAGATGCTGATCCTCAGTCGGATGTGGTGGTAGAGATTCCTGCCCTACAGACGTCTGCCGCTCAGGTAAAATCATCGATTGCTTCGCCCAAGTCCAGATAAGCCTTTTCCCCACCACTCTCGGTCTGCCCCGGCATTTGCTTGACAGCCGCTTGGAGTATTTCACACAATCAGTGCGTTTTGTATAGATGAAGAGGTGTGTCATGGGACATTCACCAAGACCGTTCTTTGAGGATCTCTCCATGAAAAAAGGTGCGACGTTTCCAGCTGCAGTTCCGACGCAGATCGTATCCAACGAGGAGTTTATCCCGATTTTCCAAACGACCGAACAGACTTGCGTCGAGCGGGTCACGAGAGAGTTGGTGGAAAAGGGGGCAGCTCAATGTGGATTGACGCGTCGAGACTTCCTGAAGACCACCGGCGGTATGGCGGCTGCGTTGCTGGCCATGAACGCCGCATTCGGCCGATTTTTCAATATCAGAGAAATCGAGTTGTTTGAAACGGCGGCGTTTGCCGAGCAGCAGGGAGCTCCGTATTTTATCTTCGATGTCCAAACCCACTACGTCAGTTCACACTATGATCCTTCCGATGCCGAATCCAGTCGGAAGGGCGCCGTTTCCAAACAGGCACTGCTGTCGTTGAGAAAGCACATTCGCGAGGCGGGGATTAACCCGAAACTGGCCGGTGATCGAGGTACAATCGATGACTTGTCATGGAAGAATTTTGTGAAAGAAGTGTTTTTCGACAGCGAGACCACCGTCGGCTTAATCAGCACGCCCCCCGGACCTTATCCGCAAGAAGCCGTCGTCCCGCCGAAGGAGATGGCTCATATCCGAGATGAGATCAATCGGTTGGCCGGTTCGCAACGGATGCTGGCCCACGGTCTAGCGACACCACAGCTGGGTGCGTCAGATTTGGAATTCATGGCGATGCAGGCTGAAACCCTCAAGGTCGACGCCTGGAAATGCTACACCGGTTCCTGTCCGAAGGGATTTGACCGAGGCTGGCGGATGGACGATGAGCGCATCGCCTATCCGATGTTGGAACAGGCGCGAAAGCTCAACGTGAAGCGGGTATGCGTGCACAAGGGACTACCCATTGGGCCCGTACCGGACTACAATCATCCGAGAGATTTGATCAAGGCGGCCAAGGACTTTCCGGATCTCAACTTTTTGGTCTATCACTCCGGGTTCCGAGGCGCGGCATCGATCGATCAGATATTTGCAAAGACCGGCGAGATCCCGTGGACCACAGAGTTCTGCCGGATGAAGGAAGCGGAGCCGAGTATCTCCAATATCTATATGGAGCTGGGTTCGACCTTCGCGCAGTTGGTGACGACCTATCCGCTGATCTGTGCGCATCTGCTGGGGCAGATTATCCGCTCATTTGGCGTTGATCACGTATTGTGGGGAACAGACTCCATCTGGTATGGAACCCCGCAATGGCAGATCGAGGCCTTTCGACGATTCCAGATTCCGGAAGAATTGATCGAGAAGCATCAGTATCAGCCTCTGACGAGACGGGTGAAGGAACGGATTTTTGGATTAAACTCGGCCAAAGCGTTTGGGGTCGATGTCGAAGCAAAACGGCGCGAAGTGCCGAATGACGCCCTCGGTCGGCTCAGAATGAGCTATCTGGAAGAGGGACCGGAGCCGAGCCGAAGGGTGTATGGATGGGTGGCAAGATGAGCGGCAAGATGAGCGGACGAAGCAGGTCGTGTCTTCTGCTCGCGCACCGCGCACGCAGATATGAATTGAAATCTCGGCAATGGGCGGTGCTCGGTGCATGCGCGCAACGAGACATCGACCAGCTCCGCCCATGGATAGGTAAAAGGAAAGAAAGAGGAGAGAGACGATGAAAAGCGAGATCTTATATCCCGGTGCGTTTCCGATGGTGCGTGTGGAGTTGGCAGAGGGAGAGCATATCAAGGCTGAGTCAGGTGCGATGGTGGCCTGCTCGCCGACCATCGACATTGAAAGCAAAATGGAGGGAGGATTTCTGGGGGCACTGTCACGAAAGTTTCTGACTGGAGAAAAGTTTTTTTTCCAGACGTTGCGCGCCAGTCGCGGTGCCGGTGAGGTATTGCTTGCGCCGACCGTGCCCGGAGAGATCGTTGTTCTTGAGCTCGATGGTGTCAATGAGTATATGGTGCAGAAGGATGGATTCCTGGCAGGTGCTGATGGGGTGACGATCGATAGTCAGATGCAGAGTATGAGCCGCGGATTGCTGGGTGGGGAGGGATTCTTCATCCTCAAAATGAGCGGGAAGGGAATGCTCCTTCTGAACAGTTTCGGAGCCGTTCACAAGATCGAGTTGAAACCGGGTCAGGAATATATCGTGGACAATAGCCATCTGGTGGCTTGGTCTACCACCACCACGTACAACATCGAAAAGGCCACTTCCGGATGGGTGGCCAGCTTCACGTCAGGCGAAGGGTTTGTCTGTCGATTCCGCGGACCTGGTCTTGTCTTCATTCAGAGCCGCAATCCAGGCGGGTTCGGAGCATGGGTCCGGCAGTTCATTCCAGTGACCGAATAGCGGCAGCTGAAAATGGCCGTCAACTGTGTTCTCGGCTCGAAAGAAATCCGCACCGCACCCCGGAGGGTACGCCTCCGGTTTCTGCTCGCCTGCGGCCTCGTTCACAGCCATTTTGAGTTGCCGCACGCTCCGCGATGATCGCCAGCACTCCCAATGCACTCTGCTTCGGTGATGAATTCCCTGCCACTGGTATGCCGTGCCTGGTCCATATCGAAGGACATGGGCTCACGATGACTGTTCTCTCGGATCGTGATGCAGGCGAGCGCCGTTCGGAATCCGTGCCCTTTTCAGGACTGACCGTTTCAGTAGGCGGATTGGATCATGACCAACTCGTCGCGACATGGAGAGGGCCGACAGGGCAGCGGACACTGTATCTCAAACACTCCGACGTGATTCGTGCCTTCCGCCAAGCGGTGCCCGATCACTTGACCATCCCGCTTGAACGAGCGGCGGAACAGGTCCGCCAAGTCCGGCAACGACATCGGATCGTGTGGAGCATCGTTGGAGGAGCGCTTCTGGCCTCGGTGTTGGGGCTTTGGTTTGGGAGCGACCTGCTGGTGGAATTCGCCGTCGATCGGATTCCGATCGAGTGGGAGCGGAAGCTGGGCGAGTCTACCTATCATGATTTCCTTGCTCGGCAGGAGGTCATGAAAGAAGGTCCCGCCGTGGCGACAGTCAACGAGATCACCCGGCGCCTTGCCGAACAAATTCCTGAGAACCCCTACACATTCGACGTGACGGTGGTGAGGAGCGATATTGTGAATGCATTTGCGCTGCCGGGCGGATACATCGTCGTCTTTACCGGATTGATGAAAAAAGCGGAAAGCCCTGAAGAAGTGGCGGGCGTACTAGCCCATGAGCTGAACCATGTGCTGCAGCGGCATGGGCTCGAACGGATCGTTAAGCAGCTGGGCTTTGTGGCCGTCGTGTCGATCGTGCTGGGGAATCCGCCAGGATTGGGCGGGGTGATGAAGCAGCTTGGCGTTGAATTGATGACGTTGAAGTTCGGTCGAGCACAGGAGACTGAGGCGGATCGGACTGGTCTTCAGCTGCTGCACCGTGCCAAGATCGATCCATCCGGCATGATCACGTTTTTTCAACGATTGGCTGAGAAAGATGAGGGACGAGTCGAGTGGCTCTCCACCCACCCGATGAGCAGCGCGAGAGCGGATCGTCTGAAGGCTGAACTCGCAGACATGCCGAAGCAAACCTCGGAGCCGTTTACATTCGATTGGGCCAAAGTTCGAGCCTCGCTTAGTGATCACACCGGTGGTAGCCCGTGAATCGCTCGAGGCCGATCCGCATCGGGATCATTGCCGATACCAGCGGCCTCTTCGACTCGACGATTGTGCGGCATTTCCAAGGTGTGAATCATATTGTTCACGCGGGTGATATCGGCAAACGATCGGTTATCGAACAACTCGAGGCGATCGCTCCTGTGACGGCTGTCTCAGGCAATGTCGATGAATACGAAGAGAGCGGCTTCCCGAGAGAGGTCATCATCCAACTGAATAGCGTCTGCATCGCTATCCGGCACGTTATCTTTGAAGCGGGAAAATTAAGCAAAGAGGGAAAAGCTTTTCTCGATCGTACCAGACCAGACATCTGTGTCTTCGGCTACACCCATCAACCACAGAATGAGTGGTTAATCGACCGACTGTTGTTCAACCCGGGATCGGCAGGTCCGAGGCGGTTCAAGCTGCCACGCGGGCTGGGTCTCCTCGTGATCAGTGAAGGTAAAGTAAGGGCGTATCATGCCACACTTGCCGACCGTGCAGAAAAGTCTCACCCGCTTGGCTGACGTCTCACGCCTTCTGTCAAATCGCGCAGAAGAGGACGCGAAGATGTTGAAACACGCCTGCATTGAAGCGGTCTGGATGAAGTGCTAGACTTTGTCAAGCGAGATGGGCATGACCAGGAATTCAGATCGCGAAGGAACGACTAAGATGATGAGAGGGCTTCAGCCGGACCCGGTGATTGAAGCGTATAAACGGGATATCGATCGTTCATTACTCCGGGAAAACTTAAAGCTCACTGTCGAGCAACGATTTCTTAAGCTGTCCGAGCTTCAACGGCTGGCAACCGAGCTGCGGAAGGCCGGTTCGGTCAGCGCCTCATGACAGATTTCGCGACGCTCATCAGACTCCTTGTCAAGCACGACATCGACTTCATCATTATCGGAGGAGCTGCTGCGACCACCCATGGATCGGCTCGGCTGACCCAAGACCTTGATATAGTCTATGGCCGCACGCCCCAGAACATGGCTCGGTTGGCAGCCTGTCTGGTTCCCTACAATCCGTATCTTCGAGGAGCGCCGCCAGGGTTGCCCTTCCAGTTTAATGCCTCGACGATCCAACGCGGTCTGAATTTCACACTCACGACTGAACTCGGGGACCTTGACCTCTTTGGCGAGATTCCCGAGGGAGGTCGCTACGAGGATTTGATTCCTCATACCATCACAATCAACGTGTTCGGCGCGACATGCCGATGTCTCGGTCTCAGGCGCCTGATCGAAGTGAAGCGCGCAGCCGGACGGCCGCGCGATCTCGAAGCGGTGGCCGAGTTGGAAGCACTTCTCGAGGAACGCGAAGACCGATCCCACCACCGATAGCTGAATCGCTCTCTAGAGTCTGGATGCGCAATGGAAGCGCATGATACGCAGAAGAAGCAGCTGAATGTGTCCACCGTTTAAGGAGGGAGGAAGATCATGAGCAACTCCATGCGCCGAATTGTGGCCGCAACCGCGGTGCTAGGTGTTATGACGGTCAGCACTGGATGTTACGGCCCGTTTAATCTCACGAAGAACGTCTATCACTGGAACAGCAACGTCAAAGGCAGTGGTGAAGTGAACAATAAATGGATGAGGGAAATCATATTTTTTGGCATGTTTATCATACCGGTGTATGAATTTTCGCTCCTGTTGGATACCTTCATTTTCAACTCGATTCATTTTTGGACCGGGGATAGCCCGATCAAATCTTCCGACCTACATAACGACGGTACGAAAGTGCTCACTCTCGGAGAGATCACCCTCCGATGGACTTCTTTCAAAGATGGTGCAACTGTGACCTATGAACGCGATGGTGTTGTTGAGCGCCGTGCCACGATCGTGGCTAGTGCGACGGGCTATCGCCTCGTTGATGAGAACGGCAGTGTTTTGTCAGAAGCAGAGTACGGAACCGACGGTAGTGTGATTCTTCTCGATAGTGATTGTCGAGTAGTCAATCGATGGAGCAAGGAGCAACTGCAATCCGTCGCTCAGCGACAATAGCTCCATGTCCGGCGAAGTGGCGGTCTTGAAGAGGGTGTAAGGATGTTGCAAGGATTTGTGGAACCGGCCGTTGCGGGTCAAAACCGTAGTCCTGCACCCACCAATCCATAGTGTGTACGAAAATCGATGGCCAGTCCCTCCCAGTGATAGTCGGAGGAAAGATACCGGTACTCGCCGAACAGAAAGATCGCAACAGTTTGCTGCGTATTGAACAGTCGAACGTGAGGGTTAAGAACCACTTGCACTCCGCCGAGAAATTGATGGGTAAAGGCGCGGGCTGTGTCAAAATCCTTATCATCTCGCCCCGCAATGTTTGGGTTCAGGAGCGTACCATGAGACCAACCGATGCCGGCTCCGATGTACGGACGGATCCTTTCCCCCGGATAGCGTAGGATTAGGTTGAACGTCGTATTGATGATGAGCAGATCGGAGCGGCCCGTCTCATTGTTCCGTCCATTCGCGATGTTGGGAAAGGAAAGCGCTGCGCCGTGCATATTGGAATCCATCTCAAGGCCGACCATTCGACGTAGCGCGGAAGGAAAGAGTCCGACCTTAAACCCGGCGCCGAATCCCTCTTGAATCGAAGCGGCAACCGTCGTTCCTTGGTTGAAAATATCCTGATCACGAGGCCAACTGCCCAGCGCATACGCGCTCAATTCCACGTCGCCGAATTCGCCCGCTCTCGCCACATCACGTAAACACAGGCAGCAGAGCAGCAGAGTGGACGGAATGATCAGGCGTGTGAGGGAGGCAAGTCCCACGGTTCCACAAGGGAATGAAGGCGGGGAATGAAAGGGCCCTCCGGAGGTTGCTCCGGAGGCCCTTTCACAGCTTGTGCTAGAGGGGATCAGCTACCCCGGACAATCGTGCACCATTCGCCCAAGATGCCCAGGATATTCTTGGCAGAGTGGTCAACGACGGCGACGGTGGTGATCCCACCGGCCGCCTTGGCGGCTGTAATGCTCGCATCACCGGTGGCGATCCATCCGAGAATCGACTGGCCGCATGCCTTGCCCTCTTTGGTGGCTGCTGACGCGTCGGTTGCGATGGTGCCATACTTCACTTCAGTGTAGATTCCGCCCAACATCGGAGTGGCGACAATTTGACAGCCGCTCAAACCAAGGCCCACTAGGGCAATGACCGCGAGGGAAAGTCGGGATACGTGCTTCATAGGTCCTCCTTGAAATAGAAGTTAAATAGTTTGACTGCCTAAGTATGGAGGCAATCTTCGAAGCGAAGTATAGTCGTCCACATGACGTTCGTCAATTTTAATTTTCCCGAAGAGAACGGAATTTATGGCATTCTTCAGGATGATCGAGTGGTAAGGGTATGACACGAGAGGTTGATTGCATTGTCGACAAGACATGAGTTCTGCTTGGAGGCTGTGATCCAGCTGGACTCGGCTCTCGCTGGTTGAAAGAGGTAAGAAACTCCAAGGCCGAGAAAATGTTGTTGCGCTTCACTGTGATTTGTCTATAATCCACCCATCTATAATCCACCCACTTGAGAAGTGGATACTAGCCACTTCCCGAGTGGCAAACTTTTTATAAACATCGAGAGTGAGTTTGGTTATACTTCGTCTCAGTGCTTTTGCAGTAGCGATGGGTGCTTAACTAATTTCTAACGGAGGAGGACTTATGTCGAAGAAAGTGCTCTTATTGTCTATCGCCGTACTGTTTGGCAGCCACGCTGGTCTGGCAATGGCAGCAAATCCGGACACTGGTCCTGGCTGTGGCCTGGGGAAAATGGTCTGGGCGGATTACAAGGGTCAGAAGGAAATTCTTCCCCAGGTCTTGATGGTAACAACCAACGGTACTGGTATGAATACATTTGCAATCAGCACCGGCACCTCCGGCTGTACCAATGACGGAAAAATTATGAGCGAGCACAAGGCGACGACGTTCGCATCCTTGAATTTCGAAGCGCTGTCTGCAGAGATGGCTCAAGGGCAGGGAGAACACTTGGCCTCGCTCGCCTCCCTTCTTGGCGTTCCGGCAGAACACCAGGGCGCGTTCTTTACCATGACTCAGGAACGGTATACGTCGCTGGTTCAAGCTGGGGAAGCGTCTCCGGTGGCATTGGTGAAGTCCCTCAATGATGCCATCGCAGGCCATCCGGTCCTCGCGCAAGCATCGGTACGCTAAGTCATCAAGAGGGCCTTGGCAGAGATGTCAGGGCCCTTGTTGTCTCTTGTTACACCGTGCTGGTTCTCCTTCTCGCATTTCTAACCTGTTTGTTCGCTCCCGTACCTTCCGATGCGCAGCAAACCGATCGCGAGCTGTATCTCAAGCAGCTCATCGACCGGGCCGAGCAGGCCAAGCTTGCGGAGCAACGTGAGTGGCATCTGTTGTTGCACTACCGAAAGGGGCTCTTCGGAGGATATGAGAGCGAACAGGACGATCCCGGTTTTTTCCTGTCCCCCAGCGGCAAGACGGATCCGGCTGCCGAGCTCAATGCAACCCTTGCAAAATTTTTTTCTGACGAACTGGTCGGTTCCACTCGACAGCCGGCTCAATGCGCCTTCATCGCTCGGTATCACTGGCTCAAGGAACAACTGAATTTTGATTCTACCCGTCTCCTGCCCCGTGCCTGCGAACGGTTTCATCGATGGTACGAAGATTTCGAGGTCCAATCTATCTCGCTGATTTTTCCGTCAGCCTTCCTGAACAACCCGGCCTCTATGTTCGGCCACACGTTGTTTCGCGTCGACCAAAGGGGTCAAACGGAACAGACCCGCATCCTTGCCTATACCATCAATTATGCGGCTCAGGTGCCTCCCGATGCCGGCCTCGCTTTTCCCGTGAAGGGCATCTTTGGAATCTATAAGGGATACTTTTCGACGATTCCCTATTACCTGAAGGTGCGGGAATATCGAGACATCGAAAACAGGGATATTTGGGAATATCGTTTGAATCTTACCGAAAATCAGTTACGGCGGTTTTTGATGCATGCGTGGGAGCTGGGGAATGCCTACTTCGACTATTTTTTCTTCAAGGAGAACTGTTCCTACCATCTTATGGCACTGTTGGACTATGCCGACCCTAACTTGCATTTAACGGATGAGTTTGTCCTCTGGACTGTTCCAGCCGACACGGTTCGCCTGATTTCATCAAAGCCGGGTTTGGTATCCGATATTGCCTATCGGCCATCCCGCAGTACAGTGATCAAGCGAAAGCGAGAATCCTTGCCCGCAGCGGAACGAGATCTGGCGCAAAGAATCACGCAAGACCCTGAGGCGATTGCTGCTCCGGCATTCACCCAATTGAACCTTCCAAGGCAAGCATTCTTGCTCGATCTCGCTTCAGACTATCTGCGTTACCGGATCGAGACGACCGATTCTCCGAAACCAGAATGGAAAGAGCGTAACAAGGCGGTTCTGACTGCTCGCAGCCAGCTTCGAATTCCATCCGAGGAATTCACCGTGCGACCCTTCGCCAGGCAACCTGAGCTAGGACATAAGACGTCACGAGTGATGATAGGTGGAGGCTGGCGCAATCACGACACATTTGAAGAAGTGAGCGTTCGTGGCGGTTATCACGATTTGCTCGATCCAGAGGTGGGCTATACACCCGATGCGCAAATTGAAATGGCCTCCATCACAGTCCGTCATTACAATAACGCCGATCAAACTCGCGTGGAACGGGCGACGTTGCTGAACCTCCTGTCCCTCTCGCCGATCGACTCTGTCTTTCACGCCCCCTCTTGGAAGCTCAACATTGGGATGAACACCATCCGGCATAACGATTGTCAGCTTTGCAGCAACGGCTTCCTCAACGGTGGGATCGGAGGGGCGAAGGAATTTCGGTTGCTCAAGCGAGAAGTCCTATTTGCTTTCGCCGAAACTGAAGCAAGCGTCAGTAAGGCGTATCACGAGATGTATCGAGTCGGCGGCGGCGGAACGGTCGGGATGTTGGCCGATCTCACCGAACGCTGGAAAGTGATGGCGACAGGGACGTACTTGAGATTTCCGTTAGGAGAGAAGTCGGACGACTTTCGGTGGTACGTCGGGTCGCGCTTCACCTTAGCTCAAAATTGGACGGTCAGGCTGGAGTACAACCATCGCGATCGCGACAACGATGTCTTGTTCAGTGTGCAAGCGTTTTTCTAGGTGATACCTGCTTCTATTTGACTTCGAACTTCTGCTTTTCTACACTGAGTTAAAAATTCGCATGGACGCAATGGAGGAGACCGTGGCTGAACGTGAATACCGCTACACAGTGTTTTTCGAACCGGCTGAAGAGGGTGGATACATCGTCACCTGCCCGGCCTTGCCGGGGATTGCGACGGAGGGTGAGACTTTGGAAGAAGCGCGAGCCATGGCGAAAGATGCCATCCGCGCCTATCTGGAAAGTTTGCGAAAAGACGGGCTTCAGATCCCTCCCGACAAGGACATCCGACTCGATCCTGTGAAAGAGGAATTGACCGTCGACCTTGATGCCGCATGAGTCGGCGGCTGCCTTCACTCACTCCGAAAGAGGTTCTTCGCGCGTTGCAAAGAGCCGGGTTTTTCGTTCATCATACATCAGGCAGTCATTACATTCTCAAACATCCTGATCGGCCGATTCTTCGCGTAACGGTTGCCTTCCACAACAGAGATCTCAAGCGTAGAACCTTAGAATCAATCGTTGAGCAGTCCGGTCTTTCTGTCGAAGAATTTCTCACGTTTCTCTAGACAGCATGCCAGGTCGGTCATGGCCTGAGATCTTGGCAGTTCAATTACCGTTTATGTGTGATGCGTAAGGCAGGAATACCGAACCATCATGCTCGATCAATTCTTCGTCTATCATCCGGAACCTTGGCAAGACCGAGACTGGGCAAGGTTGAGCGGGTTGCCGCTGGAAGATGTGTGGTTTCAGGCTTCTGATGGCATCCGCTTGTTCGGCTGGTACGTAGAGGCGGCGGCTGATCGGCCGATCATCCTGTGGTGCCATGGCAATGCGGGCAATATCATCAACCGTCTCGACAATCTCAAGCTCCTGTTCCAGATGGGACTGTCGATTTTCCTGTTCGACTATCGGGGATATGGGAAGAGCCAGAGCTCCAGCCTCAACGAACAAGGACTCTATCAGGATGCGTACGGCGCGTATGATTACCTCACCCGAATGAGAAAGGTCCGTCCTGAACGAATCGTCTTGTTCGGTCGATCCCTTGGAGCTTCTGTAGCGGGCGAACTTGCGGCGCAACGACCTGCGTCAGCCCTCATGCTTGAATCGTCATTTCCTTCCATCGAAGCAGTGGCCAGATTGTATTACGGTGGCTTCCCGGCGCATTGGTTCCTCGGAGCTGAGTTTCGGTTGATCGATCGTCTGCCGAATCTCTCGCTGCCGAAACTGATTATTCACGGAGATAAGGACGACATCATTCCCATTGAGCTGGGACGACAGGTCTTCGATACGGCCAAACCACCAAAGGAATGGTATGTGATCCAAGGCGCCGGCCATAACGACACCTATGTGATGGGCGGCGGCGCCTACTTCCGCCGGCTCGGAGAGTTCATTCGCAAAGCGCTTGTCGCATACTGAGGTTTGACGCGCACCTGATCGGGGCGGCCTCGCCGAATTACCGCTTCGCCTCCGGTGGTGGCCAGTTCATTTCCGTATGCCGACCGCAGTAATAACACAGAAGGCGGTATCGGGCCTTACGGCGGGGATTGGGTAAGGAGATGAAGGTAATGGGGGTATCGTCGTAGGGGCAGGTCGGCTGTTCGTGCAGGAGATGCGTCTCTGCCATCAAGGTGATGGAGGCCACATCCCAAGAAGGTTGGTGTTCCTCCTTGCCGGTAATCTTTTCGACGGCGTGGCAACGTTCGCAAGTGGCTTCGTAAGACTTGATGCGGGCGCTATGTGGCGTATGATCGGCCACAGCCATCGCTCCGCCGCAGCCAGGTTTTGTACAGGTCAGATGTTCATGCTGAAGGGCCAGGACGAATCGATGGTGAGCTTCGCGTTCCTGCTCTGATCGCATAAGTCCTCCTCTCTTCTAGATTCCCCATGCTCCACTAATTTGGATATTGGCGCCGTTCACGTACCGTGCTTCTTCGCTGAGCAAATAACGGACTGCCGCGACCGTGTCATCAACGGTTCCGATGTACCCGGCGGGAATGCGTTTGGTCATGGCGGCAAGTTCTTGCGGGGGCGCGCTGCCGGAATCGATAAAACCGGGTGAAACAGCATTCACGGTGATGCCGTACGGCGCCAAGAGCTTGGCCAATGTGCGTGTCAGAATGAGTACTCCTGCCTTGGCGATGTAATGGGCGGTCACATCCGGCTGCGCCTCCATCTGATCCGCATTGGCCATGCTGAAGCTGATGATGCGACCGGTCTTGCGGGACTTCATGCCGGGCGCGACAGTTTGAGCGAGATAGAAAATAGGATGCAGATTGCCGGCAAACATTTCGTTCCAGCCTTCGATGGTTTCGTCGAACAAATTGACTCGATGATAGGGGCCGGCGCCGTTGATCAAGACATCGATTCGCCCCCATTCTTTTTCAACCTGTGTGACCATGTGTTTGGTTGTCACTGGGTCGGAAACATCGCAGCGGAGTGCCAGCGCTTGTCCGCCTCGCTGGGTGATATCCTCCGCCGTTGTCTTGGCCGCGGCTTCGCTGGTTCTGTAGCAGAAGGCAATCTTCCACTGCCGCGACGCGAGGTCGAGAGCAATTCCTCGTCCGATGCCTTTCGCTCCTCCGGTGATCAGTGCGACTTGCTGGCTCACGCGGCTTCCTGGTTGGTCGATGCCTGAGTCATTATGCTCTCGCGCGCAGTCGTTTGGCGAGTAATTCCAGCACACCCGTGGTACGAGCTGAAAAAGACCGTTCGGTTTTTGGTTTCTTGGTCTCGGCGGTACAGGCTTCAATGAGGGCTTCAAGATCGGCCAAGGTATCGACGTCTCGCCATGGCTGAATCAAGGAAGCCTTGAGTCCGATCCCCGCTGCTTTCTCCTGTGTGAGCCTGAGTACCTGATCGGTTGACCAAGGAATGTCGGCGAAGAGTTCCGGCGCCGTCCGCTTGAGGCCGATCAGATAATAGCCTCCATCAAAAGCTGGACCGAGCACAAGATCATGGTTCTCCAGCGAGGCGAGGGCCCGTTTCAAATGATCGAGCGGAAGCGTCGGCACATCCGTCCCCATGAGTAAGACCTGTCGGTAGCCTTGCGCGAACAGAGTTCGAAATGCCTGGTTCATGCGCGCGCCGAGATCGTCGCCGACTTGATCGATCAGCGTCACGCCCTGCCGCTCCTCCATGATCTTGAAGAAGACATGTGTTGCAGGTGCGCAGGCTAGATAGCGATCGAGCGGAAGTTTCAGTTTCGCGGCCGCGAACTTTGTTCCCTCCAAAGTATCGAGTACGAAACTGCCATGGAGCGTTGCCGCTTCGTCGGGAGTCAGTGGCGGACAGAGACGCGTCTTCACCTGACCTGGGATCGGTGCTTTGGCGAAAACCACTAACGCAGTGCTGAGTACTGAGTGTTGAGTGCTGTATTTTGAGTCGCCCATTTCCTATCGTACTGCTGTGTAGAAATCCTTGAGACGATGGGGACTCACCCCGATCCAGTACAAGAGTCGTAAAGTCCACATCAAGAGGATAGTCCGCAAGGGACCCTGCTGTTCCCAGCGCCGGAACGATGTCGTGACCTTCTGATGCAGTGCCGCGATTCGTCCGGTACGCTTCAGTCTCCGACTGAATTCGATGTCCTCCATCAGTGGGAGATCAGCGAAGCCGCCGAGCTGTTCAAAGATCCGGCGACGAACGAACAGGGCCTGATCGCCCGTGGCAATACCGCTCAATCGGGAACGCCAGTTCATGAGTGTGCTGATCATAGTGCCCAAGGCAGAACGAGAGTCGAAGGCGACATCGAAGCGGCCCCCCCCCACCGCCGGGTCGGTGAGCACCGCTTCGATCATCAGCTGTGCTTTGGTCGGCAATCGTGTATCGGCATGTAAGAAGAGCAGAATGTCGCCCCGGCCGGCCTTCGCCCCCTCATTCATTTGGCGTGCCCGCCCTGGTGGAGCCGTTACGACGCGAACGTGTGATGCGTTCGCGCAAAAGGCTTCGGCGATCGAGATCGTCTGATCGGTGCTTCCTCCATCAACAATGATGACTTCGGGGATCTCAGTCACCGGTAGGGATGAGAGTGTTTGTCCAAGGGTTTTCTCTTCATTCAGAGTCGGAATGATGACGGAAATCGTCGGCGAGGAGGTCACGTTGTGGGTTTCTTGGGCTCGACGAACATGAAGTACATGACGATGATGATCGTGACCCAGAAGAGGATCTGCTTGTGCCAAAAAAGGACTTCTCCGTATTGGAAGAGGCCTAAAGCCAAGATGATCGCAATGGCCATGGTGCCATAGCGGAAGGCCGGAGTTTCGATGGCGGCATTGGCCCAGATCGCAAGGCCCCCGAAATAGAGGAGAAACGGCATGACATTGATTTCGAAGCCGCCGCTGATGGACAGAAACACATTGAGAAAGCCGATAAACATCAGCGTGGTTCCGATCATCAAGCCGATGACGTGCATGTGATGCCCGTTCCCACCGCTCTGTTCTCCCGGTTCGGTCGAACGTGGCGGGTGCAGAGATTTATCTTGAGGTGGCGGATCGGAGGGCGCCATGGCTAGACTTTAAAATGTTTGCTGAGTGTCAAGGTCTGCTGCTGATAGGATGATCCCAACAGAGACCCATAGAGCTGTGTCGGCATCCCCATCATTTTGTCATAGACGACTTTGAAAAAGGTCTGTCCATCATGGATCAAGAATGGCACGTCATGTGGACGAACTTCCAGCACAACCTGTGTACCTTTGATCTCTCCATTCGATCCATAGCCGAAGCCAGGATCGAAAAACCCGGCGTAGTGCGTTCGTAGCTCTCCGCAGGCTGCTTCGTAGGCCACCATTTCGGCGGCATAGCCGGCCGGCACACGAATGCGCTCCTTCGAGGCAAGGATATAAAACTCTTCCGGCTCCAATAACAAGCTATCGTGGCGGTGGCGATGGAGCGGTTCCCAAAAATCAGCCGCAGCATAATGGCCGACTTTCTCGAGATCAATGACGTGACTGTTTTTCTTTGCGCGGTAACCGATCACCCGGGAATCGCTCTGATCCGCGCCTGCGAGATCGATGCGGAGGAACAATCCGCGCTCGACACGAAAGTCTCGGTTGCCTATGGTCTTATGGGATGCCACGTTGTGATACAGCAACGGCGTGTGTCGATGCAGCGCCTGAAGCGTTTGGTCCGGCACCGTGGCCTTGCCGCATACAAACCGGATTTGGTTCAGCGACTGCCCAGTGCGGACTTTGACGGCGAACGAGCGTGGGACGACCTCCAGGAAAAGCCGGCCTCGATAGCCGGCACGGATTTCGTCGAATCCGGAGGTGAGATCCGTCACCACGCGGGTGAAGACATCCAGACGGCCCGTCGTGCTCTTGGGATTCGCCCGCGCACGGATCGTCTTCGGGAGGGCGAGCTGTTCCAGCAACGGAACGAGATACACGTGACCCTTCTCCAAAATCGCTCCGTCGGTCAGATCCATCTCGTACATCACAAGATCCGACTGATAAAAATCCAGTACGTTCAGTCGTGAGGAGATGGTCGACAGTTCCGGCAAGAAACTGCTGATCAGCCGATAGGCCTTGTGGCCTAGCCGGAGGTCGAGACTGGCTGGCTGGATCTGCCGGTCTTCGACTGTCGGTGAGGCGCTGATGGCTCGGCTTACGAGCAAGCGCTTGATGTCCTGATAGGGCAGAATGCCGGTTCGCGGCGAATGAGTGGTCACAGGTCGTCCGCATCTCCGCCGCAGCTGTTCCCCCAGGCGGCGTAGCCGTCGCGATCGGGGTAGCTGTCACCGCAAGTCGCATAGGCTTCTTCTGAATCATCCAGTGAGGAGAGTCCGCCAATCATCGGAAGCTCCCGCCGATTGCCGGACTTCGGCTGGGGATAGTGGAACGTCTTGTTCTCATAATTTCTGAGGACCGCCCCATCCTCATCCAGATGGACCACGTAGTTGTCGGGTAGCAGCGGGATCTTACCGCCGCCACCCGGCGCATCGATCACAAAATGGGGCACGGCCATTCCACTCGTATAGCCCTGGAGAGCTTTGATGATGTTCAGACCTGTTTCGACGGTCGTCCGGAAATGATTCGTCCCCTTGGTCAAGTCGGCCTGATACAGGTAATAAGGTTTCACTCGTGCAAGGAGCAGCTGATGAACGAGACGCTTCATGGTTTCTGGATCGTCGTTCACGCCTTTGAGGAGGACCGTTTGGGCGCCTAGTGGAATACCGGCATCCGCGAGCCGACCGCAAGCAGCTTTCACTTCCGGCGTCAGTTCGTCCGGGTGATTGAAATGCAGGTTCATATAAATGGGATGGTACTTTTTCACTATGTCACAGAGTTTGGACGTGATGCGTTGAGGCAACGACCCGGGGACCCGCGAACCAATCCGTATGAGCTCCAAGTGGGGGATCGTTCGAAGCGCCTTCAAGACACGCTCAATGAGATGGTCGGGAAGCAGCAGCGGGTCCCCTCCTGAGAGGATGACATCGCGGACCTCGTTGTGGTCGCGAAGGTATTGAATAGCTCGGTCCAGCTCACCTTTTTTGAGGAAGCCGGGTTTTCCTACCAGTCGCTTCCTGGTACAAAACCGACAATAGATCGGGCATTGGTTTGTGACCATGAGCAGCACCCGGTCCGGATAGCGGTGAACAAGGTGGGGCACCGGGCTCATGAGATCTTCTTCCAGGGGATCGTCGTCGGCTGCAATGTCGTCTAATTCTGCCGCGTCGGGGACCACCTGCTTCCAGATCGCGTCATCCTTCGACTTGATTGTCTCGAGTACCGTCGGGGTGATTCGCATGGGATAAGGACCGACGATGGCTTCAATCTCTTTCTCATCGAGGCCGAACCGTTCGGCCAAGTCCTTGGGCTTCACGATGCTCTTCGCCAGGACTTGTCTCCAGTCTTCCATGAATAGTCCTTCGTTGATCAGTTAATCCGGCAAGAAGGGTGCTCGTCGTCTTTGCCGGAAACCTCGGGTGTCGTACGGGCTTGCGACTGAAACTCGGTTGCTGCCGGGACTCCCGCGCGGTCGGCGCTATACCGTTCGTCCAGATAGGCCAGAATATCGTCGGTTTCCGTCAGAACGAGATCGCCGTCCTTGAGGACCGGTACATAGTATTGGCCGGAGACCTCGTACACCTGCGTGCGCATCCGTCTACTGTCGGGGACGACGATCGCTTCATAGGCCAGCCCCAAGTCGGCCAATTTTTGGCGGACTACGTGACAGTCGGGGCACCAGTCGACATGGAAAAGAGTCACAGCCACAATCGTATTAGGCTACCAGGAAAAGGAAGAAAGTGGAACGCCCATTTTAATGGTTTATTTATTGGAGCGGCGCGCATCAGTTCGGGCGTAGGGCGCAAGGAACCATGATTGCGTCCTTCATGCCGTGAAGAATCTTTTTATCCGCTGGGCAGATCGTCGCCAGAATGCCGGTGAGTTCCGCTTTATCGTCTGAGACAACATAGTAGGGAGACAACCGTGCCCGGCCGGACATGCGCACGATCGTCTGTGTGCCTTCATCCAGATAGTCCATTTCGAACAACCGTCCCTTATGGAACTCTTGTAAGAGATGGGGTGTGGTCGAGAAGGATGCAAGTGCATTCCGGAGCGCCTGAACCCATTCGGTCTGAGGCATATCATGTCCGATCGACACGCCGCGGCTTCCCCACGCGAGTGCGGAAAAGCCGGAAGGCTTGATGACGAAATGGCGCTCCTTCTGCGTGGCCGTCTCGAGATCGGACCAATGTGCGACCGCTCGTCCTCCGATCCGTAGGCCGGGGATCGTCGCAATCGCTGGAAGCGGTGCTGGGTCGAGCAGCCACGTCTTCGGCATGATGGCGCTTAGATGAAGCATGCAGTCCGTTCCGAGCTCCTTTTCCCAGAAGGGGCTGAGCCTCGGATGGTGGAGCAGCGCGAACGCGGATTTTTCTTCCAGTGTCGGCTTATAGGGCGGCATCACGGACACCCAGCCTTTCTTCGCGGCATATTGAACGAGCTCGGCCTTGGGAATATTCAACAGGTCGAACAGTTCATAGAAACGGTAGACCACACCGATCGATTGCTCGCTGCCGTCGGCCTGCAATCGAAGTCCTTCCTCCGTAAATCGAATCTCATGAGGCTCGACACACCAAACGGGCATCCCCGCTTCGTGGAGTTGGGCGGCCAACCAAGACATTTCCAGCCGATAGTCTTTGGATTCGTCCGAGACGAGGATCGCAATACCGCCTTCACGCCGGCCTTGCACAGATCGCAGCATGCGGGCGAATCCACGTACCATTCCGTCTCGTCCCCCGATGAGTTGTGAATCACCGTCATCAAGGTCGTGATAGATGTACGAGAGGCAGGCGGTGAGCCCGATGCCGCCTGGAACCGAATCCAGCTCGGTGATGGCCATGCCGTCCTGCGTGGGGATCACATCGGGCCTGATGACGGCGGGCAAGGCATCGCGAAACCGTTTCATCCGGCTGTACTGGACCAAGGCTTCCGGCTTGCCTTGATCAAGGTATCCGGCAACCCAGGCCGGTTGAATTCCTTTGACGCTCTCGTTGTAGAGCCGATTCAGCGCTCGATAGAACGAGAGCAGTTGCGGCCCCAGATTGATGAAGAACTGCAGCTGATCGGGGGAGAGGTAAAATGGACAGGGACTGACTCGCCAAGAGGTCGCCGCCCCCGAGCCGGAAGACGGCTGTTGAAAAGATACGGAAGATACGGTGGATGAAGGTCTAAACAGATCGGCGTTGGACAATCGCGTGCGGACGGCGGTGCAACGATCGCGTGCTGCTTCAAGAGAGAGTGTCCGGCAGGAGGCTTCAGTCTGGGCCAATGGGAAAACTCTTAGCTACGTTTCAGTCTGATGGAAAGACGGTATCAGATGGTGCAATGGGACGCAATGCTAGCACGCGCATCAGAGACCGACAAGAGGGCGACGGACTGCCGATCGGTAGAGGTATGGAGTGGTGCGGACAGGCGGCGAGATGATCGGAAGCGAACCTTCCTTGCTACGGTCCGGCATGCATCGTATGATGGGATCTCGATGGACCTCATGACGGTGGATTCCAAACAGACGATGAGTGTTTTACCGCAGCTGGTTCCTGATGCAGCGTGTTTTCGTTGTGATGTGTGTTGTCGTTTCCCGGAAGCCGACAGCTTTCTTCGCCCATACTTTACAAGTTCGGAAATCAGCGATGCCGTGACGCATGGAGTCCCCGAATCGTGTTTCCCCAACGAGTCCGGCTCGCAGGTTGATCTTGTCAAGAACCCGATCGGCGAAGGGTATTTCTGTCCCGCTTTTGATTCGACGTCAGGCCGGTGCGGAATTTACGACGTTCGCCCCTTGGATTGTCGGCTGTACCCGCTGGCGTTGATGTGGGACGCGTCGGGTCGAGAAGTTCTGCTTGGTTGGGATTCCAAGTGTCCGTTCATGCGCGACGCGCCTTCGAGCGCAATTCTCGAGTATGGAGAACGTGTCGCGCCCTTCCTTGCGGATGAGACGATCGTGAAGGCGATTGTGGCTCATCCCCGCCTCATTGGTCGCTTTCAGGAGGACGTGATCGTTCTCAAGGCGCTCCCGCACCTGACGGTTCGGCTTGGTCCGAAGCGAGTTGACCCTCAGCTCCGTCCGCTGACGTTGTCGGACGCACCGTATTTCGCAGAGGCGCTCGAACGTGCTCAGGTGATTCGCCATGACACGCCGGCTGCGTTTGCGTTCCCCTACCATTACATCTGGTCATCGCTGCTTCCCTACTGGTGGATGGAGTCCGATCACACGTTGTTTCTTTTTGCCCAGTCTCCGGACGGGTGGTTCATGCCGCTCCCGCCGCTCGGAGCCGGTCCTTTGGATCAGGCGTTCGCACTGATGCGGTCGTGGAACGGGTCGTCGCCGGTGAGTCGAATCGAAAATGTGATGGAGTCCCAAGGACGACTGTTGGAGCGCGACGGGATTCAATTCCGTCGGAAAGAAGGAGACTACCTCTACCCTGTCGAGGCTCTGGCCGCCTTGGCAGGAGACCACTATAAATCCCAACGGGCGCTCTGCAATCGAGCGGCTCGGGAACAGACGATTACGAAAGAGCCCTATCGGGCAGACTATCACTCCGACTGCGCGCGTCTGTATCGACGATGGGCCGAGCAGAAACGCCGGGGAAATCTCGACCAGATGGGGAAGCTCCTTCTGGAGGATGCAGAAATGGCCCATGCGCTCGTCTTCCAAGAGCATGAGCGGATCGGCTTGTCGGGTACTATCGTGAGCGTCAGTGGCAACATCGCCGCCTATACCTTCGGCTACTGGTTGACTCCTCAAACCTGGTGCATCCTATTGGAGGTTGCGGACCGTTCCGTCCCCGGTCTGGCTCAGTGGGTCTTCCGCGACACCTGCCGAACCGCCATGGCGCAAGGAGCGGTCTTTATCAATGCCATGGATGATGCAGGTCTTCCGGGACTTCGTGCGGCCAAGTCGGCTTATCGCCCATCCGCGATTCTGGATACCTGGGTGATCGCAAGGATAATCGCATGACCCAACCGGAAGAGCGAACCGCTTCAACGGCTCGCCGATATGAGTGGTTGACGTTCGTGATGGTCTTGATCACGCTGTTTACTCTGGGCGTGGGGACCTTCCTGCTCGGCCATGTCGAACGCAGCATCGTGGCTGCCGTCTGGCTTCCGCTGTTGATGTTGCTGTTGTGGTCGACGATTCGATTGCGAGCGGAATATCGGCAAGCTCAACAAGAAAGTGCCTGGGCGCGGGCCGCGGAGGCGGCCTTACTGCAGAGCCAGGAACGCAATCGAGCGATTGTCGACACGGCGCTCGATGGAGTCATTACCATCGATGCAGCCGGAATCGTGACCGAATGGAATGCTCAAGCTACGGCTGTCTTCGGGTGGACCCGCGAAGAGGCGATGGGGAAATTGCTTTCGGACACCATCATTCCCGAGCGGGATCGGGAGGCGCACGCTCAAGGGATTCGAGAGTATCTCAAGACCGGAGTCGGCCCGGTGCTGAATCGTCGGATCGAGATCGCTGCGCGACATAAGGAAGGCCACGAGTTCCCGGTCGAGCTCGCCGTCTCGCCGGCGCGTATCGGTGAAGCGTATATCTTCAGCGCGTTTGTGCGAGACATTACGGACCGTCGTCGGGCTGAACGACGGCTGGCCTCCCAATATGCAGTGACGCGAGTCCTATCCGAAGCGGTGACGATTGAAGAAGTGGTGCCGAAAATTATTCAGGCGGTCGGCGAGAGTCTTGAATGGGATCTCGGTGTAGTTTGGAGACTGGATAAACAATCGGGAACGCTGCGGTGTCTCGATCACTGGCAAGCAGAGACAGTCTGCGCCGATGACTTCATTGCAGCGAAGCAGCTCCTGAGCTTCAAGCTAGGGGTGGGGCTGCCGGGTCGAATTTGGGAAAGCGGGCGACCGGTGTGGATCAAAGACGTGACGCTCGATCCCACTTTTGTTCGAGCGGATTTGGCTGCTCAAGCCGGGCTTCATGGCGCGTTCGGGTTTCCGATTCGTATCGGGGGCGAAGTCGAGGGCGTCATCGAGTTCTTCAGCTATCAGGTCCGTGAGCCGGACAGCGAGCTGCTCAGCATGATTACCGATGTCGGCTTGAAAATAGGGCAATTCGGCGAACGTACGAGAGCCGAAGAGGCGTTGCGCCTGACGGAGGCGCAACTGCGCCAAGCGCAGAAGATGGAAGCCGTAGGGCGGCTCGCCGGTGGTGTTGCCCATGATTTTAACAATCTGCTGACGGTTATTCGTGGATACAGCGAGTTGATCCTGAGTCGCTTGGGGTCGGGGGATCCCGCGCGACGGGAAATGGAAGAAGTCAAAAAAGCCGCCGATCGCGCCGCTGGCCTGACAGGCCAACTGCTGGCATTCAGCCGCCGGCAATTTGTGGCGACCAAGATCGTAGATCTGAACGCGATCGTCATGAACATGGACGGGATGCTGCGACGGCTGTTAGGCGAGGACATCATTGAACTCTGCGCCGACCTCGAGCCACAGTTGGGATCGATCAAGGTCGATCCGGGGCAGATCGAGCAGGTGATCATGAATCTGGCCGTCAATGCTCGGGACGCTATGCCGACGGGCGGCCAGCTGACGATTCAGACTCGGAATGTCACCATCGGAAAAGGCCCTCGACGTGAAACCATGATGCTCGACGAGGGAACGTACGTGCTCCTGGCGATCAGGGACACGGGCCATGGTATGAGCGAAGAAACCCAATCGCATTTATTCGAGCCGTTTTTTACCACAAAAGAAAAAGGGAAAGGGACGGGTCTCGGGTTGTCCATGGTGTACGGGATCGTGAAGCAAAGCGGTGGAACGATCGGGATTGAAAGCAAGCCGGGACAAGGAACCACGTGCAAGATCTTTTTCCCGAAAGTGGATGCGATCACACAAGCCGCGCCGGTCCTCAATGGAGCAGTGGTCAGAGCGATCGGGCGCGAAACCATACTCGTAGTCGAGGACGACCCGTCGGTGCGCGGGCTTGTGCAAGAAGCCCTTCGCCTCAGTGGGTATGAGGTGTTGGTCGCGCGTCACGGCATCGAAGCGCTCCTGACCGGCACGAAGCACCTGGGTCCGATCCATTTGTTGCTGACGGACGTCGCGATGCCGCAGATGAGTGGGCCGGAGGTCGCAGAAAAACTGACGGTTGTGCGCCCTGAGATCAAGGTCTTGTACATGTCCGGCTACCCTGATCATCCGGTGTTCGAACAGGGTGGGATCAAGCGGGACACGGCCTTTCTCCAGAAACCTTTCACGCCCAATCTATTGACCCAAAAAGTTCGTGAAGTGCTCGATGGAAAGAAGGTGGCCTAGCAGGCTGTTGAAAAAACTATTTTGACACTCCCTAACTCTCAACCTGTCAGAGGTCCCACACCTATTCATAGGCTCCCGGCTGTTACGCCTCATACGGTTGGCTTGCGCAACTCCGATAGGGCCTCGAGAATTTCCGCCGGACGCGGCGGGCAGCCGGGGATACGGATATCCACGGGGATATGCCGTTCCACAGGCCCGGTCACTGCATAGCTGTTTTTGAACATGCCGCAGTCGATCGCACAGTCGCCGAGCGCAATGACGATTTTCGGGTCAGGTGTTTGCTTGTGCACATCTTTCAACGCTCGCTCCATGTTGACGGTGACCGGCCCCGTCACCACCAATGCATCGGCATGGCGCGGCGAGGCTGCGATGTGAATGCCGAATCGTTCGGCATCGTACACAGGATTCAAGAGCGCATTCATTTCCATCTCACAGGCGTTGCAGGAGCCGGTATCTACTTCACGGATCGCGAGCGACCGTTTGAAGAGTTTAGTTTTGTCCTTGGCCTCCTGGATAATTGGTAGCGCAGGCTTCTCCGCTCTTCGATACTGGCCCGTCACAACCCCGATCTTCAAACTCTTTTTGATGATACGGAACATGTTCGGCCTCCTACAGATCGTTTCCAGCGTATGAGAGGTTGAAGCTTTTGTTGATGAGAGGAAAGTCCGGGATGATATTCCCCAGTGCCGCCCATTGAATCGCGGGCCAAATGAAGCTCCCCGCAGCAAGCTGCGGGGTATCACAGAACTCAATTCCGAAGACTTCTCGGAAGGAGAGGCCAACCCCGTAGCGAGCTACGGGGAATGTCAAGTTCACGAACGATGGGTCGCGAACTTTGCAACGATGAATCCGGCCACCTTCTCCCGCCATCACCATATAAAGGATTTCCCCCCGCCAACCTTCGACCGCTGACAGCGTCCAGTCGCCTGGATTCGGTGAGCAACTTGGTTCATTTGCGACCGGACCATCCGGAATCTTGCCGAGAATTTCACGGATGAGGCGAATGGATTCATGGATCTCATCGCCACGAACGCGCAATCTGGCCCGCACGTCGCCGTAGCGATACAGAGCTACGGCGACGGGTAGTTCATCATAGGCAGCGAATGGGCGATCGCGCCTCAGATCACAATCCCTACCCGATGCCCGTCCCACGACGCCCATCACGGCATGATCCCACGCCGTTTGCTCATTGAGGATTCCCGTCGTTTCCAGGCGATCGGTAAGGGAGGCGTTCGCAAAAATGATGGCCCCCACCTCGGAAAAGTCCGGTTGGATTCGGTTCAGTTCATCGACAAGGTCGGTGAGTTGGCGGTTCTCGATGTCTCGAGTCACCCCTCCGACCCGGAGGACATCCCGCAGGAATCGTGAACCTGTGAGCCGATCATTGAGCTGCATGATCCGCTCCTTCATCCGACCACAATGCGCATGGGCGAGCGCGTAAGCTGTGTCATTGCACATGGCGCCGATGTCGCCGAGATGATTGTACAGTCGTTCCAGCTCCAAAAAGAGAGAACGAAGGTATCTGGCGCGCCGAGGCACTTGGAGGTTCAGAAGCGTTTCAACCGCCTGGCAATAAGCGAGACTGTGCCCTACCGTTGTGTCCCCGGACACGCGTTCGGCCAACGGTACCGCCCCGATCAGCATCTGCTGCTCGAAAAGCTTTTCTACGCCGCGGTGTTTCCAAAAATGGTGCAGCTCGAGCTGCATGATCGGTTCGCCGGCCACAGAAAACCGAAAATGTCCGGACTCGATGATCCCAGCGTGGATGGGTCCCACCGGCACCTCAAACACCCCTTCTCCTTCGATACGCCGGAAGTGATGCTCACCCTGTTGTCTGCCCAGCACTCGGTCCCAGGGAAATTCTTTTCTGAGCGGGTGCATTCCTTTCGGCCAATGCTCGTGCCGGACCAGACGTCGCAGGTCCGGGTGCCCTTGGGGAATCAATCCGAACATGTCGCGAATCTCTCGCTCATACCACTTGGCGGCATGAATGTGCGGCGTAATAGAAGGAAACAGCCGCTCGTTGCCTGAGAGTTCAATGGACAACACCACCCAGTAGTGAGACACCTCCAGAGTGAACAGGTAGTGAAGCCCATAGGCGTCACGAACAGGGCGATGGTCACAGGCCCAGATGAGTGTCAGCCGGCCGCGCAAGTTCGGTTGGGTATGCAGATAGCGAGTGATCGCCGGAAGTAGGTCCTTAGGAACCTGGAAATGCGAAGATTCCCCACAGACCGGGTCACCCTGCACAATGGCCGGGAACGTGGCTTTAAGCAAGTCGTCATAGGGCCTCGCCTCTGTCATGACCGTCCACTCCTATTGGATCACAAGAAGCATCGTCGCCTGTTCCAAGAGTTGCCGTATGGGCGGCGGAAGAAAAAAGCTGAATACCACCAGCGCTCCGGCAAGAAGAATGATCGGCAGGTGACCTAATGTCCAGGTTTCTTCTCGGAGGATTCCCTCAGGCGGCGTACCCCAAACCATCCTGGTCATGCGATAAATCAATCCGGCGAACGCAAGAACGGCGAAGAGTAGAAATACTGTGGCAAGTCCCACTCGGCTGAATTGATCCGATAATGCAAAGCTCACCATGCCTCCAGTACTGGTGAACGGCATTCCCGGGATACCTTGCGAGGCCAGGGCTGTGACGACTTGCACTTCGCTGGCAAAGGACGCAAACGGAGGAAGCGCCGATAGGGCCAGCCCCGAGATCATCAATGCCATGGCCGTCCAGGGTTGCGCAACCGCCAACCCCTGCACGTGACCGATTTCCATCGTGTGATAGCGACGATGAATATTCCCTGCGGCAAAAAACGCCATCGATTTCGCGAATGCATGATTCAACAAGTGAAACAGCCCGCCGAAGGTTCCCAGCGGTCCCCCAACTCCAAATCCGATCATGGCGATCCCCATGTGCTCGATACTGGAATAGGCAAATAGTCGTTTGTAGTTGTGCTGGATAAGGATGAACAATGCTGCGGTCACCAATGAGGAAAATCCCAGCAACACCAACAGCCCACCAGTGAAGCCAGACGGCACGGCATGGTCGACAATCATCCTCATCCTCAAAATTGCATAGACCGAGACTACTTCGAGGACGCCTGCGAGCATGGCCACTACCGGAGCCAGCGCTTCCGTATACGCATCCGGTAACCAGCTATGCATCGGGACAAGCCCTACTTTGGTCCCATAGCCGACCAGAATGAAAATGAAGGCCAGCTTCAGCACATGCGGATTTAGTCGATCGGCCACGGGGAGCAGCTGCGTCACATTCAACGCCTGGCTGACATCGCTGAGCACATGAAGCGACGAGTAATACAGAAGGACGACACCGAACAATGCGAGCGATATTCCGACGGAACACAAAATGAGGTATTTCCACCCGGCCTCCAGCGACTCTCGTCGCCGCCAAAAGGCGATCAGAAAGGTTGTGGCGAGCGTCGTCGCCTCGATGGCGACCCACTGCACCCCGACGCTGTTCGCAATGGTTGCAACCACCATAGCAAGTAAAAACATGTGGAAGAGGAAAAAGAACAAGTTGAGTCGCGTGGGTGCGATCATGCCTCGCGCCACTTGTTCGTCCATGTAGGAACGCATGTAGAACGAACAGGCCAGCCCAACCGCTCCGATGATGAAAAGAATGAAGGATGACAACGCGTCGAGATATACCAACTGGTCCAGAGCCGTGAACGGACCATCCCTCAGCACGGTCCGGGTGATCATGATTTCTGCCGCCACGAGCGTGCCCATACTCATGAGGTTGATCGCATGGAGCAGCGCGGAGCGGTGAACGACCAAGCTCAACCCTCCCGCGAATAGTGGTGCAATCATCAACGCCGCGACCTCGATCATCAACAGATCCTCTGCTATTCTTTCAGCACGGTGAGTTGATTCGTGTCCACGCTGTCGAACGCGTCTTGTAGGCGATTCGTATAGATCCCCGCGATCAATGTTGCGATGAGCACGTCGAAGAACACGCCCAATTCGACGATCAACGGCATCCCGTATGTGGCGGCAGTCGCGCCTAGAAACAAGCCGTTTTCCAGCACCAGAAAACCAACCAGTTGCGTCACGGCCTTTTGCCTCGCGATCATCGTAAAAAATCCGATGAGCACGATCGCGAGGGCGATGGCCAGAGAATCCCTCGTGAGCAGAAAACCCAATGGAATGATCGGCTGTGAGATGAAGAAGGCCAGCATGACCAGTCCGCCGCAGATCAACAGCCCGGCCGGAACATTGACATACATCACCAGTTCTCGCTTGACGTTGAGGCGATCAATGACTTTCTTGAGGACCCGCGGGATGATGATCACCTTAATGACACCGATCAGCGCCGCCGCAATATAGAGGTGCTGGTTTCCAGTCAAATAGGCCACCAGTGCCGCCGTCATAACGAGAAAGGCCGACTGAAGGGCAAACAGGTCGACGCAGGCCGAGAGCCGCCGTTGTGCCACAATCGCGAAACAGGTCAACAAGAGCAAGGCCGAGCACAAGTCAACAAGTTGCGATCCACTGTAAGAAAGAACCTGCATCCGCTCAGCTCCGAAGAATATAAAAGAACAGCAGTCCGAGCAGGCCGAGGATAAACGCAACGCCCAAAAGGTCCGTTACCCGGAACAACCGTAATTTTGCGAACATACATTCGATCACCCCGATCAACACCGCGAGTGCCGCTGTCTTCGCAAGGTAGACCAGGAACCCGATCATCATTGCGGCAGGCGCCACCGTGGTCGCAATTCCCCAGGGCGCGAAGACGTTGGCAATCAAAGAGAGGAACACGGCCAACTTCAGACCGGCTGCCCATTCGAGCAAGGCGAGATAGCGCCCCGAGTATTCTAGGACCATGGCTTCATGAATCATCGTGAGTTCGAGATGTGTCGCCGGATTATCGACCGGCACGCGTCCTGTCTCTGCGAGCGCCACGATAAAGAGGGCTGCCAACGCCATCAGGTGTGGGGACGGGTCCGCTACGGTACCTTCTAACAGCGCGGTCTTTTGGACAATAGTGCTCAAGTTCGTCGAACCATTGGTCAGGGCAATCGCAAAGATAGAGAGAATCATGGCCGGCTCGGTCAGGGATGCAACGATTGCCTCGCGGCTGCTTCCCATCCCACCGAACGTCGATCCGGCATCGAGGCCTGCAAGAATCAGGAAAAACGTTCCCAATGCCAGGAGATAGACAAGCGCGATGATGTTTCCCGCAAAGTTCATGGGGGTCTGCGAGATGAACGTAGGAACCAATAAACCAGCAGAAAGCGTGGAGGCGAACACGATGTAGGGCGTCGCTGTAAAAACCCAAGAGGCGGTAGTCGAAATGACCGGCTGCTTCCGGAAGAGCTTAGCCAGGTCAGCATAAGGCTGGAAGACACTCGCGCCGCGTCGCAATTGCAGGCGTGCCTTGACCTTTCGGATCAGACCGACAAGAAACGGCGAGACGGCCAGTAAGGACGTCACCTGAGCGACAACGAGAAAGATCGCTTCCAGCATCAGTTACACCGCGAGCAACAACAAGAGGATGAGGGTGACGAAGATATAGGTTAAGTATAGATGTAGACTTCCTGCCTGGATCACCCTCAGCCGGTCAGCCATCGTTGTGAAGAACGCCACCAGCGGGTTGTAGAGATATTTCTCAAAAATCGGTTCAATGTGAAATTCAAAGTGCCGTCGTTTCACAAAGTATCGCGACTCATGAAGAAACTCCGTCTCGAGCTTGACCTTCCCCTGATTTCACAGACACCTCCAGAAGGAGGAGAATGATGAAATCGGAGGACAGAATGATCACCAAGACACGACGGCGGTCCACGGAGGAATTTAAAGACGAAGCAGTCCGG